>SKEY01000134.1_pt1 | contig 128070 bp, 97 predicted proteins | sample 4843871 | NCBI WGS metagenome assembly SKEY01 (sample SAMN11008797, study PRJNA524170) | human gut metagenome | biome: Human fecal sample; material: Feces; isolation source: fecal sample from pouch patient p36 | host: Homo sapiens | place: Israel: Tel-Aviv | collected 2016-12-04
CAGCAGCTGGAATCGCGCCTGCGTGTCAGATTGCTCCATCGCACCACCCGCAAGCTCGGTGTGACTCCCGATGGCGCGGTCTACTACGAACGCGTCATCCGTCTGCTGGCGGACATGGAGGATGCTGAAAACAGCCTGTCCAGTGCGGCGATGACGCCCAGGGGACGGCTACGGGTGGATGTACCGAGTCCGCTGGCCCGCCTTATTCTGGTGCCGGCGCTACCGGCTTTCCACGCCCGCTACCCTGATATCCAGATCGACATGGGTGTGAGCGACCGGGTAGTGGCTCTGATCGGCGACAACGTGGATTGCGTTCTGCGCGGAGGTCAAATCACCGACCAGTCCCTAATCGCACGCCATGTCGGCGATTTGCAAATCGGCGTCTACGTCGCCCCCAGCTATGTGGAACGCCTTGGCGCTCCCGCACACCCGCGCGAGCTGCAAAATACTGACCATTGCATAGTGGGATTCTTGTCCTCACGCACCAGTAAGATTGATCCTTTGGTACTGTGCAGTGAGAATGAACGTATTGAAATCACGGGCAACTACGTACTTGCCGTGGATGATGGCAATGCTTACCTCGAAGCTGGGTTAGTTGGCTTAGGCGTGATTGCGCTGCCCAACTATATGGCGGCAGCGCATCAGGCCGTTGGCGCTTTGATTCCATTATTTACACAATGGCGGATTAGCCCAATGCCTCTGTACCTGGCGTTTCCACCGAACCGCCATGTCAACGCCAAGCTGCGCGTTTTTATTGACTGGATCGTTGAATTGATGGAGCAGCATGTCCCCATTGCCAACAATCAGTGACGCCATCCCCTGATTCGCTTATCAGCGGCGATGGGGGTCATTCCCGTTGTTTTGAACGAAAGTGAATAATAGAAATCGTTTTCCCAATTTAAATATTTATAACGAATCCAAGAACTATAATGCGGAATTGCCGTCCTATTCGGGATTCGCTGTAAATATTTCCCTAACACTAGCCTGTTTACCTAATTATAGTATTCATGGGATTACCGATGAGGTACACTTTATCTTTAATATCGTCATTCCCGTATCATTCATTATAATGATAGGAAATTGCATTTAATAAAATAAGGATATTAATTTATGATAAAAGGTATAAAAATTTTCATCACTGTAGTCTTCGTGATTCTGGCATTGTTGAGCGGCATGATGAGCTTCATGATCGTCGGGATGGGGGTCAGCGGTAGTGGCTGTGGTCAGGAGTGTTTTGATAATATGGATTCTGCAAAATTCATTAGTATTATATTCTGGATATTGGCTATCATAAGCGGTATCTTCGCTTTCATGGACAATCGCAGCCAAAAAAAAGATCCTCAGTAACAATATTAAGTCCATAGATATATTTGCAGACTTTATCATCCCCTCCTGAGCATCTCCTGGCGCCCTCATTAAAACGCCATCACAGCCACTGTTGATAAGTTAAGGATCGGTTTCCCGATCCTTATTCCCAACAACGTTGAATGCATCGTCAGCAAAAGAGCCTTCTTACAATAGCCGTTAATCAGACTAAACGACCCGCTATAAACTTCCCTGCGCCGCTGTGGCGCTGATATTCACCGGCATGCCGGAGCGGCGCTGCAGGGTCTGCTCGACCTGGGCAGGGCTCACTCCCGGCCCCTGGGTAAAGTCGCGCAGCGCCGAGGTCATCGGCAAGGGGACTTTTCTGTCGGATTCAAACTCCGCGCGGTTGCGCGACAGCGGCTCGTGCACCTCCAGCCAGTGACTGCCGTCCGGCTCCACGCTGTACTTCACCGGCTGATCGATCAGCTGAACCCGCGTCCCAACCGGCACGTTATCAAACAGGAATTTAATATCGTCATTGCGCAGGCGGATACATCCCTGGCTGACGCGCAGCCCGATACCAAAGTTGGCATTGGTGCCGTGGATGGCGTAGAGCCTGCCGATGTAGATCGCATACAGCCCCATCGGATTATCGGGCCCGGGGGGCACCAGCGCCGGCAGGGTTTTGCCCTCTTTCGCATACTCGCGGCGGGTATTGGCGGTTGGCACCCAGGTGGGGCCTTCCTGCTTACGCTCTACTGCCGTCACCCAGTTACGCGGCGTTTCGCGTCCGGCCTGGCCAATGCCGATTGGCAGGACTTCCACGCTGTTGCCCAGCGGCGGGTAATAATAGAGACGCATTTCGGCGACGTTGATCACGATCCCTTCGCGCACGGTGTCGGGCAGGATCAGCTGTTGCGGAATAGTCAGCGTCGAACCGGAGCGTGGTAAATAGACATCGACCCCGGGGTTGGCTTCCAGCATATTGCTTAACCCCTGGCCGTACTGGGCGGCAAAACTTTCCAGCGGCTGGGTGTTATTGTCCGGAACGGCAATGGTAAATGCGCTGCCCACCAAACGGCTCCCCTCCGGCGGCAGCGGATAGCTGACGGCCAGCGCGCCGTGGCTGGCAAGCAGCATCAGCGCCGTACAGAGTAATTTCACACGCCGCATCGTCATTTTCCCTTCCTCAGTCGCGACTCACGTATGTGAATTATAGCGTTATTTCCACTCCCCGACCCGCTGGCCAGCATTTCCTTAAATCTGATAGTCGATTGCGACTTCTTCCGGCTCCATCGCCTGACGCTTAATCTCATCCAGCGACAGTCCGGCATTGCACAATTCGATAAAGCGCCAAACGTAATTCCGCTGCAGCTGGCCCCGCTTCAGTCCCAACCACACGGTATTGGCATCGAACAGATGGCGGGTATCAAGACGCGTAAAGGTGTCCGCTTCCCGGGCATCACCGGACTGCTCGGCGACCAGCCCGACGCCCAGCCCCAGCTCCACGTAGGTCTTGATCACATCGGAATCCTGCGCGCTCAGCACGATATCCGGCATCAACCCCTTGCGGTTGAACGCCTCATCTATGCGCGAACGGCCAGTGATCCCCTGGCGGTAGGTGATTAACGGCCAGCGGGCGATCGCCTCCAGCGTCAGGGGAGAAACCTGCGTCAAAGGATGATCCTTCGGCACCAGCAGGCTGTGATGCCAGCGGAACCAGGGGAAAGCCGCCAGCGTCGGATCGTTGCTCAGGCGCTCGCTGGCGATGCCGATATCCGCTCCGCCGTTATGCAGCAGCGCTTCGATTTCCTGCGGGGTACCCTGCACCAGCTCGACGCGAACATCTGAGAACAGCTCGCGGAAAGCTTTAATGACCGGCGGCAGGCTGTAGCGCGCCTGAGTATGGGTGGTGGCGATAGTTAAGACGCCTGACGCATCGTTAGTGAAGAGATCCGCCAGCCGCCGAACGTTACTGGCTTCATTGAGGATCCGCTCGGCAATCGATAACAGCGCTTTACCCGGCTCGGTCATGCCTAACAGGCGTTTGCCGCGGCGGATAAAAATCTCAATCCCCAGCTCCTCTTCCAGTTCCCGGATATGGCGACTGACGCCTGACTGCGAGGTATAGAGCATATTCGCGACTTCCGTCAGGTTGTAATCCTGACGGGCCGCCTCACGGATAATTTTCAGCTGCTGGAAGTTCACCCTTTCCTCCGGGCCAATGGACTTAACGTATCTGCTATTGTTAAAGTCTGTTGTCCCAGGTAACAAATAATAAAAACCAGCAACTTATTCCTTAAGAGAATATACCCTAACTGACCAGCTGCAGTTCACGGTTTTCCAGCGATGGGCGGCTCACCAGAGACAGCAGGATCTCTTTCACCGCCTGCGCCTGCGGCGACAGACTGCCGCGAGCCGACATGTTCAGCGACAGCGACAGGCTCATTGAAGGCGTGCTGATCCGCGCCATCCAGCCGTTCGCCGCCCCGCATAGGGAACGAGCAGCGGATTCCGGTAACACCGTCGCCCCCATGCCGCTGGCGATGGCCGCGGTCAGGGTTGTGATGGATTCGATCTCGCCGATAATTTTCGCCGACAGACGACGCAGGGTGAATGCCTCGGTGACCCGCGCCCGCACTGCGCTGTAATCGCGCGGCAGGAACAGGTTCATCTCCGCCACCGCAGTGAGATCCACGCTCTGCCCCGGACAGTCGCGGGTGCCGACCAGGTAAAGGTCTTCTTTCAGCAGCGGCTGGCTGACGATGCCTGCCACCGGCGAACGCTCATAGAGCACCGCCATATCCAGCTGGCCCGCCAGCAGCTTGTCATTCAGCGCTGTGCCGCTGCTCTCCTGCAAATAGACCATCACCTCGGGCAACTCATTGCGCACCGTTTGCAGCAACGGCATGGTAATGGCGGAGGCCGCGGTGCCCGGCGCCAGGCCGATCGACACCTGACCACGCAGCGTCTGGCCGACGTTATTGACCGCCAGCTGCGCCTGCTCGCACTGGCGCAGGATAGTGCGCGCATGGGTGTAGAGAATTTTACCGGCTTCCGTTGGCGTGACTCCTCGCTTGGTGCGTATCAGCAACTGCTGGTCCATTTCACCTTCCAGGGTCGCGACCTGTTGGCTGAGGGCCGGTTGGGCGATATGCAAGACTTCAGCGGCCTGGGTCAGACTGCCGATATCGACGATTTTCACAAAATATTTCAGTCGTCTTAAGTTCATTTTGCCTCCTGTAAGGAACGCCAGCGTCAACGCTGGGAGTATGATGCACTGGCTTTTGCAATTTGCTTGCCAGCTTTGCATTTCCTCGGCTGTCGCCCGCCGCAGGCAGTGTTATAAGGGATAGTGATAGCAATTCGGTTTTTATTTGCCCGGTAAGCAGATTGTGGTATGCCCCATTAGGGGTACATTCGCACTACAACGGTGCAACATGGTGAAAAAAACAGCGCATGGGTGGCGATTGCTGAAATTGTCAGCAGTCGAACGCAATTCTTTGAATCAGGCTTTGACAAGGCCGGATGGCATCGTTAATATGCGCCCCGTTCACACGATTCCTCTGTAGTTCAGTCGGTAGAACGGCGGACTGTTAATCCGTATGTCACTGGTTCGAGTCCAGTCAGAGGAGCCAAATTTAAAAAGCCTGCTTTCGAGCAGGCTTTTTGCTTTTCAGCGCCGGTACTTCTGCCGGAAGGCGAATGGCCACCCTCCGGCGATTGCGGCTTTAGCGTAAACTCTCTTCCTTCAGATCTATCTCCCGCAGCACCTCATAAAAAGTGATATCGCTGATGTTATGGGCGCGGCGCAGCCGGAACAGCTCCTGACGCTGGGCGATAATGACCTCTCGTTGCATATATTTCTCCAGCCTGGCGCGCTTAGCCAGCTCCAGCCCGACATCCTGCCCCTCGTCATTGTCGTTATAGTGAAGCCGCCGCTGATAGGTTTCGAGCAGCATATTGCCGGCATCGGCCCGCAGGGCCTGCTCACTGGGATCCTCCACCGGCTCGTCCAGTAGCGCGTTAAGACGGTTAATGGCCACCTCGGTCATCACGGCGCCAATGTCGTCCTTACCGGTGTCATGCGGTAGATCATCGGCAAGATAACGAGTCATAAACGGCAAACCGATAGCCGCCACCACCAGCGACATCAGGATCACCGCCATCGAAAGAAAGATCAGTAGTTCACGGCCCGGGAACGGCGAACCATCTGCCAGCACCACCGGCAGCGTCAGAATACCGGCGAGGGTCACAGAGCCCTTCACTCCCGCCAGCGCCATGACGGCGAGGATACTGAATCGTGGACGGACGGTGATGGCCTTACCCCGACGTTTACGGCGAAAAATTGTCAGCTTCATCGACAGCCATACCCAGGCGAAGCGCATCAGACCGAGCGCCAGGGTGATGGCCACGGCGTACAGTAGCAGATACCAGGGCGAAGAGACGCCGGCCTGGCTGGCTACCGCCGGCAGCGTCCTGAGCATGCGCGGCAGCTGCTCGCCCAGCATTAGAAAGATCATCCCGTTGAGGGTGGTCTGCAGCATGGACCATACCGCGCTGCTTTTCATGCGCGTCGCCGGAAGCCGGGGCCCCGACAGCTGCTCATAATGCATCGCAATGCCGGCGGCGACGGCGGCAAGAATGCCCGAGACATGGAACGCCTCGGCCAGCAGGTAGGCGGCGAAAGGGATAAGCAGGCTGATCAGGATCTGGATGGCTGGCTCCTCGCGGGTGCGCCGAACCAGAAAGTTATTACATTTGCCGGTGACCCACACCACCACGAGGCCACTGAGGATGCCCCCGAAGGCCATCAGGAAAAATTTCACCACCGCGTCTCCCGGGGAGAAGCTGCCGGTCAGCACCGCGGCGATGGCGAAATTAAAGGCGACGAGCCCTGAAGCATCGTTTAACAGCGACTCCCCTTCGAGAATATGCGCCATCCTTGAGGGAAGCGGCGAGCTGGCGGTCATTGCCGATACCGCCACCGGATCGGTAGGCGACAGAATAGCCGCGAGGGCGAACCCTGCCGCCACGGTGATAGCCGGGATCAGCCAGTGAATAAACAGGCCAATACCGAGAATAGTCACCATCACCAGGCCTATCGCCAGCGATAAAATCGGCTTCATATCGCGGAAAAAAGCGTCTTTGGGGATGCGCCAGCCATCGAGGAACAGCAGCGGCGGGATAAACAGCAGTAAAAAAATATGCGGGTCAAAATCGACCTGAAAGCCACTGGCGGCCAGCGCGGCGCCCGCGGCGATTTGGATCAGCGGTAGCGGCACTTTAACGGGCAGAAGATGGGACAGGAACACGGTCACCACGATGGCCATGATAAAGACCAGCACGATAGCAATTAGCGACATTCATCCCCTCCTCTGACGGCAATATTCATTCTGTACATCAGGCTGTTAATCCTTTTTCGCAGGTGTTGTTTCGGTAACAGATTATTTACCCAGTCACCGATAATTTAAGACAGACGTCATTGTCTGCCGGCGATAATATTTAAACTGAGGTGGCAACCGGTGCCGGATCAGGGGTGACAATGTCTTTTATCAAGCCGCGTTTGTCAATCCGCTATCGTCTGCAAATCATCGCCGGCCGGCATTCCGGGGAGAAGTCCTCACAGGACTGTCGACCGGGGACTTCGCAAATTAGCCTCTTCACATGGACAAAACCACTCAACCGCTCCAGCCCTCCGCTGTTTATATATTCCCAATATTATTAATTCGTATTATGCATTGTGAATATGGATATTAATGACCAGTCTAATATACCCGGCAGAGTTATATTTCGTGCCCCCGCCGGCAGTGCGAACCACGTATTTGCGATAAATAATTCTTAACGCCCCCCATTTCAGGATGATTGGACAGCCAGCCTTACGCTACGCGCAATGCTTGCCCTCCCCCTGAATTGGGCGTACCCTGACAAACAATTAAACCACACGGTCTAAATCATGAATCCCAATACCTCCACCGTCCTGAAGCCCCGCCGCGGCCGTCCACCCAAGGTCGATCGCCAGTTTGACGATACGCGTCAGGCGCTGATTCGCTCAGGCCTTGAAGTGCTGACCGAAACGGGCTATCTCGCGGCGGGTATTGATGCGGTGATCAAGAATATCGCCGTGCCAAAGGGGTCGTTTTATCATTGCTTTAAAAGCAAAGAGGCTTTTGGCCTCGCCGTGCTTGCCGCCTATGGCGACTTCTTTGCGCATAAATTAGATAAATTCCTGCTGGACGACGCCGTGCCGCCGCTGGAACGAATGGCGGCCTTTGTGCGTCATGCCGGTCAGGGAATGGAGAAATTCCAGTTTCGCCGCGGCTGCCTGGTGGGCAACCTGCTGCAGGAAGCCCCGTTGTTACCCGAGACGTTTCCCCAACGGTTGATGGCTATCCTGGCGGCATGGGAGTCGCGCGTGGCGCGCTGCCTGCGCGAAGCGCAGGCAGCCGGGGCCATCGCCAGCGACGCCTCACCGCAGGCGCTGGCCCAGGTGTTCTGGATCGGCTGGGAAGGCGCGGTGATGCGCGCCAGGCTGGTCCAGTCTGCCGCACCGCTTAACCAGTACTGGGATTTTTTTGCGCACAGTATGACAACAAAAACACCTGCACAGGACGGCGCTAGCGCCGATAACCCCCTTCCGACGAGGAATACTCTGTCATGAAAGCATTAGTTCTGGACCAGATCGACAACCGCACCGTCGCCACCGTCAAAGATATCGACCTGCCCGCTCTTGCCGAAGGCGACGTCCGGGTCGCCATCGACTGGTCGAGTCTCAATTATAAAGACGCCCTGGCGATCACCGGCAAAGGCAAAATTATCCGTCAGTTTCCGATGGTGCCGGGCATTGATTTTGCCGGTCAGGTGAAAGAAAGCCGCGATCCGCGCTTTGTTCCCGGCCAGGCCGTGATCCTTACCGGCTGGGGCGTCGGTGAAAACCACTGGGGTGGCCTGGCCACCGACGCCTGCGTTAAAGGCGACTGGCTGGTTGCTCTGCCGGAGACGCTCAGCGCGCGCCAGGCAATGATCATCGGCACCGCCGGCTTTACCGCGATGCTATGCGTTGATGCTCTCGTTAGTGCGGGTGTCACCCCTGATAGCGGGGATATCCTGGTCACCGGCGCCAGCGGCGGGGTCGGCAGCACCGCCGTGGTGTTGCTGAAAGCCCTTGGCTACCGGGTGACGGCCGTATCGGGCCGGGAATCGACACACGATTACCTTCGCCAGCTGGGCGCCGATACGATCCTGCCGCGCAGCGACTTCGCGGAGACCCGTCCGCTGGAGAAACAGCTGTGGGCGGGCGCGGTGGATACCGTTGGCGGCCCGGTGTTGGCCAAAGTGCTGGCGCAAACGCAATATCGCGGCTGCGTCGCCGCCTGCGGTCTGGCCGGGGGCTTCGATCTGCCGACCACCGTGATGCCGTTTATTCTGCGCAATGTGCGTCTGCAGGGGGTGGATTCGGTGATGGTGCCGACCGCTGAACGCGACGCCGTCTGGCAGCGTCTGGCCCAGCTTCTGCCGGAGAGCTACTACCAGCAGGCGGCCACTGAAATCACGCTGGAGCAGGCGCCAGCGTATGCCGCAGATTTCCTCAGCAATAATATTCATGGTCGGACGCTGGTCAATATCGGTCAGTAATCCTCTTCTCCCGGCGCCCGTGCGGCGCCGGATCCCGAGAGGGATCAAGGCATATCATTTCCTTCCCCACGGGATTATGATGACGCGAACGAATAGCTCTGCGAGTGGTAAAAAAGTAAATGGATGTCATAAGCATCATTATGGCGGCGGGCAAGTCGTCCGTTGACGTCGCGCTGTATACGCTGTTGCCGATCATGGTGATCATGCTGATCATCATGAAATACCTTGAGGTCCGCGGTATCCTCGATGTGATTGTTCGCTGGGTGGCCCCGCTGCTGAAGCCCTTCGGCTTAACCGGGATGAGCGCCTTCGCCCTGATCCAGATTAACTTTGTCAGCTTTGCCGCCCCGCTCGCCACGCTGTCGATTATGGATAAACGCGGCGTCTCGGACCGACAAATGGCCGCCACGCTGGCCATGGTGTTCGCCATGGGGCAAGGCAACGTCTTCTATCCTCTTACCCCTTTTGGTCTGCACTGGCTGGCCTCGATCGTTATCTCGGTGGTCGGCGGCCTGTGCGCGGCCGCCGTCGCCTGGCACGTCACCGGACGGCGCTTATCGGTCGCCGAGAACCCCCGCGCGGAAGCGCTGCCGAATGCCGAGCAGAACAGCCAGGGAATTCTGGCCGTGATTAATAGCGCCGGCTCCGACGCCATCCGCCTGGCGCTCGGCGCGGTGCCAATGCTGATCCTGTCGTTAACCATCGTCGGGCTGCTGCAGGGCGCCGGGGCTATCGACCTGCTGCAGCAGCTGCTGAAGCCGCTTCTCAGCTGGCTGCACATCCCCCAGAACTTTGTGCTGCCGGCGCTGGTGAAGTGCGTTGCCGGGGGCACCGCCTACTTTGGCGTCATTTCCGAGCTGATCCAGCAGGGCAAAGTCACCGTGGACCAGGTCAACGCCTCGGCAGGTCTACTGATCCAGACCTTTGATCTTCCCGGTATTGGCATTTTTCTTGGCATCAGCTCACGGTTTGTCCGCCTGTTCCGCTTCGTGGCTCCCGCGGCGATCGTCGGTATCCTGCTGCGTACCGTTCTGCACCTGATCCTGTTTTAACGCCTCTGCTCTGGCCTGCGCTTTCAGGCAGGCCGCCACCGCCGCCTGTTCGCCGCAGGCGATGCGCTCATCGACGCGCGTCATCATCCATGGAAAGAATGGATTGGAGGTGACGCGCATTAACGTCTCCAGCCCCACGCTCAGCGTCCCGGTCTCTCCGCGCAGTGAAATGGTGCCCAGGCTAATGCCGTAGCGGTTCTTCTCGTCCGGCTCGCGACCATACAGCGAGTCGCTCAGGGGAAACGGCACCGCCACATGCGACAAAGAGTACATATCCGCCGGCCAGGCCAGGTGTAAAGGATAACGATGCTCTTCCCGTTCCTGGGCCAGCGTGGTCCGGGCGACGGTCTGCAGCGTGTGCGCCGTCGCGTTGGTCACCACCGTGGTGGTATAGGCCCGCGGCGTCGGGGGCAGCAGCGTATTCACCGCCGCATAGAGCGCAGGGCGAAACAGGACCCGGAGATCCGCCGCCTGGTTAATATCGAACACCACCAGCTCGCTGCCGTTATCCGGTAGATAACGATACAGGGACTCCACCACCGCGCGGGTGCTGACCGTGGAATCCATCACCGACTGAAAGGTGAGGATCGGCGGCAGCGCTTTCAGCTCGCCCTGCCGGGCCGCGCGGATAATCTGCTGCTGCAGCGCCTGGCTCAATAACCACGATTGTCTCGCCGCCTTGACCGGAAAGGAGTTGTACTTGAACGGATTAAACTCAGGCACCACGTTCAGCCAGGCCGCGCGGGCGAACGCCGGGAAGACGGACGGTAGCCCGGCGAGGCCGGCGAAACGGGCAAACGCGGTCACGCCGATCATCGGCGACAGCAGAATAATCTGCTGCGGCTGACGCAGGTGGCTATCCTCCAGGCTATCGAGGGCATACTTGAGCGCCAGCGCGCCGCCGTTAGAGTAGCCGACCAGATGCAGCGGCACGTCCGCCCCGGCAAGGCGGGTCGCTTCGCGTACCGCCAGACGCGTCGCCGCCAGCCAGGTCTCCCAGTCAACCGCCGTTAACGCCCCCGGCGCGGTGCCGTGTCCCGGCAAACGCGGCGCCACCGCCACATAACCCCGCTGCTGCCAGAGTTGCGCCAGATAGCGCACGCTGTAGGGCGAATCGGTCAGGCCATGGAGGAGCACCACGCTGCCGCGCGGCTTGCCCAGCGGCATCAGCACAAAAGAACGGTTCCAGTCCTGCTTAAACTGCCCCGGCCAGACCCGGCTGTGACGATAAAAGCGGTTGACCGGGGTTTTATCTTCCTCCGGCAAAGCCTCTGTCACCTCACGCTGGAGATCGGCGAAAATCGTCTTCTCCCGCGCCAGATACTGGGCAAAGGTCGCCTGGTCGATCTCTTCGGCCGACATCTCGTTGCCACTCCAGGTATGCCAGCGATGCAGGGCCGGGCCGCGCTGGGACTCATAGATCCGCCCGGCGAGAAAGACCACCAGCAGCGCCAGTACCGCAATGCTCCCTTTTTTCAGCAGTGAGCCGATAACGGCGCCGGACGTTCGCCAGTGTCGAAATAGATGCTTCATGACGCTCTCTCTTATATTTATTGCGTAGCCGGACTTATCAGCCCTCTTCCTGACAGGCTATTCTCACGGACTGCTTTTCAGCATAGTCATCGCTTCCTGCAAATTAAACCCGGCAGATCATTGCCCCCCGGCATAAAAAAACCTAGCGCACAGATCAACAATCGGTTGCGTATTTTTAAACACTGCATAAACCAAGGGGATAATCTTATTGTCAGATTTTTAAGAAACATGAATTATCGACGCACATGTCGCTATGAGAGGATAAAAAACAGATGGAGTGGTGGGTAAAAAAAGTACAGGACAACGCTTCGGCCAGCCTCTGCCGCGTCGTGCTTCAGAGCGGTGCGCTGGAGATGATCGCAGAGATTGAAGCCTGTCGCCTCCGCCTGCGGGAAGGGGATAAACTCACTCCGCTGGCCGATGCGCGCTATTGTCTGAATAATAATCCGACGCAAACTTTGAAGATCCGCAACGCCACTCATTATAGCAGCGAGCGTTGGACAAACGCCGGCAAATAACACGAGCCCGCTCCCTTTACTGGTTATGGTCTGAGTATCGTCGCATTTGACAGATAAATTCTCCTTCGCCCTTTTCCCGCTGTGACATACTATCGGGAATGTCAGCAGACCTGAAACAAGGAGCGAATCATGAATATCAAGGCCGCCAGTCTGACCCCGGAACAAGCGCTTGCCGAGCTGGAAGCGCGCTATGAAGCCTCGGTCACGGCGTTACGCAAAGCCATCGGCGACTATATCGACCATAATACGCTCCCCGATACCGAAGCCCGCGCGGAAGGTCTTTTTGTCTATCCGCAGCTGTCGGTCTCCTGGGACGGCGCCGATCATAAAGCCCTCAAAACGCGCGCCTGGGGACGTTTCACCCATGCCGGTTGCTATACCACCACCATTACGAATCCGAAACTGTTCCGCAACTATTTGCTGGAACAGCTGACCCTGCTGTATCAGGACTATGGCGCGCATATCAGCGTCGAGCTGTCGCAGCATGAGATCCCCTATCCTTACGTGATCGATGGTTCCACCCTGACACTCGACCGCTCGATGAGCGCCGGTCTGACGCGCTATTTCCCTACCACCGAGCTGTCACAAATTGGCGATGAGACCGCGGATGGCCTGTTCCATCCCACCGAGTTCTATCCGCTGTCGCACTTTGACGCCCGCCGCGTCGATTTTTCGCTGGCGCGTCTGCGACACTACACCGGCACGCCGGCGGAACACTTCCAGCCCTACGTGCTGTTCACCAACTATACCCGCTACGTGGATGAGTTCGTCAGCTGGGGCTGCAGCCAGATCCTCGATCCCGACAGCCCCTATATCGCTCTCTCCTGCGCCGGCGGGATCTGGATCACCGCCGAGACCGAAGCGCCGGAACAGGCCATTTCCGATCTGGCGTGGAAGAAGCACCAGATGCCGGCCTGGCATCTGATCACCCACGACGGCAAAGGGATCACCCTGATTAACATTGGCGTCGGCCCGGCCAACGCCAAAACCATCTGCGATCATCTCGCGGTACTGCGGCCGGACGTCTGGTTAATGATCGGCCACTGCGGCGGCCTGCGCGAAAGCCAGGCCATCGGCGACTATGTGCTGGCCCACGCCTATCTGCGTGACGATCATGTACTGGATGCGGTGCTGCCGCCAGATATTCCGATCCCCAGCATTGCCGAAGTGCAGCGCGCCCTCTACGACGCCACCAAGCAGGTGAGCGGGATGCCCGGCGAAGAGGTTAAGCAGCGGCTGCGTACCGGGACGGTGGTCACCACCGACGACCGTAACTGGGAGCTGCGCTATTCCGCTTCGGCGCTGCGCTTTAATCTCAGCCGGGCGGTAGCTATCGATATGGAGAGCGCGACCATCGCCGCCCAGGGCTATCGCTTCCGCGTCCCCTACGGCACGCTGCTCTGCGTCTCGGACAAGCCGCTGCACGGTGAAATCAAGCTCCCCGGCCAGGCTAACCGCTTTTACGAGGGCGCTATCTCCGAGCATCTGCAGATAGGCATCCGGGCGATTGACCTGCTGCGCGCCGAGGGAGATCACATGCACTCGCGTAAGCTGCGCACCTTCAACGAGCCGCCGTTCCGTTAATCGTCGATGACGTGGGAATCGTGAGATAAACGCTGACGTTACCCGCCAGGGAGCGTCAGCGTCCGGATAAGCGAAACAAACGACCCGGCGGTGTTTGTCCACGGAAGAAAGGTGGTAGACAGAAAAGCAAAAAGCCTGCTCGAAAGCAGGCTTCTTAAATTTGGCTCCTCTGACTGGACTCGAACCAGTGACATACGGATTAACAGTCCGCCGTTCTACCGACTGAACTACAGAGGAATCGTGTGAACGGGGCGCATATTATCGATGACGCCCGGCGCTGTCAAAGCCTGTTTTCAATAAAATGAATCGTTTGCCGAATTATTCTTCACTTTGCGCAAAAAATGGCGATTAGCCTCGCAAACGGCTCAGCTTTCCTCCGATGAAGCCTTCACGCGCGGATATTTCCACAGCCAGCGGCCGCTCACCATGCGGAAATAAAACAGCACGCCGCGCACCGCCCAGTCGAGCACCATCCCTAACCAGACGCCAATCACCCCCATCCCCAGCACGATGCCCAGGGTATAGCCCGCCACCACCCGGCAGCCCCACATGCCGAGCATCGACACCCACATGGTGTAGCGTACGTCACGGGCGCCTTTAAAAGCGCAGGGTAAAGTCCACGACAGCGACCAGATCGGCATAAACAGGGCGTTGAGCCACAGCAGCTGTTTAACCACTTCTTTTACATCTTCTTCATGGGTGTAGAACGAGGCGATAAAGCCGGCAAAGGGGGCGCTGCCCCAGGCGATCAGCGTCAGAATGATCGTCGACAGCCAAAATACGTGCCAGGCCTGGAATTCAGCCTGACCAATCTGCCCTTTTCCCAGCCGCTTGCCGGTAATGATCGTCGAGGCAGAGCCGAGGGCGTTGCCCGGCAGGTTAATTAGCGAGGCCACCGAAAAGGCGATAAAGTTGCCGGCGATAACGTTGGTGCCCATCCCGGCGACAAACATCTGGGTCAGCAGCTTGCCGCCATTGAAGAGGACCGATTCGATACTGGCCGGGATGCCGATCCCCATCACCTCCCAGATAATGGCGAAGTTAAAGGGTTTGAAGTAGCCCTTCAGCGACAGCCGCAGCGCCGGATTGAGGCCCACCATCAGCACCCAGATCGTGGCTATCGCGCCAATATAGCGGGCAATGGTCAGCCCAAGCCCGGCGCCGACAAACCCTAGCCCCGGCCAGGAGAAGATGCCGTAGATGAGCACGCTGCTGATCAAGATATTGAGGATATTCATCCCGCCGTTGATCAGCAGCGGGATTTTGGTGGTGCCGGCGCCGCGCAGCGCCCCGCTGCCGATCAGCGCAATCGCCGCCGCCGGGTAGCTCAGCGCCGTCAGTTCCAGATAGGTCAGCGCCAGGTCCTTGACCTGGGCGGTGGCATCGCCGGCGACAAAATCAATAATCTCCTGGCCAAAGGCATGGATCACCCCCGCCAGCAAAATGGAAAACAGGGTCATAATGGCCAGCGACTGGCGCGCGGCCGCCCTCGCCCGCCGCCGATCGCGCTTGCCGAGGCTAAAGGCCACCACCACCGTGGTGCCCAGATCGATGGCGGCAAAGAAGGACATGATGACCATGTTAAAGCTATCGGCCAGCCCCACCCCGGCCATGGCCTCTTTTCCCAGCCAGCTGACAAGGAAGGTGCTCAACACCCCCATCAGCAGCACACAGGCATTTTCCAGCAGAATGGGCACAGCGAGAGGGCTGATTTCGCGCCAGTACAGCACACGATAACGCTGACGTTTTTTAAACCAGGATGTCCGTTCGACAGCCTGGCGTACGGCGGAGGTGACGTTCAAGAGAGACCTTAGTGAGAAATGTTGAAACAACATTTCAAATGATGATTGAGAAATGGATATCCTGCAAAGTATTTTCCGTAATAATTGTCGGAAATGACAACAAATTGTCGATGGAAGCGGCAGTTGCACCTGAACAGGCGAATTGATGTTTGACAAAAGTTTTTTCGCCGCTAAGATACGACTCCACACGATTCCTCTGTAGTTCAGTCGGTAGAACGGCGGACTGTTAATCCGTATGTCACTGGTTCGAGTCCAGTCAGAGGAGCCAAATTTAAGAAGCCTGCTTTCGAGCAGGCTTTTTGCTTTTTTGCGTCGCTGACGTTAACTCAGCATCGCATCCAGCCTGGCAAGCACCTCGTTGACAACGACGTCAGGTATGCGTTCCAGACGCTTGCCGTTCCGGGCCGCCTCCCTACGCCCCGCGTGTCCTCCGTGAACGCACCCCAGCTCAGCCTGAAAAAGCGCCTGCCAGTAGGATGAATTCACTACCGTTTGCGGGTGAGATAGCGTGGATTATCCACTCTGTCTAACGTTATACCCGGAGGCACCATGAACCTCAGACAACAGCAACAGCAGGCGTTCGATCGCAGCGGAGAACCTCTTATCGTCGGCAACGTCAGCCACTGCCCGCTGCCGCCGGAGACCCTCGCCGCACTGGGCCCCGATTCCCCCTATGTGGTGCAGGTATACGGCTCAGGCCTGACCGGCGAGGTTTATCGTCTGCGCATCGCCGGCAAGGAGTACAATTTAAAGAAACGTCGCGCCGTCGCCGGCGTTGCCAACCTCAACGGCCAGCTGTCGTTTTTAAATGAGGTACAGCGTCGGCAGGCATTGCAACAGCTGAAGGATGACCCGGTCACCGCGCCGCGCTTCACCCACATCGTCCCAACGCTGTATGCCGATTATCGCCTCGGCATCCTGCTCTCCCCCTGGATCGATGGCGAGCCGATACACCAGTTAACCCCGCCGCTGATCGCCCAGCTATTTACTACTCTGGAAGCCTGCGAAGAACAGGGGCTGATGGAGTGGGATCTCTGTAGCGGGAATCTGCTGGTGGACCGGCAGGAGCAGCTGTGGCTGTTCGATTTTGGCTATATGTATCCCTTCGACCCGCTGAGAGAATTCAACAGCAATGGTCTGGCCGACCCGCTGTTCCACTTTGTCGAACGTTTTGAGACTCGCTTCTTTTTTAGCTGGCTGATGACCAGGATCCCTGACGCCGAACAGCAGCTGGCGCAATATCGCGAGATGAAGCGGCTGGCGGTCGAAAGCTACCGCCGGAAGCTCGTCTGGCTTCGCGCCCGGCGCGCTGACCCGCAGGTGCTGGCTCACTTTCAGCAGTTGACGGCGCGCTGGGAGTCGGCGCTGGCGGACCCTGCCGCGCTGAGCCGGCTGTTTGCCGTAGAGGCCTTTCGCTCACATGTGCTGGATATTGAAGACGACCTGCATGGTCAGTCCTGTACCTTACTCACTCTGCAACGCATTGACTGGGTGATAAACCAGCTGGAACAGCATTATCGCTTTATCGCCGACGAAGGCGGCCTGTTTTACGATAACGAAGGGAAATCGCAGCAGGCGCTGCTCAGCAGCTATGCGCAGAAGCGGCAGCAGGCGCAGCAGTACCTGTTGAAGGCCACCGCCGCGAAGGATTAACGGCGCTCGCGTCCCTGCTTCTGCTTCGCCTGGTACATCAGGCGGTCAGCGGTGGCCACCAGCGCGTTGAGACTGGGATGGCTGGCGGGATCGTATTCGACGCAGCCCCAGGAGAACGCCAGCTGCCAGGGATTGGCCGCCTGCTGGTTGAAACGCGCCACGTTGTGGCTGAGCGTCTCCATCGCCGTCGCGGCATCGTGGCGGCTGGTATTGGCGAACAGAATGATAAATTCGTCCCCCCCCTGCCTCGCGAGGATATCGGACTCGCGGAAGGCCGCTTTCATCAAGTCGGCGATGGCGATCAGCGCGCGATCGCCCTCTTCATGCCCCCAGGTATCATTGATGTGCTTGAAGCGATCGAGGTCGACAAACGCCAGGCTCACCGGCTCATGGCGGCGCTGGGCCGTCAGCAGGGCATACTCTGCCAGGGTGAGGAACCCCCGGCGATTAAACAGTCCCGTCAGCTCATCCGAGGTTGCCGCATCCAGCACCTTGAACTCATCCTCCACGATCGCCGCCAGATCGCTTAAGATCTGCATTTCATGGGCGGAAAACGATCGCGGCTGGTGATCCATCAGGCAGAACGACCCGACGGTCGCGCCATCCGGCAGTTGCACCGGATACCCGGCGTAAAAGCGGATAAACGGCGCCTCAATGACCAGCGGGTTATCGTGAAAGCGCTCGTCCTGCTGCATGTCGTTGACGATAAGCGGGTCGGTTTGCAGAATGGTATGGGCGCAAAATGAAATATCTCTCGGCACCGTGTCCACATCGAGACCGGCACAGGACTTGATATGCAGGAGATCTTCCCCCACCAGACTGATGGACGCCACCGGCAGGTTATACAGCGAACGGGCAAGCCTGGTCAGGCGATCGAAGCGTTCTTCTTTTCCGCTATTCAACAGCCCGGAAGAGCGTAGCGATTGCAGGCGACGCTGCTCGTCGGGATGAAGTCCGGCTAATTTCATTGTCTCTCACTTGTCTCTTGCGCAGAATTCCGCCGGGTTTCCGCAGAGAAACCCGGCGTTTTATCCTGCGAGGGGAAAATAGTCGTCAGGTACCCCATGAGTTAAGCAGATTTCCTCTGCACGTCAACCGGCGCGCCCCAGGCGACTGGCGCCCAGGGCGCTGGCGGAATGCCATTAACGGCACTCTGCCCGGCAAATAGGGCAGATCAGGCGCGGATAAACGCCAGCAGATCGGCGTTGATAGTATCGGCGTGGGAGGTATGCATCCCGTGCGGGAAGCCAGGATAAATTTTCAGCTGGCTGTTCGGCAGCAGCTTGTCCTGCAGGATGGCCGCATTTTTATAGGGCACCACCTGGTCGTCATCTCCCTGCATCACCAGCACCGGCAAAGTGATCGACTTAAGGTCTTCCGTCTGGTCGGTCTCTGAAAACGCCTTAATGCCTTCATAATGGGCTTTAGCGCTGCCGATCATCCCCTGTCGCCACCAGTTCTGGATCGTCCCCTGGGATATCTCTGCTCCATCACGATTGAAGCCATAGAACGGGCCAGAGGCGACGTCGAGATAGAACTGGGCGCGGTTCGCCGCCAGCGCTTTGCGGAAACCGTCAAACACCTCGATCGGCGTCCCGCCCGGATTCTGCTCGGTTTTCACCATTAGCGGCGGGACGGCGCTAATTAACACCGCCTTCGCCACCCGCCCCTGCGGCTGGCCGTAGCGGGCGACGTAGCGGGCGACCTGGCCGCCGCCAGTGGAGTGCCCGACGTGGACCGCATTGTGCAGATCCAGATGTTCCACCACCGCCGAAACGTCCGCCGCGTAATGGTCCATATCGTGCCCCTCGCTAACCTGATCGGAGCGGCCATGACCCCGACGATCGATAGCGATGACCCGGAACCCTTCGGCAAGGAAAAATAACATCTGGTTATCCCAGTCGTCAGCGCTTAACGGCCAGCCGTGATGAAAGACAATCGGCTGAGCTTCCTTTGGTCCCCAGTCTTTAAAGTAAATGTTGACGCCGTCTTGGGTGGTGACAAATGCCATATTACAGACTCCTCTTTCAGGATAACCAGCCTGCAGGCCCGTGCCTGGGCTGAACGCCGACGGCGGCCGGCAGGAGTGCCGACCGCACAGGAATGTGATGCCTGTAACAGTGTAGAAGATATTTAACGCCGGGCGGGACAACTTACCCTGTCTCGCTTGATTCGCCGATCCTGGACCAGACCGCGTCTGGTATCAGGCCGCACTCTCCTGCTGGCGGATCCGCACCATCAGCGCGCCGAGCAGCGCCCAGTCAAGCAGCACGGCGAAGGCAAAGCAGACGCCATGGCGTCCTCCTCCCGCAGTATGCCAGGTCAGCAGCGTCGCCGCGATGGCGATAGCTACGCTCAGCACCGTGGCGCCGCTGACCCGCATCCCCGGCAGCGCCGTCCTACCCGCCGCAATGCGCCAGGCGACAGCCGCTCCCGCCCCACCGCACGCCACGCCCGGCAGCAGTGCCGGCCAGTCCTGCCCGCCATACCAGGCCACCAGCGCCAGCAGCCAGCCGGCCGCTGACAGCAGAAAGGCCCAGCGCGTCGCCGCCAGGGGTGAGCGATAAAGCCAGGATTGTCCGCGAGTGAATCCCCACCCGACGCCAAAGGCCGCAATCAGCGCCGTCAGCAGACTCAGCGTGCCGGTCACCCCGATAACCGGGGGCATGATTAACAGCAAGGCTCCGGCGGCGATGACCACGCTAAGGGCGATAGCGCGGCCGCGGGGGTCGATCGTTGCCGCGGCTTCCGCGGCGGTGTAGCGGCTTACAACGTGCATAGTTGACTCCTGACAGGCGAAGCTGCATGAATTTAATTCATGTCATTGTCTTTACATGCCCGTAGCCTATCGCCACAATATCGCTTTACACAAACGCATAGTTTTCAGCCATAGATGAGAAAAACTCAGCCATGAGACCGCCCCGTCTGCCGCCGCTGGGGGCGCTACGCGCTTTTCATGCCGTCGCCCGCCACCGCAGTTTTAAACAGGCCGCCGAGGCGCTCGGCGTCAGCGCGACGGCGGTCAGCCATCAGATTAAACTGCTGGAGTCGGTGCTGGAGTGCCGGGTCTGCGAACGCAGCGCGCAGGGCGTCAGTCTGACCGCTGATGGCGAGATCCTTTACGCCGCCACCCAACGCGCCTTTAGCGCCCTGGAACAGGCCGTCGTCCAGATCGCTCATGCCCGTCAGCCGCCATCCTTAACCGTCACCACCACCTCCAATTTTCTCACCCACTGGCTGGTGCCGCGGCTGGCGGATTTCACCGCCCGCTTTCCGGCTATCGACCTGCGGCTACACACCAGCGTCGAACGAGTGGATCTGCATCTGGGCACGGTAGACGCCGCGATTCGCTATCGTGAAACGCCGGAGCCGGACCTGTACTGCACGCTGCTGTATGAGGATCGCTTTATCGTGGTCGCCAGCCCGACTCTGGGCCTCAGCCGGCCTGAAGATCTGCAGCGGGTGACGCTGTTTCACGTTGCCAACCGGCGCGTGCCAGCTGATTCGCCGAGCTGGGAGAACTGGCGTCGGCGCTATGGACCGCCGACGCTGAATATTGATGCGGGGTTAACCTTTAGCGATGAGACCCATGCCCTGCAGGCGGCGGTGGCCGGTCAGGGAGTGGTGATCGCCAGCGAACTGCTGGCGCGGGATCTGCTGCAGCGCGGCGTATTATCCGCGCCGTTCAGCAACGCATTGCCTGGCGCCCGCTACTACCTGGTCACCACCGAGGCTGCGGCGCAGCGGGCGGATATTATCAATCTGCGGGAGTGGCTGGTCGGCCAGATGGCATTAGGTGACGGTCGCCATCCGGCGGAAGAGTAGCGGGCTTACCAGCCGCAAACGTTGGTCTCTTCATCGGACTCGTAGCCGCGAACGATATTGATCAGATCCTTCACCGTATCAGCGGCGGTGAGCGGGTCGCGCAGCGCCGCCAGCGAGGAAAAGGTTTTATCAACCGAGACGCCGTTATTGTTATTGGTGACCGTCAACAGAAACTCCCCCTCTTCCCTGTCGTCCGGCAACTTGCTCAGCAGGTCATTAACGGCCTCCACCGCCTGCTGTGGAATATACAACACCATTGGTTTAAGAAATATTTTTTCCTGCTTCTGGTGAAGTCGGCCATTCTCTAGCGCTAAGGTATAACCTTTATTTTCACTGGTCATCTCTTGTTATCCCTCGATGAGAATTTTTGGATCAACATAAAAGTCGACATTAAAAACCGTGTCCTCTGAGAGGGCCTCAATACAGTGCCACTTCTCCGGCGGAAAGACGCCAAACTGGCCGGCTTCAATAGTCAGGGTTTCAACGGGCTCGGGGCTGGTTTCATCGGCATAGCCGAGATAGCGGTTCGCCCCCTGCATCACCGCGAGACGAGGGTAGACGCCCTGCCGGGTGCCGGCATCCAGATGGCGGCGCCAGATAGAGGCCGGGGCGGTCTCTTTGGTCCACAGCGGCGTGCTGCGGGTGTGAACGTAATGGGTGGGAATAATGATTCGCTGCATGATTGTGCCTCACTTTACCGTCTCAAACGCGACGTTCAGAAATAGCCTATATGATGCATATCATATACCCCTTTTAAACGTTAAGGATATTATTTTGTTGTGGAATTTTACGCCTACTCCTTTTTATACCTCGCAGGGATTAGCGCTAAAAGAAAATAAAAAAGGCGATTTCAGGATCCTGAAATCGCCCGGGAGAATAAAAGTAGACACGTTAAAAATTTGTTAGCGCAGCGGACTCGGTTTGCCGATTAAATATCCCTGAACCAGGTCACATCCCAGCGCCTGCAGCGAAGCCAACTGCTCTTCGGTCTCTACACCTTCCGCCACAATGCGCATATGCAGGCTCTTTCCCATGCTGATAATCAGGCGGACGATATCCAGATCGTCTTTTTGTTCCGGAATATTGATGACAAACGAGCGGTCGATTTTAATTTTATCGAACGGGAAGTAGCTTAAACGGGACAGGGAAGAATAGCCGGTACCAAAGTCATCGATGGAGATCTGAATGCCCAGCTCGCGCAGCTGGCTGAGAATTTCCAGCGAACGGGTGTTCTCATTGAATACGTCCGACTCGGTGATCTCCAGATCAAGACGTCGCGGATCGAGGCCGGTCTGATGCAGCACCTCGATAATGGTGTCGGTCAGCGATGTATTCATCAACTGAATTGGTGAAACGTTGACCGAGACCTTCAGCGGCGTCGCCCAGCTGGCCGCTTCGGCACAGGCGGTTTTCAGCACCCATTCGCCAAGGGCATTAATAAGACCGATTTTCTCTGCCACCGGAATAAACACCGTCGGCGGCACGGCGCCGCGCACCGGATGGAACCAGCGAACCAGCGCTTCATAGCCGTAGATTTCGCGCGTGACGGTATCGGCGATCGGCTGATAGTAGACTTTGAATTCGTCATGGGCCAGGGCCTGCAGCAGATCGTCTTCAAACGATTTGTTCTCCTGCAGGCGCTGCAGCATCCCCGGCCGGAAGATTTGCACATGGCCGCTACCCTCTTTTTTCGCCTCATACAGCGCGAGGTCGGCGCACTTGTACAGATAATCGGTACGACTTTCACCGTCAGAGATCACGATCCCAATGCAGGCGTCGATATTAATCTGCGCATCGTAGATCTGATAGGGCTGGCTGATCTTCTCCCGGATAACATTGGCCCGCTCAAGGGCCATCTCCTCAGTGAGATCGTAGGAGAGCATCGCAAACTCATCACCGCCAAGGCGATACAGCGTCTCGGAGGTTTTGCGGAAAAAAGAGAGGCGACTGGCCAGATCCTGCAGCAGCTTATCGCCAGCATCATGGCCAAGGGTATCGTTCACATCCTTAAAGCTGTCGAGGTCGAAAAGCATCACCACGGCGCATCCCTTATACGGACGCACCTGGTTGACGATCTCCTGCAGCCGCTGCCAGAAAGAGAGACGGTTGGGCATACCGGTCAGCGAATCATGGTAGGCATCGTACTGCAGCCGGCGGTTCTGCACCTGCAGCTTCTCTTTCGAGGCCTGCAGATCGTTGGCCAGCGTTTTCATACGAACATGGGCGCGACGCAGATTATTATTCTGTCGGAGCATCAGCAGACCGAGAGTTATACACATGGCGATCAGCAGAATGGAGATCACCGAGTAGATATAATAGAGATGCTGGATTTTATCATGGGTGATATTAACGATATTGATATCTTGCGTCAGGGTGGCGGCGGCCATTGAGGTCAGCGGACCATCAAGCTCGCTTAACACCGGCAGGATCTGTCTGACCTGCTCCGGCGTCATGGTATCAACTTGTTTATCGAGCAGATGAAGATTACGAATCAGCGTCGCAACCACCGTCTTCCGCTGCTCGCTTTTATTGATAAATTTACCCAGATCGCCCTCTTGCAGAAGCTCGATCTGGCTCATCATGATCTCAAGACGCAGGCGCACCTCATCGTGGTCCGCCCCTTCGGCCCCAATCGCCATTCCCGCCAGACGAGACTCCAGCCGCATATATTCCGACACCATTTGCGACATTGACCACGAGTCCGTATAGCGGGTAAATTTTTGCAACTCACTTTGTCGCTCATGCACCAGATAAGTAATATATCCGGTGACAACAAATAACGACAAAATAATAGCCGTGAGTATTCGATTCAAGATCCAACCCTTATTCTATAATCATCTTTGAAACTTGCCAGGCCGATCGGGAATAATAGATCTGGTTCTGTAATTCAGCACTGCTGTCGTAAGGGTAGACAATAAATAACGGGCCTTTATCACGAATGCGCATATATTGACCGTTCATTTTTAACGCCATAATGACCGGGAATTTATAAAAATCATCAATCGGGATAATGGTGGTGTAGTCGTTCAGCGCCAGCACGCGGGCCGATGTGCCTTTCGCGCCGACTAAATCCATGAGTTTACTAAGGGGAATACCGTCAAAACGAACCTTGCCGGTGTACCAGGGGGTGGTGGTTTCTATCGTCTTCATCCCCAGTTTTTCCAGCATTGCGAGATCAAAAACGGCCTTGTCGCCGACATTCATATTTCCGATTTTTCCGGAAATGGTCAGTACAGGTTTTCCTGTCGGCGCAGGCAGTTTTTCAGCATAAGCAGAAGGCAACATGACAGAACAAAATAAAACTGCAAGAAGTAGACGCATTTTACTCACCATTCCAGAGAGGGAGACACGTTAAGTGTAAACCATTTACGTCGATTCTTAAAAGGTGTCCATCTTTGTTATCCGTTGATTTAATTAAAAGTATAAGCTGGATGGCAAATTGCCAGAATGTTAAGTCCAGGGTGTGATTTCGCCCGCCTTTCCCATCGATTCTTTTTTGCGCCATCTCCCCCGCTTAGCAGGCAAACTACTTTCCTCTACGGCCGCTGCGCGGTAGTCTCAGAGCAGACGCAACGGTAAAAGCGTCTCATTCCAATAACAATGAAGTACGTGACTGACAGGACAGGGTATGGATTCAACAATAAGCGTGCAGCCCGGCGAGGCGACAGATTCACTACATCGGGCCCGGCGGGCGGCCTGGGGTAGTTTTGCCGGCGCGGTGGTCGACTGGTACGATTTTCTTCTCTATGGCATTACCGCCGCGCTGGTGTTCAACCGCGAATTTTTCCCGCAAATCGGCCCGGCGATGGGAACGCTTGCCGCCTTTGCCACCTTCGGCGTTGGGTTTCTTTTTCGCCCGCTCGGCGGAATTATTTTTGGCCACTTCGGCGATCGCCTCGGGCGGAAACGGATGCTGATGATGACCGTCTGGATGATGGGTATCGCCACTGCCTGCATCGGCCTGCTCCCCTCGTTCAACCAGATCGGCTGGTGGGCGCCGGTGCTGCTGGTGTTCCTGCGAGCGGTTCAGGGATTCGCCGTCGGCGGCGAATGGGGCGGCGCGGCGCTGCTCTCGGTGGAGAATGCCCCACAGGGGAAAAAAGCCTTTTACAGCAGCGGGGTGCAGGTGGGCTACGGCGTCGGCCTCCTGCTCTCTACCGGGCTGGTATCGCTGATTAGCAGCCTGACCAGCGACCAGCAGTTCCTCAGCTGGGGCTGGCGCGTACCGTTCCTGTTCAGCGTGGTGCTGGTCCTTATTGCGCTGTGGATCCGTAACGGCATGGCGGAATCGCAGGAGTTTGAAGCGCAGCAGAGCCAGGACAACGCGCCGCAGATGAAAAAGCGGCTACCGGTAGTGGAAGCGCTGCTTCGCCATCCGGGAGCGTTTTTACTGATTATCGCCCTGCGGCTGTGTGAACTGCTGACGATGTATATCGTCACCGCCTTCGCCCTCAACTACTCCACGCAAAACCTCGGCCTGCCGCGCGAGCTGTTTCTCAACATTGGCCTGCTGGTGGGCGGTCTTAGCTGCCTGACTATCCCCTGTTTCGCCTGGCTGGCAGACCGCTTTGGCCGTCGGCGGATCTATATCACCGGGGCGCTGATCGGCACTTTGAGCGGTTTCCCGTTCTTTATGGCGCTGGAGAGTCAGTCCGTTTTCTGGATCCTGTTCTTCGCCCTGATGCTGGCCAATATCGCCCATGATATGGTGGTCTGCGTCCAGCAGCCGATGTTTACCGAGCTGTTCGGCGCCAGCTATCGCTATAGCGGCGCCGGCGTCGGCTACCAGGTGGCGAGCGTGGTCGGCGGCGGCTTTACCCCGTTTATTGCCGCGGCGCTGGTCACCTTCTCCGGCGGATCGTGGCACAGCGTGGCCCTCTATCTGACCGCAGGATGCCTGCTGTCAGCGCTCACCGCGCTGATGATGAAAAAGCACCCCGTCGACTGACCCACCAGCGGAGGGCGTAACCCGCGCCCTCCGGTAAGGAGAATGCATGTCTCAGTTAACCCTGGCCGACTGCTGGCCTCGCCGTTTTTCCCCCTCTTCGCTGGCGCTGCAGTTTTGCGAGGATCCCACCCAGGCGGAACAGCCGCTGTTTGCCAAAGCCAGCGCCGGCGAGGCCGTCGCCCAGCTCTGGCAGGCGCCGCAGGGATTGGTGGTGCCGGGGAGCTATCGTCAGTTTACGGATCTGCCGGCGGTCAGCGCGCATTTTGCCGCGCGCGGCTGGCCGGTATGGCTTCGCCGCTCCGGCGGCGGTCTGGTGCCCCAGGGGCCGGGCATTATCAACCTTAGCCTCGCCTGGCCGGTGCAGCAGCCGCTCGGCGAAGCCGCCGAACCGATCTATCATTCGCTGTGCGCGGTGCTGCAGCGTACCCTCGCGCGCTTCGGCGTTGCCAGCCACCCCCGGGCGGTAAACGGTTCCTTTTGCGATGGCCGGTATAACCTCGCCTGCGGGGAGGGCGAGGCGGCGCGCAAGATTGTCGGTACCGCCCAGTACTGGCGGCCGCTGACGGCAGGCCGCGGCCACGTGGTGCTGGCCCATGCGGTGATCCTTATTGACGCCGATCTGAGCGCGGCGCATCAGGCGGCGAACGCCTTCGAAGCGCAGCTCGGCAGCGAGCGGGTCTATTGCGCTGACAAGACCGTTACTCTCGCGCAGCTGCTTCCCGGCGAGCGCCATCTGCTGCCCCGCTTTAGCGAGACGCTGGCGCAGGAGCTGGACGCGGCTCGCTGAAGGTCGCTTTCAGGTAGCGGCTGAAGGTTTCCACCGCGCGCGACACGCGCGGAGTATAGGGCCGAATGACGTATAGCCGGTCGGCAAACACCTCCACCGGCTGCCACGCCGGCAGCAGCTCCTGCACCAGCCCGCGGCCAATGGCCTCCCGGGCGCTGAAATCCGGCAACAGCGCCACCCCAAGCCCCGCCAGCACCGCATCACGTAGCGACTCGCTGTTATTGGTGGCGAATGGCCCCTGCACGTTGATGGTCACCCGAGCATCGGGCGACTGACGGGAGGCGAACGTCCACTGCGGGCGCTGTGGCCCACGGGGATAGGTCAGGCATTGGTGGTGGCGCAGATCTTCGGGGGTCTCCGGGCGGCCATGGCGGCGAATATAGTCTGCGGACGCGACGGTAAGCGTCGCGGTGTGACACAGCGGCCAGGCGACGTGGGTATCCGGGAGCGCCTCGCGTCGACAGTGGCGGATGGCGAGATCGAACCCTTCGCTGGCCAGAGAGACCAGCCGGTCGGTGACCTCAAGCTGCAGATGCAGCTGGGGATGCTGATACAAAAAAGGCGCGATTGCCGGGACCAGCTGCTGGCGGGAAAAGGCCACCGGCGCGGTCAGGCGCAGCGTTCCCCGCAGCGGCCCGCCCTCATCGCAGGCGCCGGTGAAAATATCCCGCAGCTGACCAAACGGCTCGTTGAGCTCCGCCACCAGCCGCAGTCCGTCGTCGCTGAGGCTCACGCTGCGGGTGGTGCGATGGACGAGGGTTTTACCGGTCACCCGCTCCAGCTCGCTGATTTTCTGGCTGATAGCCGACTTGCTGATCCCCAGCTTTTCCGCGGCCCGGGTATAGCTTTTTTGTTCTTCCAGCACCGTCAGCCAGTACAGATGGAGCCAGTAACTCTCCGGACGACTCTCGCTCATGTGATTGTTCACCAGTAAAAACAATGTATTCAACTATAGCGGTTTTTGCCGACGGCGGCATCGGCTAGCATCTTGTTGAGCCCATCATTATTCCCTAACGATAAGGAGCACCTGCATGCCATTACTGACATTTGACCTGATTGAAGGCCGTACGGAACAGGAGGTCAAAACCCTGCTGGATGCCGCCCATCGCGCCGTGCTACGCGCCTTCGAGGTACCAGAACGCGACCGTTACCAGATTGTTCATGAAAACAAAGCCCACCATATGGTGATTGAAGATACCGGCCTCGGACTGACCCGCACGCGGGATCTGGTGGTGGTGCGGGTCTATACCAGCCCGCGCAGCGAGGCGCAGAAGCAGCGCTTCTTCGCCATTTTGCAGGAGGAGCTGGCGGAACACTGCGGCCTGAGCGGCGATGATCTGATGGTGTCGATTATCAGTAACCAGAAAGGCGACTGGAGCTTTGGCCGCGGGGTCGCGCAGTATCTTACCGGCGATCTGTAACCCGCAGCCCGCAGTACGCCCTTAGCGGCGGGCTGCCGTCGCGATACGCTGCCGCGCCTGCTGCTCGATATTCTCCAGCAACTCCTGGACATCGTCTTCATCAATGTCGAGGAACTGGCCTTCCAGCAGCGCGGCGTGAATATCTTCCCGGGTGACCGAAATACCCAGCGGCACCGCCCTGGATTTGACCTCCTCCGCCGCCAGCGGATGCGGATAACGGCGGCCAACCAGGTTATTAAACACAATAGCCAGCAGCGCCAGCATCAGCGAGTTGAGGAGCACCGGGGTCAGCACAAAGTGATAGCCTTCGCTGTGCACCCCGGCGCCGCCGAGGATCGCCGTCAGGGCCACCGCGCCGCCGGGGGGATGCAGACAGCGCAGAAAATACATCCCGGCGATGGCCAGAGCCGCCGCCAGACCGCAGGCCAGCGCCGCATCGGGGACCAGCATACCCACCGTGACGCCGATCAGCGCCGACAGCACGTTGCCGCCGACAATCGACCACGGCTGCGCCAGCGGGCTGCTCGGTACGCCAAACAGGAGTACCGCCGAGGCCCCCATCGGGGCAATAAACCACAGATTGACTTCGCCGAGCAGCCAGTGGCTGAACATGCTGGTCACCGCCAGTCCGGTGCCGGCGCCAATGGATCCCAGCACGATATGCCGGCGGGCCACCGGCAGCGCGTGCGGCTTCAGGCGGCCAAGGAAAATCCGCAGCCGTGAAAATATCCCCGCAGGAATAACACTCAACATCGCTTCATCGCTCAAATCATAGGAATTACTTATATTTTATTTTCTTTTTTTAACCTTAAATTAACAACCCTGTCTTTCGCAGGGGATAGCGCGGGCGGCGATGTCCGACGGCATTGTGCTGTGAATTCTCGCGGGGGCTGATAGAATCCCTTTTCGGTCAGGGGGATACCCCTTTTGCGAATTGAAGGTCATAACCCAGTGAATAATAAAATCTCTTTAGCGAAAGAAGTGGCATGGGCCAGCCAGAATATGCCGCGTACCCTGCGTCAGGTCGCCGCGCTGCCCGACCTCAGCGGCGTGCGTCTGGCCTGCTGTATGCACCTCGACATGAAAATGATCCCGCTGGTGCAGGGGATCCTCGACAAGGGCGCTCAGGTCTTTTTAACCACCTGTAACCCCACCACCGTGCAGGACGACGTGGTGGCCTGGCTGGTGGAGCGCGGCGCCGAGGCCTGCGCGTGGCGCAATATGAGCGATGCCGACTGGCAACAGTCATGGGAAAAAGCGATTGCCTGGCAGCCCACTCACCTGTGCGAGATGGGCGCCGATATCACCACCCTGCTCCACCAGCGCGGCGAGTTTGGGAACATCGTGGCGGGTCTGGAAGCCACCGGCTCGGGCGTCAATCGGCTGGGGGATATTCAGCCAGGCTATCCGATCTTTAACTGGGACGATCTGCCGGTCAAAGAGGGGCTGCACAACCGCCATATGGTCGGTCTCACCGCCTGGCACACCTTCTTCCAGACCACTCACCTCACCCTGCATGAGAAAAAAGTGCTGGTGATCGGCTACGGCCTGGTCGGCCAGGGCGTCGCGGCGGCGGCAAAAGCTTTTGGCGGTCAGGTGATGGTGGCGGAGATCGATCCTGCCCGCCGTCTGCAGGCGGCCTACGACGGCTGGCACGTGGTGGACCTCCAGGAGGCTATCGCCTCGGCGGACGTGGTGGCCACAGCGACAGGCGGTAAAAACGTGGTTAATCGCCAGGCGCTGGACCGGGCGAAAGCGGGAGTATTTATCCTTAACGTCGGCCACGTGGCGGAAGAGATCGACGGCGAGTACCTGCGCCAGTACCCCCAGGAAGAGGTGATGCCGTATATCAACGCCTACCGCATGGCCGACAAAACCGTCTATCTGCTGGCCAATGGTTCAATGCTCAATCTGACCGCTGGCTTCGGCGACAGCCTGAACGCCTTTGACGTCACCCTCGCGGTGATGGCCAGCGGCATCCGCCATATTGTCACCGACGGCATGCGCGCCCCGGCGAAGGTTTATCTCCTGCCCCAGGCGGTCTGGCAGCAGGCCCTGTAAACCCGGCGCATCGCCCCCATCGCGGGACGATGCGCTTTACCATCAGGATGACGGCGCGCTATCGGGCAACACAATATTGCTCTGCGCCAGCGTTCCCATCTGGTTGTACATCACGCTGGCGGCATCCAACAGGTGCATCGCCAGCGCGGCGCCGCTGCCCTCTCCCAGGCGCATGTCCATATCGAGATACGGCCGCAGACCCAGCGCGTCGAGGGCGATCTGCGCTCCTTTCTCCGCCGACAGGTGTGAAGGAATAAGATAAGGGTGCGCCGACGGGGCCATGCGGCAGGCGGCCAGGGCAGAGGCATAGGAGAGGAAGCCATCCAGCACCACCGGCAGGCCACAGGAGGCCGCCCCGAGGATCACCCCGGTCATGCCCACCAGATCGTAACCCCCCACCTTCGCCAGGACATCCAGCCCGTCCGCCGGGTTCGGCTGATTATGGGCTATCGACTGGCGCACCACCGCCACCTTATGGCCCCGCTGCGCCAGCGGCAGATTGGCCCCACAGCCCACCACCGCGTCAGGGTCGCTGCCCGTCAGGACACTGATCGTCGCTGCGGCCGGGGTGGTATTGGCCATTCCCAATTCGCCGACGCCGAAGGCTTTCACCCCGTCGGCAGCGAGCTGGCGGGTGAGATGCATGCTGGCCAGCAGCACCGTCTCCGCCTGCTGGCGGCTCATCGCCGCCGTCCGGGCGATATTCCCGCTACCGCGGGCCACCTTGAGGTTAATCAGGCCCGGCAGCGGGTCGGCATCGATGCCGACATCCACTACCTGCACCCTGGCCCCGGCCTGCGCCGCCAGCACGCAGACGCCGGTGTTGCCCCGCACCATATTGCCGGCATGAATGGCCGTCACCACCTGCGGCGAAGGAGTCACGCCTTCATGCCAGACGCCATGGTCGGCGCACATGACCACAATCGCTTTCTCCGCCAGCGCCAGCTGCCCCTGCAAGCCAGGCAGACCGGCCAGCTGCACCGCCAGCGCCTCCAGACGGCCAAGGCTGCCGGGCGGCTTTAACAGGCCATCTATATGCTGCTGAGCGCGCGCCATGCCCGCCACATCGGGCTGCGGAATGGCAGCCAGTAACGCCGAAAGTGTTTCCATTCTGTTCCTCACCGTTGGCGTCAGGCCTTACAGCAGCGCCAGTAAAAAGAGTAATTCGCCCAGCTCAATCGCCGCCCCGAGGGTATCTCCGGTCTGCCCGCCGAGGGTTCGCTTCAGCGCCCATCCCAGACCCCAGATCAGCACCAGGGTGATCAGCGCGGCGCGCAGCCCCTGCAGCCCCATCAGGGCGGTGGCCAGCGCGATCGCCATCGCCATCGTCACCAGCGTCTGCTGCAGGCTAATTTTGCCAATAAACAGATTGCCCAGCCCCTTTTCCCGCGCATAGCGATGACGATACATCAGCAGCACCGCCATCCCGCGAGCGACGGCGCAGGCCGCCGCCAGGGCTGCGATGGGGTGGATATCACGCAGCAGCAGCTCGCCAACCACCAGCACTTTCGCCACCAGCACGAAGATCAGCGCCAGCCCGCCGTGGGTGCCCAGCCGGCTGTCGCGCATGATCTCCAGCATCCGATCGCGGGTGCGGGCGGAGAAAATGCCGTCGCAGGTATCAGCCAGCCCGTCAAGATGGAATCCGCCGGTGAGCAGCGCCAGCGCCAGCACGCCGAACAGCGCCGCCAGCGGGACGCCGCACCACGGCTGCAGGAGGAGCGCCACCGCGCCGGCGATGGCGCCGAGCAGTAAACCGACCAGCGGAAAGGTGACGATACTGCGCTGGTACTGTTCGATCTCCAGGCCCTGAGATAACCGCGCCGGGACCGGCAGGCGGCTGATAAACGAGAGTGCAGCAAAGAATGACTTAATCACGTTAGGTTGACTCCTGTCGGCGAAAGCAGCGGAAGAGTTCTGTCGCGCCCGGTCAGCACCTGAGTTTGTCTTCTGGCGAATCGATCGTCGGAGAGGTGAGAGGTGTTGAGATATCGCCCTGACGCCGCTGCGTCAGATGCCCGGCCAGGATGAGAGAAACCTTTCCGATATCAATACGTTTTTCGCGGGCCAGTATAGCAAAGTGTCGGTGAGGAGAGGCAGTTGCCGGAACAAAGTTTTCGCAGAAAAAAGCAGGAAAGAGAGGGAAACGCGGAACAGCCCGGCGACGCTTAACGCCGCCGGACCGGCAGGGTTTAGCCTTCGACTTTGGCTTCGCCCATCACTTTCAGTTTTTTCGAGATGTCGCGGCGCTCTTTGGACAGCTCGGCATTTTTGATGATGTAATCATCAACGCGATCTTCGTAATCGCTCTTCATGCTGGCGATGATGCCCTGGATGGCTTCCACGCTCATGCCCGGTTTGATGTAGTCGCTGAGGTTGTCCAGCAGCAGAACGCGCTTCTGGTTATCACGGATCTTTTTCTCAACGTCCTGAATTTCACGCTGCAGTTTGTTCTTACGACGGTACAGACGAACAAACTCCAGTACGTCCTGGAAAGAAGGCTTAGTTGTTTCCATTTTTACACCCCTAATAATTGAGATTCGGATTCGTAAAGCGACTGCGTTATAGGGCTAACATAACTGCTAGCAGCCGCTGATGACAATGTTTTTTCCTTTGCGTTTATCATAACCCTAAACGCTGCTGAATCGAAACAACCCATGTGGTTACCCGGTGCATCTGATGTTTATTTGCGCAACGCGCGGCAGATCAGATGCGAGAGCAGCTCCAGCTGGCGCGCCAGTTCGATTGAGAGCCAAACATAGCCATGGACCGGGGTTTCCGCCAGGCCGTCATCACCCTGCTCTTTCAGCAGCTGGCGCAGTTCGAGGACGATCTCAGTCAGCTTTTCATTGTTGGCGCGCACAGGCTGAGGGTTCCCTTCGTACAGCGCGTGGGCGATGGACAACAGCGTCTGCTGGGTCATCTGCTGCGTCTCCCGCAGGGTGTGCGCATTGAGCATCACGAAGTGACCCGGACGCGTTGCCCACCAGGCGTTGATCTGCAGCTCCAGCATGCAGACGAGGTTGCGGCTGACGGTCTGGATAGCCTCGAAGATCGCCTTCTGGATGTGCGTCTCTTTGCTGGCGGGGGTGATCAGCCCGCGCATTTTAACCACGTCGTTCAGCGCCTGCTGGAGATGCTTTTCCAGCCTCGGTCGATCCACCAGATTTGGCGAGAAGCCGGCCTGGTAGAGGCGGTTAAAGTTGGTGACATAGCTGGCCATCTGGATGCGCCAGTGGATGAACGCCCGCTGCGGCCAGATGCCGGTAAACAGCATCGCCAGCAGCGAGCCGAAGATCACATCGCCGCTTCGCCACAGCGCGGTATGCATATCGCCGGGCGGCGCCCCGACCACCACCGACAGAGTGATGCCGATCAGCAGCGCCTGATAGGGTTTCTTGCCCAGCGCCAGCCAGCCGCAGAGGAACATCGCCGCCGCGCACCAGAGGACCATCAGCGGCAGAGAGATGAGCTCAAGCTTCAGCGCCACCAGCCCCAGCGCCGAACCGAGGATCGTGCCGCCGATACGCTGAAACGCCCGCGGCACGACGTTACCCCAGAAGGAGATCGGCCCCATCACCACCACCAGAGTGATGAGAGGCCAGGTTCCCTCAGGCACGTTCAGCAGCCGCACCAGCAAAAAGGTGAGCACAAAGGCCAGCGCAATCCGCACACCATGCACCACCCGATAATGGCGATACAAGCGGATCTCAAATGGCTTGAGTGATTTATCAGCGCGCACAACCCTCTCCGGCAAAACGAAAAGGCCAATTGTAACTGCTTTTTCGCCCGGAGCATGCCGGGAATGTAAAAAACCTTGTCCGGAACAGGGGTAAACCGCTACGACGCGACGCGCTCAACGGGAACATACATGTCGATATCCCAGTAGCCGTCGTGGTTGCCGTCGTTAAGATAGACCTCAAAGCAGGGCTGGGGGGCGATGCGATACGCCGTGCTCTGCTGCAGGCTGTCGAAAAACTGCATCCACGGGGTGGCGAAGTCGTAATCCACCACCCGCGCGCGGGCGCAGGCGTAATCCCCGCCGGCAATCGCCGCCAGGATCACCCCTTCGCTGTTGGCGGGAATGACATAATCCTCATCCACGGCGACCGCTGTCGCGCAGCGCAGTTTTTCCGCCGGCACTTCCTCCGGGTTATCGTAGTAGACGGCCACCCATTCGCGGGCGGGCACCTGGTGGTTCTCAACCCACATCATCAGTTGCTCAAACCCCTGCTTGACGGTGTGATCCCAGGGCCCGACCAGATGGAAGCCGGCGATGGTTTTCTTGCCGAGGGTGGTGATACTGTAGTTCATCTTGCCTCCTTTGGAGATAAATTGCTGTATGAATATACAGTTAATTTAACAGGAGCTCCCCCCTCAGTATGTGCGCGAATTCACAGAGTCGCCACCACACTGCTGTAAAAACAGGCGCCCCGCCAGCACGAGCGACAGGCGAAAAAAAACCGCCTGCAAAGAGGCGGTTGGCGTGGTTACAGCTCGTGATGCAGGTAATCGCTCATTCGCGAGAACACTCCGCCTTTATTGATGCTTTCGAGGGTGACCAGCGGATAGTGCCCCACCACCTTGTCGCCGTCATACAGTGAAATCTCGCCAACCCGCTGATTGGCGGCGATGGGCGCCTCAAGGTCCTTCTTATCCAGCACATATTTCGCTTTAATGCGCGACACTTCCGCCTTCGGCAGGGCTAACCAGAAATCCTGATCGGTGCCGAGCTTAATCTGCTCTTTATCGCCGTACCAGATACGCTCGGTGCCGACCTTCTGCCCCTTCTGCAGCACCTGCACGGTATCGAAGTTCTGCTGCCCCCAGTGCAGCAGTTTAGCGGCCTGCTGCTCGCGGCCTTTCGGACTGTCCGCCCCCATCACCACGGCGATCAGCCGGCGCTGGCCATCCACCGCCGAGGCGATCAGGTTGAACCCGGCGCCCGAGGTGTGGCCGGTTTTCAGGCCATCGACGTTCATGGTTTTATCCCACAGCAGACCGTTACGGTTTTGCTGGGTGATCCCGTTCCACGTCAGGCTTTTCTGGCTGTACATGTGGTAGACGTCTGGTTCGCCATGAATAATCGCCCGCGAGAGCACCGCGAGGTCATAGGCCGAACTGTGCTGGCCCGGAGCGTCGAGGCCGTGGACGGTTTCGAAATGGGTGTCCCGCAGGTGCAGTTTTTCGACATACTGATTCATCAGGGCGACAAACTGCGGCTGGCCGCCGGCGACATAGTCGGCCAGCGCGACGCAGGCGTCGTTACCGGAGTCGACAATCAGCCCACGGCTGAGGTCGCGGACGCTGACGCGATCCCCTGGCTTTAAGAACATCAGCGATGACCCGTCGAACACCGGGTTACCCTTCGCCCAGGCGTCTTTACCCACGGTGACGATATCGTCAAAGGTGATACGATGGCTGTCGATGGCGCGATCGACCACGTAGCCGGTCATCAGTTTGGTCAGACTGGCAGGATTACGCTGCTGATGTTCGTTACCCGCGGTCAGGACCTGACCGGTGGTGTAATCCATCAGCACCCAGGAGCCAGCCTGAATGGAAGGCGGCGCGACCGTAGCAGGTAAGTCGACGGCAAATGCGCAGGAAACGCTCGAAGCGAGCAAAGATACAGCAATAAACAAACGGCCTTTCAACGGCATATCCTCTAGATTTACAGATCCGCCGTCCTTTTTACGGAACTTCGCGTTTCATATCAGGGTTTAATTGCAAGAAAATATGACACAGCAGAGGAAGTTGCTTGCCGCGACCCTTCTGATGACCGGGCAAATCGTTTACCATACCGGTCGCACGCCACCACGGATAATGAACAGACTATGCAAGATAGCGTCAACCAGCCCGGATTTTTATTCCACGATTATGAAACCTTCGGCACCAGCCCTTCCCTCGACCGGCCGGCGCAGTTCGCCGCCATCCGCACCGACGCGGAGCTGAATGTGCTCGGCGAGCCCGAAGTGTTTTACTGCAAACCCGCTGACGATTACCTGCCGCAGCCGCAGGCGGTGATGATCACCGGGATCACCCCGCAGGAAGCGCTGGCCAAAGGGGATAATGAGGCCACATTTGCCCGCCGCATCCACGATCTGTTCACGGTGCCGCAAACCTGTATCGTCGGCTATAACAACGTGCGCTTTGATGACGAAGTGACGCGGAATATCTTCTATCGCAACTTCTATGACCCTTATGCCTGGAGCTGGCAGCACGATAACTCGCGCTGGGATCTGCTCGACGTGATGCGCGCCTGCTATGCCCTGCGTCCGGAAGGGATCACCTGGCCGGAGAATGACGAGGGTTTGCCCAGCTTCCGGCTTGAACATCTGACCGTCGCCAACGGTATTGAACACCAGAACGCCCATGATGCGATGGCCGATGTGTACGCCACCATCGCCATGGCGAAGCTGGTGAAAACCCGGCAGCCGCGGCTGTTTGATTATCTCTACAGCCACCGCAATAAGCGCAAGCTGGCGACGCTCATCGACGTGCCGCAGATGAAGCCCCTGGTGCATGTCTCCGGCATGTTTGGCGCCGCGCGCGGCAACACCAGCCTGGTGGCGCCCCTGGCCTGGCATCCGGAAAACCGCAATGCGGTGATTATGGTCGATCTGGCGGGCGATATGGCGCCGCTGCTGGAGCTCGATGCCGATGCCTTGCGCGAGCGGCTTTACACCCCGCGCGCCGAGCTTGGCGATCTGCCGGCGGCGCCGATCAAGCTGGTGCATCTCAATAAATGTCCGGTGCTGGCTCAGGCCAATACCCTGCGCCCGCAGGATGCCGACCGGCTGGGGATCTCCATTCAGCGCTGTCTGGAGAATGCCCAGCTGCTGCGGGCGAATCCGCAGGTGCGGGAGAAAGTGGTGGCGGTCTATGCCGAAGCCGAGCCGTTCGTGCCGTCCGAAAACGTCGACGCCCAGCTTTACAATGGGTTCTTTAGCGATGCCGACCGCGCGGCGATGAAAATCGTGCTGGAAACCGAACCGCGCAATCTGCCGGCACTGGATATCACCTTCGCCGACAAGCGCATCGAACGCCTGCTGTTTAACTACCGGGCGCGCAACTTCCCCGGCACGCTCGATGAACATGAGCAGCAGCGCTGGTTAGAGCACCGTCGTCAGGTGTTTACGCCAGAGTTTTTGCAAGCCTATGCCGATGAGCTGCAGATGCTGTATCAACAGTATGCGGATGATAAAGAGAAGCTGGCGCAGCTGAAGGCGCTGTGGCAGTACGCACAGGATATTGTCTGATTGGCTGACATTCCCGGGTTGCGGCTAACGCCTTACCCGGACTACAAACGATGACCGGGGAGGACGCCTGACCGTAGGCCCGCGCAAGCGCAGCGCCGCCGGGCATTGCGTCCCCAGTTCGTGCTTACCTTTTTGCCCGGTGGCGGCTTCGCCTTACCGGGCCTGGGCGCTGGTACCAGAGTAGCCCGGGTAAGACGCCTCGCGTCGCACCCGGGAACGTTGCTTAGCTTTTCGCGCGGCTGGCGATGATTTCATCCGCCACATTACGCGGCGCTTCCGCGTAATGGTGGAACTCCATGCTGTAGGTTGCCCGTCCCTGCGACATCGAGCGCAGCGTGGTGGAATAACCAAACATCTCCGCCAGCGGCACGTCGGCGCGGATGATCTGGCTGCCGAAGCGCTCTTCCATCCCCTGCACCATCCCGCGACGGGAAGAGAGATCGCCCATAATATTCCCGGCGTACTCTTCCGGCGTCTCCACCTCGACGTGCATCACCGGCTCAAGGATCACCGGGTCCGCTTTGCGCGCGCCCTCCCGGAAGCCGAAGATCGCCGCCATGCGGAACGCCATCTCCGAGGAGTCCACGTCGTGGTACGACCCGAAGGTCAGGGTCGCTTTCACGTCAACCACCGGATAACCCGCCAGCACGCCGGTGCCCATCGCTTCGCGCAGCCCTTTCTCCACGGAAGGGATGTACTCGCGCGGCACCACGCCGCCTTTGGTGGCATCCTCGAAGACGAAACCGCTGCCCGGCTCCAGCGGCTCCAGGGTCAGTACGACGTGGCCATACTGCCCTTTGCCGCCGGACTGGCGCACAAATTTGCCTTCCACGTCCGTCACTTTCTTGCGCAGGGTTTCGCGGTAGGTGACCTGCGGACGGCCAATGTTGGCCTCGACGCCAAACTCGCGCTTCATCCGGTCGACAATGATCTCCAGATGCAGCTCACCCATGCCGGAGATAATCGTCTGGCCGGACTCTTCATCGGTATGCAGACGGAACGACGGATCTTCCGCCGCCAGCCGCTGCAGCGCGATGCCCATTTTCTCCTGGTCCGCTTTGGTCTTCGGCTCAATCGCCAGCGAAATCACCGGCTCCGGAAACTCCATCCGTTCGAGGGTAATCACCGCATCCGGATCGCATAACGTATCGCCGGTGGTCACATCCTTCAGACCGACGCAGGCCGCGATATCCCCGGCGTGCAGTTCGTCAACTTCGTGACGGTCGTTGGCCTGCATCAGCACGATACGCCCGATGCGCTCTTTCTTACCCTTCACCGGGTTCCACACCGCATCGCCTTTCTTCAGCGTCCCGGAGTAGACGCGGATAAAGGTCAGCTGGCCGACGTAGGGGTCGGTCATCAGTTTGAACGCCAGCGCCGACAGCGGCTCATCGTTGCTCGGATGGCGTTCCGCCGGCTGGCCTTGCTCATCAACGCCCTGTATCGCCGGAATATCCAGCGGCGACGGCATCAGCTCCACCACCGCATCGAGCATGCGCTGCACGCCTTTGTTTTTAAAGGCGCTCCCGCAGAGCACCGCCTGGATCTCCCCCTTCACCGTGCGCTGGCGCAGACCGGCGACGATCTCCGCCTCGTCCAGCTCACCGGTTTCCAGGTATTTATCCATCAGCGCGTCGCTGGCTTCCGCCGCCGCCGAGACCATTTTCTCCCGCCACTGCTGCGCCGTCGCCAGCAGATCGTCTGGGACTGGCCCATAGCTAAAGGTCATGCCCTGGGTGGCGTCATCCCACAGGATGGCGCGCATTTTCACCAGGTCGACGACGCCGGTGAAATGCTCTTCGGCGCCAATAGGTATCACAATCGGCACCGGGTTAGCCTTCAGACGGTCGATCATCATCTGCACCACGCGGAAGAAGTCCGCGCCGGGGCGGTCCATCTTGTTGACGAAGGCCAGCCGCGGAACGTGGTATTTATTCGCCTGGCGCCAGACGGTCTCCGACTGGGGCTGCACCCCGCCTACGGAGTCATACACCATCACCGCGCCGTCGAGCACGCGCATGGAACGCTCCACCTCAATGGTGAAATCCACGTGCCCCGGGGTGTCGATGATATTGATCCGGTGCGGCTCGAAGCTGCGGTCCATCCCCGGCCAGAAGCAGCTTACCGCCGCCGAGGTAATGGTGATCCCGCGCTCTTGCTCCTGGGCCATCCAGTCGGTGGTTGCCGCGCCATCGTGTACTTCACCCAGCTTATGGCTCATCCCGGTATAAAACAGGATGCGCTCGGTGGTGGTGGTTTTACCGGCATCGATATGCGCGGAGATACCGATGTTGCGATAACGTTCGAGAGGGATGGGTCGGGGCATGATGCGTCCTTAGTCGTTTTGACGGTCAGTCTGCGGTCGAAATGATCCGCAGTTCATTTAACTGCGTCTATCATAGTACAACTGTACGAGTATATTCGAACTATTTTTGCTATCATTATGATTGGGCAGGTAGCGGCGGCGCGCGTGGTATCAGAACCGGAGTTTGGGTATAGTAGCCGCCAGCCGCCGATATGGGCTGCGGCTACCATGCGCCGCGCCACCGCCGACACAGGATTATTATGATCGCCAATCACCCCGAACGAGAACAAATTCGCCTGGAAAATGTCCTTTCCGCGCTCGGAAACCCGCTGCGACTGGAGATCATTCGTACGCTGGCCGACGGCAGCGAGCTGAGCTGCAACGCCCTGCGCCAGGAGGAAGTGGCCAAGTCCACCATGACCCACCACTGGCGCGTCCTGCGCGACAGCGGTGTGATCTGGCAGCGGCCTCAGGGACGGGAGAACATGATTTCGCTGCGCCGGGAAGATCTGGACGCCCGTTTTCCCGGCCTGCTGGATACGCTGCTGAAAGTTATGGTGCAGGCAGGATAAGCTCTTCTGCCGGGTGGCGGCTGCGCCTGACCCGGCCTACGGCGGCCTCCCGTCAGCTTATGTCCCCCAGGCCCGGCAAGCGCCGCCCTGCAAAAAAATCAGACCTCGATGTCGAACCGGCGCAGACGAAAAAAAAGCCGGAGGTTTCCCTCCGGCTTTTCTTATTTACATCACGCTATGCCTTAGGCCACATCTTCGTACTGCGGCACCGGGTTGCGGAAGCTTTTGGTCACGCAGGCCAGGTAGACCAGACCGATACCGGCCCAGATCAGGCCCAGAATCATCGAGCTCTCTTCCAGGTTGACCCACAGCGCGCCAACGGTCAGGGCGCCGCACATCGGCAGGAACAGATACTGGAAGTGGTCTTTCAGCGTCTTGTTGCGTTTCTCACGGATCCAGAACTGGGAAATCACCGACAGGTTAACGAAGGTAAACGCCACCAACGCACCAAAGTTAATCAGCGCCGTCGCCATCACCAGGTCGAAGTTAATCGCCAGCAGCGCAATCGCGCCGACCAGGATGATGTTCATCGCCGGAGTGCGCCAGGTCGGGTGCACGTAGCCGAAGAAGCTTTTCGGGAACACGCCGTCGCGGCCCATCACGTACATCAGACGCGCCACGCCAGCGTGCGCCGCCATACCGGACGCCAGTACGGTGATGGTGGAGAAGATCAGCGCGCCAACCTGGAAGGCTTTACCTGCCACGTAGAGCATAATTTCCGGCTGTGACGCATCCGGATCTTTAAAGCGCGAGATATCCGGGAAGTACAGCTGCAGGAAGTAGGTGGCAAAGATGAAGATCAGGCCGCCGATCAGCGCGGTCAGGAAGATCGCGCGCGGAATGACGCGCTCTGCATCTTTGGTCTCTTCAGACAGGTTGCTGATGCCATCGAAACCGGTAAACGAGAAGCACAGGATCGTCGCCCCGGTAATCATCGGGATCACGTGCGCGTCACCGGACCAGAACGGACGGCTGCTGGCCAGCGTACCGGCGCCCTCGCCTTCAAACACGCCATAAATCACCATGCCGAGGATAACGGCAATCAGCACCACCTGCAGCACCACGATCACGGTGTTGAAGTTGGCCACGGATTTAATGCTGCGCAGGTTAAAGGCGGTCATAAAGGCGACCAGCGCGATAACAAACACCCACGACGGAATCGAAGGCACCAGCGCTTCAAAATAGATTTTCGCCAGCAGAATGTTGATCATCGGCGCGAACAGGTAGTCGAGCAGCGAGGACCAACCCACCATAAAGCCAACGGTCGGGCTGATGGATTTCTGCGCATAGGTATACGCCGAGCCGGCAGAAGGGTAACGACGTACCAGCTTGCCATAGCTCAGAGCAGTAAACAGGATAGCGATTAACGCAAAGGCGTAGGCCGTCGGCACGTGACCGTCGGTCATACCAGAGACGATACCAAACGTATCGAACAGCGTCATCGGCTGCATATAGGCCAGGCCCATCATTACAACCGGAACTAACGTAAGCGTTTTACGTAATTCCACGCGAGAGGTATTTGGAGTAGCGTTATGCGACATAGTTATCCCCTTTTACGGTGAACGCCAGCGCGTAAGCAAAAAATTGCCCCATTTCTTTCTATTCCTCAGCGACAACGACTGTCGGTTTTTAGTAAATATCTATCCGGTACGAAGCCCGGCCTCTTGGTATTGAATGATGTGTCTTTCGACCAAAAAAATAACCGACACTTTAAAAAAAAGCGTCGGCTAGTCTCTGGTTTTCAGGCCGCATATTTTGCAACAAATTCAACGGCGTTGACAAGATGTTATGAAGTTCATTGCGTAAGCATAATTTTTAACGTGCTAATATCTATACGGTTTCCGTATGATAAATTGTAAAAATAGCACTATTTGCTAATAGCGTTTCCCGCCACCATTTGCCAGCCAAACCGCAGGTGGCGTCATTCCAGGCGATCCACGCGCGTTGACGAGGCGATAGCCCGCGCACGGTCATGCAGACCAGCTCGCCGCTGTCCAGCAGACCCTGCACCTGATAGCGCGGCAGGCACCCCCAGCCCAGCCCCAGGCGCAGCAGCGCCAGCTGCCCCGCGGCGTCACACACCGTCAGGGTCTCCTGATCGCTGAGTAGCGCCCCGCCCTCGCCAGTGGCCACCGCCCGGTAACGGCGCAGGGTTCGCCAGCTTAGCGGTGCGCGGTGTCGCGCCAGCGGATGCTGTGGGGCAACGACCAGCAGCAGCTCCAGCTCGCCGAGGGGGAGATAGTCATAACCGCTCAGCGGCGGCGGCTCGCCGAGCGCCCCCAGCAGCAGATCGGCCTGCCCGTCAGTCAGCGGCCGCCAGTCCAGCAGGGAGGGGTTCAGCGTAAAGTGCAGCCGGGTCAGCGGCTGTTGTTGATAAAATGCCGCGATTGGCGGCGAGAGCAGCGCCACGGGAAAGGTGCTGTCCACCGCCAGACGAAGGCTATTCTCCCACCCCTGCTGCAGCTTAACCGCCCGGATCTCCAGTTCTCGGGCGATATGCAGCACCTCCCGCCCTTTCTCCAGCAGCATCTGTCCGCTGGGGGTAAAGCGCGCGCGATGGCCGCTGCGGTCGAGCAGCTGAATATTGAGATCGCTTTCCAGGCGGTGAATGGTGTAGCTCAGCGCCGAGGGCGTTTTAAAGAGCTTTGCCGACGCCGCGGCAAAGCTCCCCTCTTTTTCCAGAGCATCCAGGATCACGAGGACATCCAGCAGTGGTTTCATCGCTACCCCCTTACGGTATGCGAATCACCGCTGGCGGATCACTCCATCGGCATCACCAGCGGATCGGGGTACTGGTACTCAAACCCCAGCTCATTGCAGATTCGATTGCCATCCACAATCTTGCCCTGGCCGCCGTCCGGGCTGTCGCTGAACACCGGCGGCGGCAGACCGAGCTCGCGGGCCATCTGCGGATAAAAGAGGCCGCGCGCCGGATGTCGGGGCGCACATAGATTATAGATGTGCCCGCCCTTCGGGGCCTGCAGCAGCAGTTCGATAGCGGCCACCACATCCTGCAAATGCACCAGATTGACCACGTGCTGGCCATCCGGCGCCGACTTGCCGGCGAAAAAACGTCCCGGATGGCGGGAAGGCCCCACCAGCCCGGCCAGGCGCAGAATATCTACCGACGTCCCCGGCAGGTTGTGCAGCCAGTCCTCCAGCTCCTTGAGCACCTGTCCGCTGGCGGTTTGCGGCAGACGCGGGGAATTCTCCTTCACCGTACCGTTGACGTTGCCATACACCGAGGTGGAGCTGGTGAAGACGATCCGCGGAATATGGTACGCCAGCGCGGTATCGACGATCTCCTGCACCGCCTGTAGATAAAACCCTTCCCCTGCCCCGGTACGCCGGGCCGGCAGGGTGATCACCAGCGCATCGACGTTCATCAGCGCGTCGAGGTCCTCGGTATCACAGACCAGCTGCGGCTCCAGGCGCAGCGGATAGCTGTCGATCCCGCACATCCGCGCCGCCTCCACGCCATCCTGCGTAGTTTTACTGCCGGTAACCTGCCAGCCTCGCGCCGTCAACGACAGCGCCAGCGGCATCCCCAGCCATCCCAAACCGACTATCGCGACCTTTTTCATCCCAGGCTCCTGACTCTTTCGCTGTGCTGATTACAGGCTACGCCAGCCAGCGGCAACTGACAATTTCTTCGCTCAATATGAAATGAATTAATGATAGAAAAAAGCCCTTGCTTTCTGCGGCGGAAGTGGTTTAGGTTAAAGGACATCAAATGCATAGTCATTCACAGAGAATTTTTATGAACCGCGTTCAATTTAAACACCACCATCATCACCATCATCCTGACTAGTCTTTCAGGCGATGTGTGCTGGAAGACGTTTGGATCTTCCAGTGGTGCATGAACGCGCAGAGAGCCCCCGGAAGATTCACTTCCGGGGGCTTTTTTTTGGACCAAATTCGGACAGATTCAGACAGGTATTCAGAGGAAAAGAACAATGTTAGACAACACCCGTTTACGCATAGCTATTCAGAAATCAGGCCGTTTAAGCGAAGATTCACGCGAATTACTCAGCCGCTGCGGCATTAAAGTCAATTTGCACACCCAGCGTCTGATTGCGCTGGCGGAAAATATGCCAATCGATATTCTGCGCGTGCGTGATGACGATATCCCGGGCCTGGTGATGGACGGTGTTGTCGACCTCGGCATTATCGGCGAAAACGTGCTGGAAGAAGAGCTGCTCAGCCGCCGCGCCCAGGGCGAAGACCCGCGCTACTTCACCCTGCGCCGTCTCGACTTCGGCGGCTGCCGCCTGTCGCTGGCGACTCCGGTGGATGAAGCCTGGAACGGCCCGGCGGCGCTGGACGGCAAACGTATCGCCACCTCTTACCCGCACCTGCTGAAGCGCTACCTCGATCAAAAAGGTATCTCCTTTAAATCCTGTCTGCTGAACGGCTCCGTGGAAGTGGCGCCGCGCGCCGGCCTCGCCGACGCTATCTGCGACCTCGTCTCCACCGGCGCCACCCTGGAAGCTAACGGCCTGCGCGAAGTGGAAGTGATCTACCGCTCCAAAGCCTGTCTGATCCAGCGCGACGGTGAAATGGCCGACGCCAAACAGCAGCTGATTGACCGCCTGCTGACCCGTATTCAGGGCGTGATTCAGGCCCGCGAGTCGAAATACATCATGATGCACGCCCCGACCGAACGCCTGGAAGAAGTGGTTGCCCTGCTGCCGGGCGCCGAGCGGCCGACTATTCTGCCGCTGGCAGGCGACAAGCAGCGCGTGGCGATGCACATGGTCAGCAGCGAAACCCTGTTCTGGGAGACCATGGAAAAACTGAAGGCGCTGGGCGCCAGCTCCATTCTGGTGCTGCCGATTGAGAAAATGATGGAGTAATCGGCCAGCCGGTCACGGGACACACAGGGGAATACAATCATGAGCTTCAACACAATCATCGACTGGAACGGCTGTAGCGCAGACCAACAACAGCAACTCTTAACGCGCCCGGCGATTTCCGCCTCCGACAGCATCAGTAAAACGGTGACGGAGATCCTGAATAACGTCAAAGCCAACGGCGACGCGGCGCTGCGCGAATACAGCGCGAAGTTTGATAAAACCACCGTCGCCGCGCTGCAGGTGAGCGAGGCGGAGATCGCCGCCGCCGGCGAGCGCCTCAGCGATGAGCTGAAGCAGGCGATGGCGGTGGCGGTGAAAAACATCGAGACCTTCCACAACGCGCAACAGCTGCAGGCGGTGGATGTCGAAACGCTGCCGGGGGTGCGCTGCCAGCAGGTCACCCGCCCTATCGCCTCCGTCGGACTGTACATTCCCGGCGGCTCAGCGCCGCTGTTCTCCACGGTGCTGATGCTGGCGACGCCGGCGCGCATCGCCGGCTGTCAGCAGGTGGTGCTCTGCTCGCCGCCGCCGATTGCCGATGAGATCCTCTATGCCGCACAGCTGTGCGGCGTAAAAACCATCTTTAACGTCGGCGGCGCCCAGGCCATCGCCGCCCTCGCCCTCGGTACCGAGTCGGTGCCGAAGGTGGATAAAATCTTTGGCCCGGGCAACGCTTACGTCACGGAAGCCAAACGCCAGGTCAGCCAGCGTCTGGACGGCGCAGCCATCGACATGCCGGCCGGCCCGTCGGAAGTGCTGGTGATCGCCGACAGCGGCGCCAACCCGGACTTTGTCGCCTCTGACCTGCTGTCGCAGGCGGAACACGGCCCGGACTCGCAGGTGATCCTCCTGACCCCGGACGCAGACATGGGCAGCCGCGTCGCCGAAGCCGTGGAGCGCCAGCTGGCCGCCCTGCCGCGCGCGGAAACCGCCCGCGTGGCGCTCTCCGCCAGCCGGATCATCGTGGCCCGCGATCTGGCGCAGTGCGTGGCTATCTCCAACCAGTACGGCCCGGAGCACCTGATCATTCAGACCCGTCAGGCCCGCGAGCTGGTGGACAGCATCACCAGCGCCGGTTCCGTTTTCCTTGGCGACTGGTCACCGGAATCCGCGGGCGACTACGCCTCGGGCACCAACCACGTCCTGCCGACCTATGGTTACACCGCCACCTGCTCAAGCCTCGGTCTGGCCGACTTCCAGAAGCGGATGACCGTGCAGGAGCTGTCGCGCGACGGCTTTGCCGCCCTCGCCTCAACGATTGAGATCCTGGCCGCCGCCGAGCGCCTTGACGCCCACAAAAACGCCGTAACGCTGCGCGTTGCCGCCCTGAAGGAGCAAGCATGAGCATTGAAGATTTAGCCCGCGCCAACGTCCGCGCGCTGACCCCGTATCAATCCGCTCGCCGGCTGGGCGGCAAAGGCGACGTCTGGCTCAACGCCAACGAATTCCCTACCGCCGTAGCCTTCCAGCTTACCGAACAGACGCTGAACCGCTATCCGGAGCCGCAGCCGAAGGCCGTGATTGAGAGCTACGCCCGCTACGCCGAGGTCAAACCGGAGCAGGTGCTGGTCAGCCGCGGCGCCGACGAAGGCATCGAGCTGCTGATCCGCGCCTTCTGTGAGCCCGGCGAAGACGCGGTGCTCTACTGCCCGCCGACCTACGGCATGTACAGCGTCAGCGCCGAGACCATCGGCGTCGAGTGCCGCACCGTGCCGACGCTGGCCGACTGGCAGCTCGACCTGCCGGGCATCGAAGCGCGGCTGGACGGCGTGAAGGTGGTCTTCGTCTGCAGCCCGAACAACCCGACCGGGCAGATTATCGACCCGCAGTCGATGCGCGACCTGCTGGAGACGACCCGCGGCAAAGCCATCGTGGTGGCCGACGAAGCCTATATTGAATTCTGCCCGCAGGCGACGCTGGCCGGCTGGCTCAGCGACTATCCGCACCTGGTGGTGCTGCGCACGCTGTCCAAAGCCTTCGCCCTCGCCGGCCTGCGCTGCGGCTTCACCCTCGCCAACGCCGAGGTGATCAACGTGCTGCTGAAAGTGATCGCCCCGTACCCGCTCTCCACGCCGGTGGCCGATATCGCCACCCAGGCCCTGAGCCCGGAGGGGATCGCCGCGATGCGCCAGCGCGTGGCGCAGATCCTTGACGAGCGCCGCTACCTGGTGGAACAGCTGCGCGGCATCGCCTGCGTGGAGCAGGTCTTCGATTCCGAGACCAACTATGTGCTGGCGCGGATAACCGCCTCCAGCGCAGTGTTTAAATCTTTGTGGGATCAGGGCATTATCTTACGTGACCAGAATAAACAACCTTCATTAAGCGGCTGTTTGCGTATCACTATCGGTACCCGTGCCGAAAGCCAGCGCGTGATTGACGCCTTGACTGCGGAGAATGTATGACCCAGAAGTATCTCTTTATTGACCGTGACGGCACCCTGATTTCCGAACCGCCGGAGGATTTCCAGGTGGACCGGTTCGACAAGCTGGCGTTTGAGCCGCAGGTGATCCCGGCGCTGCTGAAGCTGCAGCAGGAAGGCTATAAGCTGGTGATGATCACCAATCAGGATGGCCTGGGAACCGACAGTCTGCCGCAGGAAGCGTTTGATGGCCCGCACAACCTGATGATGCAGATCTTCGCCTCGCAGGGCGTTAACTTTGAAGAGGTGCTGATTTGTCCGCACTTCCCGGGCGACAACTGCGCCTGCCGCAAGCCAAAAACGCAGCTGGTGCTGCCGTGGCTGGAAGAGGGGGTGCTGGATAAAGCCCACAGCTATGTGATTGGCGACCGGGCCACCGACCTTGAGCTGGCGGATAACATGGGAATTACCGGTCTGCGCTATGACCGCGAGACGCTCGACTGGCCGACCATCTGTGAGCAGCTGACCCGCCGCGACCGCTATGCCCACGTCGAGCGCATCACCAAAGAGACCCAGGTGGATGTGAAAGTGTGGCTGGACCGCGAAGGCGGCAGCAAGATCCACACCGGCGTCGGCTTTTTTGACCATATGCTCGACCAAATCGCCACCCACGGCGGCTTCCGCATGGAGGTTAACGTCGGCGGCGATCTGTACATCGACGACCACCACACGGTGGAAGATACCGGCCTGGCCCTCGGCGAAGCCCTGAAGCTGGCCCTTGGCGACAAGCGCGGCATCAACCGCTTCGGCTTCGTGCTGCCGATGGACGAGTGTCTTGCCCGCTGCGCGCTGGATATCTCCGGCCGTCCGCACCTGGAGTATAAGGCGGACTTCACCTATCAGCGCGTCGGCGATCTGAGCACCGAGATGGTGGAACACTTCTTCCGCTCGCTCTCCTACACCATGGCGGTGACCCTGCACCTGAAAACCAAGGGCAAGAACGATCACCACCGCGTGGAGAGCCTGTTCAAAGCCTTTGGCCGTACGCTGCGCCAGGCGATCCGCGTCCAGGGCGATGCCCTGCCGTCTTCCAAAGGGGTGCTGTAATGAATGTGGTGATCCTTGATACCGGCTGCGCCAACCTCAATTCGGTGAAATCGGCGATTGGCCGCCACGGCTATGAGCCGGTGGTCAGCCGCGATCCGGAAGTGGTATTGCGTGCCGATAAACTGTTTCTTCCCGGCGTCGGCACCGCCCAGGCGGCGATGGATCAGCTGCGCGACCGGGATCTGATCGACCTGATCAAAGCCTGTACCCAGCCGGTGCTGGGGATTTGCCTGGGCATGCAGCTGCTCGGCAAGCGCAGCGAGGAGAACAACGGCGTCGATCTGCTGGGCATTATCGAAGAAGAGGTGCCGAAGATGACCGACCACGGTCTGCCGCTGCCGCACATGGGCTGGAACCGGGTGTATGCCAAAGCTGGCGATCGGCTGTTCCGCGGCATTGAAGAAGGCGCGTATTTCTACTTCGTGCACAGCTACGCCATGCCGGTCAACCCGTACACCATCGCCCAGTGCAATTACGGCGAGGCGTTCACCGCCGCGGTGCAGAAAGATAACTTCTTTGGCGTGCAGTTTCACCCGGAGCGCTCCGGGAGCGCCGGGGCGCAGCTGCTGAAAAACTTCCTGGAGATGTGATGATTATTCCTGCTTTAGATTTAATCGACGGCACCGTCGTTCGTCTCCATCAGGGCGATTACGGCCAGCAGCGCGACTATGGCAGCGATCCGCTGCCGCGCCTGCAGGCCTATGCCGCTCAGGGGGCAAAAGTCCTGCACCTGGTCGACCTGACCGGGGCGAAGGATCCGGCGAAGCGCCAGATCCCGCTGCTGAAATCGCTGGTCGCCGGGGTTGACGTCCCGGTGCAGGTCGGCGGCGGCGTGCGGACCGAAACGGATGTCGCGGCCCTGCTTGAGGCCGGCGTCGCCCGTGTGGTGGTCGGCTCCACCGCGGTGAAATCCCCGGAGGAAGTGAAAGGCTGGTTCAAACGCTTTGGCCCAGAACGGCTGGTGCTCGCCCTCGACGTGCGTATCGACGCCGACGGCAATAAGCAGGTGGCGGTCAGCGGCTGGCAGGAAAACTCCGGCGTGACGCTGGAGGAGCTGGTGGAAAGTTATCTGCCGGTCGGCCTGCAGCACGTGCTGTGCACCGATATCTCCCGCGACGGCACGCTGGCAGGCTCTAACGTCTCGCTGTACGAGGAAGTCTGCGCCCGCTACCCGCAGGTGGCGTTTCAGTCATCCGGCGGCATCGGCGATCTCAATGATATTGCCGCCCTGCGCGGCACCGGGGTGCGCGGCGTGATTGTCGGTCGCGCGCTGCTGGAAGGTAAATTCAACGTAACGGAGGCCATTCAATGCTGGCAAAACGGATAATCCCCTGCCTCGACGTCCGCGACGGCCAGGTAGTGAAAGGCGTGCAGTTCCGTAATCACGAGATCATTGGCGACATCGTCCCGCTGGCCAAGCGCTATGCCGACGAAGGGGCCGACGAACTGGTGTTCTATGATATCACCGCCTCCAGCGACGGTCGGGTGGTCGACAAGAGCTGGGTGTCGCGCGTGGCGGAAGTAATCGATATTCCTTTCTGCGTGGCGGGCGGGATCAAGTCGCTGGAAGACGCGGCGCAGATCCTCTCCTTCGGCGCCGATAAGATCTCGATTAACTCCCCTGCTCTCGCCGACCCGACGCTGATCACCCGCCTTGCCGACCGCTTTGGCGTGCAGTGTATCGTGGTGGGGATTGATACCTGGTTTGACGCAGAGACCGGCAAGTATCACGTCAACCAGTATACCGGCGATGAGAGCCGCACCCGGGTGACGCAGTGGGAAACCCTTGACTGGGTGGAGGAAGTGCAGAAGCGCGGCGCAGGCGAGATCGTTCTCAATATGATGAACCAGGACGGGGTGCGCAACGGTTACGACCTGCAGCAGCTGGCGAAGGTTCGCGCGGTGTGCCACGTCCCGCTGATCGCCTCCGGCGGCGCGGGCACTATGGAACACTTCCTCGAAGCCTTCCGCGACGCCGACGTTGACGGCGCGCTGGCGGCCTCGGTATTCCACAAACAGATTATTAATATTGGCGAACTGAAAGCGTACCTGGCGGCACAGGGCGTGGAGATAAGGGTATGTTGACTGAACAGCTGGACTGGGAAAAAACGGACGGCATGATGCCGGCCATCGTGCAGCACGCCGTATCCGGCGAAGTGCTGATGCACGGCTACATGAACAAGGAGGCGCTGGAGAAAACCGAAGCCACCGGCAAGGTCACCTTTTACTCGCGCACCAAGCAGCGGCTGTGGACCAAGGGTGAAACCTCGGGCCATGTCCTCAATGTAGTGAGCATCACGCCGGACTGTGACAACGATACGCTGCTGGTGCTGGTAAACCCGATCGGACCGACCTGCCACAAAGGCACCACCAGCTGCTTCGGCGAAACCGGCCACCAGTGGCTGTTCCTCTATCAACTGGAGCAGCTGCTGGCCGAGCGTAAACACGCCGACCCGGAGAGCTCCTATACGGCAAAGCTGTATGCCAGCGGCACCAAGCGTATTGCGCAGAAAGTGGGGGAAGAAGGCGTGGAGACCGCGCTGGCCGCCACAGTGAACGACCGCTTCGAGCTGAAGAATGAGGCGTCGGACCTGATGTATCACCTGCTGGTGCTGCTGCAGGACCAGGGGCTGGATCTCGGGGAAGTGATTGATAATTTAAGAGCACGGCATAGGTAATATAAGACATGGCGGTTATAAAACCGCCATTAATTACTCTTTCTAAATGAACCCTTCACGCAGCCCTCGAAATACCCCCCAATATCCTTTACAACCTAATATTTGAGATGTGAATTGGATTCACATGACAGATGTAGTTTGTTAGAATGCTGCCGCCTTTAACATCCAATTGGAACGCTAGCGGAGTATATAATGCCAAGTTCAGGCCCATTATGGCAACTAATGAAATATGGGTTAGTTGGGATAGTCAATACACTAATTACGGCAGTTGTAATTTTCCTGCTAATGCATTTGGGTCTTGGCATTTATCTGTCAAATGCGATGGGTTATGTTGTAGGTATTGTTTTCAGCTTCATAGCAAACACAATATTTACATTTACGCAACCAATTAGTATCAATAGACTAATAAAATTTTTATGTGTTTGCTTCATTTGTTATGTGGCAAATATCATTGTCATAAAAATATTTTTCGTTTTTATGCCAGAAAAAATATATTCAGCACAAATCCTTGGGATGTTCACATACACTATCACAGGTTTTATTTTAAACAAGTTCTGGGCGATGAAATGACAACCTCAACTGATATAAAAAGCACTCCTTCTTTAGCTATTGTGGTACCTTGCTATAATGAACAAGAGGCTTTTCCTTTCTGTCTCGAAAAGCTTTCGAATGTACTAAATTCATTGATAGCCAGAAATAAAATTAACAACAATAGTTATCTTTTGTTTGTCGATGATGGTAGTCGTGACAATACTTGGGCACAAATTAAAGATGCCTCGACCGCTTATCACTATGTGCGAGGAATAAAATTATCAAGAAATAAAGGACATCAAATTGCCTTAATGGCAGGGTTACGCTCGGTCGATACAGACGTAACCATTAGCATCGATGCGGATCTACAAGATGATGTAAATTGCATCGAAAAAATGATTGACGCTTACAGCCAGGGATATGACATAGTATACGGCGTAAGATGTAATCGAGACAGTGACACTTTTTTTAAACGTACAACAGCTAATGCATTTTACGCAATAATGTCCCACATGGGTGTAAATCAAACTCCAAATCATGCAGATTATCGATTATTAAGTAATCGTGCGTTGGAGGCTCTTAAACAATATAAAGAGCAAAATATATATTTACGTGGATTAGTGCCTCTTGTGGGATATCCCTCGATCGAGGTGCAATATAGCCGTGAAGAAAGAATTGCAGGTGAATCAAAATATCCAATTAAAAAAATGCTTGCGCTGGCTCTCGAGGGAATTACCTCATTATCAGTTACACCGTTACGAATTATAGCTATGACAGGTTTTATAACTTGCATCATATCTACCATCGCTGCGATTTATGCTTTAATTCAAAAAACAACAGGTACTACAGTTGAGGGATGGACATCAGTCATGATCGCTATATTCTTTCTTGGCGGTGTGCAAATGCTTTCTTTAGGTATTATAGGAGAATATGTCGGGAAAATTTATATAGAGACGAAAAATAGACCTAAATATTTCATTGATGAAAGCGTAGGTAATGATAGCAATGGAAAATAATATGCAAAATCTGATCAATTCTTTAGCAGAGGGAAATAAAAAAAACGTTTACATTTTTTATTTCTTTCTGATTATGTTAACATTTTCACCGGTAATTTTCTTTTCATATGCATTTTCAGACGACTGGTCAACATTCTTTGATGCTATAACAAGAAACGGTTCTTCGTTTCAGTGGGATGTTCAATCTGGTCGTCCCGTTTATGCTGTGTTCCGTTACTATGGACAAATGTTAATTAATGATATTTCTTCATTTTCGTATTTGCGGCTTTTTAATATATTAAGTCTGGTTGTCTTAAGTGGTTTTATTTACAACTTCATAGACACCAGAAAAATATTTGATAACCCCGTATTCAAAGTAATATTTCCGCTGTTAATTTGCTTACTCCCTGCGTTTCAAGTTTATGCTTCATGGGCAACATGTTTCCCGTTCACTATTTCAGTATTGCTGGCAGGTATTAGTTATAATAAATGTTTCCCACATTCGAAGCAGCGGTCGTCATTGCCAGAAAAATTAGCATCCATTGTTGTTTTATGGGTGGCATTTGCAATATATCAACCGACAGCAATTACATTCTTATTCTTTTTTATGCTTGATAGTTGTATAAAAAAAGAAAGTAGTTTAACTGTGAAAAAAGTTGCGACATGTTTTATCATTTTAGTTATCGGTGTTGCAGGCAGTTTTATAATGTCAAAAGTACTTCCTGTCTGGCTATATGGGGAATCATTATCGAGAGCCGAGTTAACCGCAGATATCGGTGGAAAGATGAAATGGTTCATAAATGAATCACTAATAAACGCTGTAAATAACTATAACATACAACCAGTAAAAATATATTCTTGGTTCTCCTCGCTTGCAATTTTAATCGGCTTATATACTATTTTTGTGGGAAAATCAGGCAGATGGAAAACGTTCATAGTCATAGCGATCGGGATAGGTTCCTACGCTCCAAATTTAGCGACAAAAGAGAATTGGGCAGCATTCCGCTCGTTAGTGGCCTTAGAACTTATTATATCAACTCTATTTCTTATTGGCATAAATAGCCTTGTCAGTAGAATTTTTAAACAAGCATTTGTCTGGCCTCTTATCGCTTTAACAATTATGATAATAGCTCAGTATAATATTATAAATGGATTTATTATTCCTCAGCGCTCTGAAATTCAGGCACTTGCTGCTGAAATAACTAATAAAATACCTAAGAATTACACAGGAAAATTAATGTTCGATCTCACAGATCCTGCTTACAATGCCTTTACAAAAACACAGAGATATGATGAGTTTGGGAATATTTCATTAGCAGCGCCCTGGGCGCTCAAAGGTATGGCTGAAGAGATCAGAATTATGAAAGGATTTAATTTCAAACTATCTAACAACGTTATAATTTCTGAGACCAATCGATGTATTGATGATTGTATGGTTATCAAAACGTCAGATGCAATGCGAAGGTCAACGATAAATTATTAGTAATTTCTGTGCCGCCCTCATTTTTTATGAGGGCGCTATTACAGTAATCATAAAATACGCTTTTAAATACTAGTCTTTGCTTGAGAGTAGTTTAAGAAACTTTGTTTGAACAGTCTTTAGTTCTTCATTGTAATTTTCGAGAATTTTATTATCTGCTTTAATAGCTAAATTCTCCCTATTCATAGAAGCAATCATTTCGTCCTTTTGTTGAAGCTGCTGTTTTATCTCCTCAACTTCGTTTTGTAAGGTCAAAATATTTCGTTGGGCATCCTCTAATTCATTAAGAACCCGATCTTTTAAAGAAAAAAGATACTCTTCAGCAGACATATCAGCGATTCGTCGATAAGCAGAAAGAATAAACTCATCATAAAAGTCTTCATTATTGATATCAAAACTGCTGATGAATAATTTGACATCTTGAAACAGTTTATTAAAGGCTTCACCCGATAGCGTATTTAAGTGCCACTCAAGGAATACGACAATGTAATTATAAAAATCCCTTTGTCGCTTTTGCATCATGCCATTTTTAAAAAGAAAATCCCTTAGAGCAACAAGAGCATCAAGTGCGCAATGATAGGAAACGGAGCGAGTTGAAGACAATGATGTTTTTCGATTAATCGTATGAGCAATCAATATTTCATCAAGAATAGTTACCTTTTCGGCACTAAGCATAGATGCACACACAAAAAACAGATCATTTGATGTTCTTAAATCTTGGTAGCTCAACGAGTGCTGAATAATAAATTCACGTCGGAATAATTTGTCCCATGGCCACCATATAAATGCCCTGAAAAAGTCTCGCTCAATATCTCCAGGCGAGAAAACTGCTTTTTCAGGTAATAAATCTTTTCGAATTGAATCTGGCATTGGAGCATACTGGAGAGATTGTTGATTAAATGAGCGGCTTCTGCATACAACGATATCTGCCCCTGATAGCTCCGCAAAATCAGACATGTGCTTCAACATGTTCGTATCGACATAATCATCATCATCAAGAAATATTATATATTCTCCCTTTGCTTCTGAAAGACCTATATTACGTGATATGCCAGCTCCAATATTTACAGCGTTATCAATAATTCGTATTCTTTCATCGCTGGATGCAATCTCCTTAAGGATATCTAATGTATTATCACTCGAATGATCATTGATTATTATAATTTCAATTTCATACAATGACTGTGAAACAATGTTTTTTAGAGTATCTGCAATATACTCTTCGGCGTTGTAAACAGGAATAACGACCGAAACAATTATATCACTTTTTTCATGAGCCATAAAAATACCATTAGTAGTAAATTGAATTACATTATATAAACATTACTATTATCAATATGAAGGTTTTTCGCAATAATAAATGTGAAACTTACACATCATCGAACTACATCATGATATATTTGCAATGTTTTATCGATAATCATAACACTAGAAAATTTATCTTGTATACGTTTCCTCCCCTTAATACCCATTTCAACGCGTGCTTTAGGATTGCTAAGCAAAAAGGCAAGTTTATCAGCCAGCTCTTCAGGTGAATTGCTTTTAACAATAATTCCATTATCGTTATCAATTATAAGGCTATCACAACCACCGACATCATAAGCAATACAAGCGCGACCCACAGAAGATGCTTCCAGAAGAATTCGCGGAACACCTTCAGAATAAACAGATGGCAAAGCAACGATATTTGATTGCTCAATAAGATCGCAAACGTTATTCGAACGACCTAACCAGTTAATTAATCCTTGCTGATGCCAATTTTCAATGACCTGAAGGGAAATTGCATCTTTATCATTTTCGACCAGAATTCCAGCAACATTCAAAGTAAAGTGAATATTCTTACTGCGTAATATTTTCTTCGCTTCAATTAAGTCGCCCAGTCCTTTACTCCACAACATACGGCTGGCAAACAATACAACAGGGACATCGTGATTCTGTTCAAGAGAATATTTGTATATCTCTGGATTAATGCCTGCACCATCAATAACAATAGTCTGTTGTTCTTCGAGTCCAACCAACTTGGCCAGCTTTTTTCTGTCACGGTCATGTTCAAACATAAATATACAGCGCTTATTACTGGCAATATATTTATATGCAGCAATAGTAAACTGCCGCAATAATTTTAAAGGCATGCTGTCTGAAGAAAATACTCTTCCAAGCCCAACAAAACTTACGATGACCGGCAGATTAAATTTCTTCGCGAGCACACCACCAATCAAACATGGCTTGATAGTGATGCAATGCAAGAGATCCGGTTTTATATTTTTAATAATTTTTTGCACATCATGGTAAGTACGAAAGAAAACTAATGCATTAAAAGATTGAGCATCAAGAGTAACATTATGGCAAATAAAGCCGAATGTTTTGAATTTATTTATTATGTTGTCATCAATAAAATGGCTGATGATGTGAATCTCATAACCTGCATCACGGGAGGCGATGGCACGATCGATCCAGTGTAAATCGAAGTACCAATCCGAATTTATGAAATAACACAATTTTCTCATTGCTATGCCCACTTAATGATACTTACCACTAATACCTTTTATGCCATGTGAAATTCCACGAAGAATAAATTTCATATAGGAATATTTTTGACGTTGCCATGGCAGGATTAATATATATTTTAGGATGCGTATCGCTATCGCTGAATTGCTATACACGGCATTTTTCTGGAATATTTTCTTCGACAGGATCAAATTACGGCATAGATAGTAAACCTTCCATTCAGGTGCAATAAGTTTGCCCTGAATACTCACATCATGATAAAAAAGCAACTCCGGGCTATACATAATTTGCTCACCAGCTAATGATAGCTGATAGCCAAAGTAAAGATCATCAAAGTAGATAAAGAGCTGTTCGCGAATGTAGTCAAGACTGGTCGCGAGCAGATCACGATGTATGACCATCCCAACAAATGAAACCGTTTGTACGAACATAGAACGATTAGCTGCCGGGATAAACTCTGCAGGGTAGCGTAAATAGCGTACAGTGTCGCCAAGGGAAGTTGGCACACGCAAGAACGGCATATTCATCGGACACGGTTTTCCTTGCGGATCTTTCACCAGTCCACTAAATACCCGACATCCCCGCTTATCCAGCTGTGAAAAGGACTTCAAAGTGTCTGGATAGGGGTAAGCATCGTCATCGTAGAAAAAAACCCAATCACTTGCTAGCTGTGCACAAATATACTGACTTCCTGTTTTAAAGCCCCCCGCCCCACCGGTATTCTCGGTAAGGGTTAACACAATGACTCGCGTATCAACAATTGACGAAAGCCAGGCTTGGGTCCCATCCGTGGACCCGTTATTGACAATAACAATATTAGTGAATTCAAGTTTGAGGGTCTCTTCAACGGTTTTTTTCAGTTTACCGAGCCGATTGAATGTCACTATCAATGCCGTATATTTCATCGTACAGAAACCGTAAACACAGGCATTGGCTGATTTTCAGTGAGTGAATTTAAATAGACTTCTGCCGTTTTCAATGCTTCGGCGATGGTCACATCCATATCAAGGTAACGGTAGGTTCCAAGACGACCGACAAAAGTGATATTGGTTTCATTCTCGGCCAGTGACAAATATTTTTCAAGAAGAGCCATTTCTCCCATCTGACGAATAGGATAGTAAGGAATATCATTTTCTTCGCAAGCACGGCTATACTCTTTATAACAAACAGAGCCGTCGTGTTGTTCCCAGGGAGAAAAATATTTATGTTCAGTGATGCGAGTATAGGGCACATCCACAGAACAATAGTTCATCACTGCGCAGCCCTGGTAATCACCCTGATAGGTAAACTTTTTAAAATCTAATGTTCGATAGCCCAGACGGCCATATTGGTAGCCATAAAACGCATCTAATGGACCGCTATAGAATACGTGATCGTAATGAGTTCGCTCTTCAACGATAAATTCCCGCTGTAAGTCAACCTTGATATTCTCATGATTGAGAATGGACTTAATCATCTGCGTATAACCACATTTCGGCATGCCCTGAAATTTGTGGTTAAAATAATTATCATCATAGTTAAAACGAACAGGAAGACGTTTAAGAATAGATGCGGGCAGTTCCGAGGGTTGCATCCCCCACTGTTTAATCGTATATCCTTTAAAAAAGGCCTCATATAACTCTTTACCAATAAAGCGTAACGCTTGCTCTTCAAAAGTTTGTGGATCAGCAATAGTGCTGTCCCCTTTCTCAGCAATGAGCGCTCTGGCCTCATCAGGCGAACAAGTTTTTGAGAAAAACTGATTGATAGTATGCAAATTAATAGGTAGGGAAAATACCTGACCATTAACTGTCGCTTTAACCCGGTTCACATAGGGCATCATCTCTGCATGCTTATTGACATAGTTCCACACTGTTTCATTGTCAGTATGGAAAATATGGGGTCCATAAACATGTACCATCACATTCGTTTCAGAGTCGCGTGCATCATAGGAATTTCCCCCAATATGATCACGCTGATCGATAATGTGGACTTGATGTCCCTTCTCAGCAAGTTGGCGACCGATAACTGCACCAGAGAAGCCAGCACCTACGATCAATATTTTTTTACTTTTCATCTGTTGTCTCTTTTATTATCCAAGAATAGCACGGCGTACTTTGTAATAATATTTAGTCATCATGTTTCTTCTTGACGTGCCTATTGGTGCATATTTATTAACATAAGGCATCAGTACGTTCTTGATTTTGGTCTGGAACAAGATTTGTTGTTGCTGCTCGCTATGGGTTAAACCAATCGAAGCCGCTAACGACATCTGACGTTTATAGATTTCCATCTCCCATGGAGTGTTAACGATGTTCTCAATAAAGTCGTCATAAAAATCGACTTTTTCGGTATTCCATGGTTTGTTCTCACCCGCATAATGAATCATTTTAGGCTTCTTGCGAGCTGCTAAAAATTTCATATACGTTGCAAACTTAAGATTAGGGAAGAAATCATCCGTGTTGCCATTACCATGATAAACGTTCCACTCTAATGGCAGAAATGTGACTCGAGAGTAGAATACTTTATTCATGATATCCTGGTCGAGGAACCAGTATTTCTTTGCCTTTAATACCCGCATCAATTCAGCAAAAGTATTTTCTTCGACCATTTGTTTGACATTAAAAACAATAATCCCTGCCTGAAAATATTCATCAGGGTTATTCATGTTTAAGGTTTTCTGTAAATATTCGCCTGCCGGCATAACGCCATCATCTGATGCCGACATTGCAGAAAATTTTACAAAACCTTCCATGACGATATCCTTAACCGCTGCAACTAAATTATTGCCCAGAGGGATATCAAGCAGTTCACCCAGGTCAGCCTTTACAACGGTATCCGAATCAATAAATACGACTTTATCGTATCGTCTGAACAGCTGAGGAATAAAAAGACGGGCATACGTTGATGCGCTAAAATGCGCTCGGGTATGCACACCGTTAATTTCAGTGAAGGCATTAACGTCAAAAAAACGAAGAGAAATATTCGGATGAGCAGAGGTTAGATTTACCAACCGCGTTTTATTCAAATAGCTAACTTTGTTTTCGAGTACGACGATATCATAATTTTTATTTTTGTCCGCATGTCGGATAATGGAATTAATTAATGCGCCACCGCTGATTGCGTAATTATCATCGAAACTGATAACCACTGGAACCGCAGAATCAAAAACTGGATTCAGTGCACCATTGAATGTTTCATTGCTGACAAAGGTACGCTGTAATTCTTTTACCTTAAGCTCACCATCTTGTTGCAGCTTAATTATGTAAATATTAAACAGCCGTTCAGCTATATGCCCAATAACGCGTTTTTCCTGGGCATTATAATTGTTCATCGAGATGGCATCTTCGAGATTATCCAGAATGGAAAAGAGCCACTCAGAATAGTCAACAAAAATATCTTTGCGCATGACAAACATATTTGTGTAATAGCCATCACTGGCATCATTAAACGTTTTTATTGCCGTGCTATACTCTGGATATAGTTTTTCAACGATGGCAATGGCAGCCTGATAATCACGAATGTGTAAGTATTCACCTCGTTCATAGTGATCGTAATTATTTTTACTTCCCGCCGCAGTGACAGACCATTTTTTTGGCAGCAAGATGTCAATACCTTCGACACACCGTTGAATTGTTTCTTCGTTTAATCCAAAGATCTTCTCATATTCTTCATCAATGTATGGATGGTTCACGACCCCCCAGGTATCCTCAGAAAATGTTTGTTTTTCGGAAAAATTAAGATGACGGCGATAGTGCATGAAACCGACATAGTCTGCCAGCTCTTCGTTTTTCCAAACCCAATAATGCGCAGTTAGTTCGCAATAAAACGGATTCTTAAAGGAAATATTATCGCCACTGTCATCTCCTGGACAACCAATTTCATTACAAGAATTAGCTTTGCCGACATGCAGAGGTTTGATAATTGCAGCATTAAGAAAAGCACTAGGCTTATGGTGGCTGGTATAGATTTTAACGCTATTGTTCATTATATTACCCAATGATTAAGCCATTGCTTGCTTGTACAGTTCAATGATTCGATCGGCAGACCCCACTTCTCTGAGTCTATGATTTTCGATCCAGATGACTCTATCGCAGATTTTTTCAACGTCACTCATATTGTGGCTAACAAAGAGTATCGTCACGCCTCTTTTCTTAAAATCTCTGATGGTCTGAATACATTTAGCCTGAAAAGCGATATCACCTACTGCCAGAACTTCATCAATAATTAAAATATCCGGTTCAACCTGACTGATGACCGAAAAACCTAACTTAGCTAGCATTCCGCTTGAATATACTCTGATGGGCTCGTCGATGAATTCTCCAAGTTCCGAAAATTCAATAATACGTTCCATACGTTGCTGGACCTCTTTACGCCTAAGGCCCAGCAGAGTAGCATTCAGGTAAATATTCTCACGCCCGGTAAGTTCCGGATGAAAGCCTCCGCCGAGTTCAAGCATCGATGCCACCCGTCCTTCAGTGGTGACGGTTCCCTTAGTTGGCTTAATCACGCCGGCAACCAGACCAAGAGAGGTACTCTTTCCTGCCCCATTACGTCCAATCAGGGCAACAGCCTCACCTTTGCCAACTGTAAAGGATACGTCTTCGATAGCTAAATATTTCCGCCCCTTCAGCAACTGAAAAGCGCGTTTCGGATGGAAAATTAAATCTTTGATTCCTGAGCCAATATGATGGTACAGAGGATACTCTTTTGTAACATGACTGAAGTTAATAACTGGGTGCATTACAAGATCTCTGCAAATCGATATTTTAATTTATTGAAAATAGACAAACCGACAACCGTCAAAATGATTCCCGTAAAATAGAGTATAGAAATATACTCATAATTAAGAGTCCCATTCATGAATAAATCACGCCAACTAAGAATCATACTCGCTAGCGGATTGTAGGTAATTATCCAGCTAAATTTTTCCGGAATCATATCAGACGCATATAAAATCGGCGTACAATAAAACATCAGCATAATCCCCAGACTTACAAAGCGCTCCAGGTCACGGAAAAACAGATTCAGCGTTGAAAAGATGATTGAAACACCAAAGGTGAAAATCACCTGGCCAATAGCAATGAGAGGTATACCCCAAACCCAGGACAAGGACGGCGACATGCCATAAACAAAAAGAAAGACAACAATAACCGGGATGGTGCAAAGAAAATGCAAGCCTTCCATCATCACATTACTTAGCGGAATCACGGACCGGGGAAAAACTGTCTTCTTGATAATTTGAGCGTTAGCGATGAATGAAAATAATGAGTTAGTGGCCGAACTGGCAAACCATTGCCACGGAAACAAGCCGGTAATGAGGAAAACTGTATAATTTGGAATTTGTACTCTCATTACCAGCTTAAATATAAAATAATAAATCATGGCAAAAAGCAATGGATTTGCTACTGACCATAAATAGCCTAGCATGCTGCTCTTATAGCGCACTTTTAGATCTTTATTTGTTATCACAACAAGTAAATCAAATAAATACCCTAAATTGTACTTCATCTTTATACTCATAAATTATTCTGCAAATATCCACTGAATGAGTTAGTCATACCAGGTCTACCTCGCCGATCCTGTCAGGCTCAACAATCGAGAAACTGACTGCTTTGTGCTGCGGGCAAAGTTTATCAGGTCAGCTGCCATTCATCGACTGCAACCAATGATTTGAACGGAAGCGCAAGCGACACCCCAGCCATAAACGATAAAAACCCTTTTAATTCAATAAATTAAAAAATCACCTTATGTTTTCTTCCACGCTACCGCCATTGGCTATCGCAACCAAAATGCGTGATCCACCGAGTTTTTAGCACTCACATCCGTTCAAACCGCACTGCAGATGGCATTACTGTTTAGTACAGCCATGCATCTCGTTACCTTAGCTACAAAAAGGCTTTACTCTGGCGTTTCCCTTCTCCGTTAGCTATCAGGACTTTCTCATTTCCGCAAGCAGCATGCCTGGCGTAGCACTCCCCTCGCCTGCTCATCACGCCCTTACATGCAAAAGAACCATCTAAGGACAGCATGAAATTCGAAATAATTTCTTGCATATTAATAACAACTTTTGGTGATGATTTATCAAGCAATACCTAAGTCTGCTAAATAGAACGGCAGCGTATTATAACTCTGCAAGTAAGGAATTAAAGTAAAAATCCGGTGCATGGCTTTTTCAATGTAAAAATGGACACACTTTAGACGATATCATGGCATTATCGCTAAATGAGCTCTCGGCAAACAAACACACCGGGCAAACTAAAGTAACCATCTTTACTCTACGAGGCCAGACCGCGTCTAAACCTCGTAATACTCGATAATACCGAAGCAAACACCCAACCCATTGTTTATATTGGCTTTTATATTATTTTCAACTTCTGAATGTCTTAATGTCTTTCGCGAATGATAATTAATTACATGACATTTACTCTCTGACGCCGCTGTTTACAGGTACTTGCATATCTTGTCATGGTAAACCAAGTGATCCCAACCGCAAGCCAGTGTAAAATCGGCACTTATGTAGAACGGGATATCCACACCCCGGAGGAAAAATATGAAGTTTTTGGTCACTGGTGCCGCAGGTTTTATCGGCTTCCATATCGCGCAGCGTCTGCTGAATGAAGGGCATGATGTTGTCGGAATCGACAACATGAATGACTATTATGACGTCAGCCTGAAGCAGGCCCGTCTGGATCGCCTGGCATCTCCGGCATTCCATTTCCAGCAGCTGGATCTGGCCGACCGTGAAGGTATGGCAAAGCTGTTCGCCACAGAGCAATTTGACCGCGTGATCCACCTGGCCGCCCAGGCCGGCGTGCGCTACTCGCTGGAAAACCCGTATGCCTACGCAGACGCTAACCTGATGGGGTATCTGAACATTCTGGAAGGCTGCCGTCATACCAAGGTGAAACACCTGGTGTACGCCTCCTCCAGCTCGGTTTACGGCCTTAACCGTAAAATGCCGTTCTCCACCGAAGATTCCGTCGATCATCCGGTCTCCTTGTATGCCGCCACCAAGAAAGCTAATGAACTGATGGCGCACACCTATTCCCACCTGTACGGCATCCCGACCACCGGGCTGCGCTTCTTTACAGTTTATGGTCCGTGGGGTCGCCCGGATATGGCGCTGTTCAAGTTCACGAAAGCGATGCTAGAAGGAAAAAGTATCGACGTTTACAACTACGGCAAAATGAAGCGCGACTTCACCTATATCGACGACATCGTCGAGGCGGTGGTTCGGGTGCAGGATGTGATCCCGCAGGCCAATGCCGACTGGACCGTTGAGAGCGGTTCCCCGGCCACCAGCTCCGCGCCATACAGGGTATATAACATTGGCAACAGCTCACCAGTGGAACTGATGGACTACATCACCGCCCTGGAAGAGGCGCTGGGAATGGAAGCGCAGAAGAATATGATGCCGATCCAGCCGGGAGATGTGCTGGACACAAGCGCAGACACCCAACCGCTGTATGACCTGGTGGGCTTTAAACCGCAGACTTCGGTTAAGGATGGCGTGAAGAACTTCGTGGATTGGTACAAAACGTATTATAAGGCGTAAGTTACTGCAGTATCCCTATGTGAGCCGCAACCGCCAGATTGCGGTTTTATACCATTCGTATTTCCGAGAAGTCTCTCACTGAATGTCGGATGAAGGAAAATGGTCACTTATTAAGCACGGACTCCTCGCTGACATAAAAACAAAAAAAGCCTGCATAGCAGGCTTTTTTTCCCTTCCGGCGCTTATCTCCGGCATCCACATCTCAGTGACGGTAGCTCTTCACAAGGTGTGCTTTAACATATCCAACCGCAGCCAGGCGAGCAACGGGTTTAATGTAGAATTACAAACTGCGTCACAATACGGTAGATGTCCTGGCAGAAAACGAACAAAACTAAGGCGACGAGTGTGAGAAACTGGAGAGACCAGCGGCACAAAGCCGCCAGTCCTGGAGATAAGAAAAAACTAATCGTTACCAAACAGATCGCGGGTATACACCTTATCCGCTACATCAGAGAGCTCGTCCGCCATACGGTTAGAGATGATGACATCCGATTCTTGCTTAAATGCATCCAGATCGCGAATGACAGGAGAATTGAAGAACTCTTCTTCATTCATAGCTGGTTCATAAATAACGACAGGAATACCCTTGGCTTTAATACGCTTCATAATTCCCTGGATCGATGATGCCCGGAAATTATCCGAGCCACTCTTCATGATCAGCCGATACACACCGACCACTTTTGGTTTACGGGCAAGAATAGAATCAGCAATAAAGTCTTTACGAGTACGGTTGGCATCAACGATGGCCCCGATAATATTATTTGGTACAGACTCGTAGTTTGCCAGCAGCTGCTTGGTATCCTTAGGTAAACAGTAGCCACCATAGCCGAAGGATGGATTGTTATAGTGGCTACCGATACGCGGATCCAGGCAAACACCTTCAATAATCTGCTTGCTGTTCAGTCCCTGGCTTTCAGCATAGCTATCCAGTTCGTTGAAATAGGCAACACGCAGTGCGAGATAGGTATTGGCGAACAGCTTGATCGCTTCGGCTTCCGTCGAATCAGTAAACAGCGTCGGAATGTCCTGCTTAATCGCCCCTTCTTTCAGCAGGTTGGCAAACCGTTCTGCACGTTCAGAACGTTCACCGATAACGATACGGGACGGATGAAGATTGTCATACAACGCACGTCCTTCACGCAGAAACTCTGGGGAGAATATGACATTATCGATACCCAGACGCTCTTTAATATCACGAGTAAAACCGACCGGAATTGTCGATTTAATAATCATAACGGCATTTGGGTTAATTTCGGTTACATCACGAATGACAGCCTCAACCGTCGACGTATTAAAGTAGTTAGTTTTCGGATCATAGTCAGTCGGAGTGGCGATAATGACATAATCGGCATTACGATATGCATCGTGTTTATCCGTTGTCGCGCGAAAATTCAATGGTTTTTCGGCCAGATATTCCTGAATTTCTTTATCGACAATCGGAGAAATTTTCTGGTTAAGCATATCAACTTTGGATTGTACGATATCCAGCGCAACCACTTCGTGGTTCTGCGCAATCAGGATGCCGTTCGATAAACCAACATAACCGGTACCGGAAATAGTAATTTTCATTCGATCACACTTTAATTAGTTAATTGGAAGGCGGAACATTAGCCGCCCTGATAATAAACGCTTCTGGTGGTTTTACCCTTAGAGTAAGAAGTTTGTCAAGCTTATTGGCATATAGCAGAATATTATTTTTAATTAATACAATGATGGAGAAAACTTATACTCCAAATTATTAGTGAAGAAGTGCCAAGAGCTCATCTGTTTTAAGGTTCATCAGCGCAGGATCGCCTTTTGACTCCACATTCAGGCGCACCACCGGCTCGGTATTCGAACTGCGCAGGTTAAAACGCCACTCAGGATATTCAATACTGATGCCGTCTGTTGTATCGACAACTGCGGCCGCTGGCTCATAACGTTCGCGTATGCGCGCAATCGCCTCTGCCGCATGGTTCAGCTTGCGGTTAATCTCCCCCGATGCCGGGAACGCCGCCTGACGATCCGCCACCAGCGCTTTCAGCGACGTGTTTTTCAGGCACAGCAGCTCCGCCACCAGCAGCCACGGGATCATCCCGCTGTCGCAGTAGGCAAAATCACGGAAGTAGTGGTGCGCGCTCATCTCCCCGCCGTAGATCGCATCTTCCTGGCGCATCCGCTCTTTGATAAAGGCATGCCCGGTCTTGGACATCACCGGCGTGCCGCCGCTGCGGGTCACAATATCCACCGTGTTCCACGTCAGCCGCGGGTCATGGATGATTTTGGCGCCCGGTTGTTTCTGCAGGAACGCCTCCGCCAGCAGACCGACGATGTAATATCCCTCGATAAACTCCGCTTCATCATCGAACATAAAGCAGCGGTCAAAGTCGCCGTCAAACGCGATGCCCATATCCGCCTGATGCTGACGCACCGCATCCGCGGTGTCCTGACGGCACTCCGGCAGCAGCGGGTTCGGAATACCGTTCGGGAAATTACCGTCAGGCTGGTGATGCACCTTGATAAAGCTCACCGGCGCGCCTGCCGCGATAAAGCGTTTTTCGATTTCATCAATGACGTGGCCCGCCGCCCCGTTACCGGAGTTCACCACCAGCTTCAGCGGACGGGTAAAATTCGCCAGGCTGACGTAGCCCATCAGGTGGTCCACATATTCCTGCAGGACAGACACCTGGCGCAGGGTCCCGCGCCGCGCCGGCTCCACCGGCGGGAACTGGTTCTCCTCCGCCAGGCGCTGGATATCCCGCAGGCCGGTGTCGCCGCTGATGGGCTTCGCGTTCTCGCGGACCAGCTTCATGCCGTTGTAGTTCATCGGATTATGGCTGGCCGTGACCTCAATTCCCCCGTCAACGCCCAGATGGAACGTGGCAAAATAGATCTCTTCCGTCCCGCTCAGGCCGATATCCAGCACATCCGTCCCCGCGTCCATCAGCCCCCTGGCCAGCGCCAGCTTCAGGGATTCGCTGGTCAGGCGGACATCGCCGCCCACCACAATCCGTTCTGGCTTCAGGAATTCCCCGTAAGCGCGCCCGATACGGTAGGCGATATCTTCGTTCAGCTCTTCGCCCAGCTCGCCACGAATATCGTAGGCTTTAAAACAGTTTAACTTTGCCATCTATTTTATCCTTAAATACAAATTAGCAACGACCGTACTGGTCTTTAATACGGATAATATCGTCTTCGCCCAGATAAGAGCCGGACTGAATCTCCAGCACTTCCAGCGGAATGCGCCCCGGGTTCTCCAGACAGTGCTCAGCGCCAATCGGAATGAAGGTGGACTGATTTTCCGTCAACAGGAACTGTTTGCCGTTGACGGTCACCTGACCGGTACCGGAGAGGATCACCCAGTGTTCGGCCCGGTGGTGGTGCATCTGCATGGAAAACGCGCCGCCCGGCTTGACCGTGATCCGGTTCACATTGAAACGCGGCGTCTGTACCACCACGTCGCAGCGCCCCCAGGGACGGTAGATTTCACGGTGACGCTTGTACTCGCTGCGCTGATTCTGTTTCAGAAACTCCACCGCTTTCTTCACGTCCTGTGAGTGGTCCTTATTCATGACCAGCACGGCATCTTTGGTGCTGACGATAACCAGGTTCTCAACGCCTATTGCCGCCACCAGTTTTTCGTCACTGTTGATATAGCAGTTCTGGCTGTTATGTATCCACGCATCCCCGCTCAGGACGTTGCCCTGCTCATCCTTGGCGCTCACCTCCCACAACGCGGACCAGGAGCCGACATCGCTCCAGTCGGCATCCAGACCCACGACCACCGCATCAGCCGTTTTTTCCATCACCGCGTAGTCGACAGACTCGTCCGGACAGGCGCTGAAAATATCGTGCGGAATGCTGACAAAATCGTTGCCGTCGTCCGCATGGCGGACCGCTTCGGTACATGCCGCAAGGATATCCGGGCGGAACTTTTCTAACTCAGAAAGATACTTTTTAGCCCGGAACATAAACATGCCGCTGTTCCAGTAATATTCACCGGTGGCAAGGTACGCCTCTGCGCGCTCACGGTCGGGTTTTTCAACAAACCGCGCCACCTGATAAGGCGTGTGCTCACCGTCGGTCAACGCCTCGCCGCGCTGAATATACCCATAGCCCGTTTCCGGCGTGCTCGGCACGATCCCGAAGGTGACCAGATGATCGGCCAGCGCATACTGTTCAGCGATGCCAATGGCTTTATGGAAGACCGCCTGATTATTAATGATGTGATCGGCAGCAAGAACCAGCATCAGCGGGTCGTCACCATTTTGCGTGGCCTGCAGCGCCGCCAGCGCAATAGCCGGCGCCGTGTTGCGGCCAACCGGCTCAAGGATGATATTTTTCGACAGCTTGTCCAGCTGACGCAGTTGCTCAGCCACCAGAAAACGGTGCTCTTCGTTACAGATAACCATAGGCTCACAGGTGTCCAGGCCTGAGAGACGCGTGATAGTTTCCTGCAGCATGGAATTCCGCCCGTACATCCGCAAAAACTGCTTTGGATACAGCTCGCGGGACATCGGCCACAGGCGACTACCCGTGCCGCCAGCCATAATTACAGGAAGTAACATAGTAAAATCCTTAAAATAAATAATATATTTATAGAGACACCATAGACGACTAAAATATGTCAGCCATGGTTAAATCGAAATAAAACCACACTATCAGAAACGATAACAATCATTTACTAGCAAGGTAAAAAGATCAAAGCATTGCTCAAAAGAACAAAAAGGAAACATTTGAAAAAAACCAAAAAGATAACACTTCATTTAATGAAGTGTTATTTCATAGATGTTCAATAAAATAATATAACCTGACTATAATAACCAGGCTATATTGAGATTAGATATTACTCCATCCACTCCGTATGGAATACACCTTCTTTATCAGTGCGCTTATAAGTATGAGCACCGAAATAATCACGCTGTGCCTGAATCAGGTTAGCCGGCAGGACTGCAGAGCGATAGCTGTCGTAGTATGCAATAGCCGCAGAGAAAGTTGGTACCGGGATACCATTCTGTACAGCATAAGCAACGACATCACGCAGAGCCTGCTGATACTCATCGGCAATCTGTTTGAAGTACGGCGCCAGAAGCAGGTTAGCGATGCCTGCATTCTGTTCATAAGCGTCAGTGATCTTCTGCAGGAACTGAGCACGAATGATGCAACCAGCACGGAAGATTTTGGCAATCTCTCCGTAATTCAGATCCCAGTTGTATTCATCAGATGCGGCACGCAGTTGAGAGAAGCCTTGTGCATAGGAAACAATTTTGCCCAGGTAAAGGGCACGACGAACTTTCTCGATGAACTCAGACTTGTCACCAGCCGGTTGAGCTTGTGGCCCTGTCAGTACTTTGGAAGCAGCAACACGCTGATCTTTCAGAGAAGAAATATAACGCGCAAAAACAGATTCAGTGATCAGAGACAGCGGCTCGCCAAGATCAAGAGAGCTTTGGCTGGTCCATTTACCAGTACCTTTATTGGCGGCTTCGTCAAGGATCACATCAACAAGATATTTACCTTCTTCATCTTTCTTAGTAAAGATATCTTTGGTGATATCAATCAGGTAGCTACTGAGCTCACCTTCGTTCCATTCAGTAAAGGTTGTAGCCAGCTCTTCATTAGACAGAGCAAGGCCGCCTTTCAGCAAAGCGTATGCTTCAGCAATGAGTTGCATGTCGCCGTATTCAATGCCGTTATGAACCATCTTCACATAGTGACCAGCACCATCAGCACCAATATAGGCAACACACGGTTCGCCATCTTCTGCACGAGCAGCGATCTGCTCAAGTATTGGCGCAACCAGTTCATAAGCTTCTTTCTGACCACCAGGCATGATAGATGGGCCCTTCAGAGCGCCCTCTTCGCCACCAGAAACACCGGTACCGATGAAGTTAAAGCCTTCAGCAGACAATTCGCGGTTGCGACGGATGGTATCCTGGAAAAAGGTGTTGCCGCCATCGATGATGATATCGCCCTTGTCCAGATATGGTTTCAGGGAATCGATCGCGCTATCAGTACCTGCGCCTGCTTTAACCATTAACAGGATGCGGCGTGGAGTTTCAAGGGATTCAACAAACTCTTTGACGGTATAATGCGGAACCAGTTTCTTGCCAGGGTTCTCGGCAATCACTTCCTCGGTCTTTTCACGGGAGCGGTTGAAAACAGAGACGGTATAACCACGACTTTCGATGTTGAGCGCAAGGTTGCGCCCCATCACGGCCATACCGACAACCCCGATCTGTTGCTTGGACATTACATACTCCTGTCTGGTGTGGTCACTGCGACACGTTCGCAGTCTTGATATTTTTATAATAGCTCAAAGAATAGATAAAAACATCCGATATTAATGGTCAGTCAAGCTTGATAATGAGTTGACATATGAATCCAACTCACTTTCTGTAATAGAACCATATGGAACCCACTCAAATTTTTTACTAACCTGAGTGGTTTTATTTCGTGCAGTTACTATAACTTTATCATCTATAATTTGACTAGAAAACATAATACTATCATCCATCATATAAGATGATATACTCTGTATATATCTTGCAGTTTTTTTAGGCGTTTTATCATAATATAAAAAACCAAAATTATGTTCTTTATTAGTTCTGTCATCACCGTCATTAATTAGGTCGTACCACCAAATACCTTTTATGAATGGTCTACTTTTAGCTAGAAACATAAATTTTGCCACATTCTGAAGTATCATATCACTAGTTGAATACACATCCTTTTCAGTTTGTGAGTACCCCATTTCAGTTATGTAAAGATCTATATCTCTCCCACTTCTCTCTTTTAACATCTTTTCAAGTTTATCGATATTAGAAACGGCACCTTCAGGTGTTTTGGATACCAAAGGTGCGTCATGGGCGAAGTATGTATGAATTGAAATTGCATCACAATAATCTAAAATGCCTTCATTTATTAATCCATTCAACCATTTAATATACGAAGGTGAATTAGGATTTATAGAGCCAATCATAATAATTGCATTAGGGTCAACAGCCTTAATTGCTTTATAAGTCTGCTTAACTAATTCAGTATAGATTTTGGGATCCGCAGTAGGTTTGTTTTTTTTGGATACTCCAGTTCCCTGTAACCACTCATTCCATATTTCATAATATAGTACCTTGCCCTTATACCGTTTAGCCGTACGAGAAGCGTAGTTCACATAAGCAGATATTTCACTTTGATTTTCAGGGTATCCTTTAGGAGTATAAATTCTATTCCCATAGTCTAACACTAGGAGAGCACTTTTCCCAAGAGAGGATATTGAATTACTAAATATATAATCTTGAGTTCTCAGATAATCACTATCATTAAATATACCTTGTCGATTTTCTATCCTGGACCAGAAGAAATCAGTCCTGACTGAATTAAATCCGTACTCCTGTGCATATTTAAGATAATCTTGAGCAGATAGACCATTATTTCCAGGGTGGATACCAATGCCCAAAATAAAAGCTGATGAAGATTTACATATCAAAAGACATGATACAACCATCACTTTCAAATAATTATTTAACATAGAATTCTCTCTAATAAGCAGATTTATTAACAAACCCCTTAAATATTGTCAAGAATATAATTTTAAGATCTAACCAAATACTCCAGCCACGAATATAAATCAAATCAAACTCAATTCTCTTTTTCATTTTATCTAATGTATCCGTCTCACCACGCCATCCATTAATTTGAGCAAGACCAGTAATTCCTGGCTTCACTTTATGTCTTAACATATAACCCTGAATTAGGGTACGATACTGTTCATTATGAGCTACTGCATGAGGGCGAGGGCCCACAACCGACATTTGGCCAAATAAGACATTAAAGAATTGAGGTAACTCATCTAGTGAGGTGCTTCGCAAGAATTTACCCACTTTAGTTATACGCACATCATTCTTTGTAGCCTGAATGATTTTATTATCATTTTCCATAACAGTCATTGATCTAAATTTCCAAACTTTAATTGGTTTCCCATCCATTCCATAGCGAACTTGTCTGAAAATAATCGGTCCTGGAGATGAAAATTTCACCGCACATGCAATGATACACAATACGGGAGAAATTAGAACAAGTATCAATGATGAAACAATAATATCCTCAAGTCGTTTAAATACCATGTTAATACCATTGAGCGGTGTATCAAATAATGACACAACAGGAACACCGTTAATTTCTTCAGTACGAGATTGTAGAATATTAAAAGTAAATACATCCGGAATCAATAATACCGAACACGTTGTATCGGTGAGTTGACTTACAACGTATTTAATTTTATTTTCATCATTCATACTAAGTGCTATATATATTCTGTCAAGTTTCCCATCTTTGGCATCCTGAATCAATTGGGACAGAGAGCCCGCATAATTCACTCCTCCTAAATATTCTGATGGTGTATCATCATAAATCCCTTTAACTACAAATCCTAACCATGGCTCCTCCAGAAATCCTTTTAAAAGATCGATCCCTGCTTGAGTTGCTCCCGCAACAGCAACACGGCGAGTATTATAACCTAATTTCCTCAATATCCCTGCACTTAGACGAATAGCAGACCTGCAAGCAATAAAGCCCAAACAAACAATAAAATACCATTGAACAAATATATTAAAGCTAAGGTCAAAGTCTGGAAAAAAATATATTCCACCTAGAGTTAACAGTAGACTGAGAGTCCAATTTTTTAATATCAACACTAGTTCTGCTGAAATTTTCACACCTCGCCAAGAACGGTAAAAATCAGTAATACCACCGATCATCTGAAAAATCACTAAAGCAGAAAAAGATATTATTAAATATTTATAATTAAAGGCCACAGAATTAAAAATAAAAACTATATAAAAACCCAAAAAAATAATGGCAATATCGGAGAATCGCTGAGCCATAGAAATAATTGAAGCATTAGCATTAGCACGCGATTTATGAGAAAATGTTGTCATACTAGTAGCACTCTTATTAAATATAGGTCAACTAAATTGACAAAAATAAGTTAGATTCATTTTCATACCCCCCGTAATTAGTAAAAGATTTTTTTATTATATTGGAACTCATCCCATTTTTCTTGAACATAGTTACGCATATTCTCCTGAAATTTTATAGTAGAAAATCGAAGAGCATTATCTCGACAATCAATTGGCCTAAAAGTATCATATTTTGAACTGAACTCCTCAACTGCCTTTATTATAGACTCAACAGTCTGTTGTTCAAAAAAAACTCCTGAAGGATTTTCTACGCCATAGGGGCGGACAGTTTCGAGAGCGCCTCCTTTCCCAAAGGCTATAACAGGTGTTCCACAAGCTTGGGCTTCAACAGGGGTAATACCAAAATCTTCTTCGGCCGCAAAGACAAAGGCTTTTGCTTTTCTCATGCAATCTTCCACTACAGAATCCGGTTGATAACCCAAGATCTCTATATTTTTAGCAGCCTTAGATTTTACCTTCTCCATATCCGAACCATCACCAATCACTACCAATTTTTTGTCTGGCATGGCACTAAAGGCTTCAACTATAAGATCAATTCGCTTATAGGGAACAAGTCGCGAAGCAGTAAAATAAAAGTCCTCTTTATTTTCACACAGCTTAAAGCGTTCGACATCTACCGGAGGATAAATCACGTCTGACGTTCTACCATATACTTTTTTAATTCTTCTAGCTATAAAGTTGGAGTTTGCTACAAAATGGTCAACACCATTTGAGGTTCGATAATCCCAAAGCCGCATTTTATGTAATAATACTTTAGCAAGGATGCCTTTAATCCCCTTATCTAAAAAAGCTTCGCGTAAGTATTGATGTTGCAAATCCCAAGCATAGCGTATTGGAGAGTGAACATAACTAATATGTAATTGGTCAGGCCCAGTCAAAACACCTTTAGCTACTGCATGACTACTAGATAAAATAATATCATGTGATGATACATCTAACTGTTCGATAGCTAATGGCATTAAGGGTAGATATTTTTGATATTTTTTTTCAGAAAATGGTAAGTTTTGAATAAATGTTGTTTTTGCTTTTTTATTACGAAAATGGCGGCGCGAATTATCACTCAAGAAATCTATAACAGAATATAATTCAGATTCTGGATATAGATCTATAATTTCTTTAATCACACGTTCAGCCCCGGCATAAGTAACAAGCCAGTCAGCCACAATACCAATATTCATCATATCAAAATCGATCCTATAATTAAAGGTCACTTATTTCTCAAAAGAAAAATATTATTAATTAACATCTTCTTATGTATTCGGGCCACAATACCGTTCTGGAAAAAATAATTCAATATTGTTAATGATACTAATTCAGTCGTAATAGTTGCAATAGAAGCACCAATAATGCCATAGAACTTAATCATAGCAACATTCATAATCAAGCTAACAATTGCAACAACAAGCATTTTTTTGGACAGAAATAGATATCCAGACAGCTTAGCTATGAACCTAGCACAAATAGTACCTAGCGCAGAAACAATTGTAGAAAAAGATAAAATCATCATTGGAATGAAGGCATTCTTATAATTTTCCCCATAGAATAAATTTATAAACCATTCACCAAATATAAAGATACCAAGAATAATGGGCAATGAAATACAGATAACCCACATACTTAAGGCTGAGGATTTAACTATGGCTGACTCTATATTTTTCTCCGAGAATATAGATGGTAAAGTTGACTTTATAAATGACTGACAAATAAACCCCCATGAAGTTGCTAAAGTGGCAGCAACAGAATAGATGCCTACTGTTGACGCACCCTCCATATATCCAAGGCAAAGCATTGAGAGACGTATATATATAGCTACAGAAATTGTCGAAACAACAAACGTAACACCTGTTTTAAATAAATATTTAGTATATATTACCCTGTGTTTTCTTCTCTTTATCTTAATTTTCAGTTTGTTTCTAAAATAAAACTTCCGTATTAAATAGGGAATAAGACTACTACAAATAATAGGGATACATAAAAACCTAGGATCTAACAAGAATATAGCAATTCCCCAACGCAGGATTAACGAAACAATTAAACCAATTACGTTGATCATAGTATTTTTTTTAGATTGCAATGTTGCATCGTAATAAATACTATAAACATCAAGAGCTGAAAAGAGACACGCCAGGAAACATGCCACCAAATAAAACAAGCTATCTTCTCCGCCTTTGTAATAAGTAAATAAAAGCACGGGGATTGATGATAGTAAATAAATAAGAAATCTTAATACTGTTGTAGCATAGATTAATCTAATACCAGAGGTAACATTTTTACTAATTCTTTTGAAGATTATAACATCGCTGCCAAGTTGAGATATTACTTGAGTAATTTGAAATAATGATGTAGCAAATGCAATTTGACCAAACACATGCGGTCCAACGTATTTAGCTACGTAAGAAGTAATGAATATCAACCCCAGTATAGAAATAACTTTTTCGGCCATCATCCAAATCGAATTAGAAAATACTTTCCTTTCCAAATTGCAACCTCTGAATAGAAATAAACCATAATGTAAAGTGAACTATGAGTATAGTACTTTAGATAAACGAATGAACATTAAGTCCTTGATGGTGAAATGAAATTCAATTTCATCAGGCATATAATTATGAAAGAGTACAATTTTAGATAATAACAAACACCCCATGATAAAAACATTTGATACAATTTGAGATCAGTGTTTTTACGTAATGTTCTTATACTTTTGAAAGGAGGAACTAATAATTTTAGTAAGGATACAAGATTTTCTTTATGATAAGTGCCACCGATTACTCTTCGCCTTTTCCCTTTAATATCACTCATACGCGCTCTTATTGGGTGATATACAATTACATCACTTGCATATACTATAGGTATGTTCTTCAGAACGGCTCTTCTATTCCACTCTATATCACCCCCAGAAAAAAGTGAATCGTTAAAAAGGCCAACCAAGTCAATATGACTCCTTCTTATCATCAAGTTTGCAGTGACAGACACACCTTTATCCGCAAGTTCTAGTTGATTGAACGCATAACCTTTTTCATAATAGGATGCTAATGTGTCCCCAATACAATTCTTATCATATAGACTTATTTTCCCTGCAACCCGTGTATTAGCTAATTCCAAATGTTTAAGTCCATTTTCAAGCCATTCTGGAGAAACAACACAGTCAGAATCAGTAAAAGCTATATATTCTCCATCTGATTGTTTAATCGCAGTATTTCGTGCAGAATAAGATCCCGGTTTTGGTTCATGAACAATTTTGAAAAATGAAGGCAACGATGAAAAATATGCGCTTATATCTTTATCAGGATTATTATTAGCGATAATGACTTCGAACAACTCATGGTTCAGAGTCTGCTTCTTTAAAGAATCTATACATAATATAAGATTATCCCAATCTTTATAAGTAGGAATTATCACTGAAACCTTTATTTTTTTCATTATATTTCCCCAGTCTAAATTAATCGTAAACTATTCCGAGAATATTAAAAACATAACATCATAGATATTCCCTTTACAATTTTCACTTCACTGTAGTATATGCATATTTTTCAATTCATCTAATAGACTTATAGGAAAGCAAACTATTATATAGTTCCATATATCTATCGACATAAATTTCATCTGTAAACTCTTTGGAACATTCAATACAATTTCTTGATAAATAACCATACTCAGTTGAATTATAATTATTTATAGCATCAATAAAACTATCTCTTGATTTTATATCAAATAGAAAACCTGTTTTTCCCGAATTGATTAACTCTCCAATACCACCAACGTTATTTCCTATAACAGGAATACCATAACTGAAAGACTCGATAACAACTCTTCCCATAGGTTCATTCCATATGGAAGGACAGATTAGACAATCTATCTTCTTGAAAAAAATACTGATCTCAGTCTGACCTATGAAAATAAATCTCGGGTCCTGACTGCATTTTCTTTTTAACTTCTCAACAAAACTAGCATTTCCTTTACCAGCGATCATTAGAGTGAAATTTAGATCAACTGTTTTTAGATAATCTATAATATTCTCAATCCCTTTGGCACTATCTAACCGCCCTAGATATCCAAATCGAACCCCTTCATCATCTCTATAAAATGACTCTCGGTCATTATCAATAAAATTAGATCCAATGCTATTGTATATTACTTGTTTAAATAAAGCCTTAGGGAAAAATCCATGTTCAATGTGTAAATCATGTATGAAATGACTAATACCAACATAGGCATCAACTTTCCTAGATTGTATTTTTTTTACATAAGATAATAGCTTAATCTTTAAACTATCAGGTTGTTCATTTTCTCCATTACTATACATCGTACAATTAGGATTGAACAAATAATAGTCTCGTGAGGTATGAACTATAGGAATATTTTTTTTACGAGCAACGTTCCAAACCGCTACAGAAAACCCAGAAACATTATTAGTATGGACAATATCAAAATCTTCGTTTATTAGCTTCGATAAATAGAAATAAGAAACAACGTTATAGTAATCGAAAAAATGCCAAAAGAGTTTCTTTAATTTTCCAGTGATCCCAGATCCACCACCATCTTGCAGTCCGGGAACATATAAATTCATAATCGGAACTCTTTGTATTTTGACATCATTTATATATTCTATGTTTTTTACGCCATCATCACTTAGAGCTAATATTGTTACATCACATCCTTTTTTGACTAGTTCCTCGGCTAATATCCTAACAGATTTTTCAGCCCCTCCTACCTCATGTGGATAGTAAAAGGTATTAACAATCAACACTTTCATTAAGCAAACTCCATATTAAAGAACAATAAAAAATTGTCCAGCATGAATTCAATTTAAACGAAGTTCATCCTCAATGATTTTGATCATTTTTTTTGTTCGTGATTCATATGTATATTTCTTAGCTAATGACAAACGCTCATCAAGAGGAACAATATCACCACTAATGACTCTATCAATATTAGAGACGAATTCATCATATGATTTACTCAAATAGCAAAAATCTCTAAACTCTTTCAATGATTTAAGGTCAACACTAACAATATTTCTCCCAGAAGATAAATACTCAAAGAATTTCATTGGGAACATATTATCAGTATAATCATTTATATTATTGGGTAATAAAGCAGCATCCATAAAGGCTAAGTAATTAGGTAGTTCATTATATTTTTTGGGACCCAAAAAATGTATATTCTTATAATCATATAAATCATCTACATTTGTACCTGGTTCCCCTTCACCAATCTCACCTATGAGTAAGATATTGTAATCGGGTCTATTTTTTGCTATGTATTTAATTAAATTAAAATCTAATTTATAGCTACTGATAGCACCAATAAATCCAAGTTTAACACCTGAAATTTCTTTTATATCTGAAGGTATATTATACTGAACACTCAATGCTTGATTAAAGTGATTATAATCTGAAACATTAGAGTGATAATGAATATTGCTGGATAATGACTTTCGAGTCTCATATAATTTTTCTGATGTAACGAAAACTATATCGGCTTTAGTTAAGAGTTCTTTTTCTGCCTTTTCTATAACATCTGTTGGCATCCCCGGTTGCTCTTTTATCTCATCAACACAATGATAAATAACTTTTTTAAAGTCTTCAAAATTAATTAACCGATTTGTTATAGGATTATAAGTCCAAAATATAGTTTCATCTGGAGAAATATCCAATCTCTTTAAATGAAATTTAAGATATAGCCTTAGATATACTTTATTAAACATCCTAATTAGAGCATATTTATGCCAAGGTAATATAATCGGAGACCAGACCCATATATTATCCATTTTATTAGATGGTAAGTTAATAGCTTTACATAATCTTTTATAAATTCGTTTAAAATCACTTTTTGATGCCGAAGGGGCTCTTAACCCTAATGAGTCAATATAAAAGACTTTAATGCCCATGCGAGCAAGTTCTACACTAACATGTTGTTTGTTTGTCCAAAAAGGGTTATCCCAATCAGCCGTTGATAAAAGTACGATATTTTTTATCATCATTATTCCTAAATGCTTTGAACTTACTTCTCAAGGGATTTATATAGCTCTATATATTTCTTTGTTGAAACAGAAATATCATATGTAGATTCAACAAAACTCCTAGCACACTCCTTTATTTTTGAGAGATTTTCATGATGTAACGCTATTTTCAAGATTTCATTTAGGCTCTCCGGAGTAACATCTTTACTTAGAAAGCCAGTCCTATAATTAATTATTTTATCAGGTATTCCACCTACAGGTGTTGCAATAATTAGACATCCATGAACCATGGCTTCAAGCGTAGTTAAACTACTTCCTTCATATCTTGAAGGTTGAATAAAAACATCACAATTATATAAATTATTTTGTACTTCATAATCAGTTGCATTTTCAACTATACTAATATTCACCCCCCCTTTCTTACATAAATTTAAAACCAGTTCTTTCTTTTTTCCTCTTCCGTAATGGGTCCAATGTAACTTATACTGGGGATTTTCAGAACTAAAAAGCGATAGTGCTTTTGCAAGTATGTCGTATCCTTTGTTATATTCTATTCTCCCAATGCTAACAATCTTTAAATAGTCATTATGCACTGAATGTTCATTACTTATTCTATATTCTATATATTCTCTAAGTTTCTTTATGTTTATGGTATTTGGTATTATAAATATCTTCCCATCAATTATGCCTAAATTACTTTTAACAGCAGGAACTAATAAATTATCCGTAGCTATAACTGCATCCGCTAATGAAGCTTTCTGTATTAATCTTTTTGTGAAAAACCTATTAAAAAGTCTTAGAATTGAACCTGAACCAAACTCTTCCATTCCATGCGGATTAACAACAGTTATACTCGTATTAATAGCCGATTCGGTTAAAAACCCTATAATCCCTGCCGAAGCCCCATGAAAATGTAAAATATCATTATGACTGACTTGTGTATTTAAAAATGAAGCAACTTTTCGGCACCATATATTATATGCAACTCCCATTGTCATAAATATCTTATGCTTATCCCAAATTGGCCATGGAATATCCATATAAATTAAATTTTGGGGTACATTACCTAGGAGTTTTTGGCTTGGACATATGAGTATCACTTGGTAGCCAACCCGAATCATTTCAAGAATATGATCTTTAGCCGCCTTTTCCATTCCACCAACAGATTCTGAAAATGATATCGATCTTACGATAACATATACTCTTCTAGTCATTATAACACATCCAATAAATTCATATGATTATGGGAACCATGCTATCCTTTAAATATAAATAATAAAATACTAATAGTATGTTTTATATATTTTATATCTAGGTGCTTCTTTGGTAGCTAAGTATATTGATATACTTGAAACCGATTAAGATGATGACAAATGTTAGGATATATGTTCTCTTTTACCTAATCATCGCACATAATAAAATAGTGAGTTTCCAATCCATGGATAACTGTACCACAAATCCATAAAGGCCCCCTCTTCACCATAACTTGAGAATAATGGACCAATTGTTATCATTCTATATATAAAATATATTATTAGAATAAATCTGTATACATTTAATATTTTATAAAACGAAAAAAACATTAAATATCCATTAAGGAATGCGACAAGAAGTAATAACAAGCGTTGAGATAATATTGGTATTGGAATTAATATTGCGTATAGAAGGGATCCATACCATATTAGGCTTTTATAATTTTTGAATTTATCAGAAAAGAAAAAATAACTTGCCATGCACATAATTATAAAAAACTTGAGATAACCTAAATTATAACCATCGGATGCAATCGTAGTATAAAACATCAATTTATAAGTTGCTGCTCCTAAAAGTCCGTGAGCAATAATAAAACTTATTAATGCATTAAAGATCAGCAATGCAATAAACCCAATAAATAAAATTAATTTTTTCTGAAAGTTTGACCCTTGAAGAAATATTATAAATAATGCAAACACCAGAACTGATGTAGTGTGTGATACAATTGCGAGTATAAAAAATATAGAAAATAATATCTTCTGCTTTCTTACGAAAAAAGTAATCGCATACAATAAAAATACACAAGATATAGCTTGTCTCATGTTTTGAGTTGTCACAAGAAACACTAACAACCCTAAAGAAGACGCGACACATAATGATTTCTTGCTTCTTTCAATCCCTTCTAATCCATATCTTTCTAACCAAACATAAAATAGTAGTAAACAAAGCCCTGATACAGAAGCCATTATATATACTGGATTTTGAATATCAAAAATATAGCCAATTATTTTGAAATATAATGGCAAGAAAAACTCAACCCCCCCAGAAAATTGATCATAAAAAATACTATCGCCATTCTGCATTCTATTATAAACAAGATAGTAAATATTTGCGAAATCGTCTTGTTGTAATCCGCTTTCAAAATTACGAGAAGATATTATAAATGTACAACAAAAAATCGCGATTAAAGATGCTACATAACGATATTGTGCAACTGTACCAAAATTTAATGCCAAACAAAAAAGTACTACATAAAAACCTAACACTGGTGATATACCAGAAAAAATGATAAATACAGAAATCGAAATGAGATTAAACAGCAGTTTAAATATTCTTATTCTTTCATCAAGCATTATTTTGCCTTTTTATTTTCATTTCGTCTATTTATATCCTATAATATATGATTGTGTACTAGTTTATATATACAATCATATACTTATATATCTTATACCTTTATAAATCAAATCCTGAGAATTAATCTCAGGATTTGATTATTTTTTCATTAACTATAATACTTATTTACCTTTATCTTCATAAGAATAGCCATAATGATTATATCCATAACTATAATATCCACTCGTTTTCTTGACTACAGCATTTAATATGCAACCTTTAACACTGATACCACTCTGCTCAAAGCGCTTAATACTTACCTCTATTTCTTTTGGTGTATTTATTTCAAAACGAGCGACAAGCATTGTAGTCCCAGCATTACGCCCAATAATAGCTGCATCCGTTACTGCCAAAATTGGTGGTGTGTCAATTAAAACAAAATCATATTTAGATTCCGCCCATTCAATTAGCCGATCAAATCGCTCATGCATTAGCAATTCTGCCGGGTTAGGAGGTATCTTCCCTCTCGGTATAAAATCAAAACCTGATAAAGGCAATGATTGTATAACATCTTCGACCCTTTCTTTGCCCGACAGTATATCCGAAAGGCCATTATCTTTTGATAATCCAAAAAGATGATGCATATATCCTTTCCGCATATCCCCGTCAATCAAAAGAACTTTCTTACCTGTTTGTGCAATTACTGCAACTAAATTACTACTAATAAACGTCTTCCCTGCATTTGGGCTGGCTCCTGAGATCATAATTACATTATTTTTTGCCTCCATCATAGCAAAATGTAAACTTGTTCTTAGGCTCCTTATAGCTTCTATTGCGATATCAGCAGGATTTTCAATTGCGAGGTAAGCAGCATGTTCCTTTTTATTTTTATCTTTATAGGTAATTTGGGATGCTTTCTTCTGTAACCAATCTGAGATTGGAATACTCGCATAGACATTAATCCCTAGTTCTTCAAGTTGCTCAGGTGACTCTATACCTCGGCGGAGCAATGTTCTCAATGTTATAAGAGAAATAGAAAGTCCAGCACCAAAAAGGAATCCTAAAATGACAATTAAAGCTTTTTTAGGTTTAACAGGATCATCTTCAGTTTGTGCATCATCAATAATCCTAACATTACCGATTGCGCTTGATTTAGCAATGTTTAACTCTTGTTGACGATTCAATAACTGCATATAAACTGCCCGCCCAGATTCAACATCACGACTAAGCCGTAATACTTCTTGTTGTGTAGCGGGCATAGTTGCTACTCTTTTGTTTAACTTCGTTTTTTCCTGCTCTAAAGTTGCTCTTTTCTCATTTAGCGCTTTATAAGTAGGATGTTCCTTTGTATATAATTGTGATATTTCAGCTTCTCGGAATGTTAGCTCATTCAGTTGATTATCCACATTAACGATTTGATCTAAAATAGACTTCGCTTCTAACGATAAATCGACTGAATCCTTTTCTCGTCTATAAGAATTTAACTTATCTTCAGCTTGGTATAAATCATCTCTGACTTTTGGTAGTTGTTGATTTAGAAAATCCAAACTTTTTGCATCTTGAGCTGCTTGCCTTTCAATATTTTGCGACACATAGTTATGTGCGACATCATTTAATATTTGTGATATTTTTAATGGATCAGTCCCTGTGATACTAAGGTTTAGTATTCCTGTACTTTTCCCCTGCTCTGATATAGATAAGTTCTCTTGTAAATTCGAAATCGCTTTCAATTTTGTCAAATAGTTAACTGAAAATGAGGTGCCGGGCTTAGCATCAATTCTATCTATAACTAAGTTTAAATTTTTTTGCTCAATTGGCTGTCCCAATTGCCCTACTTGCTCACTGATACCCTCACCAGAAACTGTATATTTCTTCGAGTCTATAATTGTTATTTTTATTTTAGAAAGTGTATCATCATCACTTTCCACATCAAATGTTTTCACCGGCATCCATATTTTCGATATAGCGATACTGCCTGGTTCTTCGCCAGTCAACCTAGCCCATCCTTTACCTATGAAAGGAATATAATCTTGCGTAACTACAGCTTGTAAATTAAGATCATCTACAGTTTTACCTAATACCATTCTTGATTGAATCAATGAAATTTCAGGAGCAGACTGCAATTGTCCATCCGGTAAAACTTGACTTAGACTACTTAAAATCGCATTTCCCTGTTTTGCTTCGATCTGTATCAAAGCATCAGACTTATATACAGGAGTTGAGAAAAGAACATAAATAATAGCTAAAGTAGTAAACAATAGCATAAATGAAATAATCAATTTAAGATTATCGATTATCTCTCCAATCACTTTTCCTAAGTCAAGTGAATCGGAATCGCTTGATTTCGGTTCATTAGACAATTTTGGTAACATTATATTATCCTACGTTATTATTAGGCATTGATTTTTTCAACCCAGCTATTGCAAGCTTTTTCGATTAATTTATATACAGAATCAAAAGCTTCATTACTTTTTCTATAAGGATCAGGGATTTCTTTGATGTCAATCCAATGACCCAAGAGCATCGTCTTCCCTCTAGATTCAGGAGAAATAGTACAGATCTTTTCAATATGTCCTTTCTCCATGACAAGAATCAGATCATATTTTCTTATCATCGCAGAGGTAATCTGTCGCCCTTTATGATTAGACAAATCCAGTCCATACTTTTTTGAAATCTCTATAGCTGTATTATCTGCAGCATGGTCTATCAGTGCACCGGTACCAGCTGAATCAATTATCTTATTCTGAAATTTACATCTCAATAGTCTTTCAGCAATAGGAGAACGACAAATATTACCAGTGCAAACAATGAGGATTGAATCAAACATAATTATTGCCAATTCCTAATGTAACGAACAGCTTCAGTCATATCGTGAACACCAGTGATGGTCGGAACAAGTTGAGATATAACCCGATTCCAGCGAGCCAAAGGAGTAGCAGTTACATAGACGATATCATAAGGCTGTAATTGGAACTCCGTTCCCAGAACCATTGCTGAAGCATCCTGTGCATTTAATTGATAGATATTTGCGATCTTACCTTGTTTATCACCTTTCAACTGACGGACGACAAAAATTCCCGTCGCATCGCTTATCGACTGAGAGATACCTTCAGCATTACCCAATGCTTCAGCCAGCGTCATACCACTGCGATCCATTTTCATGGTGCTCTGCTTGCCTACTTCACCCATCACGAAGACTTTCAGGTCATCATTGCGAGGGACAAACAGAATATCGCCAGGATACATTAGATGATTCTGTGTTAAATCCCCCTTCTGCATTAAGGCATACAGGGAAATTTTAGTATCTTTGCCGTCATGCGTCAGCACTACATTGCGCCAGTCTGCATCGGCAGCCAATCCGCCAGCAGCATTAATGGCGTCCATAACGGTTAACGGAATATTAGTAATCGCCTGCTTACCTGAGTTCGTCACTTCACCGGTAACATATACTTTTTGCGACCGAAATGCGGCAATACTCACATCAACCTGTGGGCTTTCAATATAGGTGGTAAGCCTCCCCGCAATTTCCTGGCGCACCTGACTCAGAGTTTTACCCGCAACCTGAACTTTACCGATATAGGGATAGAAAATAGTACCATCTGAATTGACCCAGTTGCCGGTGTCGCTGGCACTACGGTATTGCCCGGCCGGAGTAGTCAATTCCGGGTGATCCCATACCGTAACCATCAACACATCGCCAACTCCAATGCGATATTCATAACTTCTGAGTAAATTATCAAGCTGTGGATTTGGACGAGCCAGTATACTTTCAGGGCGAAGCTGATCGATCAGCCCCGGCGTCATCGGATATACATTAACCAGTTTATCTAGATCGTAGTCGCTGTCCGGAAGCTCCACTACGTTCTTCCGCAGACTATTTAATCCCTGACCAGGGATAATTGTACAACCCGATAAAAACCCAATAGCCAACGCTAATGCCGAAAATCTAACAATTTTTTTCTTCATAATGTCACATCATCAGTAAATCAAAATTTGCCAATTCCTGAGCAGCTGTCATAGCCGTTGCTTCCCTGCCGGCCTATGGAGAGATAAAAGCTGACTGCGTCCTGCAGCGCTACCACCCTCTCTCCCCTGTTTCAGCATTCAGCCTTATAAACTAAACGGTATCTCTATCCCTGCGCTGGCCCCAACGTCATCTCTGTCGCTGTTGTCAGCGTTGGTATACCATAAAGAAGTGTTCAGTCGAACCGACTGATAGACATCCCCGCTCCAGCCCAGTTGAACACCTTTCAGGGTATCGGCATGAGGGAACGCTTTATTTATCGACTGGTTCTCTGGGTTAACTTTGGCGTATACCAGACGCGTGCTCCAGTGCTGGTTATCTTCTGTAATCAGCTCAATCTTACCGGCAATGAGTTGACCATCTCCGCCCATCGCATCCCCCAGCGGATACCCCTGTTGGTAGTAACCATCCTTGTAGATGTGATGCGTATAAATGTAATCAGTGCGGCTCATGTTAGATCTTGTATCGTGCGCCTCAACGTACCAGTTCACCGCATCTTTACCCCAGCCGTGGTGCCCTTCCACTCCTCCCAGGAACATGTTGGCCGATGGTAAATAACCAGCCTCATCTTCACCGATCATTTGCCCGTAGAAACTGACCGGCCAGCCGAGGGTCGGCTCGAGTTTAAGTTTAAAATCAAATCCGGCCAGCTGGTTCCCCGGCTCATTATCGGTACCGGTATTATCCTGCCCAGTAAAACCATCCCAGAAGCTGCTAAAGGATTGCGGTCGCCCTTCCCCTCCCCACTGCATTATCCGCGATGCGCCTAATTCCAATGACTGGAACGGCGTAAAGGTGAAACGTCCACCGATGATTTTAGTGTGTGGCACAGCGGTGTACTGATTCATCTGACTAGCGGAGATCTGATACTGCCATGGCCCCACCCAACGTAACCACCAAGTCTCTGGAGCCGCCTGCTCTGCGCGCTGCATCAGGAAACCGGTCATCGGCCGCATCGCATCCCCGCGGATCAGGCTACCTTCATAGCCAGGTCCCCACCACTGCGGAACCTGACCAAAAGAGAGCCACTGGTTCCAGAACTTCACCGCGCCGTAGGCGCCGTTGGCGTTGAAGCGCGATCCGTTGCTGATCCGCTCCCCTCCTTCGACGTTGCCCTGGAGGTGGATATCCCACCACTCGCCGCTGTTGTTGTACGCCAGGCCTAACGAATTATCCGCCGACTGCGTCTGACCAAACCCCTGCGGAGTGCCTGGCTGATCGGTTGAAGTGTAGCCGGTGACCCGGAAATCCGCTTTTAAGGCAGACAGTCGCTGGTTAATACGCGCCAGCACCACTTGCTCAGAAGAATAGGAAGGTTTGGCCTTTTTCAGCGCCCGGGCGATCTCTTCTTGGCTCAGCGGCCACGTCGACAGGCTCAGATGGATGACCCCGCGATCGGAAAGCCAGGCCAGGTCGTTACGCAAGTCGTTGTCATTTACCACTAACCCGGCCGCGTAAGCCTGGGCTCCCAGGGAGGAAAGCAAACCCAACGTCACGGCAATGCGCGCAATTTTTATCATTGTACAAGATCCATTTTCAGCCCCGCTGTCGTATCTCAATGAGAATGAGGGGAATACCAAGATAGAAAGCGCTCGCGGCACCAGCTGACTTCGCTGTGCAACACCGGCGAGGCAAGTACATTTACCCTAAGCTGCTTGTTAGCCTTATAACATCCACTCAGCTCACAATGTAGGCGAATTTTACCCTACAGGCTATGGATGAGACAGGAAAGTTAATGTCCAGGCGATAACAGCAGCCGCTCCTGGCCAACTTCTGAGGATATCCGTAGATAATTGATAGATATCTATTGATGATGATCATCCTGACCGGGTCGATATTTACAGCCGTTGAAGAGAACCTCTGTGCAGCAGCAAGCGGCTTCAGCGACGCTACCGCCCCTGGCTTAACAGCTACCAGCGCACTGACTACCTGAACGACTTAATTTTTATCGACCTGTGGATGAATAATTGGTCAGGCCATTATTTTTGGCGGCGTTAAGTTTACGGGATTTCGGTCACAATTGGGAGTGTTGTTACCGAATATCTGCCAATTAATGCCACCTGTCGTTCTACTGACAAAAAATAAGCGGGTCACCAATTAAGATTATTCACTGATTTCCAGGGTTAGAGATCTTCCCGGTACTGCTACATCATCACACATGCAGCTAACTGACTGTAAAAAAACGTCTTTTTACATAGCTCATCATCATGTGAAAATCAGATGATGGCGTTATAGTCAACTACAATTTCTAATAGTTTCCTGTGTCTGGATATTCATTGAATGTGCATCAGGTAACGTCTCAGCGCATTTAAGAAACGTCTGATCAAAGCTATATCCAGGCAAATATTCAATAACAATGTAGTAGCACTTCATTATTTCATAAATATGAATTATCAATTACCGGGTATATAGTAGATTATTTTCTTATTTGTCTAATTAACCGGCGAAAACTTAATTTCCTCTGTAAAACAAATGGCGATTACCAGGCCTGCTTGTGGAGATCGGTACGCGTAAAGGGTTTATCCAGCGGCCCCACCGCGGTGGCGATTTGTCCCAGCAGGGACTGAGTCGGCGCTTTGCTGCCGCTATGTAAAAGGATAAGCGGAACCATCACCAGGCATGCAACACCGCCCCATGAGATATTCACGCTTTCCGGATCAGGGGTACGTTTTTGCAACACCAGGAACAAAGCGCTGCCAGCAGCGCCCAGCAGCAGGCCGGCAATCACTTCCGAGACGGAATGCGCATGGATGACCAGCCGCGAATAGCCCACCACGGCGGCCAGAACATAGCCGGTAATAACGGCCACTTTACGCAGACCGACGGAGATACGGGCGCTGAGCAGCCACAGGAAGATAGGCCAGAAGGCCGCGGAGAGCGCGGAGTGGCCGCTGAAGCCGGTGTAATCCAGCTCGCGAATACCCAGACCCCAGCCCATAAAGGCCAGTTTGGAGGCGCAGACGATAGCGCCGGTGATGCCGAACAGCAAACTCCATTGCCACGCCAGCAACCGCGACGTTTTACGCAGCATCAGGACAATAAACAGCGCCGCTGCGCTGGGCAGCAAAACAGTGCTATCGCCAAAAAATGAGATGAGTTGCCAGTTCATATACCTGTGATCCTTCGATGATGTCCACTGCCGTGCTCAGGGATTATCCGTAATGTCTGTACCAGCTCGCATGCCAATTCATTTCACATTTTTATGCATGCAAGTGAGATGTTTAAAGCGGAAACATGATCGCAGTCAAGTTTTATTTTTGGCTGACGTTGACCGCTTTCCCTGCGCTTTAGGAATTGTCGCACTAAGTGACTATTCATAAAGCATTATTGCCGCTACTCCGACCATTGCACCACAGAGGCCAGAGACAAACTACCAGAAGTCTCCGAAGCCATACGTTTCTTTACAATCGTTATAACATTCGCGTTATGAATAATTTCTGCATAACGTTATGAGCGGCAGGACGAATGTTCACGCCCTGCCCCCCGTACTACGCTAGCAATCAGGCCAGCATTTTTTTAATACTTTCGCGGAATTTGGTGCCTTCTTTCAGGTTACGCATGCCGTAGGTGACGAAGGCCTGCATGTAGCCCATTTTCTTCCCGCAGTCGTAGCTTTCGCCGGTCATCAGCATCGCGTCGACGGACTGCTTCTTCGCCAGTTCGGCAATGGCGTCGGTCAGCTGGATACGGCCCCATGCGCCCGGCTCGGTACGTTCCAGTTCGGCCCAGATATCCGCCGACAGCACGTAGCGCCCCACCGCCATCAGATCGGAGTCCAGGGTCTGCGGCTCGTCCGGTTTTTCAATAAACTCGACGATACGCGCCACCTGGCCTTCAGCCACCATCGGCTCTTTGGTCTGGATGACGGAGTATTCGGAGAGATCGCCCGGCATGCGTTTCGCCAGCACCTGGCTGCGGCCGGTCTCGTTAAAGCGGGCGATCATAGCGGCGAGGTTATAGCGCAGCGGGTCAGCGGTGCCGCCGTCAAGGATGATATCCGGCAGGACCACCACAAACGGGTTGTCGCCGACTACCGGGCGGGCGCAGAGGATGGAGTGGCCCAGGCCCAGCGGCTGCGCCTGACGCACGTTCATGATGGTCACGCCCGGCGGGCAAATGGCCTGCACTTCCGCCAGCAGCTGGCGCTTCACGCGCTGTTCCAGCAGGGCTTCCAGCTCGTAGGAGGTGTCGAAGTGGTTTTCCACCGCGTTCTTCGAGGAGTGCGTCACCAGAACAATCTCTTTGATCCCGGCGGCGACGATTTCGTCAACGATGTACTGAATCATTGGCTTATCAACGATCGGCAGCATCTCCTTTGGAATTGCCTTTGTGGCCGGCAGCATATGCATGCCTAGTCCTGCGACCGGAATAACCGCTTTCAAATTCGCCATATTCATCTTCACCTGTTTGGTTGCAAAACACGCGGTTTTGCAAAATTGTACATGTCACAAATCCATTGGAACTGATAATACACGGATACTGCCCGGGCATCTGCCCGCCAAATTCTTAAATTCACTGTCACGTAAAAGAATACACACAACTCCCTTTTACCAACAGTCAGAAGTGAGAATAATCTTATTTTCGTTCAGGTTATTCAGCGGCTCGTTCCTTTGCGCCGCGCGATGTGGCTGAGAGGCCCGTCTATCGGGGTCTGTTGGCCGCCGGCCCCGCCGCGCCGCGCCGCGCCGCGCGTAAGCCTGGAAAGAATAGATATAGATAATAAATTTCGCCAGGCAATATATTTCAGCATAAACAGCCGGATATGACGACATATTAGCCTGAATCCGCGGCGGTGAACTGCGATCCGCCCTATTCTGCACTCACTTCATATATGAATTATGCCGATTTTGTGAGCGGGCTTCGCGCTTCGCTTCTGCTCTGCGCATCCGCGCTCACCGTGACGAACCGCGGGAGGAAGCCCTTTTGCCGCCCTCGCTGAAACGCAGCGGAAAAAGTTCTGATATCGGCAAGCTTATTCCATGGTGGCCGCCATGGTGTTATTTTTTCACTGTTCTTTTCCGGAACATAATTCTTATCGGTTCGCTTAATCCGCTGGAAATATATCCATCCACGGCAGGGCGATATCCGCGTCGTTATTGCATTTTAGACTCATCTTATCCATGATCCTGGTAACACATACCGCAGTCGTACAGGTTTTAATACATATGGAATGGATTGCCGATCCGTCAATCTGGGCAGGTCTCGTCACGCTGGTGGTTATCGAACTGGTGTTGGGTATCGATAACCTGGTCTTTATCGCTATCCTCGCCGAGAAACTCCCTCCCGCCCAGCGCGACCGCGCGCGGATCACTGGCCTGATGCTGGCGATGGTCATGCGTCTCCTGCTGCTGGCCTCTATCTCCTGGCTGGTCACCCTGACCAAACCGCTGATTGTTTTTCACGACTTCAGCTTTAGCGCCCGCGATTTGATTATGCTGTTTGGCGGCCTGTTTCTGCTGTTTAAAGCGACCGTCGAGCTTAATGAGCGGCTGGAGGGGAAAGACAGCGATAACCCCACCCAGCGCAAAGGGGCGAAATTCTGGGCCGTCGTGGCGCAGATCGTGGTGCTCGACGCCATCTTCTCGCTTGACTCGGTGATCACCGCCGTCGGCATGGTTGATCACCTGGCGGTGATGATGGCCGCCGTGGTTATCGCCATCAGCCTGATGCTGATGGCCAGCAAGGCGCTGACGCGCTTCGTTAACAGCCACCCGACCATCGTGATCCTCTGTCTGAGCTTCCTGCTGATGATCGGCTTCAGCCTGATTGCTGAAGGCTTCAGCTTTATCATTCCGAAAGGCTATCTATATGCGGCCATTGGCTTCTCGGTCATGATTGAAGCGCTTAACCAGCTGGCGCAGTTTAACCGCCGTCGCTTCCTCTCCGCCAATATGACGCTGCGTCAGCGCACTACCGAAGCGGTGATGAATCTGCTGAGCGGGCAGAAAGAAAAAGCTGAACTGGATGCTGACACGGCGTCGCTGGTCGCCGATCAGGATCAACATCCACTGTTTAATCCGCAGGAAAGACTGATGATTGAGCGGGTGCTGAACCTTAATCAGCGCAGCGTCAGCAGTATTATGACGTCGCGCCATGATATCGAGCGCATCAACCTTAGCGCGCCGGAGGAAGAGATCCGCAGCCTGGTGGAGAAAAATCAGCATACCCGGCTGGTGGTCACCGGCGGGAAGGATAATGAAGATCTGCTGGGGGTGGTGCATGTTATTGACCTGCTCCAGCAGTCCCTGCGTCAGGAGCCGCTGGATCTGCAGGCGCTGGTGCGTCAACCGCTGGTCTTCCCGGAGGGCCTGCCGCTCCTCTCGGCGCTCGAGCAGTTCCGCCAGGCCCGCACCCATTTTGCCTTTGTGGTCGATGAGTTTGGTTCTGTCGAGGGGATTGTGACCCTCAGCGACGTGATGGAGACCATCGCCGGCAATCTGCCCAATGAGGTGGAGGAGATCGATGCCCGGCACGATATTCAGCATCATCAGGACGGTTCATGGACGGTCAATGGCCATATGCCGCTGGAGGACCTGGTGCAGTACGTTCCGCTGCCGCTGGATGATAAACGGGAGTACCACACCGTCGCCGGTCTGCTGATGGAGTATCTGCAGCATGTGCCGCAGGTGGGGGAAACCATTGAGATTGACGGCTATACCCTGCGCACGCTGCAGGTCGACAGCCATCGGGTGCAGAAGGTGCAGATCGTCCCGCCGGTAAAGCAGGATGAGCTGGATTATGAGGTGTAATCGTCAGGCATAAAACGGCCCGGGGTATCCCGGGCCGTAAAATTGATAGCCAGGTATCCTGTTTAATGCCTGATGGTGCTTCGCTTATCAGGCCTACGGGATGGCGAACTAATCGGGGTATGACACCCACCGTATAATCCAGGCCGGGTCAGGCGTAGCTGCCACACTGCCTGATGGCGCTTCGCTTATCAGGCCTACATTAAGGGGCGACGCAAACGGATGATATTGCGCACATCCCGGGCCGGGTCAGGCGCAGCCGCCACCCGGCATTATTGTGACATTACGCTTTGACGATAAACACAGCCCGGAAACTTCCGGGCCGCGGTGGTAGGAATTACAGCTTATCGAGCAGCTTTTTGGCATCGTTGCCGTCTTTGCTGCCTTTATTACGCTCAACCCAGTCGTTGAGGCGCTGCTTCGCTTCATCCTGCAGCTGTTTGCGCAAGATCTGGTCGACCTGCAGACTGTAGCTCAGCGACTGCCACTCGCCGTAGATGCGCAGCGGGATAGCGGTCTGTTTCAGCCGGTCGATAAGCTTGCCCTCCCCTTTCCAGCCGCCGAGCACGCGCACGTTGAAGCGCATATCGCAGTTCTCTTTCTGCAGATCGAGCTGTCCTTCGCCGGTCATCGCCATCACGTCGGACTGCCCCTGCAGGCGGTTCAGCGTCACCAGCCCGTTATCCAGCGTCAGCCGGCTGCTCACGGAATCCAGGCGGGTGGCATTGTCGTAATTTTCCTGCGCCCGCACGTTGGTGCTGCGCTCCACGGCCTGCTGCACCAGCTGCTGGAAGTTCAGCCCTTCGGTGCGGGTATCGGCCATCTGGAGCTGAGCCTGTCCCTGCCAGTGGCGACGGAAATCATCGGCGTCAATGCGCGTTCCGGAAAATTCGCCGCTCAGCGACAGCTTGCCGGTCAGGTTTAAGGAATAGTTAAAGGCTTTGATCAGCGAACCGATCTCCACATTCTGCAGCGCCGGCTGGAACGTCGCCAGCGGCGTGTCGCCGCGGGCATCAAGGGTGCCAGGGAGAGAGAGCTGCCCGCCGTCAAGATTGCCCTGCATTTTGCTGACCGTCAGCAGCCCCTGCTGGTTGCTGATTTCGCTCTGCACCTGGGTGAAGTTCAGACCGCGCCACTGCAGCTGGTCGGCGCTCAGGGCCATTCGGCCGTTGAAGCCGCGCAGGCTCTGGTAATCTTCGCGCTCATCGCTGTCGGCGATCACCGGGCGCAGCGGTCGCGTCTGACTCTGGCCCTGCTGACTGGCGCTACTGTCCGTCGCCGGCGACCTTTGCGCCAGCAGACTATCGAGATCGAGAGTGGTGGCGTGCAAATCCAATGACCAGTCCGGGCGATCCCCCAGCACCACGCTGCCGCTGCCGGTAACGGTGCTGCGGTTAGCCATCAGATTCAGGTTGTCAAAACGCAGGGTCTTGTCATCTTCCTGCCAGCTGGCCTGCAGACTCCCCTGACCATTAATGCCGTCCGGTGGGAGCTCGGCGCCGCGCAGCTGCCAGCTAAGCTGGGTAAAGTCGGCTTTTAAGGAGTGCGGATAATCGCCGCCCTGCACGGTGGCGGAGAAGTTCAGCGCCAGGTCGCGCTGGTCGCGGTTCACCCGGCCGGAGAAATCCACGGTGGCCCGGTGATTCTCATCCTGCTCCATCTGCAGACGGATATCGCGCACGGTCACCTGCTCGCCGTTCTCGTGCTGGAAGAAGAGCACGCTGTCGGCCACCTGCAGCTGACGCACATCGTAGGACCATCCGCGATCCTCCGGGGCCAGCGGCAGGGTGTTGTCATGCGGCACCACCGGCGCTGAGCTGTCGCGAACCGCCTCGGTTTTCGGGGTCAGCTGGATCACCGCGCCCTTGAGCATCACCTGCTTAACCTGCAGCTGATGCGAGAGCAGCGGCAGCAGCGCCACGTCGAGGCGCATATTGTCGGCGCGGATCACCGGCTCTTCGGCGCCTCGGGCGGTCAGCGTCATCCGTCCGCTGAGAATGCTGAGCTGCGGCCAGACGTGCCAGCGCAGCGGGCCATCAAGGTCAAGCTGATAACCGCTGCGCTCTGCCACCTCATGCACCATATAGGCGCGAAAATCGTTGGGATTGACCAGCAATACCAACGAGGTAAGCCCGGCGACAATGACCGCCAGCAGGATCATCAGCGTTGTCAGTATTCGTCTCATGGCACCCTCAGCAACACCCCGTTGACGTTATCAATCCTTGTCGATTCGGCTCGCCACCGCGCCCTGCTGGTCGCGATATTTGGCGTCTTCACGGCGGTTATACGGCCGGGCCGCCGGGCCCGATAACGGTTCAAAGCTCAGCGCGCCGATGGGCATCCCCGGGCGCAGCGCCAGCGGCAGCTTGCCGGAGTTGTAGAACTCAAGCACGATGCAGCCGGACCAGCCTGGATCGATACGGTGCGCGGTAACGTGCACCATCAGCCCCAGGCGCGCCAGCGAGGAGCGTCCGTCCAGCCAGCCTACCAGGTCGGCAGGCAGGGTGACAGACTCGTAGGTCACCGCCAGCGCCAGTTCGCCCGGATGCAGGAAAAAGGCCTCCCCTTCCGGCAGGACGATCTCTTCGCTCATCACGCGGTCCAGCGCGGCGCTGACCTCGGCCTTCGGGCCGCTTAAATCGATAAACGGCGCCGTGTGGCCACGGAAGGTGCGGAATTTATTACCCAGCCGTACATCAACCGTCGCGCCATTAATACGCTCAACGGGCGGACGCGGATTGATGGCGAGTCGCCCTTCATCCAACCAGGCTTCGATATCTCGGTCACACAGACGCATGGGCTTTCTCCTTATAAGGCTGCTTCCCGCACGCTTCGCGGCGGAGAGGGCAACAGGGCTACTCTTTGCACGTTACACAATTCGGCCAGGTTATTCAAAGAACTGACTGATTTTGGCCTTCAGAATATCAATAGCGATGCGGTTTTTGCCGCCGCGCGGCACGATGATGTCGGCATACTGCTTCGACGGTTCAATAAACTGCAGGAACATCGGGCGCACGGTTTTCTGATACTGGGCCATCACCGAGTCCATGGAGCGGCCGCGCTCGTTAACGTCGCGCTTAATACGGCGCATCAGGCAAATATCGAGAGGGGTGTCGACGAAAATAGAGAAGTTGAGCTCGTTACGCAGGCGCGCATCGGTCAGCAGCAGGATCCCTTCAAGGATAATCACCTTCTTCGGCTCGACGTGAATGGTGTTCGGCGTGCGGGTATGCTCGACGTAGCTATAGACCGGCAGTTCAATCGGCTGGCCGCTTTTCAGCATCTGCAAATGCTGGAACAACAGACTGTGGTCCATTGAGCTCGGGTGGTCATAGTTGGTTTTGACGCGCTCTTCCATCGACAGATGGCTTTGATCTTTGTAATAGCTGTCTTCCGGAATGACGCCAATATGTTCGTCGCCAACTTGTTCACGCAATTCGCGATAGAGAGTACTGGCGATAAGACTTTTGCCAGAAGCCGATGCGCCGGCGATGCCTACAATGACGCACTGATGGGACATATCAGTCATAAATTTTTGCGACCTGATTAACCTGGATAGAGATGGAGGGTGGCGGCGGACCGCCAAACGCGGCAATTATAGGGATTTCAGCGTCCCGATACCAGTGGTATGCGCCCCGGGCGGCTATTCCGCCGCCGGCGCCCAGTCATCGGTATACCAGATATGCAACAGCGCATACGATCGCATCGGCTGCCAGCGACGGGCATAGCGGGCGATGGCGGCCGGGGTCATTCCCGGAAAGCGCTGTTTAATCAGGTAATCATCCGGCAAAAAGATATCTTTCGCCTGCCAGCCGCGCAGGGCAAAGTAGTTTGCCGTCCAGCGGCCAATCCCGGGCAGGGTCTGCAGTTGACGCAGCCCGGCGTCAATATCCGCCGGCGCCGTCAGGGGCAGCTCGCCGCTGAGCGCCGCCCGGGCGAGGTGGATCAGCGCCTCCGCGCGTCGCAGCGGCATCCCCAGCGCCTTAAGCGCCTGCGGGTCGGCCCGGGACAGCGCCTCTGGCGTCGGGAACAACACATATCCAGGCGCTTCCGCCAGCGGTTCGCCCCAGCCAGCCGCCACTTTGGCGGTGAGCCGGGCGGCCATCGCCACGCTCACCAGCTGGCCCAGCACCGCGCGCACCGCCTGCTCGAAGGTATCCAGCGCCCCCGGCAGGCGCAGCCCCGGCCGCGCCTGCGCCAGATCGCCCAGCGTGCGAGCGACCTGCCGCGGGTCGCAGGCTAAATCAAACAGCTGGCCAATTCGCGCATAGCAGATCTCCGCCACCGGTTGCAGTCCCGGGGAAAGGGTCACCCGCAGGCCCTGCGCCTCTTCGTCCGGCGCCAGATGAATCAGCCCGCGGTGGCCTTCCACGCCAAAGCTGCGGCTGTAGCCCCCATCGTGAAAACGCTCGACGCCGGCAACCGCGCGCGCCTGCAGAAAACCAACCATCCACGCCCAGTCATAGGGCGGGGTCCAGGGTAACAGCACCATAAGCTCTCCTTTATATAGCGTTTCAATGATAGTCGCCCTTGACCATCAGCGCCTTGCTTTTAAATTCCGGTTGTCGGCATGGCGACGATCCGCTAAAGTCGCCCCCCTTCTTCACCGGCATGGGGATTTTGCAGACGATGTTTATTGGTTTTGACTACGGCACCGCCAACTGTTCGGTGGCCGTGATGCGGGAAAACACCCCCCAGCTGTTAACGCTGGAAAACGGCAGCACCCTGCTGCCCTCCATGCTCTGCGCGCCGACGCGCGAAGCGGTCAGCGAGTGGCTCTATCGCCATCATGATGTCCCCACCCACAGCGACGAAAACCAGGCGCTGCTGCGTCGGGCCATCGCCGCCAACCGCGACGAAGACATCGAGGTGCTGCGCAACAGCGTGCAGTTCGGTCTCGCCTCCCTGCAGCAGTATGTTGAAGATCCGCAAGAGGTCTACTTCGTTAAATCGCCCAAATCCTTCCTCGGCGCCAGCGGGCTGAAGCCGCAGCAGGTGGCCCTGTTTGAAGACCTGGTCTGCGCCATGATGCTGCATATTAAGTTGCAGGCCGAAAGCCAGCTGCCCGAGCAGATCGACCAGGCGGTGATTGGCCGGCCGATTAACTTCCAGGGCCTCGGCGGCGATGAGGCGAACGCCCAGGCGCAGGGGATCCTTGAGCGGGCCGCCCACCGCGCCGGTTTCCGCGATGTGGTCTTTCAGTTTGAACCGGTGGCCGCCGGGCTCGATTTCGAAGCGACCCTCAGTGAAGAAAAGCGGGTGCTGGTCGTCGATATCGGCGGCGGAACCACCGACTGCTCCCTGCTGCTGATGGGCCCGCAGTGGCGGGAGCGCGCCGACCGCCAGCAGAGCCTGCTCGGCCACAGCGGCTGCCGCATCGGCGGTAACGATCTCGACATTGCCCTGGCCTTCAAATGCCTGATGCCCCTCCTCGGCATGGGCGGCGAAACGGAGAAAGGCACCGCGCTGCCGATCCTCCCGTGGTGGAACGCGGTTGCGATCAACGACGTGCCGGCGCAGAGCGATTTCTACAGCACTGCCAACGGCCGCCTGCTGAACGATCTGCTGCGCAGCGCCCGGGATGCCGACAAGGTGGCTCTACTGCTGAAGGTCTGGCGCCAGCGTCTTAGCTATCGTCTGGTGCGCAGCGCCGAAGAGAGCAAAATCGCCCTCTCCAGCGCCGCCAGCGTCGAAACCGCGCTGCCGTTTATTCAGGACGATCTGGCCACCGCCATCGCCCAGCAGGGTCTGGAAGCCGCGCTGGATCAGCCCCTGACCCGCATTATGGAACAGGTGCGGCTCGCGCTCGACAGCAGCCAGACCACCCCGGATGTGATCTATCTTACCGGCGGCAGCGCCCGTTCGCCGCTGATCAAAAAGGCGCTGGCCGCTCAGCTGCCGGGTATTCCGCTGGCCGGCGGCGATGATTTTGGCTCGGTGACCGCCGGGCTGGCCCGCTGGGCGCAGGTGGTTTTCCGCTAGGCCTCGCCCGGCGCTGCCGCGCAGCAGGTCTGTCCTGATCCTGGCGCTGCAGATTACGCTGGAATATTCCTGGTCTCCCACGCAAAATGGCCTGTTCGTCCGGACAGGCCTGTCCACTCTTCCCCATTTCAGGGGGCGTATTATCCATACCGTAGCCAGATGTCTGCGGTCTGTATCGTTGGCTTGCCGCAAGGGGGCGTGATTGAAAAGGGTGTCTGCGATCTTCGGGGCGGTCCGGCGTTGCCGGCCGCAGTTCCTGGCAGGCTGGCTGCTCAGCTGTGGATTATTCTTGCTGCTGGTCGCCCCACAGGCGCAGGCGGCGACGCGCCAGGTGGGCATTGATATTCCGGTCCAGTGGTACGCGGACGCCAGCGGCCAGATGACCCTCGATCGCTTCGCCGCCCTGCCCACAGACCAGCTCGCCACCACCCGGCAGATCCCCTCCTTTGGTTATTCGCGAAAAACCTGGTGGCTGCGCAGCGAACTGCCGGGAACGTGGTTTGCCGGGGAGCCGCGCTGGCTGCAGCTGGGCCCCTCTTTTGTCGACCATCTGACTATTTACTACCGGCCTCTGGGCAGCGATGCCCCCTGGGCACAGCGCACCTTTGGCGACCGCGACGGCGCCCGCGAGAGCGACCTGCACTACCGCGAAAGCGTGCTGATCCTCCCCCCGCCGCCGACCGCCGCCGGCTATGAGGTGGTCTTTCGCCTGCAGAGCACCAGCACCCTGATCCTGCTGGCCTCGCTCTCCTCTGCGCAGGCGTTTGTGCAGCGGGCCACCGCTGACACCGCTTTCTGGAGCTTCTACTTCGGCCTGGCCGCTGTCGCCAGCGGTGTGGCGCTTTGGCTGGCGCTGGCCCTGCGCCGGCGTCTGCTATGGGGCATCTGTCTTTTCTCGCTCAATTATCCGCTGGTGGCCGCTCTGCACGGCTTCCCGGAGTGGTTCTTCGGCCACGCCGCGCTGCCCTTCCAGGATTTTATGATCAGTAGCCTCTCGCTGTTCAGCTATGCCACCGCCCTCTGGCTGCATAGCGAGATTTTTGATCTGAAGAAGAATATGCCGCGACTTCATCAGCTGCTGATCGCCGCCGTGATACTCAACCTGGTACTGCAGGTCAGTATTCCGCTCGGGTTTTACGGCTTCGCGATGCAGATTGAAGGGGTAGTATTCATCATTATCACCCCGGTGCTGCTGTTCACCTCCTGGTGGCTGTGGCGCAAAAAAGCTATCGACCGTACCACCCTGCTGCTGGGTCTGCTGCCGCCGTTCTATGTCGTCGCCGCGGTGCTGGTGCAGTTGTCGATCCATGGGATTATCCCGTTCCATATGGCGATCTATTCCCTCTGGCAGTACGCGCTGATCGTCCATATCATTACGGTGCTGATCATTGCCATCCTGCGGGTGCGTGCTGAAAACCGCCAGCTGGAGCAGAAGCAGCGCCTGGCGCGCGAACTGCAGATTGAGCGTGAAGCCAGCTTCCACCAGCGGCAGTTTATGGGCATGGTGGCGCACGAATTCCGCACCCCGCTGGCGGTGATCCAGGCGGCGCTGGAGAATCTTCGCCTCTCGGCGGCCTCGACCAGCCAGGAGGCGCGCTTCGATCGCATCGGCCGCGCCGCCACCCGCCTGGTGCAGCTCACCGATAACTGCCTTGCCGACGCCCGGCTCGCCTCCCACGATCTGCACGTCGAGCGCCAGCAGACCGCCCTGCTGACGGTAATCAACATGGCCGCCTCGGTGGTGGCCATCTCCCATGATCACTACCTGAACATCCGCCAGCACGGCGCGGTGGAAAGCCCGCAGCTGCAGGCCGATGCCGGCCTGCTGTGCATCGCCATCGCTAATCTGCTGGATAACGCCGTCAAGTATTCGCCCCCCGGTGAAATCGCCATCGATATTCATTCCGATGCCGGGCAAACGGAGCTGCGCATTCGCGACCACGGCCCGGGACTCCCCGCCGGACAGGCGGAACTGATCTTTGAGCGCTACCGCCGCGGCGAGCACACATCGCCGGTGCCAGGCGGCACCGGTCTCGGACTGTATGTTGCGCGTCAGATAGTGCAGGCTCATGATGGCAAACTGTGGCTGGCCGAGCATGGCCCGGACGGCTGCACCTTTATTCTCACCCTCCCCACGGTTGCTTAAGAGGAGAACGACGTATGGCTTTACGGCTGGCGATAATTGAAGATAACGCCGATCTGCTGGATGAACTGCTGGCCTGGCTGGGCTATCGCGGCTTCGAGGTGTGGGGGACGCGCAGCGCCGAAGCCTTCTGGCGGCAACTGCACAGCCATCCGGTGGATATCGTGCTGGTTGATATCGGCCTGCCCGGCGAGGATGGCTTCAGCGTACTGAACTATCTGCATGAGCTGGGGCACTACGGTCTGGTGGTGGTCAGCGCCCGCGGTCAGCAACAGGATAAACTGCAGGCGCTGAGCCTTGGGGCCGATGCCTATCTGATCAAACCGGTAAACTTCGCCCATCTTGCCGAGACCCTCACCGCCCTCGGCGCGCGCCTGCGCCAGGACCGTCCGGCGGCTCCGCCTGCGGAGGCGATCGGCACGCCGCCGGCCGTCTCCCCCGGCAGCTGGCGTCTGCAAGAGGATAAACTGATTTCACCCGACGCCCGGACGCTGGAATTAACCCAGCAGGAATATCGCCTGGTGGAGCTCCTGATGCGCAATCGCAACGAAGTGTGCAGCAAACTGGATCTCCATGGCTGCCTGTTTTCCCATGAAAGCGAGCCTGACCTGCACCGGATCGACGTGGTGGTTAGCCGCCTGCGTCACAAGGCACGCCAGCAGGGGATCCACCTGCCCGTTCGCGCAATCTTTGGTAAGGGACTGGCCTTTATTTCCTGAACGACGGGGCGCGTCGGCGGCCGCGCGGGATATAAAAAACTCGTAAGTGTTAATTTTTCTCATTTTCTGAGAGAAATGAGAGGAATGAGACTGACGATGACCTTAAGAACTTTCTTATAGTGCTAGCACATCAGGATGATGGCGTAAGATTTTCACGGGACAGAAAAGCATATAACAAAACGTATTAGCCGTTCGCGGCAAATTCTGACACCATGCAACACAATCAGGGTAAAAACGATGGCCATGCAAACGTGGTTAGTTTTATTGCTATGCATTTTTTTCTTCAGCATCTCTGTATACAGTTTTATTTCCTATCTGAAAGACAGGAGGCGGCAGAAATTTACTTTTAACGATAAGCGTTCGATGCGTCGTAAATAGTTCACTTTAAAATAATAAAAAATTATTGTAGGTACTTTTATATCTTCAACACACCGCATACGCCCGGAGGATTTGTCACAGCATGGCGTTATGTTTTGCGTAAGGAAATAACGCCATGAGAAACATTAATGTCACCATCAACACCCACAACGCCTTTGTCCGTGAATCGCTGGTGGCCATGGTCAATGACCTCACCCGGGGCGATCTGCGGGCGCGTTTTTCCTAGCGTAACACCGATCTGTCAGCTGAAGATATCATTATCTGCGAAGTGATCCCCGGGGAAATATACCTGTGTAATACCCTGATTAAGAACAGAAAAAGAGGTAGTTCGCTGATTATTCTCCATAGCTATGACCAGCTGCCGGAAGATGAGTTCATGATTAACTGCCTGAAAGGGGTCATTTTTGTTTCGCTAAAAACGGCCAGTATTCCGCAATTGCTGACGATCATTAAAAGCGAGCTCCAGCATTGTATGACCCCCACGGCTACCGACGCCGCAGGCCGGGAACTCAGCTGCGCCAGCTGTCCGCATCGCGTGTTATCACGATCGCAGACCGCCGTAGTGCACGGTATTCTCGAAGGGCTGGATATGAGTAAAATCGCCGCCCTGCAGCGTGTGAGTCCCCGCACCGCCGCCTATCATAAGAATAAGATCATGGAAAAATACAGCCTGAATAATAATCATGAATTTTTCCAGTTTATGAATCTTTTACGAGAGCGCTGGTAGGCAAACAGCAGCACAAAAAAATAAGATATTGACCTGGCTATATTGTCGGAAATCCGAAAATAGCCGCAGGATGCTAAAAAATATCCAGCGCTGGCGGACATAACGTTAAACTCTGACGCTTCCTCGGTATAAAGACATTACCGCCCGTCTTTATATAATTAAAAACACGCTACACGAGGAAAACTGATACTTCGTCACATTGCCCCTGACGTGCCTGTCAGGGGTCCTTTTTTCCTTGTGGAATAGCGCCCTCAGTGAAAGGGCGCGGCAGGATCAGGCTTCCGCTTTCTCCACTTCCCAGTCCGGCTGCGCTTCCTCGTCGGTCAGCAACCCTTCATTTTTCGACAGCATCGCGGTGGCGATGCCATTACCCAGCACGTTGATGGCAGAGCGCCCCATGTCGAGGAAATGGTCGATACCCATCAGCAGCAGGATCCCGGCGACCGGTATATTGAAGCTGGGGATCGTCGCCGCCAGCACCACCAGCGCCGAACGCGGCACCCCGGCGATACCTTTCGAGGCCAGCATCAGGGTCAGCATCATGACCGTAATCTCGCTAAAGCTCAGCGGCACGTTATAGGCCTGGGCGATAAACATCGCGGCGAAGGAGCAGTAGACCATCGAGCCAACGAGGTTGAACGAGTAGCCAATCGGCAGGACGAACGAGACGATATTGCGCGAGCAGCCAAACTTCACCAGTCGCTCAAGGGTCTTCGGATAGGCCGCTTCCGAGCTGCTGGTGGTAAAGGCCACCAGCACCGGATCTTTCAGCATGTTCAGCAGGCGGAAAACCTCTTTTTTCAGCACCATATAGCCGACGGCAATCAGCACCGCGCTGGTCAACAGCACCGCCAGGTAGTAGCCGCCGATGAATGAAGCATAGTTGAGCAGGATCCCCAGCCCCTGGGAGGCAATCACCGACGAGATGGCGGCGAAGATGGCCAGCGGCGCAACGTACATCACATAGCCCGTCACCTTCAGCATAATGTGCGACACCACGTTAAGGGCCGCCACCAGCGGAGCATTAAACTTCTCCCCCAGCGACGCGCCGGCGATGCCGAAGAACATCGAGAACACCACGATCTGCAGGATCTCGTTGTTGGCCATCGCCTCGGTGATGCTGGTGGGGATAGTGTGCGACAGGAACCCTTTCAGGCTCATGCCGCTGACCGCCAGGCCGGTATCCACCGCCTCTTTCGGCACCGCCAGGTTTAACCCGGCGCCCGGGTGCTGGAAGGTGACGATCACCAGCCCGACGAGAATGGATAATACCGAGGAGGTGATGAACCAGACCATCGCCTTGCCGCCTACCCGGCCGATGGTCGCCGTCTCGCCGAGGCGCATAATGCCGACCGTCAGGGTGCTGAAGACCAACGGCGCGATGACCATTTTGATCAACCGCAGAAACAGATCGGTAAGCAGCGTAATATTGTCCGCCCAGGCGGAGACGGTGGTTGGCGTCGCGTAGGCATGGATAGCCGCGCCGGAGAGGATCCCCATCAGCATAAAAACGACGATGAAGAGCGTGAGTTTGTTTGCGTTTGCCACAGCAATGACCCCTGATTATTTAACACGTTGATTTTTAAGTGCATATTTTATTATTATGGGAATGCACTGATTTATTCACCGCATAAATCTAATTAAAGCCCCCGCGGATACAACTATTTTTTGCTTTTTTAAACTAAAAGTTGATATCACCCCGGATATCGGCCGCGGGAGCGCCCGGCGTCGCGGCGGTTATCCAGACATTTCTCAACCTTCTTTTCATAATTCCTCCATTTTTACGGCCCCTTCCCTCACTAAACTAGTATCATTCAGCGAAACGCTTCAGGATGAGACCGTAAACTAATGAAAGGCAGTAACATACGTCGTTGGGGCGCCGCGCTGGCGGTAGTGATTATCGCCGGGGCCGCCTACTGGTTCTGGCACGATCGCGGGACGAGCGGCAGCGGGGCTCCCGCCGCCGGGCAGGGCCCGCAGGGGCCGGGCGGCGCACGCCATGGCCGCTTTGGCGCCGCGCTGGCGCCGGTGCAGGCGGCCACCGCCACCGAAGAAGCGGTCCCGCGCTATCTCACCGGGCTGGGTACGGTAACGGCGGCCAACACCGTCACCGTCCGCAGCCGGGTCGACGGCCAACTGCTGAGTCTTCACTTCCAGGAGGGTCAGCAGGTCAAAGCCGGCGACCTGCTGGCGCAGATTGACCCCAGCCAGTTTAAAGTCGCTCTCGCCCAGGCGCAGGGTCAGCTGGCGAAAGATCAGGCCACCCTCGCCAACGCCCGCCGCGATCTCGCTCGTTACCAGCAGCTGGTGAAGACCAACCTCGTCTCCCGCCAGGAGCTCGACACTCAGCAGTCGCTGGTGGTGGAATCCGCCGGCACGGTGAAAGCTGATGAAGCGGCCGTCGCCAGCGCCCAGCTGCAGCTCGACTGGACCCGCATTACCGCGCCAATTGACGGCCGCGTCGGCTTAAAGCAGGTCGATATCGGCAACCAGATCTCCAGCGGGGATACCACCGGGATCGTGGTCCTTACCCAGACGCACCCGATCGACGTGGTCTTTACCCTGCCGGAAAGCAGCATCGCCACGGTGGTGCAGGCGCAGAAAGCGGGCAAAGCGCTTAGCGTCGAAGCCTGGGATCGCACCAATAAGCAGAAAATCAGCGTCGGCGAGCTGCTGAGCCTCGACAACCAGATAGATGCGACCACCGGGACCATCAAGCTGAAGGCGCGCTTTAGCAATCTGGACGACGCGCTGTTCCCCAATCAGTTCGTTAACGCCCGCCTGCTGGTGGACACCCAGCAGAACGCGGTGGTGATCCCTGCCGCCGCGCTGCAGATGGGCAACGAAGGGCATTTCGTATGGGTGCTGAACGATGAGAATAAGGTCAGCAAACACAGCGTGACGCCCGGCATCCAGGACAGCCAGAAAGTAGTCATCAGCGCCGGGCTTTCCGCCGGAGATCGCGTGGTCACCGACGGGATTGACCGCCTGACCGAGGGAGCGAAGGTAGAAGTTGTCACCGCCAGCAGCGGCGAGCAGGCGCAGCCCGCCCCGCGCCAGAGCGGTAAACACGGAGCGCGTTCCTGATGCAGGTGTTACCCCCAGGCCGCACCGGCGGCCCGTCCCGGCTGTTTATTATGCGTCCGGTGGCCACCACTCTGCTGATGGTGGCTATCCTGCTGGCCGGGATCATCGGCTATCGCTTTCTGCCGGTCTCCGCCCTGCCGGAGGTCGATTACCCGACCATTCAGGTAGTCACCCTCTATCCGGGCGCCAGCCCGGACGTGGTGACCTCCGCCATCACCGCCCCGCTGGAGCGCCAGTTCGGCCAGATGTCCGGCCTTAAGCAGATGTCGTCGCAAAGCTCCGGCGGCGCCTCGGTAGTCACGCTGCAGTTCCAGCTGACCCTGCCGCTGGACGTCGCCGAGCAGGAAGTGCAGGCGGCCATTAACGCCGCCACCAACCTGCTGCCGAGCGATCTGCCCAACCCGCCGGTCTACAGCAAGGTGAACCCGGCGGATCCGCCGATCATGACTCTCGCCGTCACCTCCTCCGCCATCCCGATGACCCAGGTTGAGGATATGGTGGAGACCCGGGTGGCGCAGAAGATTTCCCAGGTTTCCGGCGTCGGTCTGGTGACCCTCGCCGGCGGCCAGCGCCCGGCGGTGCGGGTGAAGCTTAACGCCCAGGCCATCGCCGCCCTCGGCCTGACCAGCGAAACCGTGCGCACCGCTATCACCAGCGCCAACGTTAACTCCGCGAAAGGCAGCCTCGACGGTCCGGCCCGCGCGGTGACGCTTTCCGCTAACGATCAGATGCAGTCCGCTGAGGATTATCGCCGGCTGATTATCGCTTATCAGAACGGGGCGCCGATCCGGCTCGGCGATGTCGCCAGCGTCGAACAAGGGGCCGAAAACAGCTGGCTCGGGGCGTGGGCCAACCAGCAGCGGGCCATCGTGATGAACGTCCAGCGCCAGCCGGGGGCCAACATCATCGACACCGCCGACAGCATTCGCCAGATGCTGCCGCAGCTCACCGAGAGCCTGCCGAAATCGGTGAAGGTGCAGGTCCTCTCCGACCGGACCACTAACATCCGCGCCTCGGTGCGCGACACCCAGTTTGAGCTGATGCTGGCCATCGCCCTGGTGGTGATGATCATCTACCTGTTTCTGCGCAACGTGCCGGCGACCATTATTCCCGGCGTCGCGGTGCCGCTGTCGCTGGTGGGCACTTTCGCGGTGATGGTGTTCCTCGACTTCTCGATCAACAACCTGACGCTGATGGCCCTGACCATCGCCACCGGCTTCGTGGTGGATGACGCCATCGTGGTGATCGAGAACATCTCGCGCTATATCGAAAAAGGCGAGAAGCCGCTGGCCGCCGCGCTGAAGGGCGCGGGGGAGATCGGCTTCACCATCATCTCCCTCACCTTCTCGCTGATCGCGGTGCTGATCCCGCTGCTGTTTATGGGCGATATCGTCGGCCGCCTGTTCCGCGAATTCGCCGTCACCCTTGCCGTCGCTATTCTTATCTCGGCGATGGTCTCCCTGACCCTGACGCCGATGATGTGCGCCCGTATGCTAAGCCACGAATCGCTGCGTAAGCAGAACCGATTCTCGCGGGCCAGCGAGCGTTTCTTCGAACGGGTGATCGCCGTCTATGGCCGCTGGCTGAGCCGGGTGCTGAACCATCCGTGGCTGACGCTCGGCGTCGCCCTGAGCACCCTGGCGCTGTCGATTATCCTGTGGGTCTTTATCCCGAAAGGCTTTTTCCCGATCCAGGATAACGGCATTATCCAGGGCACCCTCCAGGCGCCGCAGTCGGTCTCCTTCGCCAGCATGGCCGAGCGCCAGCGTCAGGTGGCCAGCATTATCCTTAAGGATCCGGCGGTGGAGAGTCTGACCTCCTTCGTCGGCGTCGACGGCACCAACCCGGCGCTGAACAGCGCCCGCCTGCAGATCAACCTCAAGCCGCTGGACGAACGCGACGACCGCGTCCAGATGGTGATTAGCCGTCTGCAGCAGGCGGTGGACGGCGTCCCCGGCGTGGCGCTCTACCTGCAGCCGACCCAGGACCTGACCATCGACACCACGGTGAGCCGCACCCAGTATCAGTTCACCCTGCAGGCAAACTCCCTCGAGGCGCTGAGCACCTGGGTGCCGCCGCTGCTCAGCCGCCTGCAGGCCCAGCCGCAGCTGGCCGACGTCAGCAGCGACTGGCAGGACAAAGGCCTGGCCGCCTATATCAAGGTGGATCGCGACAGCGCCAGCCGCCTCGGCATCTCAATGGCCGATGTCGATAACGCGCTGTACAACGCCTTCGGCCAGCGGCTGATCTCCACTATTTACACTCAGGCGAATCAGTATCGCGTGGTGCTCGAGCAGGATACCGAGGCGACGCCGGGCCTCGCGGCGCTGGAGAATATCCGCCTCACCAGCAGCGACGGCGGCATCGTGCCGTTGACCGCCATCGCCACGGTGGAGCAGCGCTTTACCCCGCTGTCGGTGAACCACCTCGATCAGTTCCCGGTGACCACCATCTCGTTTAACGTCCCGGACAACTACTCGCTGGGCGAAGCGGTGGAGGCGATCCTCGCCGCCGAACAGTCGCTGGATTTCCCGACCGATATTCGCACCCAGTTCCAGGGCAGCTCGCTGGCCTTCCAGTCGGCGCTCGGCAGCACCGTCTGGCTGGTGGTCGCCGCGGTGGTGGCGATGTATATCGTGCTGGGGGTGCTGTACGAGAGCTTTATCCATCCGATCACGATTCTCTCCACCCTGCCCACCGCCGGGGTCGGGGCGCTGCTGGCGCTGTGGCTGGCGGGCAGCGAGCTGGACGTGATCGCCATCATCGGCATCATTCTGCTGATCGGCATCGTGAAGAAGAACGCCATCATGATGATCGACTTCGCGCTGGCCGCTGAGCGCGAGCAGGGCATGCCGCCGCGGGAGGCGATCTACCAGGCCTGTCTGCTGCGTTTTCGGCCGATCCTGATGACCACCCTCGCCGCCCTGCTCGGCGCCCTGCCGCTGATGCTGAGCACCGGCGTCGGCGCCGAGCTGCGGCGTCCGCTGGGGATCGGCATGGTCGGTGGTCTGATGCTCAGCCAGGTGCTGACCCTGTTCACCACCCCGGTGATCTATCTGCTGTTCGACCGCCTGTCGCTGCACCTGAAGCGCCGCTTCCCGCGTCAGGAAGAGGAGGCGTAAGTGAAGTTTTTCGCCCTCTTCATTTACCGCCCGGTGGCGACGATCCTCATCTCGCTGGCCATCACCCTGTGCGGCATTCTCGGCTTCCGGCTGCTGCCGGTAGCCCCGCTGCCGCAGGTGGACTTCCCGGTGATCATGGTTAGCGCCTCGCTGCCGGGAGCCTCGCCGGAGACCATGGCCTCGTCGGTGGCCACCCCGCTGGAGCGCTCCCTGGGGCGGATTGCCGGGGTCAATGAGATGACCTCCTCCAGCTCGCTCGGCAGCACCCGCATCATTCTCGAGTTTAACTTCGACCGCGATATCAACGGCGCGGCGCGCGACGTTCAGGCGGCGATCAACGCCGCGCAAAGCCTGCTGCCGAGCGGGATGCCCAGCCGGCCGACCTATCGCAAAGCCAATCCGTCGGATGCGCCGATCATGATCCTGACGCTGACCTCGGACACCTACTCCCAGGGTGAGCTGTATGATTTCGCCTCCACCCAGCTGGCGCAGACCATCGCGCAGATCGACGGCGTGGGCGATGTCGACGTCGGCGGCAGCTCCCTGCCGGCGGTGCGCGTCGACCTCAACCCGCAGGCGCTGTTCAACCAGGGCGTGTCGCTGGACGCGGTGCGCACCGCCATCAGCGACGCCAACGTGCGCAAACCGCAGGGGGCGCTGGAGGACAGCGCGCACCGCTGGCAGGTGCAGACCAACGATGAGCTGAAGACCGCCGCCGACTATCAGCCGCTGATCGTCCACTACCAGAATGGCGCCGCGGTGCGGCTGGGAGATGTCGCCACCGTCTCGGATTCGGTGCAGGACGTACGCAACGCCGGGATGACCAACGCCAAACCGGCGATCCTGCTGATGATCCGCAAACTGCCGGAAGCCAATATTATCCAGACAGTGGACAGCATCCGCGCCCGCCTGCCGGAGCTGCAGCAGACCATTCCGGCGGCTATCGACCTGCAGATCGCCCAGGACCGCTCGCCGACCATCCGCGCCTCGCTGGAGGAAGTGGAACAGACGCTGGTGATTTCGGTGGCGCTGGTGATCCTCGTGGTGTTCCTGTTCCTGCGCTCGGGGCGCGCCACGCTGATCCCGGCCGTCGCCGTCCCGGTTTCCTTAATCGGCACCTTCGCCGCGATGTATTTGTGCGGCTTCAGCCTCAATAACCTGTCGCTGATGGCCCTGACCATCGCCACCGGCTTCGTGGTGGATGACGCTATCGTGGTGCTGGAGAATATCTCCCGCCATCTGGAGGCGGGGATGAAACCGCTGCAGGCGGCGCTGCAGGGGAGCCGCGAGGTCGGCTTTACCGTGCTGTCGATGAGTCTGTCGCTGGTGGCGGTGTTCCTGCCGCTGCTGCTGATGGGCGGCCTGCCCGGCCGCCTGCTGCGCGAGTTCGCCGTCACCCTGTCGGTGGCGATCGGCATCTCGCTGGCGGTCTCCCTCACCCTGACGCCGATGATGTGCGGCTGGCTGCTGAAAAGCGGCAAGCCCCACCAGCCGACGCGCAACCGCGGCTTTGGCCGCCTGCTGGTGGCCGTGCAGGGCGGCTATGGTAAATCGTTAAAATGGGTGCTGAAGCATACCCGCCTGACCGGCCTGGTGGTGCTCGGCACCATCGCCCTCAGCGTCTGGCTCTACATTTCGATCCCGAAAACCTTCTTCCCGGAGCAGGACACCGGGGTGCTGATGGGCGGCATTCAGGCCGACCAGAGCATCTCCTTCCAGGCGATGCGCGGCAAGCTGCAGGACTTTATGAAGATCATTCGCGAAGATCCGGCGGTGGATAACGTCACCGGCTTTACCGGCGGCTCGCGGGTCAACAGCGGGATGATGTTTATCACCCTCAAGCCGCGCGACCAGCGCCACGAGACGGCGCAGCAGGTGATCGACCGGCTGCGCAAAAAGCTGGCCAACGAGCCCGGGGCCAACCTGTTCCTGATGGCGGTGCAGGATATCCGCGTCGGCGGCCGGCAGTCGAACGCCAGCTATCAGTACACCCTGCTGTCCGACGACCTGTCGGCGCTGCGCGAGTGGGAGCCGAAGATCCGCAAAGCGCTGGCGGCGCTGCCGGAGCTGGCGGACGTCAACTCGGATCAGCAGGACAATGGCGCCGAAATGGACCTGGTCTATGACCGGGATACCATGTCGCGCCTCGGCATCAGCGTCCAGGACGCCAACAACCTGCTGAACAACGCCTTTGGCCAGCGGCAGATCTCTACCATCTACCAGCCGCTCAACCAGTATAAGGTGGTGATGGAGGTGGATCCGGCCTACACCCAGGACGTCAGCGCCCTGGATAAGATGTTCGTCATTAACAGCGACGGCAAGCCGATCCCGCTGGCCTACTTCGCCAAATGGCAGCCGGCCAATGCCCCGCTGTCGGTGAACCACCAGGGGCTGTCGGCGGCATCCACTACCTCCTTTAACCTGCCCACCGGCCGCTCGCTGTCGGAAGCCAGCGAGGCCATTGACCGCGCGATGACCCAGCTCGGGGTGCCGTCGAGCGTGCGCGGCTCCTTTGCCGGTACCGCTCAGGTGTTCCAGCAGACCATGAACGCGCAGGTGATCCTGATCCTCGCGGCTATCGCCACGGTCTATATCGTGCTGGGGGTGCTATATGAGAGCTATGTGCATCCGTTGACCATCCTCTCGACGCTGCCCTCCGCCGGGGTGGGCGCTCTGCTGGCGCTGGAGATCTTCGATGCCCCGTTCAGCCTAATCGCCCTGATTGGGATTATGTTATTAATTGGCATCGTTAAGAAAAACGCCATCATGATGGTTGATTTTGCCCTGGAGGCGCAGCGTAACGGCAACCTGACGCCGGAAGAGGCGATTTTCCAGGCCTGCCTGCTGCGTTTCCGGCCGATTATGATGACCACCCTCGCCGCGCTGTTCGGCGCCCTGCCGCTGGTGCTCTCCGGGGGCGATGGCTCTGAGCTGCGCCAGCCGCTGGGGATCACCATCGTCGGCGGTCTGGTGATGAGTCAGCTGTTAACGCTCTACACCACGCCGGTGGTCTATCTTTTCTTTGACCGTCTGCGGTTGCGTTTTTCGCGTCACTCCTCTCAACCGGTAAGCGAATAACATGACAGACCTCCCGGCCAGCGTGCGCTGGCAGCTATGGATAGTGGCGTTCGGCTTCTTTATGCAGTCGCTGGACACCACCATCGTTAACACCGCCCTCCCCTCGATGGCCAAAAGCCTCGGGGAGAGTCCGCTGCATATGCATATGATTATCGTCTCCTATGTGTTAACGGTGGCGGTGATGCTGCCGGCCAGCGGCTGGCTGGCCGACCGGGTCGGGGTGCGCAATATCTTCTTCACCGCCATCGTGCTGTTTACCGCCGGATCGCTGTTTTGCGCCCAGGCCAGCACCCTCGACCAGCTGGTGATGGCGCGGGTGCTGCAGGGGGTCGGCGGCGCGATGATGGTGCCGGTCGGCCGCCTGACGGTGATGAAGATCGTCCCGCGCGATCAGTATATGGCGGCGATGACCTTCGTCACCCTGCCGGGCCAGGTCGGTCCGCTGCTCGGCCCGGCGCTGGGCGGGGTGCTGGTGGAGTACGCCTCCTGGCACTGGATCTTCCTCATCAATATCCCGGTGGGGATCGTCGGCGCTATCGCCACCCTCTGTCTGATGCCCAACTACACCATGCAGACCCGGCGCTTCGATCTCTCCGGCTTTCTGCTGCTGGCCGCCGGAATGGCGACCCTGACCCTGGCGCTCGACGGCCAGAAAGGGCTCGGCATTTCCCCTGCCTGGCTGGCGGGGCTGGTGGCCGTCGGCCTCTGCGCCCTGCTGCTCTACCTGTGGCACGCCCGCGGCAACACCCGGGCGCTGTTTAGCCTTAACCTGTTTCGCAACCGCACTTTCTCTCTCGGCCTCGGCGGCAGCTTCGCCGGACGCATCGGCAGCGGCATGCTGCCGTTTATGACCCCGGTGTTTCTGCAGATCGGCCTCGGCTTCTCCCCCTTTCACGCCGGGCTGATGATGATCCCGATGGTGCTCGGCAGCATGGGCATGAAGCGGATCGTGGTCCAGGTGGTCAACCGCTTTGGCTACCGTCGGGTGCTGGTCGCCAGCACCCTGGGCCTGGCGGCGGTCAGCCTGCTGTTTATGTTTAGCGCCCTGGCCGGGTGGTATTACGCGCTGCCGCTGGTCCTGTTTCTGCAGGGGATGATCAACGCCAGCCGCTTCTCCTCAATGAATACCCTGACGCTGAAAGATCTCCCGGACGATCTGGCCAGCAGCGGCAACAGCCTGCTGTCGATGGTGATGCAGCTGTCGATGAGTATCGGCGTGACCATCGCCGGGCTGCTGCTGGGGCTGTATGGCCAGCAGCATATGAGCCTCGACGCCGCCAGCACCCATCAGGTCTTTCTCTACACCTATCTGAGCATGGCGGCGATCATCGCCCTGCCGGCGCTCATCTTTTCCCGGGTACCGGATGACGTCGGCAGCAATACCGTCCTCCGTCGACGCAACAGGAGTGGATCGTGAAATTTTGGCGCCCGGGTATTACCGGCAAGCTGTTCCTCGCTATATTCGCCACCTGCATCGTGCTGCTGATCAGCATGCACTGGGCGGTGCGCATTAGTTTTGAACGCGGGTTTATCGACTATATCAAGCGCGGCAATGAGCAGCGCTTAACCATGCTCAGCGACGCGCTGAGCGAGCAGTATGCCCAGCATGGCAGCTGGGCGTTTCTGCGCAACAATGACCGCTTTATCTTCCAGCTGCTGCGCACCTTCGAACGGGATAACGACGACCGCTCGCCGCCGGGGCACGCCATGAAGCCGGACGCCGCCCCGGACGGGCCGCCGCCGGATGGCCCCCCTGACGGCCCGCGCCCGAGGCCGGAAATGCCGCCCCACGGCTGGCGCACCATGTTCTGGGTGGTGGATCAGTCGGGGCGCGTGCTGGTGGGGCCGCGTGAGCGCGTCCCGGAGGACGGCACCCAGCGCAGCATCGTGGTCAACGGCGCGGAGGTGGGCAAAGTTATCGCCTCGCCGGTAGAGCGGCTGACGCGCAATACCGACATTAACTTCGACCGGCAGCAAAAGCGCACCAGCTGGCTGATCGTCGCCCTTGCCACCCTGCTTGCCGCGCTGGCCACTTTCCCGTTGGCCCGCGGTCTGCTGGCGCCGGTGAAGCGGCTGGTGGAAGGCACCCATAAGCTGGCGGCAGGCGACTTTTCCACCCGCGTGACGGTGACCGGCGGCGATGAGCTCGGCCGCCTGGCGCAGGATTTTAACCAGCTCGCCAGCACCCTGGAGCGGAACCAGCAGATGCGTCGCGATCTGATGGCCGATATCTCCCATGAGCTGCGCACCCCGCTGGCGGTGCTGCGCGGCGAGCTGGAGGCGATTCAGGACGGGGTCCGGCGCTTTACCCCCGAGTCGATTCCTTCTCTGCAGGCCGAGGTGGCTACCCTCACCAAGCTGGTGGACGACCTCCATCAGCTGTCGATGTCCGACGAGGGGGCGCTGGCCTACCAGAAAACCTCACTGGATATCATCACCCTGCTGGAAGTGGCGGCGGGCGCTTTTCGCGAGCGCTTCGCCAGCCGGCAGCTAAGCATTCAGGTGTCGCTCCCGGAGCAGGCGATGATCTTCGGCGACCGCGACCGCCTGATGCAGCTCTTCAACAATCTGCTGGAGAACAGCCTGCGCTATACCGACAGCGGCGGCAGCCTGCACATCACCGCCCGCCGCAGCGGCCGGATGCTGGTGATTGACTTCGCTGACAGCGCCCCCGGCGTCAGCGATGAGCAGCTGGCCCGCCTGTGCGAACGCTTTTACCGGGCGGAAGGATCGCGCAACCGCGCCAGCGGCGGCTCCGGCCTCGGGCTGGCGATTTGCCTCAATATCGTAGCGGCCCACGGCGGCACCCTGCGTGCCGACCATTCGCCTTTTGGCGGGGTTAGCATTAAAGTTGAGTTACCTCTGGAACATGATTTACCGAGAGACGTATGACTGAATTGCCTGTAGATGAAAACACCCCACGCATCCTTATCGTGGAAGATGAACCGAAGCTCGGCCAACTGCTGATTGATTATCTGCAGGCCGCCGGCTATGCGCCTGCGTTGATTAACCACGGCGACAAGGTCCTGCCCTACGTCCGGCAGACGCCGCCGCACCTGATCCTGCTGGATCTGATGCTGCCCGGTACCGACGGTCTGACGCTGTGCCGGGAAATTCGCCGCTTCTCCGATGTTCCGGTGGTGATGGTGACGGCGAAAATCGAAGAGATCGACCGTTTGCTGGGGCTGGAAATAGGCGCCGACGACTATATCTGCAAGCCCTACAGCCCGCGGGAAGTGGTCGCCCGGGTAAAAACCATCCTCCGCCGCTGCAAACCGCAGCGCGATCTGCAGGCGCTGGACGCCCAGAGCCCGCTGATTGTCGACGAAGGTCGTTTTCAGGCCTCCTGGCGCGACAAGCTGCTGGACCTCACTCCCGCCGAGTTCCGGCTGCTGAAAACCCTCTCCCAGGAGCCGGGCAAAGTGTTCTCCCGCGAACAGCTACTCAACCATCTGTATGACGATTATCGGGTAGTCACCGATCGCACCATCGACAGCCACATCAAGAACCTGCGGCGCAAGCTGGAGGCGCTGGACGCCGAGCAGTCGTTTATCCGCGCGGTGTATGGCGTTGGCTACCGCTGGGAAGCGGACGCCTGCCGGCTGGCGTAGTTAGCCTTTTCCCGGCTCGCGCTGCGCTTCGCCGGGCTACACGTTCACCGCCATCTGCAATCCGTAGCCCGGGTAAGGCGTTTACGCCGCAACCCGGGGAACTCCCTAGAGCCTATCCCACCAAGCGTTATTAACGCTGTCAGTGTGAGCACTGCCCAGGTTCAAAATGGCAAACAAATTAGCCATACGGAAAGATACCTATCTGATATTTACTCCCCTTCGCCGCGGCGCTACAATGCCCGCCCTTAATGTGGGGACACTCCCCAACTCGCCGCACCAGGTGCGGCGAATCTGACCTGTCATCAGAACGAGAACACCATGTTTAAACCAGAACTCCTCTCCCCGGCGGGAACGCTGAAGAATATGCGTTACGCTTTCGCCTATGGCGCCGATGCCGTCTATGCCGGCCAGCCGCGCTACTCGCTGCGCGTGCGTAACAACGAATTCAATCACGAAAATCTGCAGCTCGGCATCAATGAAGCCCACGCGCTGGGTAAAAAATTCTATGTGGTGGTCAACATCGCCCCGCATAACGCCAAGCTGAAAACGTTTATTCGCGATCTGAAGCCGGTGGTGGAGATGGGTCCGGACGCGCTGATCATGTCCGATCCGGGTTTAATCATGCTGGTGCGGGAACACTTCCCGGAGATGCCGATCCATCTTTCAGTGCAGGCCAACGCCGTCAACTGGGCGACGGTTAAATTCTGGCAGCAGATGGGGCTGACCCGCGTGATCCTGTCGCGTGAACTGTCGCTGGATGAAATCGAAGAGATTCGCCGCCAGGTGCCGGAGATGGAGATTGAGATTTTCGTCCACGGCGCGCTGTGCATGGCCTACTCCGGCCGCTGCCTGCTCTCCGGGTATATCAACAAGCGCGACCCGAACCAGGGGACCTGCACCAACGCCTGCCGCTGGGAATACAACGTGGCGGAAGGCAAAGAGGACGACGTCGGCAACATCGTCCACAAATATGAGCCGATCCCGGTGCAGACCGTGGAGCCCACCCTCGGCATCGGCGCGCCGACCGATAAAGTCTTTATGATTGAGGAAGCCAAACGTCCGGGCGAGTACATGACCGCCTTTGAGGACGAACACGGCACCTACATCATGAACTCGAAAGATCTGCGGGCTATCGCCCACGTTGAGCGTCTGACCCAGATGGGCGTTCACTCGCTGAAGATCGAAGGCCGCACCAAATCTTTCTACTACTGCGCGCGCACCGCTCAGGTTTACCGCAAGGCGATCGACGATGCCGCCGCCGGCAAACCGTTCGATACCAGCCTGCTGGAGACCCTGGAGGGGCTGGCCCACCGCGGGTACACCGAAGGCTTCCTGCGCCGCCATACCCATGACGATTATCAGAACTACGAGTACGGCTACTCCGTCTCCGAGCGCCAGCAGTTTGTCGGCGAATTCACCGGAGAGCGTAACGGCCCGCTGGCGGCCGTGGCGGTCAAAAATAAGTTCAGCGTCGGCGACAGCCTTGAGCTGATGACCCCGCAGGGTAACGTCAACTTCACCCTTGAGCATATGGAGAATGGCAAAGGCGAAACCATGCCGGTGGCCCCGGGCGATGGCTATACCGTCTGGTTGCCTGTGCCGGACGACCTGCCCCTGCAGTATGCCCTGCTGATGCGCAACTTTACTGGTCAAACAACCAGAAATCCGCACGGTAACTAGTTAATTTGCGTTATTTTTTCACGATGTAAGGATATTAGAATCGGATCACATACCGTTTCGATCGAAACAGGTATCATCCATTTCGCTGAAAAACATAACCCATAAATGCTAGTTGTACCAGGAACCACCTCCTTAGCCTGCGTAATCTCCCTTACGCGGGCTTATTTTTTTGCCTCTCCTCCGGTCTTCGCTTTCGTCATGCGGTACACTTTATGCAACATTGAGCAATAAAGGTTCCCTTGATGATGTCTACGTTTCCTGCCAGCTTACTGATCCTTAACGGCAAAGGTGCCAATGAACCGCAGCTACGCGAAGCGGTTAACCTGTTACGCGATGAAGGGATTGATATTCACGTCCGCGTGACCTGGGAAAAGGGCGATGCCGCTCGGTTTATCGATGAAGCCCTGCAGCTGAACGTTGAAACGGTGATCGCCGGCGGTGGCGATGGCACCATTAATGAAGTGGCGACCGCGCTGGTGGAGCGCGGCGGCAAGATGGCGCTGGGGATTTTACCGCTGGGCACGGCTAACGACTTTGCCACCAGCGTCGGTATTCCGCAGGATCTGGCCAGCGCCCTCAAGCTGGCGATCGTCGGCCGCGATGTGCCGATAGATATCGCCCGGGTGAATGATAAAACCGGCTTTATTAATATGGCGACCGGCGGGTTCGGCACCCGGATCACCACCGAAACGCCGGAAAAACTCAAGGCCGCGCTCGGCGGTGTCTCTTATTTAATCCACGGTCTGATGCGCATGGATACCCTGAAGCCGGACCGCTGCGAGATCCGCGGGGAGAACTTTCACTGGCAGGGCGATGCGCTGGTCATCGGCATCGGCAACGGCCGCCAGGCCGGCGGCGGCCAGCAGCTGTGCCCGGAGGCGTTGATTAACGATGGTCTGCTGCATCTGCGCATTTTCACCGGCGAAGAGCTGATCCCTGCCCTGTTCAGCACCCTGGCGAATCCGGAAAACTCGCCGAATATTGTTGACGGTGTCTCCTCGTGGTTTGAAATAACCGCGCCTCATGAGATGACCTTTAACCTCGACGGCGAGCCGCTCAGCGGCAAAACCTTCCGTATGGAGCTGTTACCGGCGGCCCTGCGCTGCCGGCTGCCGCCCGACTGCCCGCTGCTACGCTGATCAAGCTTCGCAAAGCAAAGACGGCGCCCGGCTGGTATACAGCAGCCGGGTTCGTTGATTGAGACTCTGAATGTTAAGGTAAAACGGCACCTGCGGCTGCAGGAAAAACCTGGGCAGGATATCGATCCAAGCACCGCGCTTACATTAATAGACGATACCCACAACCACAAAAAACCTATAACATCAAATAGTTACCTATTAAAATGGGCGCATCTGCCGTGAGACAATGCGCCATAAAGCTTAGTATTCCGCCACCTCGCGCGCCATTTCGCGCGTATATTGCCGACTGGCGTTAACCAGCATCTGCGTATAGGCCGTCTGCGCCTGGCCGCTGACCAGCGCATCGACCGTCAGGGTTTCGAGGATCTTCCCGTACTGCATCACCGCCACTTTCTGGCATAAGTGGGCAATAACCCCAAGATCGTGGGTGACCATCAGGTAAGTGAGCTTAGCCTCCCGCTGCAGTTCCGCCAGCAGGTTAAGGATCTCAGCCTGCACCGACACATCCAGCGCCGACGTCGGCTCATCCAGCAGCAGCACCTGAGGCTCAAGAATCAGCGCTCTGGCTATCGCCACGCGCTGCCGCTGCCCGCCGGAGAGCTGATGCGGATAGCGCTCGCGAAAGGCGCGGTTGAGGCCAACTTTATCCAGCAGCACATTGATCCGCCGGTCGCGGTCGTTGATACGATGGATCTGCAGCGGCTCTTCGAGGATATCGCCAATGGTATGACGGGGATGCAGCGATCCGTAGGGGTCCTGAAATACCATCTGCACCTGACGGCAGCGCTCGCGGCTAATTTCATGCCCTAAGGGCTGAGCATCGATGGTCAGTTCCCCCTGCCAGTGGGTAAACAGCCCCGCCAGGCACTTGAGCACCGTCGTTTTACCGGAACCGGACTCTCCTACCAGACCGTAGATCTCGCCGGGCTTAACGTGGAAACTGACGTCATACAGCACCTGGTTACGCTTCTCCCCCTCGCCAAACGCGAGGTTGAGATGTTGAACTTCAATCATTATCCGCTCCTTAATCCGTTAACCAGCTGGCCTGACGCTGCAGCACCGGCAGCATCGGGCGACGATGCTGCATATCCGGCAGCGAGTTAATCAATCCCTGAGTGTAGGGGTGACGGGCGTGATCGAGATCTTTAGCGGCGATGGACTCCACTACCCGTCCGGCGTACATCACCAGCACCCGGTCGCAGAAGCTGCGCACCAGGTTGATATCGTGGCTGATAAAAATCAGCCCCAGCCCGCGCGACTGAACCAGGTCATCCAGCAGGCCCAGCACCTGCAGGCGCACCGACACGTCCAGCGCGGAGGTGGGCTCATCGGCAATGATCAGCTCCGGGTCGGTAATCAGCATCATGGCGATCATGATGCGCTGCCCCTGTCCGCCGGATATTTCATGCGGATAAAGCTGATAAACGCGCTCCGGCTGGCGAATACGCACCACCTCCAGCATCTCCAGCGCCCTGGCTTTCGCCTCATCTTTACGCCCGGGATGATGAGTAAGCCAGGCCTCGGCGATTTGCTTACCCACGCAGACCACCGGATTCAGCGAATATTTCGGATCCTGCATAATCATCGAGATACGTTTGCCGCGTACGCCGCGCATCTGCGCTTCGCTAAGATGCTGCAGATCGAGGTCGGCAAACTGCATCCGGCTGGCGCTGACGCGGGCCTTTTTCGGATGCAGCTGCAGCAGCGCGCGCCCAACGGTGGACTTACCCGAACCGGATTCGCCGACAATGGCCAGCTTCTCATGCCCCAGCTGGAAGGAAACGCCGCGCACGGCGTGGGTCACCGCGCTACCGTTAACAAAGTCGACGCACAAATCGCGCACGTCGAGCAGCGGAGCATTATTCACTACGGGGATCGAGGATGTCACGTAGGCCATCTCCTAAGAAGTTGAACGCTAAGCTATTGATCAGAATCGCCAGCCCCGGAATGGTTACGACCCACCAGCACTCCATCATATAAGTGCGCCCGCTGGAGATCATCGCTCCCCACTCCGGCTCTGGCGGCTGCGCGCCGAGGCCGAGAAAGCCTAGGCCGGCCGCTGTCAGAATGATCCCAGCCATATTCATGGTGATACGGATAATGACCGAGGGCAGACACAGCGGCACGATATGGCGCCAGAGGACGCGGGCCGATGAAGCGCCCTGCAGACGCACGGCGGAGATAAAATCGGCCTGGCGCAGAGAGAGCGTTTCGGCGCGCGCCAGACGGGCTATCGGCGGCCAGGCGGTCAGCGTGATGGCGATAACCACGTGCTCCAGCCCCGGTCCTAAAGCGGCGACAAACGCCAGCGCCAGGACCAGACTCGGGAAGGAGATGAAAATATCGGTGACGCGCATCAGCACCATATCGACTTTACCGCCGAAATAGCCGGCGCTGACGCCCAGCAGCAGTCCGAGCGGACCGACGGTCACTGAGACCAGCAGCACGATATAGAGCGTGATGCGGGAGCCGTACACCAGGCGACTAAAGATATCCCGGCCAAACTCATCGGTGCCGAACCAGTGCTGCGCATTCGGCGCGACCAGCGCACTATTCAGGTCCTGTACCAGCGGGTTATAAGGCGCAATCAGCGGCGCGAAAATCGCCACCACCAGCAGCAGAAAGATAATTCCTCCGCCGATGGCCGTGAGCGGATTGCGCGCCATTTTGCCGATAAACCCGACGGCCCGCGCCGCCGCGCGTTGCAGCCGCTGACGGCCTTCGCCCGCACCACCCGAAAGCGGCGAATCCAGAGAAACGGTCATGATTTTGTCCTCGGGTCAAAGAATTGATACAGCATGTCGGAGAGCAGGTTGAGCATCACGAAGATCACCCCCACCAGCAGCACGCAGCCCATCACCGCATTCATATCGCCCAGCAGCAAGCTTCCGGTAAGGTAGGAGCCAAACCCCGGCCATGAGAAGACGGTTTCAATCAGCACCGCGCCTTCCAGCAGCGCGCCGTAGGCCAGCGCCACCACCGTCAGCAGTTGCACGAGGATGTTACGAAACGCATGGTTCCAGATAACCTGGCGCTCGGTCAGCCCTTTCACCCGGGCGGTAATAATGAACTCCTGCGACAGCTGGGCCAGCATAAAGCTGCGGGTCATACGGCTGATATAAGCCAGCGAGTGAAAACCCAGCAGCGAGGCGGGAAGAATCAGATGATTAATGGCGTTCCAGAACACCTGGCCGTTGCCGGCCAGCAGCGCATCAACGGTGATCAGCCCGGTGCGGCGCGGCACCACACCATCCAGCCCGAGATCTACCCTCCCGGCGCCGCCTACCCAGCCAAGCCAGGCATAGAACACCAGCAGCCCCATCATCCCGACCCAGAAGATCGGCGTCGAGTAGCCCGCCAGGCTGATAATGCGTACCACATAATCGGAGACGCTATTGCGCCGCGCTGCCGCCAACACGCCCAGCGGAATACCAAGACCCGCGCCGACAATAATCGCCATCGTTGCCAGCTCCATGGTGGCCGGGAAGACGCGGATAATATCGTCCACCACCGGTTTCCCGGTCAGCAGCGCGTTGCCCAGATCGCCGTGCAACAGGTTGACGAAATAGATGCCAAACTGGGTGGTCAGCGATTTATCAAACCCCAGCTGCTGGTAAACCTGCTGATAGGTACTCTGGTCAGCATCCGGGCCGACAATCGCCAGCACCGGGTCGATGGGCATGACGCGGCCAATGGTAAAGGTCAGCAGCAGCAGGCCGAACAGTGTAATCACCACCTGCAGTAGCCGTTTTGATAAGCGCCGGCCGCGTGAGCCGGGCGCAAGGATTGCGGTACTCATCCTTTCTCTCCTTCGCGGACTTTATAGACGTCACGCAGAAAAGTGGTGGCGGAGGGGTGCGGCTGATACTCCCGTACCTCGTTGCGCACGACGACCGAATCAACCATCTGCGAAAGCGGAATTAAAGCCGGAACCAGCTGGTCGTAGCGTGTCTGGATGGCCTGGTAGTCAGCCACCTGTTTTTGCGGATCGCGTTCCAGCAGGGCCTGGTCAATCATCGTATTCAGTTGCGGGTCGTAAAAACCGGTACGCCAGCCCTGGAAGTTGGTCAGGCGCGCCTTATCGCTGTTATCCGGGTTATAGACCAGCGCGCGCAGGCTGGAGTGCGGATGCGGCTCCATCCCGCTGCCGCCGCGACCTACCAGCAGGTCAAATTTACGCTCGCGCATTGCGCCGTAGATCTGGTTACCAGTGCCGGTGATGATTTTGGCGTTAATCCCCGCCTGCATCAGCGTCGACTGCACAGCGATAGCGATGTTAAGAAATGGCTGATCGGAGAGTACCCGCAGCGTGGTATCAAAGCCGTTGGGATATCCCGCTTCCGCCAGCAGCTTTTTCGCCCGCGCCACATCCAGCCTGTAGCCGGGATCGGGTAGCGTGGACGGCATTCCCGCTTTGATAGGCCGCTGGTGCAGCACGCCATAGCCCGGCATCAGCGCTTTATTGATACCCTGGTAATCAATCAGAAAGCGCACCGCCTCGCGCACTTTCGGATTGGCGAAGTGCGCCTCTTTCATGCTCATCGCCACGTAGTACATGGTGCCGCGCTGCACCGCATCGACGGTCAGCTGCGGATCGCTGCGCAGGGCGTTGATATCGGAAACCGCCATATTGTTGGCAATATCAAGGTCGCCTTTTTCGATCATCAGGCGCAGAGTTTGCGACTCCTGGAAATGACGCAGTACCACGCGGCTCATTTTCGCCTCGCCGCGCCAGTAGTCAGGGTTGCGCTTCATGCGCAGCACATCTTTCGCCTGCCAGGTTTCGAGGATAAACGGCCCTGAACCGGCTTCATGGGTGGTTAGCCAGCGGTTACCCCAGTCGTTATCCTGCTGATGGCTTTGCACCGTTTTACTGTCCAGCACTCCGAGGTTGCCCAGCGCCGCCAGCGAGTAAATCACCAGCTGCGGATCGTTATCTTTGGGTAATACGATTTGCACCGTGAAGCGGTCCGGCGCGCTGACCTGGCTGTCAATATTTTTCTTACTGAAGCCATAGGATTTCCATACTGAGGCCTGGGCCAGGTTGAGGTGCAGGATGCGCCGCATTGACCACACGACGTCGGCGGCGGTCAGCGGGTTGCCGGAGTGAAACTTAACATCATCGCGCAGATGAAAGGTCAGGGTTTTGCCGTCGGGGCTGATATCCCAGGATTTCGCCAGCGCGGGCCTGACGGTGGTGAGCTGCTCAGGGTCAAGCTCCACCAGCGAGTCGTAGAGGTTGACCACGATCCCCACCACTTCGTTACCGGTCATCGCCGCCGGGTCAAGGGTGAGCAGGTTATTCATATTCATGCCGATGATCAGCTGGTCGGGCGGCGTTTTCGCCACCGCCTCCCCGCTCCCCATCGACATGGCGAGCGCGAGAATACACGCTCCCAGTAAGGAGGTTTTTTTCATATCTCTGTTTGCCTGTACTGTAGGGTACATGTTGCCGGATGGCGGCATTTTCGGCTTATCCTGTCTACCGGGCCGCAGGCTCGATAAGCGCAGCGCCATCGGGTATTTATTTTTTTAAATCAGTCGTGGCTAACGGTATTGGCTTCGATATACGCAAAATTAATGTCTTCACCGAGACCCGGACGTTGTGACAAATGCACAAATCCCTGGTCATCCATCGGGTCGACAATGCTGTTGAGATAGGCCGCCGGTTCATCGTAGTCGAGGAACGGATGCAGCAGGCCGCGCTCGTACCAGCGGCAGTTGCGGATCGCGCCCACCACCGCCAGGCTTGCCGCTCCGTTGCCGTGGACTTCGCAATCCATGCCGAAAGATTCCGCCAGCGCCGCCACCTTCATGGTCGGTGTAATCCCCCCCACGCCGTTAGCGCCGGCGCGCAGAATGTCGCAGGCCCCGGCTTTCACCCATTCGGCGCGCATGTGGTGCTTGCCGCCGAAGCTCTCCGGCCCGACGATGGGAATCGACAGGTTTTCCGCCAGCCACGCATAGGAAGACATCGAATCCTCCTCCATCGGCTCTTCAAACCAGGCGAAATTGAGTTTTTCCAGCTCTTTGCCGATCCACAGCGCCTCGGCGCGGCTGTACCAGTGATAGCCATCAATCATCAGGTCAATATCCGGCCCTACGGCTTCGCGCACCGCCGCGCAGGCTTTAATGTCCATTTTGGGATTGGGCGCAAAAGAGATTGGCGGCATCCAGGTGTGCAGTTTGATGGCCTTGTAGCCGCGGGCGACCAGCTTCTCAGCAAAAGCGGCATACTCTTCCGGGGTCGACAGGCCGCCCGGCAGATCGTCGCCGCACATGGTGCTACCGTAAGCCGGGACAGTGTCGCGATAGCCGCCGAGCAGCTTGTAGACCGGCATCCTGAGGCTGCGGCCAATCAGGTCCCACAGCGCCTGTTCAACAAACGACAGCGCGCGCTCCGTTAGCTGATGTGCGCTGCCGCGCTGCCAGTGGTTAAGATCCTGCCAGATACGCTCACGGTTAAACGGGTCCTGTCCCACCAGCACTTTGCGAAAAAAAGTATTCACCACGAACGGGCGCACGACTTCCGGAGGCGCAAACGAAAAGCCCTGCGCCCCATCATCAGCGGTGATGGTCAGCATCGCCATTTTGGCCATGCTTTCAACCCCCGGATGGGAGTGCCCGGCGCTGTCGGAAACCCGACGAGTGGGATATTGGAAAACGGTGACATTCACAGATTCAATTTTCATGCTCAATCCTTATCACGGCCAAATCCGATCGACAGAGGCAAATCGGCAAAGCGGTTTCACATTATTGAAAATACGTTTCAATATATAATCTAAGCACAACTTCGTAGCAGTGCCTCGGACAAACACCGCTAAGCAAGGCCATAAATTTGGGCATTGGCACAACAAGACGTGACTGTTTTCACAAAAGATGAGCGAAATGTGAGGCGGATCGGCATGGAGAAAAAAGGGCGTGAGCGCAGAAAAGAGAGTGACCGACCGTGTACATCCCGGGATTTTCTGCGCTCACGAAAGCGTAAGTTATGCGACCGCCGCTGGCTCGGCGTTAAGCGCTTCCAGCAGTTCAGGTAAGGTTTGATAGCGGTCGACAGCGGCCTGATAGCGCCCCTGTCGGCTATCTTCGGCAACCACCGCCGTGGGAATACCGGCGGCCTGAGCCGCGCAAAAGCCGGTAAAGCTATCCTCAATCACCAGACACTGGCTGGCGTTGAGATTGAGCTTGCGCAGCGTCGTCAGATAAACCGCCGGATGTGGCTTTCCACGTTCTTCATCATCTGCGCTGCAAACCACGTCGAAAAAGTGCCAGAGCGAAAGCTTGTTCAGCACAGCGGCAATAACCTGACGAGATGATGACGTGGCGAGCGCAATCTTATAACCCGCTTCGCGAAAATAGCGTAACGCCTCCTGCCCCCCGCGCATCGGTTCGCCTTTCGCGGCAATCAGGCGGGTGATGCGCTGCAGGATGGCGTCTTCAAGCCGCTGCGGAGCGAGATCAAGCTGAAAATAGCGGCACCAGGTGCCGGCAATGTCGTCGAGGCGCTTGCCCTTGGTCAGGGTTTCACATTCAGCAACGCTCGCCGTTGCCCCCCACTGCGCGAGGGCGTCAATCTGCGCCTGACGCCAGAGCGCCTCGGAATCAATAATCACGCCATCCATGTCAAAAATAACCGCCTGCATACTCATTCGTTCACCTCATTAAGGCTGGCATGAAGCGCATGCCAGCCGCAGCACCTACGAGAATTCAACCTGCTCGCGGGCGGTTGCTTCCTTGTGGGAGAACCCCGGCTGCTCCACGCGGATAAAGGCGCAGAGGAAAAAGGCCACCACGTACAATCCGGTATAGGCGATCACCACCCCGATGGTGCTGAAGAACGGCAGCAGCACCACGGCAATCGCCGGCGCGAGAAAGTTCGACATCCCCGCCGACAGGTTATAGACCGAAATGGCCGCGCCTTTATGCTTCGGCTCCAGCGCCGGGAACACGGCCGCCAGCGGCACGAAGGCGGCGACAAAGATCCCGAGGGCGATGGCGGGGATCAGCGCCATCGCAAAGCTATGGCCAAAGTGCTGAGGAATGTAGTAAAACGCCAGGCTGGAGAGCGCCATCCCGATGCAGCCGAACCAGCGCACCACCTTCATCCAGCCCAGTTTTTCCCCGAGGATCCCCCACAGCACGTTAGAGAAAATGGTGGTGAAGAAGAAGACTGCCCATACCTGGAGCCATTCTGAAGTGCTGAAGCCCAGCTCATCGACAAACATCATCGGCATAATCACCGCAAAACCGAACAGCGAGAGGGTATTGATAATCCTCACCATGCTCGACAGCAGAATATTGCGGTTGGTATAGAGCAGCGTCGCGGCGCGTCCCAGCTCGGAAAACTTCTCACGGGTGGTGAGATTCTGCATATGCTGCGGCGTTTGAATATGGCGCAGGGAAACCAGGGCAATCACGCCCCCGGTAAGGCAGAAGGCCAGCGCCAGCCACAGGGTGCCCATTTCGCCAATGTGCGGAATGGTAAAGCTCGGAATATAGCTGCCGAAGACCCCGATGCCGATGGAATACACCGCCCAGAACCAGCCGATGGCCGAGCTGGCGTTGTCGCTTTTGACGTTATGGACAATCGCCACGATAAACGAGTAGAGGAACAGCGGATAGGCGAAGCCGCGGATGCCGTAGAAAAGCAGGATCAGCGCATAGTTGGCGTGACCGAGGCCGAAAACGAGGAACAGCACGTGGAATACGCACCACAGCACGAAGCCAATCATCATCGTTTTCAGCGGGGTGATAATTTCCGCCACCACCCCGGAAATCCACGCCGACAGCGCAGCGGCCAGGCCGTAGAGGGTAAAGGCAAAGGAGGCCTCCGCCGGAGAGAAGCCGAGCGCTTTGATATAGTGCGACAGAAAGGCTAATTCAAAACCGTCGCCGGTCATAAATACGGCAATGGCGATGTATCCCCAGAGCAGGTTCAGGGGTAAACCGAGCCACTGTTTATTATTGATAGACATAATGACCTCGTTTTCAGGGTACAGGGTGGCCGCTCCGCGGCGTGCAACGAAGCGGCGGTTATGATGAAAATCAGTGCTGTCGATAGTGCAGATCGTTTAAATACAGGGCTTTAAACTGCGCGTAGCGTTGCATCAGGGTGTGGTGGCGAATGGGATCCGCACGCCAGGTCTGCCAGACTTCCGGTTTTTCGCACACCGCGGCAATGGGTTTGCCCGCCGCCAGGCAGGCCAGCCGCGCCGCGCCCAGCGCGCCGCCGGTCTCTCCGCCTTTGTGGGTCACCACCGGCATAGCGAGAATATCGGCCAGCAGCTGGGCCCAGAACGGGCTGCGGGCGCCGCCGCCCACCAGCGAGCACAGCGCGATCGGCGTCCCGCTCTCTTTTAACGCCTGCAGACCGTCGTTGATCCCAAAGCTCACCCCCTCCAGCACCGCGTAGCCTAGCTGCGCGCGCAGGCTGGCATGGGTCATGCCCCAGAAGATGCCGCGCGCGTCAGGATCGTTATGCGGGGTTCGTTCCCCGGAGAGATAGGGCAGGAAGAACGGGGCGTTGGCTTTATCCTCCTCGCTTAGCTCGGCAATCTCCGCCAGCAGCGCCACCTCCGTGGTGCCGGTCAGGCGGCAGAACCACTGCAAACAGCTGGCGGCGCTCAGCATGACGCTCATCTGGTGCCACAGGTTCGGCAGCACGTGACAAAACGCATGTACCGCCGACTGCGGCGCCGGACGATAGGCATCGGTCACCACAAACAGCACCCCGGAGGTGCCGAGCGAAATAAACGCATCCCCCGGCGAGACCGCGCCGACGCCAATGGCGCTGACCGCGTTATCCCCCCCGC
>SKEY01000140.1_pt1 | contig 126836 bp, 120 predicted proteins | sample 4843871 | NCBI WGS metagenome assembly SKEY01 (sample SAMN11008797, study PRJNA524170) | human gut metagenome | biome: Human fecal sample; material: Feces; isolation source: fecal sample from pouch patient p36 | host: Homo sapiens | place: Israel: Tel-Aviv | collected 2016-12-04
TGACAGATATAAGATTGTCCAGAATGAAGAAGCTTTCGCTTTTACAGATGGATTGCTGGGAGAAGGGGTAAAGTACGAAACTGCCGGAAGTCTTGCCGGAGGGAAAATCGTCTGGATGCTTGCAAAAATTCCAGAGAAATACATTATATCTGGAGATGCTATTGAACCGTATTTGGTGTTTTGCAATTCTCACGATGGTTCAGGTGCAATCCGTGTCGCTATGACACCTGTGCGTGTCGTATGTCAGAACACGTTAAATCTCGCATTAAAAGGCGCAAGCCGTGTATGGTCCGCAAGACATACAGAAAATGTAATGAGTCGGATGGATGAAGCAAGAGAAACCCTGCAGCTTGCCAATGCCTATATGTCACAATTAGGACGCTCTATTAATGAATTACAGGCGAAGAAGCTTACGGATAAGAAAGTACTCGCTATGATCGATTCTCTGTATCCAGTCAGTGAGGATTTAAGCGAGATGCAGAAGAAAAATAATTTAAAACAGCAAGAGACATTAAAAGCCTGCTACTTTGATGCACCTGATCTGCAGGGAGTAGGAAAGAACGGATATCGTTTCATTAATGCGGTATCCGATATGGCTTATCACGGAAAACCTTTACGTCAGACAAAGAACTATAATGAGAATTTATTCAGGAAAACGATTGACGGTCTGCCAGTCTTAGATAAGACATATCAGATGTTGTTATCGGTATAAAGGAGGGGATACAGTTGAATCCAGTAAAAGACGTAGTTGAAGGGAAAATTCTTTCAGAAATGAAGAAGTACAGACAATCAAATAGTTTTGCAGCCACTACAACCGGCTGTGATACTGGAGATACAGAAAACACAGGACATCCGGTCTATGAGATTTTCTGTATCATTTTAAAGAAATTTGACCCAGTACTCTTAGAAAAGTTATTAGGGGTAGCCGATTTATTTGAATACTTAAAGCAGTTATGGAACAAGACAGAGAAAACAGAAGAAAAGAAAGGGGAGGAAAGATAATGAAAACATTAGAACAGGAAGTATTAAAGAAAATTGCAAAAAAGAGTTTATTTGTAAAGCTGGTTAATACAGAAAGAAATGAGTCATTAGTAGAGCAGTCCATATCAAAAGAATTTTTAGATCTTTCCGCAGTCGTAAGAGTTGTTCTGAAAATGGATAAAGAAGGAATGGCTTCAATGGCATTATCAAAAGGGGATGCTGAAATCTTAGGTATGACCGAAGAAGAAATTTATGCTGCGGCATTGGCAAATACATTAAGACTTTTCCCACCTAAATTAATGAATTTAGGGCGATATATAGAAATGAGTATTGGAGCAAAGCTTCCACTGGGAGAAGATGAAGTAACAACATATATCCTTACCAATCAAAAGGAAGTGGATGGAGCGATCTATTTTATGAGTCCAGAAGTAGTTGGAGCCATTGCCGAGGCATTAGAAGATGATTTATATATCCTTCCATCTTCCGTAAATGAGGTTCTTCTTGTAAGAGCAAGTGAACTGGAAGATGGAGTCGATGAACTGAAAGAAATGGTTCGAGATGCCAATGAAACCGTTGTGGCTGAAAAAGATATTTTAAGTTATAACGTATATCATTATGACAAAGAACATGGCATTACCATTGCAGCATAAAGAAAGGGGCAGTTAAAAATGAAATACGATATTGTGTGTTCCACGAAAAATTTATCAACAGAAGAATGGCTGAAAATAAGAACGCTTGGAATCGGCGGCAGTGATGCAGGTATCATTGCCGGATGTAATCCTTACCGCAGCATCTTTGAGTTATGGCAGGAGAAACGCGGGGAGATTCCAGTAAGAGAAGAAGAATCCGAAGTGATACATTTTGGTAAGGTTCTTGAAGATGTCGTAAGAAAGGAGTTCATCCAGCGTACAGGCTTAATGGTAAGAAAGAAAAATTCCATTCTTAGAAGCAAAGAATATCCTTTTATGATTGCAGATTTAGATGGTGTCGTCAGTGAGTTTGACGGCACTTATTCTATTTTTGAAGCAAAGACCGCTATTGAATTTAAAAATAATGACTGGAAGAATGGAGAGATTCCTAAAGCCTATCAGTTACAGGTTCAGCACTATCTGGCAGTCACAGGCTTTCAGAAAGCCTACATTGCTGTATTGGTAGGCGGCAATAAATTCTATTGGACGGAAATATACCGGGATGAACAGCTTATCAAGATGCTGGTAAGCATGGAATCCCACTTTTGGCATTGTGTTAAGACTGGGGAAGAACCGGATGTGGATGCATCTAAAGCCACAAGTCTTTATTTGGGAGCAAAATATAGTAATCCAAAGGTTGGTTCTATCATTGATTTAGATGAGCAGATGCTTTCAGCCATCGAAAAATATGAGCAGATAAAAATAGAGTTAGATTCATTAACAGAGCAGAAACAGCTTATTGAGAATCAGTTGAAATCTGCATTGGCAGAAAATGAAGCAGGCAGAGTAGGAGGACACATCATAAAGTGGAAACCAATAGTGCAGACTCGAATTGATTCTAATAAACTCAAAAAAGAACACAAAGAGATTTACGATGCCTGTAAAAAGGAAGTAAGCTATCGTAAGTTTTCAGTAGCATAATAATAAAAATATGGTGAGAGGGTATCTATAATGGTATCCTCTCTTTTTTGGAGGTATAAAATGAAGAAGATTCGGGAATTAAGAGCAGATGAGATTGAAGTTCGTGTTGGTATTGTTAAGAAAAACGGTATATCGTTATTACTGTACAAGGACGCACGCTGTGATATGAATATATTAGATGAAACATTTGGGATCACAGGCTGGCAACGGAAACATGAATTGATAAATGGTGCATTATTTTGTACAGTCAGCATTAAAGGAGAAAACGGAGAATGGATTTCTAAACAGGATGTAGGAGTGGAGTCTTACACAGAAGCAGTAAAAGGAGCAGCATCCGATTCTTTTAAACGTGCCTGTTTTAATATCGGCATAGGCAGGGAACTTTATACTGCCCCGTTTATCTGGATTCCATCAGACAAAGTAAGTATTGCAGAGGGCGATGGAAAGTTAAAAGTAAGAGATTCTTTTAATGTGTCATACATTTCTTATGATGAAAATGGAAAAGTCATTAAAAGTCTGGAAATCCGCAATCAAAAGAATGAGATTGTATGTCAGTTTAACATGGGGAATAAAGTTTCTAAACAGGCTTCTCAAACGGCAAATAAAAACCAGATTTCCGATTACCGTATGGGAAAACTGTATGATGAAATGAAACGTACAGGTGTGACAGAACAGCAGATTGTAGAACGCTTTCATGTATTTTTGGCGAATTTAACAGAGAGAGATTATAAGAGGATAATGAGTGCGTTAAAGAATACAGATACAAGAGCAGCATAAGAAAGGAGATTGTCATGGAGAAAAACAAGTTTATTGAAGAATTATTCTATGAATTATCGTGTCAGTTAGGTAAAGAATTTGAGATGAAACAGAAGCGTGTCTGGAAAAATAACGGTGTATCTTATGAAGGCTTAGTTATTGAAAAGTTGGAAGAAGAGTTGTCACAAGTTGTTTCTTTGGATAACTGTTATGAAGATTTTAGAGCAGGAATCAGTGTACAGGAGATTAGCGAGTAGATTTTAAAGGAATACCGCAAGGCAGCGGGAAATGTTTCTTTATTAAGTCAACAGGATATATGGAGTTATGAACGTATTAAAGACAGACTCTATGTAGAGATGGTAAATAGGAAGTGGAATGAGCAGTATTTGGAGCATAAATACTATGTTCCATTTCTCGATTTGGCAGTTGTATATTACATAGATACACAGTTGGATTATAAAAATGCTCCAGAACATAGAGGAACTGCCGTAACAAAGGATATTTTCAAAATCTGGTCGGTAGAGCCAGAAGTAATATGGAAACAGGTTTTAGAGAATATGGGAAAGGAAAGTCTATTTTTGATGCTGGTTGTAACAGAGGAAGAAAATTCGCTTATGACTTTTGAGGATGCCTTTCAAAAGAATCAAGGAGCATTAGCTTTATTACAAAAGAGTATCTTAGATGAAGCTAAGAAAAAGCTGGAAGAACCATTTTATATATTACCTGTTTCGATTTTTGAGCTAATGATAGTTCCCGAAAGTCAGGCAGATGAAGTGGAGGAGATGAAAAAAGCGATTATTGAATCTAATCATGAAATGCCAGTGGAGTATCTGCTTTCAAATAATGTATATTATTATGGAGAAAAGGAAGAGGTAGAGATAGCAGGTTAGGCATTAGGTATACAATAAAAACAGGAAGAAGCATGATGTTTCTTCCTGTTTTTTTATTTAGAATCTTTTTTTGAAGAGTAGATTTTATGGAACATCTGTATATATTGCTTAAATAAATCTAATTCTGCATCTGTTCCAGACTGCAAAGACTGGATCAAAGAATCTGGAAACAAATCAATATATTTATTGGAAGAACGGCGACCAAGAATAAGATAGTCAAGGGTGACATGGAATAAATCGGCAACTTCAATAAGCTTTTCGATAGATAAGCGGGCATTACCACATTCAATTGCACTACAATGTCTGACGGAAATATTTAATTTTTCTGCAAGCATTGCCTGAGTCATATGATTTTCTTTACGAAGTTTAGCGATTCTCTCACCTATTAACTTGTTTAAATTTTCCATTCTCTCATCCTCCGTTTCTTTTTGAAATTTATATAACTATTATATCGACTTGATAGAATAGAGAAAATGAATTAATGCAAGGTGTAATATAGAAGTAATATATCTATAAAATTAAAAAAATAATGATTAGATAGAATTAATAGTTCTTGCATATAGAAGTGAAAGGTGTATAATGTGAAGTATAATAGATGAAAGGAAGCGATAGATATGAATTCGGACTTAAAAAGTGCTTTAGATTTTGCGATTGGATATGGTTCCGTAGAAAACTTAGAGAAAGATTATAAGTTTCAACGCCGGATTTATAGAGTTATCACTTTAATTGAACTTGTTATTTGTGGAGTGATTCTGGCGATTAAATTTCATTAATCAAATCTGGGAGGAAAAGAAACATGGGTTTATTAGAAGATTTATTGGAAGGAACCTCTGCGGTAGCTGATACCTTGGATAAAGGCAGTCAGGCTCTCAGACAGGGGCAGGAAGGACTTGAATATACAAAAGAACGCTTAGATTGGGCGAAATCAGACCGTCCTAAAAAGGACAGAGCAGCCTGTGCAGATATTCGAAGGAAAATGGATTCTATGAGAAGAAGATACATTTTTCTGTGGATATTGATTATTGTCAGTACCGTAGCAGCGATGCATTTCCTGTAGGAGAAGTTTTCTATGAGAGTAGATTCCAGAGAAGATAATTTATGTGTTTTTTGTAAGTATTGGCTTGGGAAGAAAGCAGATGTCAGTCTGATTACAGGCAAAGGGAAAATGGAAGTTACACAAGGTTTGTGTGCGGCTTCTGGCAGTAATAAGCAAATTAAAAGTAACAGTCTATGTTATCGCTTTGATAGAGATATTATATACTGTTGATTTTACATTTTTACAAATAAGGAGGATATAGAAATGGTAAAAAAAATTGAATGGATGTGTAGAAACTGTGGAAAAACAGAGAGAAGAACTGAAAGTATGGGTAGACCGTTACCAGGTCACTGTATAAGAATGGACGGAAAACCTCATAGTTGGGTAAAGAATAGAATAGTAAAGTAATCTGTTATTGATATAATAAAGATTTATTTTAAGCAAAGAAGGGATTTTTAGATGATAGGATGGGGAACAGCGACACTGGGAAATCCATCAATGAAAAAATGTGCTTTTTGCAAGTATTGGTATGACCCGACTTGTGAAATGATTGCACCATCTACAGCTGGACGATGGAAATATAAGATGGGGGTTAAAAGACCTTGTCGATTAAAGAAAAATGTAGAGATGAAATCTTCTATAAGTTGTTCTAATTTTGAATGCAAATTGTAGAAGCAAGATAAGTACCAGTGGTATGATATTATATCGCTGGTATTTTTGATAGGGGAAAAGTTTTATGAAAACAAGTATGAAATTTTTTATGGCACTAGCTATAGTTTCAATATGCCTTTCTAAATGTGGTGGTTCAAGTGGAGAGAAGTCTGCTAAACATAGTACACAGTCAGAAGAAATGAGAATTAAACAAAAAATAGCAGAGATGGCAGGAGAAGATGATGATTTGGATGAAGAGGAAACTTCGGAACTCTTAGCTGGTGTTAATTCAGGGTATGCTACAGAAGAAAGTACAGAATTTTCGGTTGATAGTGATTCAGAATATAATATGGAGGAAGAAGAAACATCGACTTCTTCGGTTAATAATGATTCAGAATATATTTCAGACGAAGAACAAGATTCTTCCAAGGATGGCGATTACATATTAGAGGGTAGTGATTCCAGATACATTACAGAAAAAGAAGTAGAAAATCTTAGTGAGGCAGAACGTAGACTGGCTAAAAATGAAATATATGCACGACATGGGAGAATGTTTGATAGTGCAGATTTACAAGATTACTTTGAATCAAAAAGCTGGTATAAAGGAACGGTAAAGCCAAGTGATTTTGATGAAAGTGTTCTTAACAAATATGAAAAAGCTAATATTGATTTAATAAGCAGCATGGAATAAAGTACAATGGGAAGAATCTTTATAAGGGTTCTTCCTGTTTTTATGTGCAAAAATATTTATTGTACAGAATTTAAAATTAATCTGTAAAGGAGAGAATGAAACTGTTTTAAACAGTAGTAAACACATTTTTAAAAATAAAATGAGCGAGGTGTTAATTTATGTATGAGTACATTCCAGAGGTAATGACATTCAAAGAATGCAAAGGATTGTTAAAAGTTGGAAAAAAATACTTTGCTTGATTTGATACACACAGGACAGATACAGGCTTTTAAAGTGGGAAGTCGATGGAAGATAACAAAGCAGGCAGTAATTGAGTTTATCCAGTACAGATAAGTCCATATTGAGGATTATTTTTCGCTATGGTAATATAATAATAATAGAAAAACTATACAGAATTATATAGATGCAGGAAGGAGGGTAATGTGGATACAGATATTAAAATGTCAGTAAAAGCAACAGATACAAAAGCTCAGTACGATAATAAAGCCAAGCAGCTTTTAGGTCATAAAATCATATTAGCGTATATATTGGTAAATACTGTGGCAGAGTTTAAAGGCATGAAGCCGGCGGATGTAGTGCAGTATATTGAAGGTGAACCATATATTGGTTCTGTTCCGGTAGATGCTGGAGTGACAAATATAGAAAATCAAGATAAAGTGGTTGGACTAAATACAGAGAATAGCGAAATTAATGAGGGAATGATACGTTTTGATATTATCTTCTATGTGCGGATGAGAGATGGACTTTCTCAGATTATTGTAAATGTAGAAGCACAAAAGGCAGAGCCATCGGGTTATGATATATTAAATAGAGCGATTTTCTATGTGAGCCGCATGATTTCTTCTCAGAAAGGCAGGGACTTTGTAAAATCTAATTATAATGATATCAAACGTGTATATTCCATATGGATTTGTATGAATATGGATGAACATAGTATGAGTCATATTTATCTTACACGGGATGATATAATTGGCTCTCATTACTGGAAAGGTGATATTGACTTATTAAACATTGTGTTGTTGGGGCTTGCGGAAGATTTACCCGAAAAGGTTGAGAAATATGAATTACATCGTCTATTAGGAGCTTTATTATCCGCAAATTTAAAGGTGAATGAAAAGCTCGATATTATAGGAAATGAGTTTCAAATTCCTTTGGAAAGTGATATTAGGAAGGATGTGAGTGAAATGTGTAATTTAAGTCAGGGAATAGAAGATAGAGCTTATGAAAGAGGTACTGCAAACGGCTTGGCTGAAGCTGTGATTAGAATGCACAAGAAAGGATATTCTATAGAGCAGATTGGTGATATGCTTGATATGGATATTGAAAAGGTAAAGGCTATTGTAGATAATGAGTAATATGTGAGAAAATCATTAAGAAGATTTTGAAAAAAATAATAAGAATACCACTAGAGTTACAATTCTAGTGGTATTCTTAATATCTATATTTGTCGATTTATAACCAAAAGTGGCATAAATATGACCATTTAGGCAAAATACGTAGATAATCTTTTTAAAATTTGTTAAAATAAAAATCCAGAAAGGAGAAATTACATATGCAATTGAATTATCAAGATTTAAAAAAATATATGACAATTGTATATGAATTAGAAGAAGAAATTTGTTTTCAAAATGAATTAATGGCAAAATTGCAACAGAAAATAAGTTCTCTCGGTATTTCACGGAATATTAATCCACCTAAAAAACCACCAACCAAAAAAATTACAATACCAATATTTTTATCTGCACCAATTGCTATTTTAGCGGGTATAGGCTTGGTGATTTCATTGATTAGTTTTGTTCAAATTTTTTGGGAATTCGATTTAAAACATATGTTTGCAGGTTGGATTGCATTGGTAATATTTTGTTATATTGCTGGTTGGGCATTAGAGCAATGGGATAAGACATCAAAATATAATTCACAATATAAGAGAGAGATGGATAAATATAATAGAGATTTAGAACATTATCAAGAAGAAATTCGTAAAAATAAATATAATCAGCAAAATGAAGAAAAACTTAAAAATAAATTAATTAATAATCTGATGGGGCTGCAAGCTGTGAATAAAGGAACTAAAGAATGTTTAGTTCGCTTTTATAATATGGAGATTATTATGCCAAAATATCGAAATCTTATTGCTGTTAGTTCTTTTAAGGATTATCTGGATGAAGGTCGTTGCTATGAACTTTCTGGGCATGAAGGAGCTTATAATTTATATAATATCGAAGCAAGATTAGATAAAATAGTAACACAGCTTGATGCTGTTATTTCGAATTTGTCGGAGATAAAATATAATCAATATTCTCTTTATCAGGCAGTTAAAGAATCAGGAGAACGAACAAATTTGTATTATAGACAATGGGTGAGGTCTACTAATGATTTTGTGGATTCTTACAATAACAATACAAATATTACCAATTATCGCTTGCAACGTATGAATAAAGAATTAGAATATCAAAACAAATTATTGCGCTCTAGGTACAGCTACTTATAATAATAATTTTGCCGTGGTAATGGAGAGCGGGTGTTGTGAATGAAATATAGCAGCATTTTTAAGTGATTATGATATAATAAACTAAAATGGGGAGAATAGGAAAAATGAGTTTTAGAGATGAACTAAATAGTATAAGACCAGATATGAAAATGATTTCTGAGCAGGAAATGTATGAGACAATTCTTTATGAGACATATGAGGAAATGAAAAATTGGATTAAAGAAGATGCAAAAACAAAGGTATATAAAAATTAATGGGAAAAGTGTCCATGGTACATCACTCCCGAAGGATAACAACTAAAGAGTATAATCGAGTACAGGAGAAAGAATCTTCACTATATGAAGTACATAGAGATAGTGAGGGTGATATTTTCGTGGCGTTAAAAAATGAAACAACAGAATGTGTTGTTAAAAAATGTCTTTTTTCAAACTATGCAAATATAAGTGTATCGCTTACCTCTATTGGGAAAAAGTATGTAAATGATTTGATGGAATTAGCAAAAAGGGATGATATTTCTTTCAATTTTAGACCAAGGATAGGTTATAGAGAATGGATTTCTTTATCTAAATTTGATGTTACTGAAAAAATAAACTTAGAAGACGTAACATATATAATGAAGGGTACTAAGCCGATTATAAGTGCGCAAATTGATATTTATTATGAAATTGAATTATAGATATCTACAATGCGATTTTTAGATTAGTCTTAATAAAAATTTTTATATGGTTTAAAATATATCTTTAATTACAATATTTGTCGGTGTTCTTGGCTAAGAGCATCGGCATTTCCTTTTTTAAATAATCTATTTTGGATAATTTTGCCTGTTGACAGGGGAAATTAGAAAATAAATAGATTGTGCTATTTGTGCGGAGTAACCTTGAACGTCCTATGGCTTGTTCCAATTCTGTTGATATGAAGTAAAGCTGGATGTTACGTAGTAATTTATCTTCATATGACATCATTGGGAAACAGTACCCATTAAAAGAGACTGTCCTGCATCGTAGAATTTGTTTGTGCAAATTTTTTCCAGTTCCATGTATGTAACAGGCAGCTAGTTTATATACACTTTCGGGAAGATGATATGTTCCAACAATAATTCCATCTTTTCCTGCGTAATAATCAATTCCTGCTACATTTCCAAAATGTAATAAACTTGTTAAGAAAGGCTATGCGCGTGTTTACTATGTATATGGCAAATATAAGTATACTAATAAGTTAAGAGCTTCTGAAAAGGTTGCAAAGCGAAAAAAACTGGGTGTTTGAAAAAATTACAAGGCAGCCTTTCCAGATAGTAAAAGTTCTTCTAATAAGAATACTACAAAGAAAACTACAACAAAAAAAGTTTCTAATACAAAGAAGAATAGCAGTAAACAGACATCTTCATCTTCTTATGTGTGGATTCCACGCACAGGAAGTAAATATCATTCTCGTTCTTCATGCAGTAATATGAGAAGTCCGAGCAAGGTGAAGAAATCGGAAGCCATTAGCAGAGGGTATACACCTTGCAGTAAATGTTATTAAGATATTTTATAAAAGGAATACCATCATAACATAAAAATCTGACGGTATTCCTTTTATTTAAAAGAACATAGTATTAATCAAGTAATTGTCGATGTTCCCTTCTGGGTCATCGGCATCTTTTAAATAATCAATATTACAAAATGTAGCTTGATTGCAAGGGAAGTTAGAAAACACATAGACAGTACTGTTTGTACGCAATAATCGTGAGCGACCAACAGCCTGTTCTAATTCAGACGAAATTAGATATAGTTGAATTTTTTGTAAAATCTTATTTTTGTAAGACATCATTATAAAATCATATCCCTTATAGCTAACTTGTCTATTTTTATATGAATTTTTGCTTTTTTCCGATATGCCAACAGAATAAGCAATCAATTCATAAAGATATGTAGGAAAATGGGGTGTTCCAATAATTATCCCATTTTTCCCAGATAAATAATCAGTACCCGTAAGATTTCCAAAATGGAGTGTATACCCTAAGGGAAGTGCTTCTTCATATCTTTTAAAAGTAATGCCATAAACTACGTTATTTGTGTGAGATATAATTTTCTCAAATAGCATAGAAAGTGTTGGATAATCGGAGTTCTCATCCAATACAATGTTTTTAATTGCAGTTCTACTCATAGAGTATGCAGGATATTGAATTAAATTTCCAGTATAAGCAGCTTGCTTAACTTCATGATAAATAATATTTCTTGTAGGAAAGAAAATCTCATAAATTGTTTGGTCTAATGTCGCAGATAATATAATCATCTTGCATTTGGGAAGTTTGATAGGAGGAAGATATTTAATACAATCATCCAACTTCATATAACATCCGGCTTTTAGAAATTCAGCAATATTATCATTTGTTTTACATCTTTTTATTATACGAGTATCAATTTCGTTAGGAATATAATCACGATTAATACAACATTTCTTTTCTTTTAATGCCAATAAGTCTTGAATCATTTCTCTTTTTGCGTATGATAGATAATTTTTTTCCAGAATTTTTTTGAGAGTAGAAATTTTAATTGACCCAACCCGTACAAGAATACTATTATATAAAATATCTTCATCTATTATTATTTCAAATCTTTTTAAAATCTTATCTGGAAGTGAAAGAAGTCGAGCATGAGTCATGATAACACAAGAGGATGTTTGTTCCAAATAAATCTGGGGATTTAAGTATACTCTGAATTTGTTGAGTTCTTCTGGTTCACAAACATCGCGTGCACATTCAATGATACATTGTCTAGCTTTTTCAAAATCTCCCTGATTATAATATTGCTGAATATCAAATCTCCTTCCTATCAATGGTAAATCATCAAAAGATGGAATATCAAATATATTTTCTTTTCCTATTCTTTGTATAAGTTCTGATTTTAAATCACTTGTAGGAACGGCGATTAATAATGGCTTTTTATATTTTCTTGAATTGATTGCATCAATATATAGTGAGGTTTTCCCAATTCCTGTTTGACCGGAAATTAGATGAATTTGATCTTTTTTTGATTTTAATGCTTCTTTTAATTCATAAGATATTTGCTTAAAACTTTCATCTACAGAAACAAAATCATGATTTCCATTGAATGTGATTAGTTTTTTCCCTTTTAGTGTTTCGACAATATTACTTCTATGATTACATGAATTACAATATTTACAATTAGAGCAGCTTGCTGGTTTATATTCTCGGTCTCTCATCCAGTTAAGATTATAACGCCATTTATTTCTGTCTGAGTCAGGATAATTTCTTTTTAATGCATCTAAAAAATCTTTTTCAAAGCCAACTATGTATAGGATGTTTGTGGCTAATAAAAATTTATCCCGATGAGATAAAATATTACCATCACCAGATACAAACTCTTTCCATAATCTGCAAGAGCACATTTTTTCGTAAGAGACTTTTTCAAGTCTCTTAGGTCTACTCTTTTTGCATACATACTTTTCAGACTTTTCTTCCTCTTCATTGGGTTCATAAAAAATAATTTTTGAAGATATGATTGGAATATCTAATTTATATTTAATATTACTTCCAATAATTTCTTCATTTTTGATTGGGGGGTGGATAGGAACACCCTCCTTGTGGGGGTGTGCGGGATTTTTATATAAAAAAATATTAAAACGATTATTACTCAATCCAATTTGATATTTGTGAGCAAATACTCTTATATTTCTTGAAAAATTTTTTTTATCATTTGTATATAAAAATTTTTCAAATTGCATTACTAGATTATATACATTAAATGTATTTTCCCCTGTCTCCGCTACAACATCATTGAAGTCGATTAATCCTTTTCCACCGTAAAATAATCTAGCAGTTTCAAAACAGTGACTATCTGCCTCTGGAAACATTTTTTTTAACATTTTTAAAATCATATCAGCTAACCATCTTTCTGTAATTGGAACGATATGACATAAGATAATTCTATATTTTGGGTGTTCTGGAGTAGAACTAAACGTATGATAAGAAAATACAATCGGCAAATGATAGTCTGCAAATTTTCTTTTAATTTTTTCATAGTCTGGTTCTTCATCAAAATCTATACCAAATAATTGGCATTGCTCAAAATTTTCTTGTTTACTTGCCATTCCTTTAAAGGTTGCAGGGAGAAAAGCTTGACCTTGTTCGCCTACGCAATCTGCGATAGTTTTTATATCATAATAATTTTCTTCTTGTGGTAAACGCATTCTCATTTTTTTTGCATCACTGTCTGTTGGCTTGCTTGTATAGCAGTACTTATCAACTGTTGCTTTAATTTTCATTTTTCTTGCCTTCTTTCTTTTTAATATTTAAAAAGTGTTATAGATTTAATTATTTTTTATTAGAAATGGGAGAAAAGGCTTGTTTTATGTATTTTTTCAACATGGGAAAAGGATGTAGATGGTTATACGGGGCTCTTGTATAACCATCTACATCACAACAATTAATAGAATTTATGGATGTAATGGGAATTGTAATTTGCGGATTCTAATTTTTATTTTTATATTTTCTTTGGAGTATGGGCGATTTTCCCATATTGTAGAAAAAAATTAGACAGAATAAATTTTATGTGATTTAATAAAAGGGGAGGCATAAAAATGACATTTACAGAATGGATAAATACACAAGAGGATATATGTAGTAAACTAAGAGAGCAAGGATACGAAGAAAAGAATGACATTCGTAAATTTTTTAATGATAGAATTAGATGTATTTTAAACACACGTGATATACCTCTCAAAAATTTGTCACCTAAAAGAAGTTACGAACGAATATTTCAAATTAATAGGGATAACGAGAGAAAATGGTTTTTTCCAGAACTATTCAAAGAAGACGATGAAGAAGATAATACAGAAGCAGAAGAGAAAGAAAAAAATTGAACAAAAAGTGAAACACATTGAAAAATATAGATACATATAGCCTAAAAAAGAGATTTTAAGGAAATCTTTAAGAAAATTTTTCTGGAAAATGGAATAAAATAAGAGGAGGAGACAGCCATGGGTGTTGTAATCGGAAGAATGGACGGGCAGGTTGAAAAGATATTTTTGGGTAACAATTTAACAAGAAGTACAAAAAATTATGCTAAAATCTTGAAAGATGAGAGCTTGTCAGAAGAGGAAAAACAGCGTATTCTAGCAGCAGAGAAGAAAAAACAGGAAGAGGATATCATTTTATGAAGATTTCAGTAGCAATGGCATATTATAATGGCGGTACATATATAGAAGAACAGATGGACTCTATCTTATCACAGCTTGGAAATCAGGATGAGGTGATTGTATCTGTAGATGGGGCGAGTGATGGTTCAGAGCCCATTCTATTGAATATGGAAAAAAAGGATTGCCGAATTCAAGTTATAAAGGGTCCAGGTAAAGGAGTAGTGAAGAATTTTGAAAATGCGATTCGGCATTGTACAGGGGATATTATTTATTTATCCGATCAGGATGATATATGGAAGCCCGATAAGGTGAAAAAGGTGAATGCAGCCTTTGATAATTTAGAAGTAAAAGCAATTCTTCATGATGCAGAGATTACAGATGAGAATGGAAAGGCAACAGGAGCAGAAAGTCTTTTTGCTTTAAGGAAAAGTAAGCCAGGTATTTTAAAAAATCTTATCAAAAACAGTTACGTTGGGTGTTGTATGGCATTTCGAAAAGAGCTTATTCCAGTTATTTGCCCGATTCCTAAAGAAATGTATATGCATGACTACTGGATTGGAACAGCGGCAGATTATATGGGACAGGTTTGCTTTTTAAAAGACAAGCTCATTGGATATCGTAGGCATTCTTCTAATGTGACACAGATGACACATGGAAGTATTGACTTTATGGTAAAAAAGAGGATTGATATTATACGTTGCCTTGGTTTATTGAAAAAGCGTGTAAGGGAAATAGGATAATAAATATTAGAGATAAAAACAGTAAAAAGCAAGGAGAAAAGGCAGGTAAATAAATATATGAACATAAAAGAAGAGGGAAAGAAGATATGGCAGATAAGAAAGAAAATAAATAGAAAACATATTATTATTCTTTCTTTTTTCATGCCATTAATCGTTATGATTGGCTGCTGTATTGCATTTGGAGTACAGCCATTTGGAGATAATTCACTTTTAATTATTGATGGGTTGCATCAGTATATGCCATTTTATTCTATTTTATATGATAAATTAAAAAGTGGAGGAAGTCTTTTCTATAGTTTCCGTGCTGGACTTGGAATTAATTTTTTATCATTATATGCGTACTATTTATCCAGCCCTTTGAACCTTTTAATTTTATTTTTTAAAAAGAGTCAGTTAAATATGGCAGTTAGTTTGATTATTGTGTTAAAGGTTGCAATCAGCGGACTGACAGCAGGAATTTACTTTTCGTCAAAGAGCAAGAAACCAGGGCTCCCTGTTTTAATGATTTCTATGGCATATGCTTTATCGAGTTATATGGTTGGTTACTGTTGGAATGTTATGTGGCTTGATGCGATTATGATTTTTCCGATTGTCATGATGGGCTTAGAAGATCTGATAGATAGGAAAGATGGGAGATTATACTGCTTTGCCTTATTCTACGCTTTATATTGCAATTACTATATTGCTTTTATGATATGTATTTTTGTAGTAATCTGGTATATTTTATACTCATTTAAAAGTGTAAAGCAGTTCTTCTTCCGGGGAATAGCATTTACATTCTATTCATTTCTGGCAGCAGGAATGGCGGCGATTATGCTTATTCCGGCATATCTTGGAATTAAGCAAACAGCATCCGGGGAATCCATGAGTTTGCCAGAGCATAGCTTTTTAACGAACGCAGCAGATTTACTTAATCGGCAGTTTGCAATGTGGACACCAATCACTCATGATAACTTCGATGGAAATGTGAATCTTTATATTGGTATTTTTACAGTTTTAGCAGTGGTGCTGTATCTACTAAATAGTAAGATTAAAATTAGTGAAAAAATAAAAAAAGTATTGTTGATTGGATTTTTCTATTTAAGCTTCAGTGAGATGATTTTGAATTTTATCTGGCACGGATTCCATGATCAGTATGGAATACCAAATCGTTTTTCATTTTTATTTGGATTTGTGCTGCTGTATATGCTTTGGGAAGTCTTTGAAAACTTAGAGGGGACAAAAGGATGGCATATCGCCTTAGCCTGTATGGCAGGAGTCGGACTTTTAGTATATGCCAGAGCGAAAGGAACGAATCCACTTGATGATGAAGTCTATGGTGTGGCAGGAATGCTTTTTATCTTATATGGAATGTTATTATTCTTGTATACATTGTCTCGTAAGAGAAAAGGCTGGTATAAAAATGCTTTTTGCATAGTAGCACTTATTGAAATTGTAGCGACAGCATTTATGGGATTTAATGAAAATGGACAGATTGCTGTTCCGAAGTTTTTCTATGGTGTAAATGATATGGAAAAGGCGGTAGCTTCACTAGGAGATAAAACATTTTATAGAAGTGAACTTGCCAGCTCTCTGATTGTTGATGAAAATGCATTATATCCAATCAATGGTGTAGGGTTATTTGGTTCTACCGCTTCAGACAGCATGGTTAATCTGATGGACAATCTGGGATTTTATACAGGTTGTAATGAATATCTCTATAAAGGCGCGACTCCGGTAACGAATCTTCTTTTAAATGTAAAATATCTTTATTACCATCAGGAAGATACTCTGAATACGGACTTTGAATATGTAAAGAGGGAAGGCGCGTTTAATATTTATAAGAACCCGGCAAGAGAAATGTCAATGGGATATCTTATGAATCTTTCTGTAGAAGACTGGGATTCTGAAAGTGCTTATCCATTCCGTGTACAGAACAGTCTTGGAAAGCAGGCATTTGGTGTTTCGGAGCTATTTCATAATGTTGAGATTGCTGATCCGGCAACGAATGGCTGTACGGCATCGAAAACGAATGATGGAGAATATTATTTTGAATACAAAAGCACACAGGCAGATAATATGGTCTTTACGATTCCTGTCACAAAAACAATAGATGATTTGTATCTTTTTTATGATGGAACACAGGTAGAAAATGCACAGATTACAATAGATGGAACAAACGTAAAGTCTGGAGACTTAGATGGATATATGCTACCAATAGGAAAAGTATCTGCTGGATCTGAAGTAAAAGTAACTTTCCAGCTAAAGGGAGAGACAGAGACAGGATATGTGCGTCTTTCAGCAGCAGATTTTGACCAGAAGGAATACAATAACCTTAAAGAAGAAACAGCAGACAGAGCATTTATAGTCAGAGATTATTCAAGCAATTATATAGAAGGTAATGTAAATGCTAAAACAGACCAAACTTTATTTTTCTCAATCCCATATGATGAGGGATGGTACGTAGAGGTAGATGGAAAACCAGCAGATATGTGGGCGGTAGGAAATGCTTTTCTTGGAATAGATGTTTCTGCCGGCGAACATACCGTTTCGTTAAGTTATACGTCACCAGGAGCCTCTGCAGGATGGAAGATCAGTTCTTTAGCAATAGTAATCTTTTTGGGTAGCTGTTTTGTAAAATCTCGATATAAATCTGATATAAAAAAGAAAGAATAAAGATAGATTTTGGAAATATTTTTCACCTAAAGATATAGTAAACTAGAACATGTTTGAAAAATGCTTTCTGCAAAATTTCCCACGAGTGTGTAGATTGCAGGAATGATTTTTCAAACACACTCTGGAAAAAGAAAAGGAGGAAATGATGATGTTTAGAAAGAAATTGATTGCTTTATCCGCTATGCTGATAGCGGGTTTACTGGTATTTCAGGCCAATGTATCAGCAGATGCTATAGAGGAGAAGCCATATCTGTCACTTGGAGCAGATTTAACGGCTACTCAAAAGAGAAAAGTGTTGGAACTTCTGGATGTTAAGGAAGACGAATTTGATCAGTATAAAGTTGTAAAAGTAACAAATAAAGATGAGCATGCCATCATTAAAAATTGGTATCCTTTATAACTAACTTTTCGATTTTTTAGGGAACCGTGTTCTGATATACCGATAGAAAAGGCAATCAACTGATATAGATAGGAAGGAAAATGTGGAGTTCCAATAATTACTCCATTTTTTCCAGAATAATAATCTGTACCAGTAAGGTTTCCAAAATGTAAGGTGTGTTCCAGAGGAATATCATTTTCATATTTCTTGAAAGTGATACCATAATATACATTGTCTGTGTTGGTTATTATTTTTTTGAATAACGCAGAAACAGTAGGACAATGTAGCGTGTTTTTTTCTATAAAGTCGTTTATCGTTTTTCTGCTCATAGAATAACAAGGATATTGAATTAAGTTTCCTTTATAGGCAGCTTGTTCAATTTCATGATAAACTATTTTTCTTTCAGGAAAAAACAAGTTATAGATTGTTTCATCTAATGTTGCGGATAGAATAATCATCTTACATTTAGGAAGTTGAACCGGAGCAAGATATTTAATACAATCTTTCTGTTTTATATAGCAGTCAGCTTTTGCAAAATCAATGAGGTTATCTGTGGTTTTACAATTCTTGAGTGTTCCCATATCAAGTTTTAGTGAATAGCGATTTCTGTTACGGCAGCATTTATTATCTTTTAATTTTAATAGTTCTTCAATCTCTATTTGTTTTTCTGGAGAAAATACGTTTGCTTTTAAAGCTTTTTTGAGAGAAGAAATTTGAACAGAGCCAGTACGAGTAAGCATAGTATATAAAATATCTTCATCTATTAATACTTCAAAATTTTTTAATACTCGATTAGGGAGTGTTAAAAAACGGGCATGGGTCATAATAACGTATTTTGAAGAATGAGCTAATGCTGTCTCTGGATGGAGATAATTCATAAATATGGAATTATCTTTTGAATTATGAGCATATGTTTTTATGCTTTCTAAGGCATCATTAATGAATCCCATACTATAGTTCTTTTCAATAGTTTGACGAAGTTCTGGTGGTAAAGGTAAATCCTCAAAAGAGGGAATTTCAAGTACTTTATCTCGACCAATTTTTTGTACGAGTTCGCTCTTTAGATTGTTTGTAGGTACTGCAATCAAAAATGGCTTTTTGCGGGGTCTTGATTTTATTAACTTAACATAGATTGTCGTTTTGCCTATTCCGGTTTGCCCCGGAATTAAATGTATATTTGTGGTATTTTTTTGAGTGCAGCATTTAGTTCAGAAGATACCTGTGCTACGCTTTCATCTACAGAAATAAAGCTTTGTTTATTGAAATATGTAATTTGTTTTCTTCCACACAATGTTTCTAATAAATTTGTTTTATGATTACAGGTATCCTTATATTTACAATCGTTACATCCAGTGGGATTATAATTTTGTCTTTTCATATAATTAAAATAGCCTTTCCATTTGGATATATCGGTATCAGGATAATACTTGTTCAACGTATCAAAGAATTTCTTTTGGTATCCAGTTAAAAAGCGAATATTTGTAGCTAATGAAAATCGTGTATTGTGGTCCAGTGGTTCCCCATTAATAAAATCTCTCCATAGTCTACAGCAATTACAAATTTTATCATTGGATACTTTTTTCATTATAGTAATGGCTGATTTTTTGCGTATACGCTGTGAAGAAGACTCTTTTTTTACTGCTTCTTCTTGTAATTCATAAAATATGATTTTTGAAGAAGTATTTGGAATGTATAATTCATATTTAATATTGCTTCCTATTTTTTCTTCATTTGTATTAGGGTCTGTTGAAATACACCCTCTTTGAGTATTGTATTCGTAAATATTAAAATGATTGTTATGTATATTAAGTTTATAATTACGAGCAAATAATTTTAAGTTTCTGGAAAAATTCCTTGAATCATGTATATAAAGGAACTTTTCAAATTCTTGTATTAAATTATACACATTGAATGTATTTTCTCCAGTTTCTTCTATGACTTCGTGAAATTCTATTAATCCTTTTCCACCGTAAAATAATCTAGCAGTTTCAAAACAGTGTTTATCTGCTTCCGGAAACATCTTTTTCAACATTTTTAAAATCATATCGGCTAACCATTTTTCTGTAATTGGAACGATATGACATAAGATAATCCTATACTTTGGATGTTCTGGAGTAGAACTGAATGTATGATAAGAGAAAACGATAGGAAGATGATATTCCATTAATTTCTTTTTAATTTTTTCATAATCTGGTTCGTCGTCAAAATCTATTCCGAATAATTGACATTGTTCAAAATTTTCTTGTTTACTTGCTAGTCCTTCAAATGTTGCAGGGAGAAATGAGTGTCCATGATTCCCTATGCGTTCAGCAATGGTTTTAATATCGTAATAATCTTCTTCTTTGGGCAACCTTTTTTTCATAAAAGCGGTTTGCCTATTGGTTGGTTTACATTGAAATGCTGTTTTATCGAAAGATATTTTAATATCCATAAATAAAAACTCCTTCCTTTAAATTAATTAGGAAGGTGTTTGGAGAATAATTTGTTTTTATTAAAATGCAAAAAGAATTTTTTTATTTTGTTCGGAATATGGGCGATTCTCCCATGTTGCAAAAAAAATTAGACATGATTAGGATTATGTGATTTAATAAAGAAAAGTAATGGGGGTACATGAGAATGACATTTGCAGAATGGATAAGAGAACAGAAGGATATATGTGACAAACTAAAGGAACAAAATTATGAAGATCAAAAGGAAATTCGTAACTTTTTTAACGATAGGATTAAACGGATTTTTGAAATAGATTTACCTAAAAATAAAAGTTATGAAAGAATTTGGGGAGACAATAGGGACAAAAATAAAAGAATGTACAAAGCCTTATACGGAGAGTTAAAAGAAGACGATATAAAATTTGGAGAAGGAGAACAGAGATTTTTTAGAGCAATATTTGAAATATTTTCTCAAAGTGAAGATATAAATAATCTGAAAAATAATAAGTGGGAACTGTATGATTTACAACAAAGAGAGAAATTATGGAATATAATAGAGGATATGTTAGAAGCTAATGATTCTTGGTTTGTAAAAGAGCTAGGATGGTGGGGACGACATTGGGATGTTGAAAATTATTTGATGGAAAAAATATTTGTTCCACATTTGTATAGAATTAGAAAAAATTTATCAAAATTAAAAGAAGAAATAGACTTGTATCCAGAAATTAAAGATGAGGAATATATAAATAAAGCAATATCCTTTGAACAAAGTTTGGATAGATACTTGTCTATATTATTTGAAAGAGCGGGAGAAAATATATTTGAGAGAATAAATACAAAAATTAGGAAATTACAACAGTTGATTTATGGAATTAATATACAAAGCATAGAAGGGGTTGTGGAGAAAAATGAAATTACACAAGAAGATGTAAATTTCGAAGCAGCAATAGACAGATATTTGAATTTCTGGGATATGCGAAGAAATGAAAATGACTGTATTAATAGAATTTTAAATAAAATAGAGGAAATTGAAAACATATGGAGTATTTATGAAGTAAAAACAACTTATGTGCCGATAAAAGGACTTTCAGATGAGGGAGAAGGAATACCAAGTTATGAAAAGATAGAGTTTGTAGAGAATAAGAAATTTGAGGAAAGATATAAAAAGATTGTTAAAGAAACAGAATTAAACTGTGAGGAAGACGAGATTTTTGAAAAGAAGTTAAAAGGCTATGCAAATTTTGTTCATAGAAAAATAAATAAATATTATAAGGAGAATGTGTTCAGAGAGCCAAAAAATGATGGCGGTAAAATTAATTTTTTGGAATAAAAGGATAATTGATTTTGAGGATAGAGATGTAAAAACTAGATTATTTATAGAAAATAAACTAGATGCATTTTAGAGAATGTCATTGTAATAAACTTATGGTTTGATATATTTATTAAAATCGTGTTAAAGAGAGAAACCTCTTTTTTAACACGATTTTTTTTGTTATAAAATTTATATTATATCATTAAAATAATTAATTGAAAAGGGTAAAAATGTAGAAAATACAAGTTGAATATTTTAGAGGTACTCAAGCTTTCTAAGAGATATTAAGATGAAAACAGCTCTAAAAATACAGAGGAGCGGTATCGGATACCTTGGACTGACGAGTTCAAAAGAGTTTAGTTTTAGGAGGATTTTAAAATGTTAAAGAGAGTATTAAATGCAGAGCTGGAGAAAAAAGTGTTTGAGGATGAAATGATGGAGAAACTTAGTGTTGTTCCAGCGGAGTATGAGGTTTACGAAGAATATGCTTCACGGCAAGAGGACTTTGATAGAGATTTCTTCACTTATTGCAACAAAACTCCGTTGCTAGTAGATGCAGATGTAGCATCGTATGACGAGTCAGAGGAAAATGTGGGCGTGCCAAATTGTAAGGAAAAGAGTTTAGAAACATTTATGGCAGAAAGCCAGGAGGAGATTAATAAGAAAAAGCTGGAGGAGGCAAGAATTAAATACCATTATAAATGGAGTACACAGTATATCAGAAAGCTAGAGGAGGAGAATCACAGAATAAGACAAAATAATTGCCGCTTGGCTAAAAGAAACGAACGGTTGGAAGAGAAGAACCAAAATTTGTTAAGCGAGTGCAAAGATTTAAGGAAAGAGAATAAGTCTAAAAAAGAAAAATTGAAAAGACAAAAGCAGGTCTTAAAAAAATACAGGAAGACAGTCTTCAAGAATATTAAGAACGGCAAGTGGGATAACAAAAGAAGCCGTAGACTGATAAGTAAGCAGGATGTGGATGATTTGTTACTGTTATTGTGATTTTTATTGTTACATAAAAGAGGCTGCGGGCTATTAGTCCGCAGCATTGAGAGTCGCGTGAAAGAAAAAATAAAAGGAGAATAATCATAATGAATTTTAGTTTTGTACCGAACCAGGGTTTAATGGTAGATGGAAGATATATAACAGAATTTGATGTAAAGGTGAATCGAATCTTCTATTATATAGAGGAGGATGAGAGTAAAAAGAACCGTATGGAGTATGAGTTAGTGGCAAAAATGTTTGATGGGACAGAATTACCTCCTCGTAGAGTAAAAAAGCTTAATAACCTATCATATTTTACTTTGTGGACGGAGATTATGGATGCCGGATTAGATAGATGGGAAAGGCAGATGCTTTTATTACGTTTACAGACATCTTGTGAGGACGCAAAGCAGGTTAAGATGTATCACATAACTTCCAATGGGTATCAGACATTAGAAGTTGGTAAAGAGATATTTGTTGCCGGTGATTATACATATATGTCAAATCAGGATGGGATACAGCTTGAAGTTGACGAAAATGTTAAACAAATGAAATGGAAAAATAAGGTACGATTAGCAGATAAGAAAAATGCTGATAGAAAAGAAGAAGATTACCTGATGGCATCACCAGGAGCCAGTGAAATCTTATTTACAGCAGTTTTGTTATCAGCTATAAAATTCGTGTTTATAAAAGCTGGTTTTAATCCGGCAGTGTGTATCAATCTTTATGGAAAAACAGGAAGTTATAAGACTGCTTTAACGCAGGCGATGATGTACATGGAAAATCCTTCGCAGTTTATGTGCAGTTTGGTAAATGACCAAAAGAAGATGGCAGTGAAGAAAGTGCAACAGTGTTATGGATTTCCTATGATATTGGAAGATTATCACCCTGCGGCGACCGGTTACGATTATAAGCGGCAGATCTCTATGATGGATGCAGTGGTACGTCACATAGAGAGTAATCCTCAAAGTGCAGTTGTGTTTATTACATCAGAATTTCTCGATGGGGTAGAAAGTTTACAGTCAAGAACCCTTCAGATAGAGGCTCAAAATGTGGATTTGAAAACTCTTACTAAAATTCAGCAGGAGCAGACGATGGCAACTATTGTAATGAATTTTTTGGATAAATTATTAGGGAATATGAAAGATGTAATAGAAACCATTCAGACTCAGTATGAGGCGTTAAGCAGGCATGGAGAGCAGTCTATGCGAATTGAGGAAAGCATAGTCTTTCTTAAAATAACAGCTATTTTATATGGAAAATATGTGGATAACAGTGATAAATTGAAGCTTAAATCTAAGTTGGATAAAGCACTTACACTTCAAAAGGAGAAACAGAAGTTACATTTAGAGCAGCTCAGTATGTCAGAGGAAGACAGGGTCATCAAAGTTGTTTGCGAATTAGTAGATGATAAGGATCTATATAGAAGATGTTCTTATAAAGATAAAGCATTATATAGAGGAGAAGCAAATGAAATGTTGGTTAGTAATAGAGGTGTATTTCTTAGTAGAAAAGCATTAGTTTATGGTCTTAAAAGGTATAATTGTACAGGTATTAGTGTAAAGAAGATTATTTTAGCATTATCGCAGATGGAGCTTTTAGATGAGGACCGTGGAGGAACACATACTACAAAAATACAAAATGTGCGGGCATATTGCATTTTATATAATGAGTTGAAAGAACGGTATGAGGAATTAAGAGGTACAGAGGAATAAGACCGCTGTAGGTAAAATAAAGAGCGGTAATTATATATTATCCTTCTGAAAGATTTATAGGAGACTATGTACCTTCTGATATATGGTTACCTATGAATCTATCATTTATCGAAATCAAGTGTCTGTATAGCTTAAAACGATACAGTCATAAGACAACTCATGATTTCAATACGATGTATAGGAGGTTTTTGTATGAATCAGACAACAAAGCGAAGTAAAGAATTAAAAGAAGTCCATGTAGGCAGAAATGAAGTAGGTAAGTCAGTTACAGGTATTTCTTTAGAAGCCCCAAAGTATTCCTGTATAGAAACAAAACAGGATGGTGTAAAAGTTATTTTGGAGTTTCCAGAATTTGATGAGACAAGGGAGCGGACAGAGGCAGGATACCATCAACTGGAGATTCAAAAAGAAGTAAATAATGTGCTATCTCATACATTAAGGGAGCAGATTAAAAATCATCAGATTTATCATGTAGAAAGGATTTCCTAAGATGGGCGAGAAAAAGAGGGTGCGGATGTTGCTTCGTGTAAGCTCTAATCAACAGTTGGAGGAAGATGGAGACTTAGGTATCCAGAGACAGTTGGTGAAAGAATTTATCGCACAACATGAGGAATGGCATCTGGATTCAAAGGAATACTTTGAGGGAAGTAATAGTGGATACAGTAATGCCGTAGAGAATCGTGATATTTTACAGCAGGCATTGCGAGATGCACAAAGAAACGAGTATGATATTCTTGCAGTCTATAAGGATGACCGAATCGGTAGAAGAATGTGGGAGATTGGTGCATATGTTATGCAGCTTAAAAGCTATGGTGTGGATATATACACGGTAAAAGATGGCTGTATCTCACCAGAGAGTGATGACATTATGGGGCAGATGATGTTAGCTCTGCGTTATGGCAATGCACAAAAGAGCAGTTCTGATACGGGAATGCGTGTCAAAGATACGGCACAAAAGCTAGTACAGCAGGGGAAGTTTGTCGGGGGGAAGGCTCCGTATGGATATAAATTGGAGCTGTCTGGAGAAATCAGTAAGCATGGCAGAGCATTACACCATCTTGTGATTATTCCCGAAAGGGCAAAGGCAGTAAAACATATATACGAGCTTTCTCTTGATAAAGAGTATGGTTCTTCAAAGATTGCCAGAGAACTGAATCTGGATGAGGAATATAAAGAACTTGCTCCATCTGAGGTATGGAGAGGTGGAACGGTAACCAGCATTTTAACGAATCCGATTTATGCAGGTTATACAGCTTATAAACGTAGAGAAAAGAAAGAAAACGGAAAAAGTAAGCGGTTAGATAGTTCTGAATGGATTCTCTCGGAAGAACCAAATCCAGAGCTACAGATTATTAGTCCTGATGATTGGAATTTGGTTCAGATAAAGAGAAAGCAGAGGGGGATGAAGTATCGTACCGCTCCGCAGAATAAAGGTGTAAAGGTTATCGCAAGAAATGAGGGGATGCTTCCCCTCATTGATGTTATTTACTGTGGATACTGTGGCTGCAAATGTACCAATGGGAGCAAATATAACTATTGGACAATTAAAGATACTGGAGAAAGGAGGGCAAGCAGACAGGCAATATATAAGTGCCAGGATGCATGGCAGGGAGTTCCACATTATAAAGTCTATCAATTTAAAGCAGAAAAAATTGAGAAGATAGTGTTTCAGGCGATTGCTGAGTACATAGATAAGCTTCAGGAAAACGAGGATATTTTCGAGCAGATTTCCGAGAATGGACGGAAGGCAAAAAAGGAGAAAGCGAAAGAACTTTCAAGAGAACAGGAAAGACTCAAGCATATCCAGCAAAAGATTTCTGTCATGGAAGATAAGATTCCAGAAGCAATGCTTGGAGAGTACCCTGTACCTGTAGATAAGCTGGTAGACCTGATTGAAAAGCAAAGGCAGGAAAAGGAACAGCAGGAAAAAGTGATTGCAGAGAAACAAAAGGAACTTGACGGAGCAGATGTCTCTTTTAATGAGTGGGATAGTCTGCGTATGCAGATTCCAACATGGAAGGATGTATTTCTGAATGCCGACAATCCTACAAAGCGTGTCCTTGTGAATAAGCTTATTGAAAAAATATCTGTAAAAGAGGATGAAGTTGTGATAAGATTTAAGATAAATATAAACGAGATACGGTCAAAAGCTTTAAAGAAATCCGGAAGTATGGTGCCGGAGAATAAGCTGGAAGATAAGTCAGTTATCTTAGATAGTCTCAAGATTTATCCAAACCCTGAATGAACGATGGTTTCGACGTATCGGGGAAAGGGAAAAGACTTCACCATCACATCATCCACCGCCTTTGACCAAAAGTGGATTAACGGCAAAAACACCTATGATTCCATCAGCAATGTAGTAGATGAAATTTTCAATTCCTACCTTTCAAGACCAGAAGTGACACAGCCAATACTCACACAGTACTGTGACGGCAAGCGGGTAAGCTGTCCGGAGTTTATGAGCCAGTGGGGTTCGAAGGCATTAGGGGATGACGGGCTTTCTGCGATTGAGATTTTAAGATACTATTATGGGGATGATATGTATATTAATGAAGCGGAGACGATTTCAGGAATTCCGGCGTCATATCCGGGATATGAGCTGACAATTGGAGCTTCGGGACAAAAAGTGAGACAAATACAGGAACAGCTCAATGTAATTGCAGGGGACTATCCATTGATTCCTAAAATCAGGGTGGACGGCATTTATGGACCGGCAACGGCAAATTCTGTAAAGATTTTTCAGAAGATTTTCCATTTGCCGGAAACGGGAGTTGTGGACTTTGCAACGTGGTATAAAATTAGCCAGATTTATGTCGCAGTAAGTCGAATTGCGGAGCTGAAATAATTTCTTGCTGACAGAAAATTAGTTATCGGAATTATGCACAAAGCAACATGGTAATAAGGGGGGGAATGGGCGGCGAAAGATAGAAATTGTAGTTTTTCGCTGTTCCTCTCTTGTAATTGCATTCGATGTATGCTAGAATTTGTACAATTTAAGTATTTATGCAAAGAGCGGCAACGTAGATGTCAGTTTTTTTCGCAAGTCTGAAAAGACACGTTCCCGGCCGATTTGTTTGATAAGCATAGTTTTCGCACAATGAGCCGGGGGAACCCGTCTTTTTTTTTGCAAAGAACTGTAATTAGGGGTGACTTACTCCAGTGCTGTTTTTGCATTTTCCTTAATATGCAGTTGCAAATGATTGAATATAGAAAGGAACGTGAATCATGAAGGCATTTCTAATCTTAGAAGACGGAACTGTGCTGACCGGCGAAAGCTTTGGAGCAGCCAGAGAGGTAATCAGCGAGGTAGTTTTTAATACTTCCATGACAGGATATCTGGAGATATTGACAGACCCATCCTACGCAGGACAGTCCGTTGTTATGACTTACCCATTAATTGGTAATTACGGAATCTGTATGGAAGACATGGAGTCCATTCATCCGTGGCCAAAAGCTCTTATTGTAAGAGAATGTGCCAAACTGGCAAGCAACTTCCGTAACGAGATGACATTAGATGAATTCTTAAAGAAATATGATGTTCCGGGAATTTCAGGAATTGATACTAGACATCTGACACGTATCTTAAGAGAGTACGGTGTTATGAACGGAATGATTACAACAAGAGAAGATTTCGACCTGGACGAAGTAGTAAAGCAGTTAAAAGAATATAAAGTACAAGGTGTTGTTCGTGAAGTTAGCTGTAAGGAAAAGAGAGTGCTTCCAGGAGATGGTTTTAAAGTTGCCCTCATGGATTTTGGAGCAAAGAAGAATATTGAGAAGTCTTTAAATAAGCGTGGATGCGAAGTTACGGTTTACCCTGCTTACACAAAGGCAGAAGAGATTATCGCAGCAAATCCAGATGGAATCATGCTTTCGAACGGTCCTGGAGATCCAAAGGAATGTGTGGAGATTATCGAGGAGCTTAAGAAGTTATTTGCTACGAATATTCCAATTTTTGGTATTTGCCTTGGACATCAGCTCATGGCACTTGCCAACGGCGCAGATACAAAGAAGATGAAATACGGACATCGTGGAGCCAACCACCCGGTAAAAGATTTAAAAACAGGAAAGGTTTATATTTCCTCACAGAACCATGGATACATGGTAATGGAAGATTCTCTGAACAGAGATATTGCAGAAGTAAGCTTTATTAATGTAAATGATGGTACATTAGAGGGAGTTCACTATCTTGGAAAGAACGTTATGACAGTACAGTTCCATCCGGAAGCTTGTCCTGGGCCAAACGATTCCGAATTTTTATTTGAAGAGTTTATCAATATGATGGAGGTTGCAAAAGATGCCTAAGAATACCAGTATTAAAAAAGTCCTTGTAATTGGTTCCGGTCCTATTGTTATCGGACAGGCTGCAGAGTTTGACTACGCGGGAACACAGGCATGTCGTTCCTTAAAAGAGGAAGGAATTCATGTTGTCCTTGTTAACTCTAACCCTGCAACAATCATGACAGATAAAGATATCGCAGATGAAGTATACATTGAGCCATTAACACCAGAAGTTATCAAGAAGCTCATTTTAAAAGTTTCTCCGGACAGTCTTCTTCCAACATTAGGTGGACAGGCAGCGTTAAATATCGCTATGGAGTTAGATGAGTGTGGTTTCTTAAAAGAGCACAAAGTAAAGCTTATCGGTACAACAGGTAAAACAATCCGTAAGGCTGAGGACAGAGAAGAATTTAAAGAAACAATGGAAAAGATTGGAGAGCCAATCGCACCAAGCCAGATTGTTACGAATGTAGAAGATGGTCTGGAATATGCGCAGAAGATTGGATATCCGGTTGTTCTTCGTCCGGCATACACTCTTGGAGGAAGCGGCGGCGGAATCGCAGATAATGAGGAAGAATTCGTGGAAATCATCCAGAACGGTCTTCGTTTGAGCCGTGTAGGCCAGGTATTAGTAGAGAAGTCCATCGCAGGATGGAAGGAAATCGAGTACGAAGTAATGCGTGACGGAAATGGAACATGTATTACCGTATGTAATATGGAGAACCTTGACCCGGTTGGTGTTCATACCGGTGACAGTATCGTAGTTGCTCCTTCTCAGACTTTAGGAGATAAAGAGTACCAGATGCTCCGTAATTCCGCATTAAATATCATTGACGAACTTGGTGTAGAAGGTGGATGTAACGTACAGTTCGCTTTAAATCCAGATACATTTGATTATTGTGTAATCGAGGTTAACCCTCGTGTAAGCCGTTCTTCTGCATTAGCTTCTAAGGCAACTGGTTATCCGATTGCCAAAGTTACTGCAAAGATTGCGCTTGGTTACCACTTAGATGAGATTAAGAATGCCGTAACAGGTAAGACATTCGCAAGTTTTGAGCCAGCACTTGACTATTGTGTAGTAAAGGTTCCAAGACTTCCATTTGATAAGTTCATTTCTGCCTCCCGTCATCTGACAACACAGATGAAGGCAACTGGTGAGGTAATGAGTATCTGCACTAACTTTGAAGGTGGTCTCATGAAGGCTCTCCGTTCCTTAGAGCAGCATGTAGACAGCCTGATGCATGGCGATTTTGACAAGTTAAGCGACAAAGAATTAGAAGAACATCTTCATATTGTAGATGACCTTCGTATTTACTGTATCGCAGAGGCACTCCGCCGTAAAGTGAATCCACAGAAGATTCATGACATTACAAAAATTGATTTATGGTTCATCGATAAGTTAAATAACATCGTTGAGATGGAAGCAAAACTTAAGAACGCAGAAGAATTAGACCGTGACCTTTTACTTAAAGCAAAAGAAATGGAATTCCCTGATAAAGTTATCGGAGAGCTTATCGGTCAGAGTGAAGAATATGTAAAGAACTTAAGAAGACAGATGGATATCGTTCCTGCCTACAAAGTTGTTGATACTTGTGCGGCTGAGTTTGCAGCAGAAACACCATATTATTACTCTTGTTTTGGAAGCTTTAATGAAGTAGAAGAAACTTCTGATAAGAAGAAGATTATGGTACTGGGTTCTGGTCCGATCCGTATCGGACAGGGTATTGAGTTTGACTACTGTTCTGTACACAGTGTATGGGCATTTAAAGAAATGGGTTACGAGACGATTATCGTAAATAATAACCCTGAAACAGTAAGTACTGACTTCGATATCGCAGATAAGCTTTACTTCGAGCCTTTAACAGAGGAAGATGTAGAACATATCGTAGAATTAGAGAAACCGGACGGAGCAGTTGTACAGTTTGGTGGACAGACAGCTATCAAGTTAACAGAAAAGTTAAATAAAATCGGTGTTCCAATTCTTGGTACAAGTGCTGAGAACGTAGATGCAGCCGAAGACAGAGAACTTTTTGATGAGATTCTTGAGCAGTGCTGTATCCCAAGACCAAAGGGAGGTACTGTATTTACAAAAGAAGAGGCAATCAAGACAGCCAACGAGATTGGTTATCCAGTATTAATCCGTCCTTCCTACGTACTTGGTGGACAGGGTATGCAGATTGCTATTTCAGATGAGGATATTTCAGAATTTATGGATGTTATCCAGAGATATGCACAGGAACATCCAATCCTTATCGATAAATACCTGATGGGTGTTGAGGTAGAGGTTGATGCCGTATGTGATGGTGAAGAAATCGTTATCCCAGGTATCATGCAGCATGTAGAGAGAGCCGGAATCCATTCTGGAGACAGTATTTCCGTATATCCTGCAAGAGACCTTTCTCCTAAGATTAAAAAGGTTATCGGACATTATACAAAGTTACTGGCAAAGGCTTTACACGTTATCGGTCTTATCAATATCCAGTTCATTGTATATCAGGATGAAGTATATGTCATTGAGGTTAACCCTCGTTCTTCAAGAACCGTTCCTTATATCAGTAAGGTAACAGGTATTCCTATCGTTGACCTTGCAACAAAGGTTATGACAGGAATGAAGTTAAAAGACTTAGGTTACGAGCCAGGACTTCAGCCAGAATCTCCATACTGGGCAATCAAGATGCCAGTATTCTCATTCGAGAAGATTCGTGGTGCGGATATCAGCCTTGGACCAGAAATGAAGTCTACAGGTGAGTGTCTCGGTATTTCCAAGAACTTTGAGGAAGCGTTATTTAAAGCATTCTTAGGTTCTGGTGTAGATTTACCAAAGCATAAGAAGATGATCATGACTGTAAAGGATTCTGATAAGTTAGATGCAGTAGAAGTTGGTAAGAGATTTACAGCACTTGGCTACGAAATCTATGCGACAAGAAATACATGCAAGACATTACAGGAAAGCGGTGTGCCGGCGAAGAGAGTCAATAAGATTGAGGAGTCACATCCAAACCTGCTGGATTTAATTTTAGGACATCAGATTGATCTTATCATCGATACACCTTCACAGGGTATTGAAAGAAGCAAAGATGGTTTTGTTATCCGTCGTCATGCGGTAGAAACAGGTGTGAACTGTCTGACTTCTCTTGATACAGCAAACGCCTTACTTACCAGCTTAGAGTCTTCCTGCCGAGAAGATTTATCTTTAGTGGATATCGCAGAAATTGATAAAGAGATTGAGAGCAAGATTAACGAGGCATAAAAAGGGGAGTGAATCCCTAATATAAATAAATATGTACTCATGGAGTCTTTTATGCATTTACCCTTGCAAAAGATTTCATGAGTACATAGCATAATTGGGAGGATACCAATGGGAAATTATACAAAGCAGGATATTATTCAGCTTGTGGAAGAAAAAGATGTACAGTTTATAAGACTTCAGTTTACAGATGTATCTGGTACCTTAAAGAATGTGGCAATCACAGCCAGCCAGCTTGAAAAAGCATTAGATAATAAGTGTATGTTTGATGGCTCATCTATTGAGGGATTTGTCCGCATTGAGGAATCCGATATGTACTTATATCCAGATCTTAATACATTTGAGATTCTTCCGTGGCGTCCACAGCATGGCAAAGTTGCCCGTTTCATGTGCGATGTATATCGACCAGAGGGCGTGCCTTTCGAGGGAGACAGCCGTTATGTATTGAAAAATGTATTAAAAAAAGCGGCAAAGATGGGATATACTTTTGATGTAGGACCAGAATGTGAATTCTTCCTTTTCCATACGGATGATAATGGACAGCCGACAAATATCACCCATGAAAAGGCAAGTTATTTTGATGTTACTCCATTAGATTTAGGAGAGAATGCGCGAAGAGATATCGTTCTTACATTAGAGAGTATGGGCTTCGAGATTGAGGCTTCTCATCATGAAGTAGCTCCGGCACAGCATGAGATTGACTTTAAGTATGATAATGCATTAGTAACAGCAGATAATATCATGACATTTAAGATGGTTGTAAAGACCATTGCAAAAAGACATGGATTGTATGCGACCTTTATGCCAAAGCCAATTACAGATGTAGACGGTTCTGGAATGCATATCAATATGTCCCTTGAAAAAGATGGAAAGAACATTTTCTTTGATAAGAGCAATCCGATGGGACTGAGCAAAGAATGTTATCATTTCATTGCAGGTCTTATTAAGCATGCTAAAGGTATGTCCTGTATTTGTAATCCTCTTGTAAACTCCTACAAAAGACTGGTTCCGGGTTATGAAGCACCGGTGGCAATCTGCTGGTCATCCATTAACCGAAGTCCATTAATCCGTATTCCGGCATCGAGAGGTGCAGGAACAAGAATCGAATTCAGAAGTCCTGACCCGGCAGCAAACCCATATCTTGTTATGGCACTTTGTCTTGCAGCAGGTCTTGATGGAATTGAGAATGAATTAGAAGCGCCAGAACCAATCGGTAAAAATATGTATTTACTTACAGAAGAACAGATTGCTGATATGAATATTGATGTCCTTCCGGCAACACTTGGAGAAGCCTGTGATGCCTTTGAAGAGGATAAATATATTCAGGAAGTTTTGGGAGAGCATATCAGTAAAAAATATTTGGAAGCAAAGAGAAAAGAATGGCATGAATATTGCAGACAGGTTTCTGATTGGGAAACAGAAGCATATCTTTATAAATACTAACAGCTCAGCTGCCTAAAATATCGACTGTAGATTGAAAAACTGGAATCCTTATGAGGGTGAGTGGAAAGTGTTGAATATTGTTGTTGTGTTTCCGAAAAAGGAAATTGTACTAAAAATGAAAAATGTTCTAATAAAGAATGGCTTTGATGTGTCAGCTGTCTGTGTTACCGGAGCACAGGCAATTCAGGCAGTGGAAAGACTGGAAGCGGGTGTTGTTGTCTGCGGCATCCGCTTTGCTGATATGATATATGATGAATTAAAAGAGTGTATTCCAGATACTTTTGAGATGGTCGTTATTGCCAGCAATGCCCAGTGGCAGGAATATGGAGATGATGATGTCATTTATCTGCCATTGCCGTTAAAAGCATATGATCTGGTAGATACCGTATCGGATCTGCTGACAGATATACATAGAAGATTAAAGCGGGAAAGGGAAAAGCCGAATAAGAGATCTTCTGCTGATCAGGGAGTTATTAATCAGGCAAAGTCTTTATTAATGGAGAAAAATGAATTGACAGAAGAAGAGGCGCACCGTTACCTTCAGAAGAGAAGTATGGATAATGGAACGAATATGGTAGAAACGGCATATATGGTTTTGCAGGTTTTTTGATCCGGCATTTTTGAAACTGTATAGAATGAAAGTAGATTTTTGCGCTTTTTAATAAGTTGTTTTGGAAATCTTTGCTTAATTTCATAAGTAAAACACACTTTATAAATGAAATCTTGCAGGTGAAATCTAAATAATTGTAAGAATTTTATTGAAAAATGAGGATAACTCTTGTTAAATAACGAAGATTATCGTATATTTTAAGTTGCTTATATGTGCAAAAGAAGGGAGCAGCCTATGAAGTTTACAAAGATGCATGGAATAGGAAATGATTATGTTTATGTAAATTGTTTCGAAGAATCAATAAAGAATCCTGCAGAAGTATCAAAGTTTGTCAGTGACCGTCATTTTGGAATCGGTTCAGATGGATTAATTCTTATCAGTCCGTCTGCAAAAGCAGATTTTCGTATGAATATCTATAATGCAGATGGTTCTCAGGCAGAAATGTGCGGAAACGGTATCCGTTGTGTGGCAAAATATGTGTATGATTATGGTCTGACAGATAAGACAGAGATTTCTGTCGAAACTTTAGCGGGAATCAAATATTTAAAACTTCAGGTGGAAAATGGCAAAGTAGCAACCGTAGAAGTAAATATGGGTGCACCAATCCTTGAACCAAAGAAAATTCCAGTTGCAGTAGAGAATAATCCAGTAGTGGATGTCCCTGTTGAAGTAAAGGGAAAAACTTACCATATGACATGCGTATCTATGGGGAATCCTCATGCGATTATCTTTATGGATAACGTAAAGGAATTAGATATCGAAGCTATTGGGCCATATTTCGAAAATCATCCGGTATTTCCGAAAAGAACAAACACAGAGTTTGTGGAAGTGTTAGACAAAAACACAGTAAATATGAGAGTATGGGAGCGCGGCAGTGATGAGACACTCGCCTGTGGAACAGGTGCCTGTGCAACTACCGTTGCCTGTATATTAAATAACAAGACAGAAGACGAAGTTACAGTACACTTACTTGGAGGAGATTTAAAAATTCGCTGGGACCGCAAAGAAAACTTAGTTTATATGACCGGTCCGGCAACCGTTGTATTTGATGGGGAAATTACTCTTCCGGAAGGAATACTGTAATAGACAGCAGTAGGCGAAAGCCAGTTAGGAGCAGCTATGTTTAAAGTAAACGAGAATTATTTAAAACTGCCAGGAAGCTATCTTTTTTCTAATATTGGGAAAAAAGTAGCAGCATACAAAGAGGCAAATCCAGACAAATCTATTATCAGTTTAGGAATTGGTGACGTAACACAGCCATTAGCACCAGAGATCATCAAAAGTCTTCACAGTGCAGTAGATGAAATGGGAAAAGCAGAAACTTTCCGCGGATATGCACCAGACCTTGGATATGAATTCTTAAGAAATGCAATCGTAGATGGTGACTACAAGAGCCGTGGATGTGATATCAGTGCCGATGAAATCTTTGTCAGCGATGGTGCAAAATGTGATTCCGGAAACATTCAGGAAATTTTCAGTGTAGATAACAAAATTGCTGTATGTGACCCTGTATACCCAGTTTATGTTGACACAAATGTTATGGCAGGAAGAACAGGAACATATAATCCGACAACAGAAACATGGAGCGATGTAATCTACATGCCATGTACAGCAGAGAACGATTTCGTACCAGACTTCCCAAAAGAAGAACCAGATATCATTTATCTTTGCTTCCCAAATAATCCAACAGGAACGACAATCACAAAAGCACAGCTTCAGGAATGGGTTGACTATGCAAACAAAATCGGTGCAGTAATCATCTATGATGCCGCTTATGAAGCATATATCAGCGAAGATGATGTAGCACATAGCATCTACGAATGTGAAGGAGCAAGAACTTGTGCAATCGAGCTTCGAAGCTTCTCCAAAAATGCAGGATTCACAGGAACAAGACTTGGTTTCACCGTTGTCCCTAAAGACTTAAAAGCAGGAGACGTTGCTTTACATTCCTTATGGGCAAGACGTCACGGAACAAAGTATAATGGTGCTCCATATATCATCCAGAGAGCCGGCGAAGCTTGCTACAGCGAAGCTGGAAAAGCACAGTTAAAAGAGCAGGTTGCGTTCTACATGAACAATGCCAAAATCATCAAAGAAGGCTTAAAAGACGCGGGATATACTGTATTTGGCGGAGTAAACGCACCATACATCTGGTTGCAGACTCCAGACAAAATGCCATCCTGGGATTTCTTTGACTTCTTATTAAATAAAGCAAACGTAGTAGGAACACCAGGTTCAGGATTTGGACCAAGCGGAGAGGGATACTTCCGACTCACAGCATTTGGCTCCTATGAGAATACATTAGAAGCTATCGAGAGAATTAAGGCTCTCTAAATTCTGGTTTGCGTAGCAAAACAAACAGACGGCGCTACAGAAGCATAGCAATCGGATTGCCAGAAGAATTATTAAGAAGAAGCCCTAAAAAATTTATTGATTTTGTTCCGTTGTGCTAAACGCTCCATTTTGCCCAATAAAGCAGAAACTTCGCAAAAACGAATGCGAAGTTTCTATGGTCAAAATTCCGCAGCACAAAGTCACAAAATTCAATAAATTTTTTAGGGCTTCTTTTTCATATTTTTTGAGCAATCCGATAGAATATCTACAGAGGCTGTCTATTTCTAATCCGCAAATCTTTTAAAACATAAATTCTGACTTTACTGAGAGCGTCTCCTTTGCTGCGCAAATCAGAATTGTTTTCTTCTCGCTGTCGTGTTATTATGGACAAGACAATTATGAAGAATTTATACAGGAGATGATTACAATGGAATTTTGGGATATTTATGATGAGAATAAACAGTTAACTGGACGAATGATGAAGCGCAATGACTGGTGCTTAAAAGATGGAGAGTACCATCTGACCGTTCTTGGTGTTATCGCAAGACCAGATGGAACTTTTTTAATTACAAAACGTGTTATGACAAAAGCATGGGCACCTGGCTGGTGGGAAGTTTCCGGTGGCGGTGTGCAGGCTGGAGAGTCTTCTGAAGAAGCGGTACAAAGAGAAGTGAAGGAAGAGACGGGTCTTGATGTGCGTAATGCGGAAGGCGGATATTTGTTTACTTATAAGAGAGAGAATCCTGGTGAGGGAGATAACTATTTTGTAGATGTATATCGCTTTGTAATGGATATTGATGAGAATGATGTATCATTTCAGGAAGCAGAGATTGATGGATATATGTTTGCAACAAAGGAGCAGATTGAAGGATTTGCTGCGGAAGGTAAGTTCCTTCATTATGATAGTATTAAGCAGGCATTTTCGTTTGAAAAATAATGTTGTAGAGTGCATTTGAAAAAACAAAAGGCAAATTTTTTTGAGACATTTTACAGAATTTTTTGTTATAGAAAAATAGCGTGTTTTTAGATTTTGTTGAGAAAACGATTTGTCATATTAAGAATTTTATAAAGATATCCTGTTAATGATATTTATGTAAAAATATAATTAAAAGTTACTTTGTAAAGCAGCGTATAATTAGCGTAAAAATGAAGAGATATCTTTGTAATTAAGGCAAAAAGACTTGATTTTACGGATGCATTATAGTAGAATGGCAAACGGTTTTAAGATTGATTTAAGATTAGATTCAGGAAAGGAAGTGAAATACATGGACAGTTGTGATAGTGCGGGGCGAAGTATGATTTGCGGTGGCAGTAAGAAGATTTTGACATGGCTGAACGTGGATTTCATTTTTAGCTGTGCCTGATTTTGGATGTCTCTATATGATATTTTTTAAATATTTCTTTTTTCTCCACTGCGTGGATGGATTCCTGTACAGTTCGCACACAAATTCAGTATGTGAGAGAATCGCATACAGTGAATAGCTGGCTGATGAACTGCCGAATGGTTTTTGAATCGGTGTACCTGTAGTAGTGATATTTTTGAATAACTTATTTTCTTTTTATGAAAATTATGTTGTTGGCTATAAGGCGAGAGACAGTACACAGAAAGCGGTGGACTTTTTATGCCCTTTTTGGGGAAGAAAGGAGAGATATGATGGAGAAAATGTTAAAGAAACCGGATTATGCAAAAGAGATTCTTGCGATTATGCATGGCTCTTTTTCAAAAGAGGAAATGCTTGACCGAATTGCTGATTACCATGAAAATGATATTGCAGAGGCTTTTGAGCTTCTGTCAGAGTCCGAGAGAAAAAGCTGGTACCAGATGTTTGGGCCGGAACAGATTGCGGAGATTTTTTCGTATATTGATGACCCGGATTCTTATTTGAAGGAACTGCCTTTAGATGAGGCTGCAAAAGTGCTTTCTTTTATGGATTCCGATGATGCGGTTGATATTTTAGATGAGATGGATCATTCCACGCAGGAAAAACTGGTCGGATTGCTCGATGAGGAATCGGGACATGACATTAAGATGATTCTCTCTTACGAGGATGATGAGATGGGTAGCAAAATGACTACCAATTTCATTGTGATTCATAATAATCTGACGATTCGCCAGGCGATGCGTGAATTAGTACAGCAGGCAGGGGAAAACGATAACATTTCCACAGTGTATGTTTTAGATGAAAATGATAAATTTTATGGTGCGATTGATTTAAAAGATTTAATCGTGGCAAGACAGGAAGACAATTTAGAAGACATTATCAGTACCTCTTATCCCTATGTAAATGACCACGAAATGATAGATGATTGTATTGAGAGAATCAAGGATTACGCAGAGGATTCTATCCCGGTTCTGACAGAAGATAATTTATTAATCGGTGTTATCACAGCAATGGATATCATTGAGGCCGTTGATGAAGAAATGGGAGAAGACTATGCAAAGTTAGCCGGTCTTACTGCAGAAGAAGATTTAAAAGAAACAACAATTGAAAGTATGAAAAAACGACTTCCGTGGTTGATTATTCTCTTATTCCTCGGAATGGGAGTTTCCTCTGTTGTCGGTGTCTTTGAGACTGTTGTTGCCGTACTTCCTGTTGTTATGTGTTTTCAGTCATTAATCCTTGACATGGCAGGAAATGTCGGAACCCAGTCATTAGCTGTAACGATCCGTGTATTAATGGACGAGACATTAAGCACAAAACAGAAACTTGGTCTTGTAGTAAAAGAAATGAGAATCGGTTTATGCAATGGCCTTTTCCTTGGCGTTTTAGCATTTGTATTTATCGGATTCTATATCTGGCTGCTCAAGCATAATCCAGTTGCACATGCCTTTGTAATTTCCGGTTGCGTTGGATTCTCACTTATGACAGCAATGGTCATTTCAAGCATGGTAGGAACCCTCGTGCCAATGTTTTTTCACAAAATTAAGATTGATCCAGCAGTTGCATCAGGTCCACTGATTACGACAATCAATGACTTGGTTGCTGTTGTTACCTATTATGGATTAGCATGGCTGTTGCTGATTCATGTACTGCATATGGTTTGATTTATTAAAAAGACAGACGAACGAGACGAACCCCAAAAGACAATATCCCCCATATCTGTGGCCTCGGAGCTGCGAGGTCACAGATATGGAGGAGATTGTCTTTTGGGGTTCTAAGTTTGCGTCTGCTATAGCTTTGAATTTTAATCATTTTGTAAGTTGTAAAATACAGGAAGGTAATGTATACTAAAGTTTGTTCGAAAATGAAGAAATCTGTTTCATCTGCTTTTTATATGGGAACTTTAAAAATGCAGGGGGATTTACGAAAGCATTATGCGAAACATCGGAAGAAAGGAAGCGCGTAGCAGGTGAAGGATGACGAGATGAAAAGATATTTAAAAATAGGAATTACCGGAGCGGCGATATTGGCATCGGGGATTTTATGCGCATTTGTATTATTCAAAATGCCAGTTATTATTTCCGTTTTAAAGGGGATTACTGAGATTTTGAAACCATTTTTATATGGAGTGGTATTCGCATATCTTCTGGCTCCTTTGTGTAATAAAATAGAAGAAAAACTATTTCAGATTTTCCCGAAAGCAAAGACAAAAGCAAGAAGATTTATCTGTTTTATAGCAATCGTAATATCATTATGCGTAGCAATTGCGGTTATATGGCTCATTATCATGATGATTATTCCGCAGGTATGGGATAGTGTTATGAAGATTATCCAGATGGTGCCGCAGAAACTTATTGTAGTAAATAACTGGATTGAACATATGCTTGAAAATCAGCCAGAATTACAGGCATATTTTGAAGAATTTTCAAGTCAGGCAGAAAGCAATATCGACAGTCTTTTAAATGTAGACACGATACAGAAAGTGCAGAGTATTATCAACAGCCTTAGCGTGCAGTTATTTGGAGTACTTGGCGTTGTTAAAAATATTTTCTTGGGATTATTGATTTCGGCCTATCTTCTTGGAAGCAGAAAGCTTTTTGGGGCGCAGGCTGGACTCATTTTACACGGAGTATTTTCTGACAAGTGGGCAAAAATTATTGAGGAAGAAATCCGCTACACAGACAAAATGTTCAATGGATTTTTAGTAGGAAAAATTATTGATTCTGCAATTATCGGACTTTTGTGCTTTGCAGGAACATCCATCATGGGATTTGAAGCACCGGCATTTATCAGTGTGATTATCGGAATTACAAACATTATTCCATTTTTTGGTCCATTTATCGGAGCAATTCCATGCGGTTTATTACTTCTTTTAGAAAATCCAATGCACTGTCTTTACTTTATTATTTTTATTTTCGTATTGCAGCAGCTTGATGGTAATGTTATCGGACCGAAGATTCTTGGAAATACAACTGGTGTCTCAAGTTTCTGGGTATTATTTGCCATTTTATTATTTGGCGGAATGTGGGGAGTTGTCGGTATGGTTATCGGAGTTCCACTGTTTGCGGTTATTTATGACATCATAAGGAAACTGGTTTACCGTGGACTTCGCAAACATAAGAGAGAATCCATGATAACGGATTACGAGGAAAAATATCATAAATCCTGATTTGCCGAGCGAAACGGACGCTAGCAAAGAGAGCCTATTCCCTATATTTGTGACTTTAGTCGCGGCGGTTTGAATACTCGCTTCATATTCTTGTATCCAAACCTTGTTCCGAGGCCACAAATATAGGGAATAGGCTCTCTTTGCTGGCTGACTGTGGATGCTGGCACAAAATCAGAAATTGCATTTTTATTTCCGAGGGTGTATAAATAACCTATACTATGCGATTTGAATTAGGAGGTAGTGGTATGACATATGAAGAGGTAATGAAAAAAGCAAAATCAGAGATTGGACCATACTGTAAAGTTTGTCCACAGTGTAACGGAAAAGCCTGCAAAAACCAGATGCCAGGCCCAGGTGCTAAAGGGGTAGGCGACGTTGCTATAAGAAACTATGACGCATGGAAAGATATCCGAATTAATATGGATACTATTTGCGAGAATGTAACACCAGATACAAGCATTGAGTTGTTTGGAGAGAAGTTTGATTATCCATTTTTTGCAGGACCTGTTGGAGCAATGAAGCTTCACTACGGGGATAAATATGATGATTTGACCTATAATGATATTTTAGTTTCTGCCTGTGCAGCAAATGGAATTGCAGCATTTACAGGAGATGGTACAAATCCAGATGTATTTAAGGCAGCAACGGCAGCGATTAAGAAGAATCACGGACAGGGAATCCCAACAGTTAAGCCTTGGAATATCGAGACAATCCGTGAAAAGATGGATATGGTGCAGGATTGTGGAGCGAAAATGGTTGCCATGGATATTGATGCAGCAGGACTTCCATTTCTTAAGAATCTTAATCCACCGGCAGGAAGTAAGACAGTAGAGCAGCTTGGTGAGATTGTCAATGCGGCAGGAATTCCGTTCATTGTAAAAGGGATTATGACAGTATCAGGAGCAAAAAAAGCATTTGATGCCGGAGCAAGTGCAATCGTAGTATCTAATCATGGTGGAAGAGTTCTTGACCAGACACCAGCAACTGCAGAAGTATTGGAGAGAATCGTAGAGTGGAATCAGGGACGTATGAAGATATTTGTTGATGGCGGTATCCGTCAGGGAACCGACATTTTCAAAGCATTAGCAATGGGAGCTGATGCCGTACTTATTGCCCGTCCATTTGTACAGGCAGTTTACGGCGGCGCAGAAGAAGGTGTCAAACTATACATCGAAAAACTTGCCGCAGAACTTTCTGACACAATGGCAATGTGCGGAGCCGCATCCATTAAAGACATCAACCGCAGTATGCTGTATCGTCCAATGTAGATATAGTTAGATAAGATTTTTGATTTCGGGCAAATGACATATGTGGTTTGTCCGAAACTACAGTGTGCGCAGATATTTTTGATTTCTCAAGCACACTCTGGAAATAGAATACATATATATCTGAAGTTTATAATAATAAACTAACGAATTGAGTTATGATTAGATGCGAACATATAAAAAGATATATTAAGAGGATAAGGAATACAAAACATGAATAAAAAAGACACCGTAGTATTTGACCTTGATGGAACCTTACTTGATACATTAGAAGATTTAAAAAACAGTGTGAATTATGCAATGACACAGTGTGGCTATCCAGAGCATACTTTAGATGAAGTGCGAAGATATGTAGGAAATGGGATTCTTTTGCTAATGCAGAGAGCCATTCCAGGAGGAAAAGACGATCCAAACTTTGATAAGGCATTTACTTTGTTCAAAGAACATTATGGAAAGCACTGTAACGATACAACAAAGCCTTATGCTGGCATTATGGAGTTGCTTCGCACTTTAAAAGAAAATAATATCAAGATTGCAATTGTTTCCAATAAGGCAGACTTTGCAGTAAAAGAATTAAACGCAATCTATTTTAAAGATTTAATTCCTGTTGCAATTGGAGAAAAAGAAAGCGAAGGCATCCGAAAGAAGCCAGCACCAGATACGGTAATCGAAGCATTGAAACAGCTCGGAAGCACTGCAGAAAACTCCGTTTATATCGGAGACTCCGATGTGGATATTGAAACAGCAAGAAACAGCGGCATGGATGAAATTCTATGCGACTGGGGCTTCCGGGGTGAAGAATTCTTAAAACAACACGGAGCCAAAATCATAATCAAAAAGCCGGATGAAATTCTATCCCTCATAGGGATTGAGTAGCACCCCTCCTCAGGGAAACAGACGACCCCAGAATCCTAAATAATCTATATTTGTGACTTTCGTCGCAGCGGTTTGAATGTTCGCTTATGCGCTCGCATTCAAACCTTGCTCCCAGGTCACAAATATAGATTATTTAGGATTCTGGGGTCTGTTTATATAATGTACCCATAATTTGGATGAATGATTTTTGTTTCAATTCCAAAACTAAAATTATTGAAATGTTGTCACAATCTTCAACATTAAAATATCTGCGATTATCCTTAATTTTCGAGTATTTGCACATATTGCCACAACACAGCGGAATAGAAGCCTTGGGATGGCAACGACTCGAAAATTAAGGATAATCGCAGATATTTTAATTTCAGAACCCTTGGCAACATTTCAATAACAGCTCACTTGGATTATTGAAACAAAAATCATCACAAAAATCTTCCTACATTTACCATCATATTTTCTCCCCATTTGCACACAATAGGATTACGGTATTCAAATCGAAGATTCATTACGGAGGTAGAGACAATGGCAAGTAATAAAAATTCTTCATCTAACAGAGTAGAAGTACCGGAAGCAAGAGACGCAATGGACCGTTTTAAAATGGAAGTAGCCAACGAACTTGGTGTGAATTTAAAACAGGGATATAACGGAGATATTACTGCAAGAGATGCCGGCTCCATCGGAGGAGAAATGGTTCGTAAGATGATCAAGAGACAGGAAGAGGAAATGGCTGGTCAGAGCCGCTAAATTTTCGCTGGTTCTTTAGAAGAGTCCCTTACTGAAATCAGAATACCGTAAGAATGAGCTGTCTGCCCTTGAAAATGAGGACAGACGGCTTATTTTGATGTTTTTTCGGTGGTTTTCTGCAAGTTTTCTATCAGTTTTTCGTCAAATAGTTATAGACAGTGAATATTTCTCATGCTATAATGTTTAAATGTGTTTTCATATAATTAAAATACAAAATGAGTTTACTATGAATAAACTTTAAATAAGGAACATATTAAGGAGGATACTAAAAATGAGCGTACAGGTTGAAAAATTAGAGCATAATATGGCCAAGCTTACTATCGAGGTAGAGGCATCTAAATTTGATGCAGCAATGAAGAAGGCTTATAATAAGAAGAAAGGCTCTTTTAATCTGCCAGGTTTCCGTAAAGGAAAAGTACCTATGTATATCATTGAGAAAGAATATGGCGCAGGAGTTTTCTACGAAGATGCAGCTAACGAACTTATGCCAGAAGCTTATGCAGCAGCATTAGAAGAGAGCGGTCTTGAAGTAGTTTCCCGTCCGGAAGTAGACGTAACTCAGATTGGAAAAGGACAGAACTTCATCTTTACAGCAGAAGTAGCTGTAAAACCAGAAGTGAAATTAGGAGAATATAAAGGCTTAGACGTACAGATGGATTCTGTAGAAGTAGCTGATGAAGAAGTAGAAGCTAAATTAAAAGAGGCTCAGGAACAGAATGCCAGAGAAATCACTGTAGAAGACAGAGCTGTACAGGATGGAGATATCATTACTCTTAACTATGCAGGTACTGTTGATGGTGTTGCATTTGACGGTGGTACAGCAGAGAACCAGCAGTTAGTAATCGGTTCCCATACATTTATCGATAATTTCGAAGAGCAGTTAATCGGCGTTGAAATCGGTGGAGAAAAAGACGTAGAGGTTACTTTCCCAGAAGAATACCATGCACCAGATTTAGCTGGTAAGGCTGCAGTATTCCATGTAGAAGTTCTTGGAATCAAGGAAAAACAGCTCCCAGAAATCGATGACGATTTCGCACAGGATACAACAGAGTTCGATACTCTTGAAGAGTACAAGAACGATATCAAAGAAAAACTTGCTACAGCAAAAGAAGAGCAGGCTAAATCTGCCGCAGAGAACGCTCTTATCGAGCAGATTGTAGAGTCTTCTGAGATGGATATCCCAGATGCTATGGTTGACTTCCAGGTAGACCAGATGGTAGATGAGTTCAAACAGAGACTTTCTTACCAGGGACTTTCTCTTGAACAGTATGTTCAGTTCTCCGGACAGAACATGGATGCTTTAAGAGAAAACATGAAGGGCGACGCATTAAAGAGAGTACAGGGAAGCCTTGTTCTTGAAGCAATTGTTGCAGCAGAGAATATTGAAGCAAACGAAGAAGACTTAAAGAAAGAATTTGAAAAGATGGCTCAGATGTATCAGATGGAAGCAAGTCAGATCGAAGGCATGATTCCAGAAGAACAGAAAGAGAACATGAAGAAAGATATCGCAGTCCAGAAAGCAGTTGAATTTGTACTGGATCAGGCAAATGTAACAGAAGCTACTGAAGAGCTTGATTTTGAAGAAAAATAGGAGTAACTTAAAGATAGTTACACATAATTAAAATTTCTGGTTGCTGTTTATGTAGAAACAGGAGGAATTATGAGTTTAGTACCTTATGTCATTGAACAGACAAGTCATGGGGAGAGATCTTATGACATCTATTCCCGTCTTTTAAAAGAGAGAATTATTTTTCTTGGTGAAGAAGTGAACGATACCACAGCGAGTTTAATCGTATCTCAGCTCCTTTTCTTAGAGTCTGAAGACCCTGAGAAGGATATCAGCTTATACATTATGAGTCCGGGTGGTTCTGTGACTGCTGGAATGGCGATTTATGACACCATGCAGTTTGTAAAGTGCGACGTATCCACAATTTGTATGGGTATGGCAGCCAGTATGGGAGCATTCCTTCTGGCCGGCGGCGCAAAAGGAAAACGTCTGGCTCTTCCAAATTCTGAGATTATGATTCACCAGCCATCCGGCGGTGCTCAGGGACAGGCTACAGAGATTGAGATTGTGGCAGAACACATTCTGCATACAAAAGAAAAATTAAACAGAATTCTTGCAGAGAATACTGGTCAGCCATACGAGAAAATCGTTCAGGATACGGAAAGAGATAACTATATGACAGCCGAGCAGGCAAAAGCATATGGTCTTATTGATGCCGTGGTTGAGAAAAGACAGTAAGATGTATTTTTGAAATTTCAGTATATCTGCTTCTAGTGCGTGTTTGGAAAATGCTTTCATAAAGATGCGTGTTATACAAACGTTTTAGGGCGGGCTGAAAGATTTCGGAAATACATGAAATAATAGGGTTACCACAGCTATCAATTATAGTTGTGGTAACTTTTCTATGAGACAGATTGCAAGCAGGAGTGAGGTGACAATATGGCAACACGATCCGATAACAACAAGCAATTCAGATGTTCATTTTGTAATAAAACGCAGGATCAGGTAAGAAAGCTCGTAGCTGGTCCAAAGGGCGTTTATATCTGTGACGAGTGTATTGAAGTATGCACAGAAATCATGGAAGACGAGTTTGAAAATTTTAATGAAGACACACAGGAAATCAATCTGATGAAGCCAAAAGAAATGAAGGCTTTCTTAGATGATTACGTTATCGGTCAGGATGAGGCGAAAAAGGTTTTATCCGTAGCAGTATATAACCATTATAAGCGTATACTGGCAGGTGGAAGCTATGATGTAGAACTTCAGAAGAGTAACATCATCATGCTTGGACCTACTGGTTCTGGTAAGACACTTCTTGCACAGACATTAGCAAGACAGTTAAATGTACCATTTGCCATTGCAGATGCGACAGCATTGACAGAAGCAGGTTATGTAGGAGAAGACGTAGAGAATATCTTACTGAAGCTGATTCAGGCAGCAGATTACGATATCGAGCGTGCACAGACTGGTATCATTTACATTGATGAGATTGATAAGATTACAAGAAAGTCAGAGAATACTTCTATCACAAGAGATGTTTCTGGTGAGGGAGTACAGCAGGCTTTATTAAAGATTTTAGAGGGAACTGTAGCTTCTGTTCCGCCACAGGGTGGAAGAAAGCATCCACATCAGGAATTCCTTCAGATTGACACGACAAATATTTTATTTATTTGTGGTGGAGCCTTTGATGGCCTTGAAAAGATTATTGAGAACCGTATTGGAAAGAAATCTATCGGTTTCCAGGCAGAGATTATGGAACAGCGCAAGAAGGACGTAGGTGTTTTATTAAAACAGGTTCTTCCAGAAGACTTTGTAAAGTTTGGATTAATTCCAGAATTCATTGGCCGTGTTCCTGTCAATGTATCTCTGAATCCATTAGACAAAGATGCTCTCGTAAAGATTCTTACAGAGCCAAAGAGCGCATTGGTAAAACAGTACCAGAAGTTATTTGAGATGGATGGTGTAGAGCTTAAGTTTACTGATGATGCCTTAGAAGCAATCGCAGAAAAGGCAATTGCGAGAAATACAGGAGCCAGAGGACTTCGTTCTATCATGGAATCTGTAGTAATGGATTTAATGTACACGATTCCATCGGATGATTTAGTAGAATCCTGTACAATTACAAAAGAGACAGTGGATGGAAGCGGTGAGCCGGAGCTGACTTATCATGACCAGCCAGTAACCAAAAAGACGGTTACAAGAAAGCGTCAAAAGAAAAATAACAACGAAATCGCTTAACATGTACTGTTAAGAGGCACAGGCTGACACAGGAGGGAGTTTTTTGTTACCTTTGTGCCAGCCTTTTTATATAATAGTACGATTTTCATATAAATAATGTAGACTGCTTTTTGTCAATAAAATGGTTAAATGAGACAATAGACAGTATTGCTCGCTGAAGATAACATAGTTTGATGAAAAGTTAATTATTTAGAAAAATATCATTAAGATAGTATATTACTAATTTATTATAAAAAATAAACATAAAAATACTCCGAAAAAGGAGGAACAAATGGAGAAACAAATATTACCTTTGCTTGCATTGCGGGGCAAGATGGTTTACCCAAATACTTCTGTGTATTTTGAAGTATCAAGGCCAAAGTCAATGGCAGCTTTAGAACAGGCGGTAAATCATGAACAACGGATTTTTCTGGTGAATCAGATTGACCCATCTTTAGATAAGCCGGAGGAAGAGGATTTATATACTGTAGGAACAGTTGCGAAGATTCTTCAGATGGTAAAAGCCGGACAGGGCGTATTGAGAGTATTTGTAGAGGGTGAGGCAAGAGCCAGAATCACATCTTATATAGAATTTGATGGATGTGTGAAGGCAGAAGTCGAAGAGATTCCTGATACAAATTACCCGGAAAATCCAGTGGAAGAGGAAGCATTTTTTAGAATGTTAGAAGAGGAAGCGCAAGAATTTTCCGAGAAGAATCCGGGATTTTTTGCACCACAGCTTCAAAAAGCCATTGATGAAAAAGAATTACTTCTACTGATTAACGAACTGGCATCCCAGCTTCCATTTGAACTTGGAAAGAAGCAGCAGATTTTAGAAGAGTCTGATGTGAAAAAACAGGTAGAGATGCTCCTTGCCATTTTAAAAGAAGAAGTGGAAATCAGTATCATCCGTAATGAACTTGCAGAAAAAGTAAAGAAAAATGTAGATAAAAACCAGAAAGATTATCTTTTAAGAGAGCAGCAGAAGGTAATCAGAGAGGAACTTGGCGAGGATGACATTGTCTCAGAAGCAGACGAATACCTCGAAAAATGTGAGGCATTAAAAGCCTCTAAAGAAGTAAAAGATAAAATCAAAAAAGAAATCAAGCGTTACAAAAAGATGCCTCCTGTTGCGGCAGAGAGTACAATGACGAAGAACTACATCGAGACAATGCTTGAAATGCCGTGGAACAAGGTTTCAAGAGATAGCAAGAGCCTTGAAAAAGCAATGGAAATCTTAGAGGAAGATCATTACGGACTTAAAAAAGTCAAAGAACGAATCCTTGACTATCTTGCTGTTCGTTTCCTTACGAAAAAGGGAGAGACACCGATTCTTTGTCTCGTAGGTCCTCCGGGAACGGGAAAAACTTCGATTGCAAAGTCCATAGCCAGAGCACTTCATAAGAAGTATGTTCGTATTTCTTTAGGTGGTGTGCGAGATGAGGCAGAAATCCGTGGACACAGAAAGACATATGTCGGAGCAATGCCAGGAAGAATTGCTGAGGGAATCCGTCAGGCAGGTGTAAAGAATCCCCTCATGCTTTTGGATGAAGTAGACAAGGTAAGCAGCGATTATAAAGGAGATACAGCATCTGCACTTCTTGAAGTGTTAGATGGAGAGCAGAATGTAAACTTCCGTGATCACTATCTTGAAGTACCTTTAGATTTAAGCGAAGTATTCTTTATCGCAACAGCTAATGATCTTACACCAATTCCAAAACCTTTGCGTGACCGTATGGAAATCATCGAGCTTTCCAGTTACACAGAGAATGAAAAGTTCCACATCGCAGAAAATTATCTTGTAAAGAAGCAGAGAAAGTTAAGCGGACTTACGAAAAAACAGGTAAGCATTTCTGATGAAGTTATCCGTGAGGTTATTCATTTTTATACAAGAGAAGCCGGAGTACGTAATCTTGAGCGTACTATTGGACAGCTTATGCACAAAGCCGCCCGCAAAATCGTTGAAGGTGAAGAAAAGGTCGATATTAAGAAAAAGTCTTTAAAAGAACTTCTTGGGCCAGCGCCATTTGAGGATGAAGATGAGAACTTAAAACCGCAGATTGGTGTTGTGAGAGGACTTGCATGGACCAGTGTTGGTGGAGATACGCTTTCCATTGAAGTAAATGTCATGCCAGGAAAAGGAAAGATGGAGCTTACCGGATGTATGGGCGATGTCATGAAAGAGTCTGCACAGATTGGTCTTAGTTATGTCCGCTCTATTGCTGAAAACTATGGAATTGACAGCGGTTATTTTGAAAAACATGATATTCATCTGCATATTCCAGAAGGAGCCGTACCAAAAGACGGTCCATCTGCAGGAATCACAATGGCACTTGCCATTCTTTCTGCAATTACAGGCATCCCAGTTCGAGGGGATATTGCTATGACAGGAGAAATCACTCTTCGAGGAAAAGTTCTTCCAATCGGCGGCTTAAAAGAAAAACTCTTAGCAGCTAAAACCGTTGGTGTAAAAGAAGTCCTTGTTCCAGCAAGAAATAAACGAAACATTGTAGAACTTGATGAAGAAATTACAGATGGCATGAAGATTACTTATGTTGAGGATATGAATGAAGTGATTGAACATGCTATGAAAAAGTAACTACGATGTTTGAATAATTAAGTCATTGATTTCTATCAAAGATAATAGCTAAATAATCAATACATATTAAAATTTATGATTTAGATTAACTGATATATATATTGAACCATGGTTTAAAAAGTTAGAGAAAGGAGGAAAAACATGGTTATAAAAAATGTAAACTTAGAAACTGTATGCGGAATTACAAGTAAGCTTCCTAAAAACACATTACCAGAAGTTGCATTTGCCGGTAAATCAAACGTAGGGAAATCATCCCTCATTAATGCCCTTGTAAACAGAAAGTCTTTAGCAAGAACTTCAGGACAGCCAGGAAAAACACAGACCATTAACTTCTACAACGTAAATGAAGAAATGTATATTGTAGACCTTCCAGGATATGGTTATGCCAAAGTATCTAAAGAAGTCGCAGCAAAATGGGGACCGATGATAGAAAACTATCTTCATACTTCTGAACAGCTTCGTATGGTATTCTTACTCATTGACCTTCGCCATAAGCCAACCAATAATGATGTACAGATGTACCGCTGGATCTTAAGCAACGGTTTCTCTCCGGTAATTGTAGCAACCAAAGCCGATAAAATCAAACGAAGCCAGCTTCAAAAACAGTTAAAACTGTTAAAAGATACTTTAAAAGTAATCGAAGGTGTTCCAATCGTACCATTTTCTGCTGTCACAAAAGCAGGAAGAGATGAAATCTGGGAACTGATCGAGGAATATGCATTAGCTGAAGAATAAACAAACGGACGAACCCCAAGAGAGAATAGAACCTATATCTGTGGCTGGATAAAGTTTGTCTGTTTTAGTTGACGAAGACATAGATGGGTTCTATACTATGGTATGGTTTTGTCCGAGTTGTCACTGTCTGCGGCAACTCGGTATTTTCAAAACCCTGATTAATTGATATAATAGAAGCGGTTTTTTACAAAAATTTATGAGGTGATAAACATGCGGATAAAATCAGTAGCAGTTCTCGGAGCCGGAGCAGTAGGCTCATATATTATCTGGGGACTTTCAAATCGTAAGGATATTAAGCTTGGCGTAATTGCGGAGGGAGAGAGAAAAGAACGTCTTGAGAAAAATGGATGTTTGATTAATGAAAAAGTGTATCATCCAGAAGTGTGGACTCCAAGCGAAGCTAATGGAGTTGACCTTTTGATTGTTTCTCTGAAGTATGGAGCTTTACCGGGGGCTGTTGACAGTATTAAAGAAGCAGTTGGAGATAATACAATTATCATGAGCCTTATGAACGGAGTAGACAGTGAAGAGATTATATCTGAGAAAGTAGATGCATCTCATATTTTGCACTCGCTTATTAAGGTAGCTTCTCATAAAGAAGGAACAGGTTATTGTTTTGATCCGGAGACTACGATTGGAATAATCTTCGGAGAGATTTCTGCGCCATTTGAGAGTGAGAGAGTAGAGGAGATTAAGGAGCTTTTTGCAGATACAGGCTTACATTTTCGTGCGACAGAATATATTCGTGAGGAGATGTGGAGTAAATATCGCTTAAATATCTGTAATAATCTTCCGCAGGCGATTCTTGGAGCGGGAGTTGGCTGTTATAGCGACAGTACACATATGAAAGCGATCAGTGACGGACTTAAGAAGGAAGTCGAGGCTGTTGCAGCGGCAAAAGGAATTGATATGAGCAAGGTAGATATAAAGTCCGCCCGGGGAAGTGCGGTTCCTCCAACAGCACGTTATTCTACATTGCAGGATATTGATGCCGGACGTCATACGGAGATAGATATGTTTTCCGGAGCGTTAGTGCGAATGGGAAAAGAACTTGGCGTTCCAACACCATATAATGAATATACATATCATATGATAAAGGCATTGGAAGAGAAGAATGATGGGTTTTTTGATTATGATGGGAAAAATGCAGAAACGACCTGTGCGAAATAACTTCTGATTTGTAGAATTTGAAAAATAAACAGACGAACCCTCCTCCTCTGTAATCTATAAAAATGCTTCGTTTCACTGCGTCCAAGCTGCTCATCCGCAACTTGAACTTGCTCTAAGGCGCATTTTTATAGATTACAGAGGAGGAGGGTTCTGTGTATTTCAGTCCTACAAATCAGTTGAAAAAAATTTGGGGATGGGGACAGAAGAAATAGTCTCTCTTTGGGAGCGTCTCCTTTGCCTGCGGCAAATCAGAAATTAATTTTCTGGGGTGGGAGAATATTTTCAGTGTATTAGTACATACTTAGTATACTATATGAAAATTTTGAAGGAGAGTGAAATGTATGAAAAAAGAATTTAGTAATCAGGAATACGCAGAGAAGGTAAAAAAGCTGACCCCTAAATTCAGCTCATTTTCAAACTGCTGGCATGCGTTTGTATCTGGAGGAGCGATATGTGTTTTGGGAGAGTTGATCCGTCAGATCGCGTATAATAGAGTTGGTGTGAGTGAGGAAAATTCATACATTGTAGTAAGCGTTTGCCTTGTATTGATCAGTGTTGTGTTGACGGGTTTTCAGCTTTATGAACCTTTGGCAAAGTGGTGTGGTGCGGGAACTCTCGTTCCAATTACTGGTTTTGCAAATTCTGTTGCATCACCAGCAATTGAATATCAAAAAGAGGGACAGGTTTTTGGAATTGGAGTGAAAATTTTTACGATAGCAGGTCCGGTTATTTTATATGGAGTATTTACAAGCTGGGTAATTGGATGTGTTTATTGGATATTTTTTTTATAGTATGTTGCATATAGTAGATGGTTATAAATTATTGTTATGGAAAAATCACTTCAAAAGTTGTGCCGGAGTTCGCATTATTTTTAACTAAAATGCTGCCGTTATGCACCCTTACAATCTCACGGACAAGTGCAAGACCGAGTCCCACGCCGCCAAGTTCCCGGCTTCTGGATTTATCCAGACGGAAAAAAGGTTCAAATATCCGTTCTTTAAGTTCTTCGGGAATACCGTTTCCAGTATCTTCAACTGTAAGATGAAGCTGACTGTTTTGCTGTGTGGCGGTTACTGTGACTGTTCCATCGGAAAAGTTATATTTTATGGCATTTTCGACAAGATTATATACAAGTCGATAGATGAGAATATCACTTCCCATTAAGAGTACATTGTCGCATTTTTCGATAAGGTTGATTCCTTTTTCCTGTGCAAGAGGTTCTAAATCAGCAAGAACCTCTTCAACAAGAGCAGCTATTGCGATTTCTTCATCTCGTGCTATTGTTTGAAGCTCGCTCATATCAAGAAGCGTTCTTACCATTTTGCTGAGACGTTCTGTTTGTTCGGTAATCATGCTTATAGTTTGTTGTGCAGATGTATCATTATCTGGATGCTTTGAGGAATTGTACAAATCTATCTGAAGCTGCATCACAGCAAGTGGTGTACGAAGCTCATGGGCAGCATTAGCGGTAAATTGCCTTTGCAGCTTAAATGCTTCTGACAGTCGTTCAAGCATTTTATTGTATGAAACACTAAGCTGGTTCAGTTCAGAGAATTTATTTTCTTCTATTCGGGAATCCGACAGGTTTTGTGCCTGCACTTCTTCAATTTTTTTTGAGAAATCATATAGTGGTTTTAATGCATGGCCACTTATAAAAAATGTAATCACACCTCCAAGAAGAGATAACAGTGTTGAAAATAGCAGACTGCTTTTTTTGTAGTCAGCTTTATTATTATATACCTGAATGGAAAAATTCTTTGCAAAATTGTTCCACTCTTCATCTGGAATACTGATATAGATTTCATCTGGATTCTTCTCATTATTATCTTCGCTTTTAGCATCTACAGTATTTTGCAGAGAATCGATATAGTAGACTCCGTTTTTGTAGATAAATATAGTAAGGCTTCCGCATATCATTGCGATTAGTAAAGTAGTTATAATAGTGAGTCTCCACTGAAGTGACATTTTTTTCATGACACACCCTCCACAAGCTTATAACCTTCGCCAATCTTGTTTACGATGGGATCATAACCGAGCACTGATTTAAATTTTTTCCTGAGAGATGACATGTGTACCCGGATAGAGCCGCTAAAACTGTCTATGGAAGCATCCCAAACATGTTCAATCAGTTCTTCCTGACTTACAGGCCTGCCTTGATTAAGAAGTAAATATTCTAAAATACCATTTTCCTTTCTGGTTAAAGGTACGAGTATTCCTTTGGCATATGCTTCCCGCTTTTTCGTATCAAACTTTATGTCTTTGCAATGCAAGCATATATCTTTTTGTACAAATTTACGTCTTGTAAGACTTCGGATACGGGCTTCCAGTTCTTGTATATGAAAAGGTTTTTCCATGTAATCATTAGCTCCGGCATCTAATCCTTCCACCTTATCTATAATCTGACTTCGTGCGGATAAGATAAGAACCTTCGTTTCTTCGTTTTCTTTTCTTAGTTCTCTTAGAATATCCATTCCGTCCATGCCGGGAAGATTAAGATCAAGCACAATTAGATCATAGTCTTCCGTCAAAATATAATCAAGAGCCTCATGTCCATCATAACAGGTATCTACTTCATAGCCTGATCCGTACAAGCTTTTTGAAATGGTATCACATAATTCTTTTTCATCTTCAACAATTAATAATCTCAAAATAATCTCTCCATTCGCTTAACAGAAATTTTACACCACTTATTGTATAATACGAGAGTCACAAGGTCAACAAAGACAATAATAACAGTATACTTAAAAGTTTGTATAGAAACAATTTTAAGTATCTAATGAGTGAAGGGGGTAATAAATATTTTGAAATGCAGGAAAATATCACAGTTTATTTTACTTATCGCCGGTGTGAGTATGATGAGCTATGGCGCTGTTAGAGGCGAAGCTGCCGTTGTGCTTGGTAAAGCAATAAAATTATGTTTGGAGTGTGTAGGAATTGGATAAAAAAACAAGTTTAATATCAAAAAAAATAGCCAGCTTGCGTGGCGGGATACAGGCGGCCGCCACATTGCTTACCAATATACATATTCCTAATTTGTTTAAGGGAAAAATATATCAGGGAAATGCAAAAACAGTATGTGTGCCGGGATTGAATTGTTATTCCTGCCCTGCAGCGACAGGAGCCTGTCCGATCGGAGCTTTTCAGGCAGTAGTTGGTTCATCGCAGTTTAAATTTACATATTATATAACCGGATTTTTTATTTTACTTGGTGTAATGTTAGGAAGATTTATATGTGGCTTTTTGTGTCCGTTTGGATGGTTTCAGGATTTGCTTCATAAAATCCCGGGGAAAAAGTTTTCCACAGAAAAATTAAGATTATTAAGGTATCTTAAATATATGATTCTTTTCGTTTTTGTTATATTTCTTCCAATATTTATAACAAATTCGATTGGAATGGGAGATCCGTTCTTCTGTAAATATATTTGTCCTCAGGGAGTTTTGGAAGGGGCAATACCGTTATCACTTGGCAATACGGCTATTCGGTCGGCACTTGGTAAGCTGTTTTCTTTTAAACTTATCATTTTAATTGTGGTAATTCTTTTAAGTATCCTGTTTTACAGACCATTTTGCAAATGGATCTGTCCACTTGGAGCGATTTATTCACTATTTAATAAAATTTCATTTCTCAGCATAAAGGTTGAAGATGATAAATGCGTTGGATGTCATCAGTGCACAAAAGTATGTAAAATGGATGTTGATGTTATAAAGAGTCCAAATCATCCGGAATGTATACGATGCGGTGCCTGTATGAAAGCTTGTCCAAAAGATGCAATCCACTATCAGTTTATAAAATTTAATGACAAATAAAAGGAGGTTTTTTATTATGAAAACAAGAAGAACTATTATCATGATTCTTGCACTTTGCGTAGCGTTATCATTTACTGCATGTACAGGAAAGGGAGATGTTGGAAAAGCAGACTCTTCATCTGTATCAGAGGGAACAGAAAAGACAGAAGATTTGCAGGCGAAACTGGATGATTTATACCAGCAGGAAAATGAGATTTTTGAAAAACATAAAGATGTCTGGGAAAAAGTATTTAGTAAGATGTCCAAAGCAGATGCCGGCTCGGATAATTATGCCGAATACCTTGCTTCTACAGTGGAATCAAACAAAAACTCTTTTACGGATGATGAATTAAAAACATTAAAAGAAGATATTGAGACAATCCGTGGAATTGAAGAGCAGATAACAGAAGTCGAAAACAAATTAGATACATCAGGTGCTTCTGATTCCAAAGATGATGATACCATTGCTTTTAATAATGTTTCAGGAAAAGATTTTGATGGAAATGACGTTGAGGAAAATCTTTTTTCTAAAAATGCAGTAACGGTTATGAATTTCTGGTTTACAGGCTGCAAGCCTTGTGTTGCCGAATTATCAAAGCTTAATGAATTAAATGATGCGATAAAGTCGATGGGAGGAGAAGTTGTAGGGGTTAATACCGATACATTCGATGGAAAAGAAGCTACAATTAAGGAAGCAAAGAAAATACTTGAAAGTCAGGGAGCAAAATACCGAAATTTCGCATTGGATGCTAATTCAGATGCAGGAAAATATGCCTCTGAGATCATGGCATTTCCGACAACAATTCTTGTAGACAGAAAAGGTAATATTGTAGGAGAGCCAATGGTTGGCGGAATTGATAATCAGGAGAATTATGATACGCTTATGAAGCGGATTAAGTCCGTAATAGAGGCGGATAGTGCAAATAAATAATTAAGTTATCCTATACTGTTTGTTTAAAAAAGAATAAAAATATTTTACAAAGTCATTCACAGTAATATATAATACAAAAGAAATGTAAAAGAGAAATCTAAAAAAGGTAATTGATTGGGAGTACAAAATAATGGAAGACAGAAATCAGTTAGATAGGATATTTTCTTATATCGACGAACAGAAGAATATGGGGAAGACGGTTGCCGAGGAAGATATAGAAGAGAAGAATTATAAGGCACAGGAATTGTGGAAGGAGAAAGTCTGGAGGGGATATGCTGAGCTGAAGAAAGCTGGTTTTAAAGGAGGAGATAGCCTTTTTTTGATAGCGGCTTATTTTGCAGGTAAGCCAGATAAGACGATAACTCCACTTTTAAGAAGACTTCAGATGGTTATGAAAGAGAGAGAAGATTTAATTAGTGGAGGAATGCTGGCAGCTTCTTATTATGGTAAGGAGGAACTTTCTATGCGTATTCCTGTTTTAGAAGAGGAAGTCAGGAATTTGTATACAGACCAAAAGGATATAGAAGCGCTTACTGGAAGTATAATGATTGCAGATGGAGGACCTGCCGAAGTTGCCAAGGCGATACAGTGGTATATGTTTTTCGTCAAGAATGGATTTGATGTGAAGAAACGCCAGATGGCAAGGGTGATTGGAATTTTGGCAGTAATTTCTTCTTCCCCTGTGCTGGTCGGTAGAGAATTAATGAATAGAACCAATGAGAGTATAGGAAGATATGAGAATGAACAGAAAGATAAAAACTATATGCAAGATACTTTTTGTGAACAAGTATGTACTTATATCAGGCAATTACAGAGAAAAGAGCAGGAAAAAGCAAGAAAACTTGGAAAGACAAGTTATAGGATGCTTACTGGGGAGAAGAATGTTACAGTAGTAGATTATACACAAGAGGAAGAAGTGAGCTTGAATGGAAGCAATATGCTTGTAGGTATGGAACAGGAAGTAGGATTAATTCTTTCAGCAATACATATGGGAGTATAGTGCTAAGAGAAAGAGAGAATATACAATGAAGAAAAATTATAAAATGACGATTTGTTATGATGGAAGCCGATATTATGGGTGGGAGCATCAGCCAGACAGAGATACGATACAGGGAAAGCTTGAGAATGTTCTTACAAGAATGTGTGGAGAGTTTATTGATGTTCTTGGTGCAGGCAGGACAGATGCCGGGGTACATGCAAGAGGGATGGTTGCAAATGCAGTTTTTGATGCTACAGATAAAGAAAGAGGCGGGAGAGAGAGGACTCCTGATGAGATTCGGGATTATATGAATCGATATCTTCCTGATGACATTGCAGTAAAAGAAGTGAGAGAAGCTTCTGAACGTTTTCATGCCAGATATAAAGCTGTAGGGAAACTGTATCGTTATACCTGTTATGATGGATCAGTTAAGCCTGTATTTCAGAGAAAATATGTGACTGTATTAGAAAAACGTCCAGATGTGGAAAAAATGCAGCAGGCAGCCGCATATCTGGAAGGCAAGCATGATTATAAAAGTTTTTGTGGAAATCCTCGTATGAAAAAGTCTACAGTACGTGTTGTAGACAAGATTGAAATTACGAGAAAGGGAAGTTTTATTTATTTTGATTTCCATGGAACAGGCTTCCTTCAGAATATGGTGCGAATACTTGTGGGAACACTTCTGGAAGTTGGTAAAGGGAAGATAAAACCAGAACAGATCCCAGAAATTCTTGAAGCAAAGAACCGCCAGATGGCAGGACCAACAGCACCGGCACAGGGGTTGTGTCTTATTAAAGTGGATTATTGATTTCGGGGATTAGACAAATAGGTGTTGGCTAAATAGACGAATACTGGAAGGAAAATAATCCCTATCTGTGACTTTAGTCGCGGTGCGTTGAATGTTCGCTTATGCGCTCGCATTCAACGCTTGCTCCGAGGCCACAGATAGGGATTATTTTCCTTCCAGTATTCTGTTTTTCAGCAATATTTAATGAGTCAAATTTAGAAATCTAGAGAGTTTCGCTCTTTAATAAGTCTGGGATGAATTAAATCAGAATACATAAATTCTTCTGATTTAGAAAATACTATCTTTCAGTAAGATGATGAATCAAAGTGAAAGAAAGGTGGTATTTTATGAAGCAAATGCAGGGAAAGCAGAGTATTTTATTTCAAAATCCAGTAAAGATACTAAGCCATGCCTGTGTGGGTGGTAAAAAAGAGGGTGAGGGACCGATAGGGAAACATCTGGATTTGATTGTAGAAGACCCGATGTTTGGTAAAGAAAACTGGGAAGAGAGTGAAAGTTGTTTTTTGAAAACTGCTGGAGAGACTGCGCTGCGAAAGGGAAAAAAGAAGAAGAAAGATGTGAGAATGGCTTTTTGTGGTGATTTGTTAGGGCAGCTTATTGCTTCTTCTTTTGGAATTGCAGAACTTGAAATTCCTTATTACGGTGTATATGGAGCCTGTTCTAGTATAGGGGCTGCTTTGTCTATAGGGGCGATGGCAGTGAATGGAGGGTTTGCGGATTTGGTGTTATCAGGGTGTTCGAGTCATTTTGCGAGTGCAGAAAAGGAGTTTCGTTTTCCTCTTGGCTATGGAAGTCAGCGTCCATACAGTGCGACGTGGACGGTAACTGGAGCGGGAGCCTTTTTATTAAATGAGGATAAAGGCGATGTGCAGATTCGGGGAATTACAACGGGGAAAATAAAGGATTATGGTGTGCAGGACCCGTTTAACATGGGAGCGTGTATGGCTCCGGCGGCCGCCGATACGATTTATCAAAGTTTTATAGATTTTGAGATGGAATCAGTAGATTTTGATAGAATTATTACTGGAGATTTGGGAGCAGTGGGGCAGAAGTTACTTTTTGAATTGCTTGACGAGAATCATAAAGATATTAAGAAAAATCATATGGATTGCGGAATGCAGATATTTGATGAAGAAAGTCAGGATACCCATGCAGGAGGAAGTGGATGTGCCTGTTCTGCATTAATGCTTTCAGCAGTGATATTGCCGAAACTTGCCAGTGGAGAATGGAAAAGAGTGTTGTTTGTACCGACAGGGGCATTATTATCGCAAGTGTCAGCAAATGAGGGAAGAACGATTCCGGCAATTGCACATGCAGTCTGGTTAGAATCCGGAAAGGAGTAGGGGAAAAGGATGATATATTTAAAAGCATTTGTTGTAGGAGGCCTCATTTGTACTTTAGTACAGATTTTTCTTGATAATACGAAGTTAATGCCCGGAAGAGTGATGGTGTTATTAGTAATAGCAGGAGTCATTCTTGGAGCTGCAGGATTATATGAACCTCTTATAAAATGGGCAGGCTGTGGTGCAAGTGTCCCGCTGTCTGGATTTGGATATAACCTGTCAAAAGGAGTGATAGAAGCAGTAAAGGAAGAAGGGGCAATCGGTTTATTTAAAGGCGGGTTAAAAGCTGCTGCTGCCGGAACAAGTTCTGCACTTATCTTTTCTTATATAGCCTCACTTATTTTCCAGCCAAAAATGAAAAGATAATGCTTTGTTTCATTTTAGCCGTTTTTTAAATTCTTGAATAGAGATTCCTTCTATTTTCTGAAATACTTTCTGAAGATAACTGCTCTCGTTAAAGCCTAGCATAAAGGCAACGTCAGAAGTGTTGTGTGTGGTAAAGATAAAGTTAATCTTGACCATTTGAATTTTGCGAAGACGGATATATTCCATTGTGCTGATGCCGAACTGGTCACGAAAAATACGACTTAAATATCCCTGGCTAATCATGCTGCCTTCTGTAATCTGGCCTAAAGAAATTTTTTCTTTGATATGTTGCTCGATAAAGAAGAAAACGCCCTCTAAAATACTATAACGCCGTATGCTTTTTTGTTGGTAGATATAATCCATTATTTTAAAAAGCCAAATTTTCATGATTTCGCCATTAACAAGCCAGGTATCAGGTAAAGGAAATAAATCCGTGATTTCGTTACGCTGATTCGCATACTCAAGAGAATCTAAAAGGCCCTGTCCAATCTCGATAAAAGTCTTTTTTAAAGATTCGATACTTGCATTCTGGCTGGAGAAAATCTCATTAATGATAGAAGAAAGGCCAGCATAGGTTTCTGAAAAACTCTGAGAATTAGCTAATTCCAAAGCCTGAGAAAGCTGAGGGCAGACACTTTTATAAGTAGAAGGAGAAAAATTCTCCAGATAGGTGCTTATATCAAGAAAAGATACTGGCTTGGAAAAGTATTTTTTGATATGTAATTCCATTGCTTCTTTGGCAAAATGAAAGTCGGAGTAGGCAGAGAGGATGCATATTTCTGTCTGAGGGGAGTCTTCTTTTATCTTTTTGCCAGCTTCAATGCCGGTCATGCCAGGCATAATGATATCCATAAAAATAAGATGTACAGGATAGAGGCGGCAGATGGCAATCGCTTCAGCGCCATTTGCTGCTTCCCCGATAATCTGAAAGTTTTTAAAGCGTGAAATCATGGCACGCAGTGCATTTCGCATTAATGTGTCATCGTCTACAATTAATACATTGTACATTACATAATCCTTTCCTCATGAGAGATTGGTAACTTGATTATATCATGGATTTTAGAATTGCTCTGGTAACTCTCTTTGATTTCATAATTATTGCCAAAAATGCTGTAGAGTCTCTGTCGGATATTGCTGATAAGAGAGCGAAACGTATCATTATCCGGAAAGTTTTTGAAAGAAGAAGCAGGATTACTTTCTTCATTATCCGGGTTATAATCCGATACTATATCGATCGTGGTATATCCATTTTCACAGAAAATAGAAATGGCAATATCAAGGTGTCCAGTATTTACTGTGATCAGTGAGGCTGCCCGGTCTAAAAATGGAAAAAGAATATGCGAAGGTATTCTAAGCATATCTATTTCTTTTTTCGCAGTAATAGAGTAGGTAAAGGCATCTTCATATTTGATTTTTAGCATGTTAAAATAGGATTCAATCTGCTTTAACTCATCGGAAAGTAAGATATTATCTCCTGTAGTGCACAAACTGTATTTCAAATACTGAGCCAGAGCGACAGCCATCTGGTTTGTTTTTGGTGCATTTTCTAAGACAGAAAGATTTGCAATGTCAGTGAGCAGGGACAAAATAAAATGAGGGGTCAATTTTGCCTGCATATAATTTAATTCTTTCGTCAGGGAAGAATTTTCATATTCTAGTTCATTAATCTTAGAAGTCAGCTTTTGTTCCTGTATTTTGTGGGAATCATATTGCTGCTGGCGAAGCATTTCATTTTCGGCAAGCTGGTTTACCATCAGGTAGATAAGTTCAGCAATATCTGAAAATTTTTGGTATTCATAAGTTGGTACTTGCGCAAAGTATTCATCAACCTGAGCCTGATCTTCCTCAAGATATTCTGGCTGAATAAGACCAGAGAAGCGTGGAATATCATCCGGGGCATCGTTACATCTGACCTGGCCGGAAAGAAAGCCGCCTAAGAACTTTCCATGAACGATGATTGGAATAGCAACTTCCATCAATCCACAAGGACAAAAATAGATGCAGTATTTACGGGTGATAGCAGAACGGACAATACCAAATGCATCAGAGAGATTGCACAATTTTCCATTATTTCCACGCTCTCTGGTAAATTTGCAAAAAGGGGTAAATTCGGTCATGCAAGTAAGTGGTTCCCCGCGAAAATCGGCAGTAACAAAACCGAGTCCGGTAACTTTTGAAATGATAGACTGCAGATTTTCTAAAGGTTCTTTACCAAATAATTCAAGGATACCGACATCTGTATCGAAATTTCCTCTATTTTGTTCGTCATTATTAGAAAATAAATCTTTTTCAGTGTACATTGTGCTCTCCCTTCTATAGTAATTTCATAAAATACTGTAAAAAGATGATGTGGCATAGCGCAGTAATTTACGTTATAGAGTGCTTAGTTTTTGTAGTATTTTATAGAATTGCTGTAAAACCCTCAAAGGGGTTGCCACAGTAAGAGGGTAGGATAAGGTCCTCCTGTGGCAGCCCCGGAAATTTTATGATGCAAAAGGATTATAAATATTAAAAATCAATAAGTTTCTAAAATAATTTTTGAAATAAATTTCTATTCTCGTTTATTTACTCAGTTAGTGCCAATTAAAATTTAGAAATGCTGCTCTGTTCTGCTGATGATGTCATCCTGAACTTCTTTTGCAAGTTCAGTAAACATTGCACTGTATCCAGCAACACGAACAACTAAATCTTTATAATTTTCTGGATGTGCCTGTGCGTCAAGAAGTGTTTCTTTATCAACAACGTTAAACTGCACATGCATACCTTTCTTCTCAAAGTAGCTTCGGATAACAGCGGCAAAGTTCATAAGACCCTGATCTCCGGCGACTGCGGAAGGAAGGAATTTCTGGTTGTAAAGAGTACCGTTAGAAGCAACTTCATGGTCAAGTTTGGCAACAGAAGCGGCTGCGGCTGTAGGGCCTTTTACGTCCTTACCAGCTCTTGGGGAACATCCATCAGCAAGAGGTTTCTTAGCAAGACGTCCATCAGGAAGTGCTCCAACATCTTTACCGAATAATACGTTAGCAGATACAGGATAAATACCAGCCTGGAACTGTCCACCACGAGGGTTTCTGTATTTTTCAACTTCGTAGCAATACATCTGTGCACAACGTCTTGCAATCATATCAACTTCGTCAATATCATTACCGAAGCAGTCTGTAGCATCCATCATAGCACGAATACGCTCATATTTTTCATTGTTGCTTCCACAAGCAGGAGCGGCAGTAGCAGCGCTCTTATTGATATTAATGCCTTCCTTACCAAGAATCTTGCAGATCTGGTCATATAAATCTTTTTCGATTTCTGTTTCTGCAGATGCAGCACAAGGAGCAACTTCACCATCAACAGGGTAACCGAAGTTTGCATCCATAGCTTCTTTTAACTCAGCAAAAGTGATATCTTTGTCATCAAAGACATGTTTCTTGATTGCGTATACAGAGTCACCACTGTCGGCAACACCGAATGCCTGAGGACCAGTAAAGTTGTATTTAGCACCACCAGCACAGATTCCCTTTGCATCGGAGATACAGTCAGCAACAAAGCTTGACAGGAATGGAAGTTCTCCACGTTCCATATGAGCGTAATCTACACAGTTATCTGCTTCTGCTACATAGTATACAAAGTATTCAATCTGTTTCTGGAATGCCTGCATAAAGTCTTCTAAAGTCTTAAATGTATCAACTTCTCCAGTCTTAGGTCCGATCTGAAGGTCGCCGATTCTACCATTGTTGATAGTGATTTCAAGAATCTTAGCAACGTTTACGAAAGCAGCATCATGCCAGCCCTGTTCTTTTCCTGGTACAGATGGTTCTACACAGCCGATAAGACCGTAACCACGGGCATCATGAAGAGAAATTCCACGGTTTGTAAGAGCTGGGATAATAACTTCATCGTTGTACATAGCAGGAAGACCATAACCAAGTCTTGCAAGCTCACATGCACGATAAAGGAATTCATCAGGTGTTCCCTGCCATACACGGATGGAGAAGGAAGGTGCGCTAAGACGAAGGTGAGCAACGGTTTCCATCATCATATAAGATAATTCATTTGTTGCGTCCATACCATCTTCTGTCTGTCCGCCGGCACCGATGTTCTGGAATACCTGGAATCCTGCGAATGCCTGAGCAGAAATCTGATCACGAACTTTGTTAAGGTCATTTAATTTTACAAATACACAGTCTAATAATTCCTGAGCGAAATCTTTTGTGATAGCACCGCTTGCTAAATCTTTTTCAAGATATGGGTACATATACTGGTCGAAACGTCCTGGAGATTCAGAATGTCCGCTGGACTCTACCTGAAGAATCATCTGTGTGATGATGAAAGACTGACAAGCTTCATAGAAGTTTGTAGCACCATTTGCAGGAACCTTTTCACAGTTTGCGGCAATCTGAAGTAATTCAGCCTTTCTTGTTGGGTTTGTCTCAACAGCAGCCATCTCTTTTGCTTTGTCAGAGTAACGTTTTGCAAAGTTGATAGCAGCAGACAATACGGTGATAATAGCCTTGCAGAACTGTGTTTTCTGAATGAAGTCAGGGTCGTTGCAGTCGAAGCTTTCGAGTGCTTCTACAGCATCCTGAATAATTGCCTTGTAACCACGACGGATAGCTTTATCATAATCAATGATAATATGTCCAACACCACCAAAGAAGTAGTTACCTACAGTAAATACACCGTTAGCGATACATTCTTTTGTTTTTTCGGACATATAGCTAGAAGCAAGGTCACTGATTGTCTTATCTTCCCAGTAAGGAAGAACTTTTCTTAAAGTAGCCTTATCTTCTTCAGAAATCTTAAATGGGTCAGCCATTCTGGTTTCGATGGTATCGAACTCGTCCATAACCCATTTGTAAGAGTTTTCAGGGAAAAGCTGACAGGAACGAACAGCTTTTGTAAGGGTACCAACTACAAGCTCATCGTCTCGGATTGTAACAGTAAGATTGTTTAAAATGTTCTCGAGAGCTTTAGCACGACGCATAATCATTGGAAGTCCTTCTGTTGCCTGATAGGACTCGGTAATAAGTACGGCACGTTCAGCCTCGATACATGGAACTGCATCAACAATCATACTTCTAAGACGCTCAACTCGATCAGTTGGTTTTGAAAAACCTTTTGCTAACATAAAATTCATCCTCCTTTAAACTTTGTTCTCATGGTTTTCCGGTATCTATGTATCCGTCGCACGAAATACATAATATAATTATATTTTTAACAGAAGGAAAATACCAATAAGGAACAAACCAAAAAAAGGATTTTCAAAACTAATTTAAGTTTAACTTTTTGCAGGAAAAACAGAGTAGTAATAAAAAGTATATTTTATTGGAAAATATGAAAGTGAAAGAGAAAAGAAAATGAAAATATCCCATGTTAGAGGAAAAAATATATCTAACATGGGATATTCTTGTAGGTTTAACTTTGGTAAGTTCCTTTTAGTTTAGCAGTTTTTTGATTTGCTTTTCAATGTTATTGATAGAAGTGTCTGTAGTATCATTCCCTGACTGCTGTTGTTTCTGCTGTTTTTTTAATTTCTCTTCCTGTTTTTTCTTTTTCTTCTCTAATTTTTTCTGATGCCATTCTTCCGTGTGAATATTGCACTTATTGTTGATATCAATATTCAGGAAGTAAGGTTCATCATCCGTCTTATGAGAAGAGTGTTTTGGACGAACACGGAAAATCTTTGTGTAGCGGAACTTATCCGGGCAGAACTTCTGTGCAACTAAATGAGATTTTGAACAGAAAGTAACTGCGATATGCGCGTCACAACTATCTTTCGGAACGGTTCCCGATGCAAAATATTCTGTGCGGACCATTGACTTTTCAGGATCTTTTGAACAAACATTAGGAAGAGCTTTCTTGCCGGATTTGATACAAATCTCCGCTTTTTTAATATTTTTATTGGAAGGAAAACTTTTCACTTTTTGTTTCTTTTCGCTGATAATGCGATCCATAATCTTTTTCCAGATTACTTTATGGTAATCTTCATCATTATCAAAAGAAGTGTTATAGTCATAACCTGTCCAGACAGATGCCGTGTAGTATGGCGTATATCCGCAGAACCAGTAGTCATAGTTGTTAGAAGTAGTACCTGTTTTGGCGGCAACGGCCATATCTGAATCAAGCTGCGCAGCCCGGCCGGTTCCTTTTTTAACAACATCCTCCATCGCATTTGTAAGAAGCCAGGCGGTTGATTTCTTTATTACTTTGCGAGATTTCTTTTTGTTACTTAACAGAACATTGCCATTACTGTCTTTTACAGTCGTATAAAGAACAGGGGTGTTATAAGTTCCCTGATTGGCAATGGCCGCATAGGCGGCGGTCAATTCCACATTGGTTACACCATCTGTAATTCCACCAAGAGCCAGAGACTGGTTTACATCACTTTCATAAGTACCATTTGTACTTACCCGATTATTTACTAAAGTTGTAAAACCAAGTTTTTGCAGAAAGTCAAAACCGACCTGAGGAGTCAGGTCTGTGAGGGCTTTTACTGCAACAATATTGTTAGAATCTATGATGGCATCACGGACAGTTGTAAGTCCCTTATAACTTGTTGAAACATAGTTTGTAACTTTTTGTCCATTCTCATACTGATATGGGGCGTCATCAAATACCGTTGCCAGTGTCATACTTCCCGTATCAATAGCGGGAGCATAAGTAGATAAAATCTTAAATGTTGAACCCGGTTGCCGCTTTACAGATGTTGCGCGGTTTAAGGCGAGATCGTCCTGCTTTTGTCCGCGTCCGCCTACTAGAACTTTAACCTGGCCTGTTTTTTGATCAATGAGAGAGTAAGATAGCTGGGGTTCCATAGAATAATGTATGGATTCGGCCTTCTTTTTGTCTCCCTTTTTCATTACAGACTTTCGAAATGCTTTTACAGCGGCTTTCATTTCCTTTTTTGAATTATAAATCGTTTTATAAGTTGGATCTTTTTTCTTTTTGCGGAAATAGGAAGCAACATTTATTTCTGTATAAGTACTGGATGAAGAGTCAGCATGCGTTACCTGAAGTTTATATTCTAAGGAAAACTTGGTAGCTACCGGATAATTATCTGGATTATTAATAACAGAATCTGCAATCTTTTGTAGCTTTGTGTTTTGTGTAGAATAAATTTTCAGGCCACCGCGATAAACAAGCTGGTAAGCCTGCGATTGCGTATATCCCTTTTGTTCCTGAAGATCAGCGACAATCTGGGTGATAAGCGCATCTGTAAAATAGGAATATACAGAATTTTTGTTTCCCTTGGCGGTATGGCTCTTAATCTTTGCGTAAACGTTATCCTCAGAAGCCTGCTGGTATTCTTTCGCAGAAATATAATTTAATTGATACATCTTTTTTAGAATTAGTTTACGACGTGCATCATTCGCCTCAGGATAATCTACCGGATTTAAGTAAGTCGGATTTTTTGTGATTCCAGCTAAAACGGCACATTCCGATAAGGTGAGGTTCTTTGCTGACTTGCCAAAATAATATTTGGAAGCGGTTTCCACCCCAAGATTACCTTTACCTAAATTAATGGTATTTAGGTAGTCGGTAAGAATCTCTTCTTTTGGCTTTGTTTTTTCTGCATTAATTGCAAGATACTGTTCCTGAATCTTTCGTTTAATCTTTGCAATGATATTACTTTCACCGCCAGCTTCAAATACATTATTCTTAATAAGCTGCTGTGTCAGTGTGCTGGCTCCCTGTGAGGTGGAACCATTGCGCAGATCTGTCCACAAAGCACGCAAAATCCCCTTAAAATCAACACCGTCATGTTCATAAAAACGTTCATCTTCAATAGCAATAAAAGCATTTTTCAGATTATCCGGAAGCTCCTCAGACTTTACCTTAATCCGATTAGAGGAATAATCATGAAGAGGCTGCACTGCTTTATTATTATCGTCATAGATAATCGTAGAAGAATATTTTGGTGAAAGAGAGACATTTTTAGGTGCACTGGCGATAATACCTTTAAAGGAGCCGTAAGCTAATCCGGCTCCACTGACACATATCGCACAAATAAGAAATAAAATAACACGAAAAGCAACTGCCGAAGCGGTTGTTCGTCTTCTTTTCTTTGGGGATGAAAGTTCTTCTCGTTTCTTTTTTATAGATGGTTCATTATAATTCATAAGTATATCCTGTCATATGGATGAAAAAGTTATCTTACCGGAACGATTTCAATCCAATATCCGTCTGGATCATTGATAAAATAGATTCCCATAGAAGGATTTTCGTAGCAAATGCATCCCATCTCTTCATGTTTCTTATGAAAAGCATCATACTCATCTGTCTTGAATGCAAGATGGAATTCTTCATCTCCAAGGTTATAAGGCTCTTTTCTGTCGCGCATCCAGGTCAATTCAAGAGTAAAGCCGGTACGTCCGTCTCCAAGATATACAATCTTGAAGCTTCCGTCACTGGAATCCTTTTCGCGGACAACAGAAAGACCAATTGCTTCTTTATAAAAAGCGATACTCTTTTCTAAATTAAGAACATTAAAGTTAAAATGGTTAAATTCAATCATGGTAAACCTCCTTTGTACATGTCAACTATAAATTTGCCTGTAACTATTGGAAAATGATTCACAAAAAGACCTTCCGAATATATATACTGTTTGTGAATGGAGTCACTATAGTTACGATTGCTATGATTTGTATTATAACATAGAAGCACGGGCAGGGCAAATTTGCAAATTTACAAACTTCTGCTTTACAAAAACGAGAAAAATTATATAATAAAAATGGAGTTTTGCGTAATTACCAGAAAGTGTTTGAAAAATGCTTACAGCAAGATGTATGTTACATTTGCAGGAGAGTGTCAGAATGATTTTTCAAGAATGCTTCAAGATGCAATATTTCAGAAGAGAGAAAGGAGAGGAAAGATGAAGAAAAAGAGAATGCTACTACTAGCTGCAATGTTTGTTTTTACATTTGCCTTTATCCGTTTTAATACAGTGGATGTACAGGCTGCCAGCAAGTATACGATTTATGTGAACCGCAGAACAAATCTTGTTAACGTAACCAATTCAAAAACCGGCAAGCTTGTAAAAGCAATGTATTGTTCTACTGGAAGAAATTATAGAACAATAAGAGGTACATATAATACAACAGCAAAGTATAAATGGAGACCATTGATTCACGGGGTTTACGGACAGTATAGTACAAGAATCCACGGAGCATACCTGTTCCATTCTGTACCTTATTATAGTATCAATAAAAGTCAGGTATCCACAAAGGAATATAACAAGTTAGGACAGCAGGCTTCTGCAGGCTGTATCCGTCTGGCTGTGACAGATGCCAAGTGGATTTATGATCATTGCCGTCTTGGAACAAAGGTAGTAATTGGAGAAGGACGTACATTAAAGAAGCCGACTCGCCCAAAAGTAAGGGTATCCACTAAAAAGAGAGCTGGATGGGATCCTACAGATCCAGATTCCCGTAATCCGTACCGTCCAAAACTTACTTTAAAGAAAAAGGCAACAAAGACGATTGCTTATGGAAGTACATTTAATATAAAAAATATGGTAAATGTCAGTTCTTCCTATGCTTCATCCGATGCATTGTTAAAGTCGATGAAGGTAAAGGGAAAGGTAAATACAAAGAAGGCAGGTACTTATAAAGTACAGTGTACCATTACTGATCCATATACAGCAGTAAGCGTAACAAAAACATTTACCTTTAAAGTTGGAAAGAAGCCAAAGCAGACAACAACAGAAAAGAAAGCTCCAACAGAGCTAACTACAGAAGAAAAAACAGCAGAATAATTTATGCTAAATATCATCCACCCGTCAGTTAAGAACTGAAGGAATTGGATATAATTATATTATATTTTATGATACAGGAGGAAAAACCTATGGCAGAACCTTATAACCATAGAGCCATTGAGCAGAAATGGCGTGACAAATGGGAAGCAACCCCAATCAACGTAAACGATGGAAAGAAACCAAAATATTATTGTCTTGATATGTTCCCGTATCCATCAGGAAGCGGACTTCATGTAGGACACTGGAGAGGGTATGTAATCAGTGATGTATGGAGCCGTTACAAGATGCTTCAGGGATATTACCTGATTCATCCAATGGGATGGGATGCATTTGGCCTTCCAGCAGAGAACTATGCGATTAAGATGGGAACACACCCTAAAATTACTACAGCTTCTAATATTAAGAATATTAAGAGACAGATTAATGAAATCGCAGCTATCTATGACTGGGATATGGAAGTAAATACAACAGATCCAAACTTCTACAAGTGGACACAGTGGATTTTCGTAAAAATGTTTAAAGCAGGTCTTGCTTACGAAAAAGAAATGCCAATCAACTGGTGCCCTTCCTGTAAGACAGGTCTTGCTAATGAGGAAGTAGTAGACGGATGCTGCGAGCGTTGTGGTTCTCCTGTAACAAAGAAGAACTTAAAACAGTGGATGCTTCGTATCACAAAATATGCAGACCGTCTGTTAAATGACCTTGATAAGCTTGACTGGCCTGAAAAGGTTAAAAAGATGCAGACAGACTGGATCGGTAAGAGTTACGGTGCAGAAGTTGACTTCCCTGTAGAAGGAAAAGACGAGAAAATCACTGTATATACAACAAGACCAGATACACTCCACGGAGCAACATTTATGGTATTAGCTCCGGAACACGCAATGGCAAAAGAACTTGCTACAGATGAAACAAGAGAAGCTGTAGAAAAGTATATCTTCAACGCTTCCATGAAGTCTAACGTAGATCGTCTTCAGGACAAAGAAAAGACTGGTGTATTCACAGGTTCTTATGCAATCAACCCATTAAATGGAGCAAAAGTTCCAATCTGGTTATCTGACTATGTACTTGCTGACTACGGTACAGGTGCGATCATGTGTGTACCTGCGCATGATGACCGTGACTTTGAGTTCGCTACAAAGTTCAACATCCCAATCATTCAGGTAATTGCTAAAGATGGAAAAGAAATCGAGAACATGACAGAAGCGTACACAGAAGCTGCCGGAACAATGATTAACTCTGGTGAGTGGAATGGTATGGAATCTTCTGTACTGAAAAAAGAAGCGCCTCTCATGATCGAAAAGATGGGCATCGGAAGAAAAACTGTAAACTACAAGCTTCGTGACTGGGTATTCAGCCGTCAGCGTTACTGGGGTGAGCCGATTCCTATCGTACACTGTCCAAAATGTGGTGCAGTACCAGTTCCAGAAGAAGAGCTTCCATTACTGTTACCAGAGGTAGAAAAATACCAGCCAACAGGAACAGGAGAATCTCCACTTGCTGACATTACAGAATGGGTGAACACAACATGTCCATGCTGTGGCGCTCCAGCAAAGAGAGAGACAAACACAATGCCTCAGTGGGCAGGTTCTTCCTGGTACTTCTTACGTTACGTTGATAACAAGAACGATAAAGAATTAGTAAACAGAGAAAAAGCAGATAAGTACCTTCCAGTAGATATGTACATTGGTGGTGTGGAACATGCCGTATTACATCTGTTATACTCCAGATTCTATACAAAGTTCCTCAACGATATTGGGGTAATCGACTTTGATGAGCCATTCAAGAAGCTCTTTAACCAGGGTATGATTACTGGTAAGAACGGTATCAAGATGAGTAAATCCAAAGGAAATGTCGTATCTCCAGATGATCTTGTAAGGGACTACGGATGTGACTCCTTAAGAATTTACGAACTCTTTGTAGGACCACCAGAACTTGATTCTGAATGGGATGATAAGGGAATCGAAGGTGTAAACCGTTTCCTCAAACGTTTCTGGAAGCTTGCTCTTGACAATAAGGATAACGATGTAAAGGCAACACCAGAATTAATCAAAGTACGTCATAAACTGGTTCATGACATCACAAACCGTCTGAACAGCTTCAGCTTAAATACAGTAATCAGTGGATTCATGGAATACAACAATAAACTGATGGAACTGTCTAAAAAAGGCGGCGTAGATAAAGAAACATTGGAAACATATATCATCTTATTAGCTCCATTTGCTCCACATGTTTCCGAAGAACTTTGGGAACAGTTTGGACATACCGATTCTGTATTCCACGCAACATGGCCAGAATACGATGAGGAAGCTATGAAAGACGATGAAATCGAGATTCCAGTACAGATTAACGGAAAGACCAAATGCACAATCGCCATCAATCCAGATGGAGATAAGGACGAGATTCTTGCAAAGGCGAAAGAGGCACTTGGGGATAAAGTCAATGGAACAATCCGTAAAGAAATCTATGTACCGGGAAGAATCGTAAACTTGGTTGTTAAATAGTAATTTGCCGTTAGGCAAGACGGACGCTCCCACCGGGAGACGATATCCTATATTTGTGACTCTATCACTGCGGGTTGAATGTTCGCTTAAGCGCTCGCATTCAATCCTCGCTCTAAGGCCACAAATATAGGATATCGTCTCCCGGTGGGAGCTGTTTTTTGTTGGACGGAAATTACTATTTAATGTTGGGGTGCTTTGGGAAATCGCCAGAAGGATTATTAAGAAGAACCCCTAGAAAATTTATTGATTTTGTTCCGTTGTGCTAAACGCTCCATTTTGCCCAATAAAGCAGAAACTTGCTCTCAAAACCTCCACTGGAGCTTTTTTCTTTGAGGGCATCTATTTTGCCTGCGGCAAATTCTTATTTAACATAATATAGCAAGAATTCTCCTTCCTCTGCAGGTGGGAGATGAATTGCGTAAAAATAAAAAGAGAACACTTGTTCAATAATGCAATCCATGGTATAATAGAGTCAGTAGAAAAGGAAAAATAAATCATAATGTGCATTCAGTATATCTGATGTACTATCATCTGATCATGGTAGTGAGATATCGAAGAAAAGTCATTGATAATCCAATTTCAGAAAGGGCAAAAGGAATATGGGAACATATTGCTTCAGGGTATGGGATTATTCTGGAAGAATGGAATAATGACATTGATCATGTGTATGTAATGTTCCATGCACAGTCGAGAACGGAACTTAGTAAATTTATCAATGCCTGAAAAAGTGCCAGTAGCAGACTATTGAAAAAGGAGTATCCGGAAATCAGGGAAAAGCTTTGGAAAGAAGCCTTTTGGAGTCAGAGTTTCTGCCCTGCTGACAGCAGGAGGGAATCTGGTAGAAGTAATCCATCAAGACATTGAAACCCAAGGAGGGAAAAAGTATTGAACATAGCATATCGTTTCCGAATTTATCCGACAGAAGAACAGAAGATACTTCTTGGCAAAACATTTGGCTGTTGTCGTTTTCTGTATAATCAGATGCTCAATGATAAGATCCGGGAGTATGAAAAGACGAAGAAAATGTTAAAAAACACACCGGCCATGTATAAAAAGGAATATCCATTTCTGAAGGAAATAGATTCGCTGGCGCTGGCAAATGTCCAGCTTCATCTGGAAAAGGCCTATAAGAATTTTTTTCGGGATCCCAAGATTGGATTTCCAAGGTTTAAGTCAAAACATCATTCCAAAAACAGCTATACAACGAATGTGGTTAATGGAAATATCCTGGTGGAAAGTAAGCGGATCCGGCTTCCTAAATTAAAATGGATCGCCATGAAAAAACACAGGGAGCCAGCAGAAGGCCTTCGCCTGAAATCAGTGACAGTCAGTATGGAATCATCCGGAAAATACTTTGCAAGCCTGCTTTATGAAGGATACAGCTGTGAAAACCAAGCTGCTGGACCGGATTACAGTACTGCAAAGATACTTGGGATTGATTATGCAATGCAGGGAATGGCAGTGTTTTCAGAAAAGGTTGAGACGGAAGAAGCAGGATTTTTTAGAAAAAATGAAAAAAGACTGGCGAGGGAACAGCGAAAGTTGTCAAGATGCGTACGGGGAAGTCATAATTATGAACTGCAGAAAAAGAAAGTTGCCAGATGTCATGAAAAGATACGAAATCAGCGAAGAGATCATCTACACAAACTTAGCCGAAAGATTGCAGACGGTTATGATGCGGCTGCAGTGGAAGATATCGATATGAAAGCAATGGGTCAGTGCCTGCATTTCGGAAAAAGCGTACAGGATAATGGATATGGAATGTTCAGGGAAATGTTAGACTATAAGCTGGCATGGAAAGGAAAGAAAATGGTAAAGGTAGACCGTTTCTTTCCTTCTAGTAAAAAATGCTGTAAATGTGGAAGGATAAAGAAAGAGCTGAAATTATCCGAAAGAGCCTATCACTGTGCGTGTGGAAATAAGATGGACAGAGATCGTAATGCGGCAATCAACATACGTGAAGAAGCAAGAAGGATGTTGACAGCATAAACTGTCCGTATCCGGACAAGCTGATAATAAGAAATATGCCCGTATCCGGGCAAAAGAATCGCGGGGCACGCGAGGATAGCTTGTAGATACTTGGCTCAGTAGAGCCATTGAGCAAGAAGCCCCCACTTCAAAATCTATGATTTAAGTGGTGGGAGCATGTCACTAGATATATAGTATAGTTCTTTTATAACAATAAATTTGTAAAGTTAAATTTTCTAAGGGATTCAAGGAGTGTTTGAAAAAATTCTGGTATAGGATAGTGTATTAGCTGTTTAGTAATAATAGTTTATGGACAATCATTTGGCAGTTACAACAAAAGAGTCACGAATCAAACTATATCCAACAATACTTTAGAAGCTAGAAGGAAGAAACACTGGTATGTTACGAAAAATATACAAATTCAGAATCTGTAAATGGACAAATAAAAAATAGGAAAGTAAGAGGAAGAAATCCAAATGTTAAAAGTAATTATTTCCCCAGCGAAAAAAATGAAAATAAGAAACGATATTTTACCGTATAAAAATATCCCATTTTTTATAAAAGAAGCAGAGAAGCTTTTTTCTTACATGGGAAATATGTCATTTGATGAGCTAAAAGATTTGTGGAAATGCAGTGATAAGCTTGTGGAAGAGAATGAGCGACAGTTTCGAATAGGAAACTTAAAACAGAATCTAAGCCCGGCGATTCTTTCCTATGAAGGAATCCAGTATAAATATATGGCTCCAGCAGTATTTGAGGAGCAGGCTTTTACATGGTTAGAAAAACATTTACGGATTTTATCAGGCTTTTACGGTGCACTATCTCCATTTGACGGAGTAATTCCATATCGCCTTGAAATGCAGGCACGCTTCCACAAAGAAGAAATAGATAATTTATATGACTTTTGGGGACAAAAACTGGCAGACTACGTCTTAAAAGACTGCGATTGTCTCATTAACCTTGCCTCCAAAGAATACAGCAAAAGCATTTTAAAATATATCCCTGAAAATGTACGAGTTATAACCTGTGTATTTGGAGAACTGATCGATGGAAAAATAAAAGAAAAAGGAACCTACGCAAAAATGGCAAGAGGTTCCCTTGTACGCTATATGGCAGAACATCAGATAGAAAATCCAGAGGAAATTAAACAGTTCGATGAACTTGGATATAAATACAAAGAAGAATATTCAAACAGTACAAAATATTGCTATTTAATTCATTAAGCGAACTACAGACGAAGGCATTGCCCCCAATAAGGCATATTTGTGATTTTAGTCGCTGCGGTTTAAATGTTCGCTCATGCGCTCACATCCAAACCGCAGCGACTAAAGTCACAAATATAGGATATCGTATCTCTTCTCGGACGTCTGTCCCTTAATGAATTAAATAGCAACAACCCTATTTTGGTGTTTTATGTAGACTGGGATATGTTTTTTGTGTAAAACCCGGATGACAGGATAGACAATGAAAAGTTCTCCTTCAACGTAAACAGCATCTGGTTTATATTTTAAAATGCCTTTCACATAGTCTTTAATATAAGATGCAAACTCCTCTTTTTCCATAGAAATCTCACCCAAGTTTCTGTCAAATGTAAGTGCGGGCATTTTCGGTAAGTCACAATGGATAATTGCTGCATTTTCCATATGAGGGATTTCTTTAAGGATTTCATCCATTTTGGAAGAACCTCCCAAATTTATAATGCAAGAAGTTTCTGTAAAGTTTTCAAGGCTTATTTTGCAGGCAGAAATTGCATCGTTTACATCATCGACGGTCATGATAAAACCGCCTTTGTGGCAGAAGTTTGCGCTGGTTAAGCCAGTTGCCTGTTTTAATTCGTCTCTCTCTAAACCAAGCCAGTTTTCAGGGAAGCTGCATTTGTAATTGAGAGAATGTTCTTTTTTTAATGGCTGGATGCAATAGCCTCCGCGGTTTGAGGGGAAAATAATAAAGGCAATATCTGTTTCGCGTAATTGTTTCTGGCATGGGACGAATTCAGGGAGAACGAGAATTTTTGCTTCGATTTCAGATTTTTCCCCAGACAAAACAGAAGAATTATGTGCGGCTAAAATTTCTTCTACACGTTTCTCGGCACGTTCATTTCCTTTATATTTTTCGAACATATTTACAAGAATCATTCCAGCTGTCTGTACCGCTCTGGAAAATGCTTCATTTTCTCCATTTTCCACATCCCAGGAAGGATTAAAATTGCCAATTAAAGTGGCAAGTTCATTTTTCTCGCCGGTATTGTCGTTAATATCAAGTGGCTGGATAAATGACTCATCGAACTTTGCGGCAAGTTCTTCGCCAAGAATTTCTGCACCAAGTTCTTCCCATAAAAGACCAAATGCAGCATAAGGAACACCATTTTCACGGATACGGCTGTCGCGCTGGTGATGGTCGTATTTTCCCCTGCCAATATCAAAAACGATTCCATCAAAATCTTTTGGAACTTTATTTCCTCGGGTAATTGTGATTGCAGGATTTAAATATAACAACAGTGCATAGGAGAAAACATCGTCTGCATGAAATTTTCCACTATGTGTAAAAGCTTTTGCATTTTTCTTTTTAATTTGTTCTAATAGAGTATTCATAAAATTCACCTCAGAATTTTTATTTCAGTCGAGAAGCTGCTCAATCTTCAGTATCAGTATAATAGTATAGCATAAAGTTATAGCAGAATTATACAAAAAAATACAAAATATATCCCCCTGGGGAGCTTGTGAGAAAAAATAGAAAGGTATATCCTAGGTTTAAAACATAAAAGCTTTATAGGAGGAAAGAAAGATGCATATACCTGAAAATTATTTGAGTCCTTCGACCTGTGCGGTAATGGCCGCAGCAATGGTTTCGGTATGGACATACTCTGTTAAGAAAGTAAAAGAAGAAATTCCGAAGGTGAAGATGCCATTGCTTGGAATTGGAGCAGCGTTTTCTTTTCTTGGAATGATGTTCAATATCCCGCTTCCGGGAGGTACGACAGGACATGCAGTAGGAGGAACATTGATTGCGATTCTTACGGGAAGTCCATCGGCAGGCTGTATTGCCGTTACGATCGCACTGCTTATTCAGGCATTGTTGTTTGGTGATGGCGGTATTCTCGCTTTTGGAGCGAACTGTTTTAATATGGCTTTCATATTGCCATTTCTCGGATTTGCGATTTACAAGCTTATCTGGGAAAAAACAGGAAAAAGAAAGTTAGCAGCAGGAATTGGTTCCTACATCGGCATTAATGCAGCAGCATTTTGTGCAGCGATTGAGTTTGGAATTCAGCCATTGCTGTTTACTGATGCAGCAGGAAAGGCACTCTATTGTCCATATCCGCTTACTATTTCTATTCCGGCAATGATGATTGGACATCTTACATTATTTGGAATTGCAGAAATAGTTCTTACTACAGCAATCCTTGCATTTGTGGAAAAGATATCACCGGAAACATTAGAGGAAAAACCAGCACAGTCCGCATTTAAGCCATTATATATTCTTATGGCAGTTTTGATTATATTCACACCATTAGGTCTTCTGGCAAGTGGAACCGCCTGGGGAGAATGGGGCGTTGAAGAGATGGCATCCCTTGTAAGTAATGGAAAAGCACTTGGATATACACCGGCAGGAATGGAAAAGGGCTTTAGCCTTGCTTCACTTTTCCCGGATTACTCTATGGCAGGAATGCCGGAATGGATAGGATATATTTTATCTGCAGTTGTTGGCGTAGCGATTATTGTTATCTTCTTTAAACTTTTAGCTGGAAGTAAAAAAGATAAAATAGATTTTTCAAAAGGGCAGTCAGTGTAATGCAAAATCAGGAAAAAAATAATAGTTTTCTTCCATCATGGATGTGTGAAACGGAGCAATATGTTCCGAGTATTGATAAAGATGGATTTATTACAAAAAGTACGCAGGCAGTTCTTGGTGTACTGTCAAAATTAAAATGGAAAGAAGGGAAGGACGGGTGCCTAAGCGCCAGTCCTTCTTTAAAACTATGTTATACATTCCTATATATTTTACTTACTGCCTGTTCAAAAAACTATGTATTTTCATTAATTATGGCAGGCGGAACTATTCTTGCACTTGCAACTTATCCGGCAGAAACAATGAAACAGATACTTTCGGGGACATTTGGAGCAGTACTTTTTTCTGCACTAATACTTTTACCGGCAGTGTTTATAGGAAATCCGCAGATTTTGCTTATTATCACAACCAAAGTGTTTGTATCCGTTACGCTTATAGGTATTCTGTCAGCGGGAACATCCTGGAATAAATTAACAGCAAGCCTCCGCTCATTTCATATACCGGATATCTTTATTTTTACATTGGATATTACATTAAAATATATTGCCGTACTCGGAGAAATCTGCATGGAAATCCTTACGTCACTTCGCTTACGATCTGTAGGACAAAACAGGAAAAAAGCACAGTCCTTTTCTGGGATATTGGGGATTTCCTTTTTAAAATCAAGAGAAATGGCAGAGGAAATGTATGCAGCGATGTGCTGCCGTGGATTTGTTGGAGAATATAAAACACAAAAAACATCTACCTTTCGAAAACAGGATATCTTGAGTCTTCTTTTGATGATAGGAGTAACAGGAATATTCATTTATTTCGAGGGTCTGTGGAAATAACACGAAGCAATCAATCTAGTATCAAAGAGGGTAAAAGACCTTTTAATCCTAACATATAGCAATTTTCTATGAGAAGAGAATAAAAAGTAAAATCAAGAATAACAAAAGTAAAATCAAGAATAACAAAAATAAAAGGAAGATTCAAAATGATAGAATTAAAAAATGTATGTTATGCATATGGGAATGAAATTGCATTACGATACATTAATTTAAATATTCAAAAAGGTGAATCTGTAATAATACAGGGACCAAATGGATGTGGTAAATCTACATTGATAAAAATATTGAACGGAATCATATTTCCGATGGAAGGCAGTTATACCTATGAAGATCACGAAATAACAGAAAAAGCATTAAAAGATTCTCGCTTTGCCAAATGGTTTCATCAGCAGATGGGTTATGTTTTTCAAAATGCAGATACACAGCTTTTTTGTGGAAGCGTAGAAGAAGAAATCGCATTTGGCCCGATCCAGATGGGACTTTCCGAAGAAAAAGTCAAACAAAGAACAGAGGATTGCCTTCGTTTATTTGGAATCGAAAAACTAAGAGAACGCCCACCGTATCATTTAAGCGGTGGAGAAAAACGAAAAGTATCATTAGCGTGCATCCTTTCTATGAATCCCGAAGTTCTTATATTAGACGAACCCCTCGCTGGACTCGATGAAAGTACACAGAAAATGCTTATAGATTTTCTGAAGAAATTTCATGCAGCAGGGAAAACACTAATTATCATTACCCATAATAATCAGCTTGCGAAAGAGCTTGGAACCCGGTTTATCCAGATGAATGAAAATCATGAATTAACTATTTGATTCATTAGGGGAAACAGACGAAAATAAAAAGAATAGACCATAGTAAATGTAAAGATATCACTGCGTAGAAAATGTCTGTCCGGCATTTTTACTTGCTCTCACATTACATTTACTATGGTATTATTTCTTTTTTCGTCTGTTTTCTCTAATGAATAGTAATAGTAAAAGCCTTTCCTAGTGATTTATAGTTAGAGATAGAGATTTCCTGAGCATCATCAGTGTTTGTGGTGCTGACTTCAATTTCAGTAGATTCTGCTACTGTTTTTTCAGTGGATTCTGCCGTTTCTTCTGTACTATTAACAGAGGAAGACAGAGGAAAGTCATTATAATATGGAGTTAAAGTGAGGCAGGTGGCTTTAGGGGAAATATAGCCGGTCATTCTGTCTACTGTAAAAGTACCATTTGTTCCATCGGCGGTATCAAGGTAGAATTCTACAGGGTTTCCAAGGTCATCTTTTCCTTTCAATATAATGTCCCCAGAGAGTCCAGTATTATTTTTTGAAATAGTAAATGAGATTTGATGGTTTACGATATTACTTCTATAATTTTTTAAAGTTATTTTTGTTTTATTTGGTAAGGTAAAAGAATGATTTAATGCTACGTTTGTTGTTTTTGCATTTAATTCTTTACCGGATGCCGCAAATTTTAATTTTCCAATAGAGGTATTTGATTTATCTAATGTGGAAAAGTTGATCGTAAAATCAGCTTTCTCTGATAAAATGGAGGAATCATTTAATTGTATTTCACTTTCAGAAATAGAAGTTAGCTTGTCGATAGGAGTAGAACAGATGCCGACACTTTCTACAATAGGTTCTCCAGCGATAGTAAGGTCTATATCAATTGGCAATTCAGTGATAGTTTTGATATTTGATTTTTTCAATACAGAACTGTCTTTTATTTTTGTTTTGTAGGAAATGATAAGGCTATGTCCATCAAGAATTACTTCATTTAATGTGATAGTGATGCCGTTTTTGGATATAGATTTACCAACGACAGTACTGTAAGGACTAAGGTCTTCTTTGGTGCCTAAAAGTGTGGATAAACTTTCCATAATCTGTTGGGATTGTGCGTATACGTTCTGCCTTACCGGAGCACTGCTTCCACCAAGAAGAATAATAAAGGCAGCTGCGGCAGCAGCATATTTTTTCCAGGTGTGTTTTTTAACGGAAGTTTTTTTCTTTAAAGCAAAAGATTGTTTCCAGTTTTTTAAATCAGTACTTGTAATATCGACAGTTTCAAAAGTATCTATCTGATTGTCAATGTCATTTAATAAATCATAAATATCATTTTTCATAACTCGTACCTCCAGTCAGATGAGTTGAATTTGTTTGAGGGAAAAGAGAACGCAGCTTCTTTTTACTGCGGAAAAGCCGATTATACAGTACAGGCTTGTTTGTATTCATTTCTTTGGATATCTCATCAAATGGTTTTTCTTCTACATATAGTTTGATGAAAAGCTCTCTATCTTGTGGTTTTAGGCAGGATAACATTTGCTTTGTTTCTTCAGAAAATTCTTCTTCAAATTGTGTGTGTAATTCTATTGCATCGTCCAATCCTTTAGTATATTGCGCATTTTCCCAGCTTGTTTCCAAAAGATGATTTGCGTATTTTCTTTTATAATCAAGAGCTTTTAATCGGGCAATTCCGCCAATCCAGTTTGCAAATGGATTACGGGCGGAGTCATATGAGTCGATATGTTCCCATACAGCGAAGAAAACGTCATTCATACATTCCTCTTCGTATTGAGAAAGAACATTCAGATAACGATGCACAACAGACTTTACAAGTCCACCATAATGTACCATCACATATTCTAAAGCTCTCTCATTTCTGTGGGATAACGCTTCCACAAAATTCGATTCTTTTATCTTCATAGGTTACTCCTTTATGTACATTCGAATGTAAAAAATATATGGATAATTATATCGGTTACATTATATATTCGCAAATAAGGGATGAGAATCTCTCACTTTTTTGAAAATATTTTGATTTTTTTGAAAAGGCTGATTTCCGTCTCCCAAACCGCAGAGAACCGAAAGATTTATTTCCTTTGAATGTTACCCTAAAACCTGTTAAGATGGGAGTAGAAATTTTCGAAAGAGGAAACCACCGATGGATTATATTGATATTTTTATAAAAAACGATTATATAGATTTAAAGCAGATTGCAGAGAGTGGACAGTGCTTCCGCTGGAAGAAAATATGTCCGGGAAGATATTTTGTTATTTCTGATGGACGGACGGCATGTTTTTTTCAGGAAAAGACAGGAATCCGTATTTTGTGTCATGAGAAGGATGAGGAATATTTTAGAAAGTATTTGGATTTAGATACAGATTACGAGAAAATAATAGAACAGATTGATCCGGAAGATCGTTTTCTTTCTGGAGCGGCGAAGATGGGAAAAGGGATTCGGATTCTTCGTCAGGATCTGTGGGAGATGATTGTTAGTTTTATCATCAGTCAGAGAAATAATATTCCACGTATTATGAAGAGTATTGATGCATTATGTGAGAAACTTGGAGAAAAAATAGTATTTAATTATGAAGAGGAGCATCTTATTGGTTATAGTTTTCCGGGACCAGAAGTGCTTGCAAAGGCCGATTTGTCGGAGTTTAAGTTTGGATACCGGGAGAAGTATATTCGGCAGACAGCAGAGGATATTTTAACTGGGAAGTTTGAACTGAGTGTACTTCAAACAGCCGTTGCAAAAGGGGCATCGCCGGAAGAGGGAAAGGAGATGCTGAAAAAACTTCATGGAGTGGGAGAAAAGGTAGCATCTTGTATTCAGCTTTTTGGTTTACATCAGCTTTCCTTATTTCCGATTGATACATGGATTGCCAAAGTGGAAAAAATGTATTATAACGGGCATTTTCCAGTAGAAAGATATGAAGGGATAGCTGGTGTGATGCAGCAGTATCTTTTTTTCAGAGTTCGTGAGGAAGCAGAAAAACGTGCCTGCTTGGAAGTAAAAGCAGATAAGATGCAAAAAGAAAAGCCAGAAGAGATACGAAAAAATGTATCAAAAGAAGTTTTAAGAAAGCAGGAGAAGAAAGAATATAATCTTTCTGGCAAAATGCTATATGTATCGGATTTAGATGGCACATTATTAAATAGTGATGCCTTACTTAACGAAGACGTGCCTAAACGATTAAATGCTCTTATTGAGCAGGGACTTTGTTTTACTGTTGCTACAGCGAGAACCTATGCAACTGTGAATTCTATTATGAAAGATGTCAATCTCACCTGTCCTATGATTTTGATGAATGGAGTCATGATTTACGATCCGGTGAAAAAAAGCTGTATTCATGCGGAAATTATTGAAAGAGATTCTGTGGAATATATTTTAAAAGGAAGAAAGAAGTTTGGAGTGACAGGATTTGCATATGCACTGTCCCCTGAAATTTCCGAAGATTGCTCAAAGTCTGGCGAAACATCTGTTGTAGATAGTGCCGGACGAGTCGGCAAGTCTGGACGAAAGATGGCAACCTATTATGAAAAAATTGCGACACAGCATATGGAAAAGTTTTATACGGAACGAAGAGATTTATACCATAAGCCATTTAGTAAAGTGGAAAGATTAGAAGATATTTCAGGTGAAGATATCATTTATTTTTCCATTTGTTATGAAGAAGAAGTGTTACGGCCATTTTATGAATATTTGAAAAAAGATGAGCGGCTGAATCTGAATTTTTATAAGGATGTTTATGGAGATGGTCTGTGGTATTTAGAAATCTCGCATAAAAATGCTTCAAAATATTATGGAATACAGAAGCTGCGAAAGCTTCTTCATCCGGCCGCGATTACCGGAATGGGTGATAATCTGAATGATATTCCTTTATTTGAAGCTTGTGATCGTTCCTGTGCGGTAGGAAATGCACATAAGGAAGTAAAAGAAAGGGCAGACTATATTTTAGATACCAATCTGAATGCGGGAGTGGTAAAATTTCTGGAAAAGGAAATGAAATAAATTATCAAGACAGCCATAGAATCTGGAATTTACCGGAGACTATATAGAGAAGATAGTTGACAAAGAGTTTTGATAATATTAAAATATAGATATGAAAACTACATTACATGGAAATGAGAACACAGATTGCATTGCAGTAAGAGAGAATGCTTCATTTTGAGTGATATTTACAGTGTATTAATTTCTGTGTATAGTAATATAATAATGCATACTGGAGGATGAAATGGATTACAAGATTATTAGTGATGGCTGTTGTGATTTAGAAAAAGAGATCATTGAACAGTATAATTTACGTATTATACCTTTTTATATATCATTTGATGAGGAGACATATTATAAAGAGATTGAAGAAATCGGAATTCGTGAAGTATATGAGCGAATGGTAGGGAATCCAGATGTATATCCGAAGACCTCTCTTCCATCTGTACAGAATTATATTGACGTTTTTACGGAATATGTGAAAGAAGGAACACCGGTAGTCTGTATTTGTTTTACTCCATCTTTGAGTGGTTCTTACAACTGTGCATGTAATGCCAGAGAAATTGTTTGTGAGGATTATCCGGATGCCAAAATTGCGGTGATTAATTCTGAAGCAGGAACAGTAAGTCAGGGTCTTATGGTTATTGAAGCAGGAAGAATGTGTCAGAATGGAGTTCCTTATGAACAATGTGTAGATATTCTTGAGAAGATGAAAAAGACGAATAGAATCTTCTTTACAGTCGGTAACACAGATTATTTAAAACATGGCGGACGAATCGGAAAGCTTGCAGGAATCGCAAGCAGCGCCCTTTCCTTAAAGCCTCTGATTACTTTAGTAAATGGTGAGATCGAAGCTTCAGGAATCGGACGAAGCCGTAAGAAGACAGTTGCCAAAACGATTGCGTTAATGGATGACTATTTTAAAGAAACCGGAGATGCGATGGAAGACTATTCTTTCCGCGTTGGTTTTGGTTACGATATAGAGGAAGGCAAGGAATATTATAATACCGTTGCGAACCATATCTATGGAGAGAGCCATGTAGATCAGGTGGGAATCTGCCAGATTGGGGCAACCATTGCGGTACATACCGGACCATATGCGATTGGAATCGGGTGTGTTAAGAAGTATGAGAATTATTTATAATCTAAGCCAATCCTATTCAAATAATAAAAAAGACCCCACGGAATATAGCTTCGTGGGGTTTTTACTAAATAGAGTTTGAATAGTAAGAAATAATAGAATGTATAAACCAGAAGATATGGTTATTACTTCTCACATTTGCAGAGGCAACTATTATTCTACTTTCTCCGGGAGCGTCTCTCCCTGCCTGAGGCAAAATACTATTTATAAAAATACCAATTATATAAAATGTTTAAGAGAAACTTATTTTACTTTCACAGTTTTCACTTTGCTGTATGCCCCATAAGTCTTAGTCTTTCCAACCTGCTTGTAGGAGCGTACTTTTACAAAGTATTTCTTTTTAGATGTTAATTTCTTTACTACTTTGCTTGTTGTCTTGTTACTCTTTACTACAATTGTTTTCTTTCCTTTGAAAGATTTCTTTGTGGAATATGTGATTTCGTAACCGGAAGCTTTTTTATCTTTTTTCCAGGATACTTTGATTTTTTTCTTTCCATTTGCTTTTACTTTTGTAGTCTGTTTTGCAAGTTTTACTTTTGTGGCTGTTGTGTTTGGCTTCTTTGCTGTAGTAGCAGGTTTTGTAGCTGGTTTAGCAGCAGTTGTTGTATTTGGTTTAGAAGCTGTTGTACTGTCCGGTATGGATGGTGTTGGAGCTTCTGTGGATTGATATGGTTTTAATAATTCAGTAAGTTCATTGATTAAATCAGCAGCATCGGCACTGGTAGAACTTTCGTTTGCTAAGAGTTCTGCTGCCTCATTTTTATGTGCTAATAATACACTATCATCAGCACCGGCACCTTTTAATGCAGTTTCAGCCTGTTTGATAAGTTCCTGTAACTGTGCTTTTTGAGCTTCTGTTACAGGGATTGCAACGTGGATATCAGCGTAGTTATCACAAGAAATAGCAACGCTGTAAGTTCCACCTTCTGCATCAGATGGGATAGCATTTAAGTCAAGAGAAACGCTTTTTGCAATAGCTCCGGAATACAGAGTATAAGGAGTCTTCATATGACCTGCTCCAACAGTATATGTTACAGTTAATGTTCCGTTTTTTACAGTAGGAAGCTGATTTAAAGTAAATGATTTCATATCGTCACTGAAAGTACCGCTGATTTCTTCAGAGTAAGCTGGTTTTATAAAGATTCCATCAGCGAAAGTATAAACATAGTTACCTTCTGGTGTTACATAAGTAATCTTATTAATTGTTTTATTGACAAGCTTTGCAAATTCAGCCGTATTATCTGATTTTGCAATTCCCATAGTAGCTGCTTCATTGGCAACATTAAAAGATAATTTATAAGGTTGTACCCAGATATTTGAAAGATGTTCCAGACCTACTTTATATCCTTCTGTTGTTTCAAGAATGATTCCCTGAATAGTAGAATTGACAGGGAATCCCTCATCTTGTCGGGAATTTCTTAAGTATTTTGTGCTTGTTTCCACCACATCAATCTCGTATTCACCCCAGGTGGATCCTGTTGTTAATGTTGGTACGGCATCAGTTACAGTAGCGACTGTCTTGTTATTAGAAACATAAGAACCGTTTTCCTGAAGTATTTTATACTGAGAAGGAACCTGTGTAGGATTTTCATTTAATGTAATATCAGAAGCTTCCTCATATGCTTTGCTTAATTCTTTGTTTGCATCTTTTAAAATAATAGATTCAACATAAAGGTCAGAATCAACAGCAATATTTACATTCGCAACACCTTTTACATGATATCCCCCTGCAGCTTCTGCACTTTCCTTCTTATAATCTGTCCAGGCATTAGATAAAACAGAATACTTAGAAGTGCTGGCAGTAGTAACGACATCAAAGCTGTCTGTGCTGCTTACGTCACCAGAATAAAATTCTTTGTAAGTTAAATTAGATGTTCCATATATCGTTCCGGAAAAACCTGTACCGTTAGTTAATTTATAATATAATCCACTGTTTCCAATCTGAGTATAGCCTTCTAAAGCTTCTGCAGAATATGTGTAAGTGCTGCCTGCGATAGAAACGGATTTTGTTCCTTCTGCTGCAAATGCAGGAACAGAAAGCTGGCTGACAGACATAAATACTGCCATAGAAGCTGCCAGAGCCTTAGTTAATAATTTTTGTTTTCTCATTAAATTTGTAGTCTCCCTTCTTCTCTTGTATACTTTTAGAACCTGATTATGAAATCAAACATAAAAAATTCCAAAAGGACATATTTGATAAGAAAATAAATATATAAAAATCTGTGCACTGATTTTTAAGGCAAAAAATTAGAGAACTCTCCCTAGCGCGCATACGGAGTGCGTTAGTGGAGGGTCCCCTACCAGGTTTTCATGCATGAATATCTAATAAAAAGATATTAAGCACCGAAAATTCAATTCAAATCTTGTAAGTCTGAGATAGAAAATATATCTCGCAATTAGAGAATACTATATAAAATTAGTTGTGTCAAACAAAAAATACCAAATGAAAAAAGTTCTCAAAAAAGGGAATGCTTAAATACTAATTTTCGTTTCTTTTTTCGTCTACACGAAATCTACAATTATTATTTTGTCTTCACAGTTTTTATTGCAGACCATTTTGATGTAGCTGACTGATATCCGGCTTTTGTATATACGGCGCGGATGCGGACTTTATATCTTGTTTTCTTTTTCAGTTTCTTAAGCTGAGCAGATGTGATCTTAGCCTTGGAAACTTTAATTGTTTTTGTATCTTTTTTGTTACCGAATCCTTTTGTTGTGTACTGGATTTCATAACCGGTAGCCTTCTTAACTTTTTTCCATGTAACTTTTGCTTTGTTCTTTGTTGTTTTTCCAACTTTAAGAACAGGTTTGGAAAGTTTTACGTTTGATTTCTTTAATGCTGGTTTAGTAGCAGGTTTTTTAGTTGTTGTTGTGTCTGGGTTAGAAGGCGTTGCAGGTTTAGAAGGAGTAACAGCTTTTTCTTTTAAGCCTGAAAGAGCTTCTGTAAGTTTTGTGTTTGCAGCATCAACAATTGCCTGTGTGTTAGCGGATTTTGCTTCTTTTGCTTCTGTTAAAGCAGTCTGAAGTGCTTTCCAGGTTTCAGCAGTATATTTGCTGCTATCAAGTGCTTCTGCTTTTTTGATGGAAGCTTCAAGGATAGAAGTATTCAGCTGTACAGTTCCAGATACAGATGGGTAACCGGTTGATGTAAGCTCTATTGTGTAAGAAGCAGATTTGTCTGCAAATACAGGTGTGGAAGAACCATCTTTACCTTTAATTGCTGCATTGAAGTTAATGTTTCCGTCTGCATCAAATAAATCAGTAGCTTTAATTCCGCCTTTTCCTGTTTTTTCTACCCCATTAATTTTAATAGATGTAATATTATTTACATATTTTTTAAAGTTGACACCGGCAGGAAGAGTAACCTGATTATTTTTATTAATGGAGATATCTCCAGTCTTGTAGCCAGATTCTAATGTGAAGGAGGCTACAATATCAGAGTAAGTATCATCTGTAAATACCATAGAATAGGAACCCACACCAGTATTATCTGTAGCTTTTATCGTCAGAGTATTGTTTGCGTATGTATAATCTGTACCTTCTGTCAGGACAGTTTTTCCCATACTTACGCTGCTTAAAGTATAATTAGAACCAGAAGGAACAGCAGTAGTATCAACAGAAACGGTTGCACCATCTTTAAAGTTATCATTAGCGGTAGCTTTAATGCTGTCAGAACCAGCTAAAGTTTTACATTTTAAGTTAGTATTAATAACAATATCAGCACCGTTTTTTACAAGATAAGTAACTTTTTTAATTGTTTTACCTTGTAAAGCTTCATGACGATTATAATCAATTGTGTTTCCATGCTTTTCTTTAAATCCATCTGTTACGGCAAAGGAGAATTTGCCTCCAATCCAGATGTTTTCCAGATGCTCCATACCGTATTTCTTGCCATCTTCGTCTTCAACGATGATACCAAGTAAGGAATCTTTAGCACTTAAATTAGAAAGAGGGCTGTTTTCAGAAGTTACAGGATCTACTTCATATTGTCCGTAGGAAGACTGTGTTTTGATAGTAAGTGTATCAGAAGTATCTTCGGTAACCTCAGATTTCATAGCTGTCAAAGTACCATCACCATTTAAGATTTTATATTCAGATGGTGCATTATCAGATAATTTCATAGAACCAATAATTTCCAATAATTTGTTGCTGCATTCTTTGTTTTCGGAAATAGCCTTTTTCGCATTTTCATATAATGAAGTTGGAACAGCGATATTTACGTCTTTCATACCGATAATAGAGCCACCCTGTCCGTTTGCATTATCTTCTGAATACGTACTGGAGAAGAAAGATTTATATTTATTAGTTGTTGCACTACTTACTGCATCATACATACCACTTTCACGATAAGAAGCGGCTTTATCAGAAGTGAGGTCTAAAGTAGTATCCTCTTTTACGTCATTTAATTCTCCGTAATAGAAGTCTGCATAAGAAAGATTCGCTGTTCCGTATTCATATTTATCAAGAGCATTTTTAGCGGCTGTAAGATGTTCAACTGCTTCATTGATTTCTGCCTGAGTAGGAGTCTCTTTTGCTAAAATGTCTTTTGCTTCATTTAATTCTGTTTCGAAGCTATTCCAGCTTTTTTCTGTATAATCTGATTTCTTTAACTCTTCCACAGAAGAAACAAGTTTGTTTAACTCAGTTGTATCGCCAGCATTTGTGTCAGGTTTTACAATGTTTGCATCAGTAGCTTCAAAGTTATATGTAGAATCAGCGTATCCAAGAGCATAAATGGTTAAACTCCAGTAGCCAGTTCCGTCATATCCTTTTGGAAGCTGGCAGCGAATAGAATTTGTAAGACCTAACTGGATTCCCATACTTTTATGCATCCAGTTATCAGCAGCAAACTTTGTTCCGTAAGTGGCAAGTGCCTTAGAACGTGTGCTGTCATTTCCATAGTAGGTCCATTTTACAGCCTGCATATTAGCGCCAAGATCGCCGTAATTTTTTGTGAAATCTACACGAAGAAATTCACCGTAGCTACCGCTTGCATCCTTTACAGTTGCTCCCATATTGTTTAAATCAGCAGTTTTAAGAGTCTTATCTTTAATACCAGAAGAAGAGCCGTTACTTCTTTGGGTAAATGTGAAGGAACCATCACTCTGCTTTTCGGCAGTCTTTAGGCCATTGGTATCCTTATCAACAGATGCAGTAACGTTGTTATAAGCCTGTAGATTTTTTTCTCCATAGCCGCCAATTAAGGTACCGTTATTTTCTACAACGGAATATTTTGCTTTGAAAGCTTCAAAATCAGAAGACTTTACTGCAACAGGTACATATTTAAGACCATAAACTTTATAATCTTTCATAGTATCTTCAGTGCCATCACTGGTTTTGATTGCGCCCCTAGTAAAGGTGATTTTTTCTCCATTAGTGAGGATTGCAGTATTAGCATCTGTCCAGTGAGATATATTATAAGTTCCCTTTTCACCTTCAATAATCGCAGTACACTGATAACTTCCGCGGTGAAGTCCGTGATTAACAGTAGCTCTTGTTACTGCATCAAAGGCACCTTTATCTTTTTCACCGTGTGAATCAGCTGTATCAGAAGAAGTGGTATCTCCGGCTGCCCAAACTCCTTCAGCCTTCCAATATTCAGCCCATGTCAGGCCTGCATAGCAGTAAACGTAGTCATCACTATTTTCTGCTGTCTGTGTCTGTACTGTAGATACACTTGCTGCTTTTACAACTGCTGGAGTAATACTGGAAAATACAGTAGTACAAGTCATTGCAAGAGCAAGAGTACCTGCTACAAGTAATTTGTTTCTCATAAGTTCCTCCTTATATTATAATTGGTATTTGAGTTAGCTTATTCTAACGAAAAATATAATAGTATACTATTATTAGTTGTGTCAAACTATATATATATTAATGAAAAAAGTTCTCACTTATTTATAAAAAAATTGCATTGTCAGAATATTTTCTATATAATGTATAAAGTTAGAAAGAACTAATAAAAGTAAGTTTCAAGATAATGGAGGATTGTTGTGATAAATTTTAGAAAAAAAGCAGTTGCGATGTTACTGGCCACTGTGTTCACTGCAGGAATGCTTTCCGGATGTGGAACATCAGTAGATACAGAGAAAAGTAAGAATGATAGTAGAAAGGCTGTGGAGCAGACAACACAGGCAGAAGCGGATACAAATAGTAAGAATCAAAATGAAGAGGACAAATCAGAATCAAGAGATATTTTTGCGATGGATACGTATATGACTTTAACGGCTTACGGAAAGAATGCTAAGAAAGCGTTGGATGAGGCGGTTGATGAGATTAACAATATTGAACAGCTTGTTTCTACGGGGATTGACAGCAGTGAAGTTTCGCAGATTAATAAGAATGGAAAAGGTTCGGTATCAGAAACAACAGGATATCTGATTAAGCGCTCAAAAGAGATTTATGACAGCACGAATGGAGTGTTTGACATTACGATTTATCCGATTATGCAGGCGTGGGGGTTCCCGACGGAGAACTATCGTGTTCCCGGAAAGAAAGAGCTGAAGAAGTTAAGGGGACTGATGGGAGCAGATCACGTTTTATATGATGAAAAAAAACAGGAGGTCACTTTAAATAAGGAAGGAATGAAGATTGACCTTGGTGGAATTGCGAAAGGATATACTTCTTCAAAAGTAATGGATATTTTTAAAGAAAATGGGATTTCGAGTGCAGTGATCAGTCTTGGCGGTAATGTGCAGACACTAAACGGAAAGCCAGATGGTTCTGACTGGAGAGTGGCGGTTGAGAATCCGGCAGATACGGGAAGTTATATTGGAGTGCTTTCTATAAAGGATAAGGCAGTGATTACTTCTGGGGGATATGAGCGTTATTTTAAGCAGGATGGAAAAACATATCATCATATTATTGATCCGGCTAATGGATATCCGGCAAATAATGGTCTGACGTCTGTTACGATCGTATCAGATGACGGAACACTTGCAGACGGTTTGTCCACATCATTATTCATTATGGGACCGGAAAAAGCACAGAAATACTGGAAAGAACACAGTGATGAGTTTGACACGATTCTTGTAAAAGATGACGGAAGCATTCTAGTTTCAGAGGGACTCGCAGAGTATTTTACCAGTGAGTCTGATTTTACGATAATAAAAAAATAATGATACAAAAAATTTCTCATAAAATCAAGTACAAAAAGATTTCGAGAATATAAGAATACAAGAGTACAGGAATACAAGAATACATTCAAAAAGAAAGGGAGATATGATGAGAGAAAAGTGGAAAAAATATGTTGAAAAATTTAAAAGTCTTGGTGATAAGGTTTTAGGTGTGAAAGGAATTACAGCGATAATTCCGGCGGTTTGCCTGGCGGTTCTTATGGTGACAGTACTTACCGGATACAAAACCCCACAGGCAAAAAAGTATGAAGCTTCAGAGACAGAAGACATCAGTCAGATTAAGGAAGCGCTTGCGAAGGAAAGTACAGCAGCAATGGCAGAAACAACGAAAAAGAATACAACAAAGAAGGGGGCTATTGATGTAAAAGATGGAACGTATAAAGGTTCTGCAAACGGATATGGCGGAAAAGTTACAGTAAATGTTACTGTAAGTAAAAAGACAATGACGGCGATTGATATTGTCAGTGCTCCAGGTGAGACGGATTCTTTCTTTCAGCGTGCAAAAGGGGTTATTGATGAGATGCTTACGGCACAGAGTACAGATGTAGATGTCGTGTCCGGAGCAACATACAGTTCAAATGGAATTATCGGTGCAGTAAAAAATGCACTTTTTGGAACGGAGTCTAATAATGCGACAGCGGCAGCAGCGAACGCAGGTAATGCAGGTGGTTCGGCTCCGAGTGTTTCTAAAGTAAGTGAATCCGGTACATGGAAGGATGGAACTTACACTGGTTCGGGCAAAGGATTTGGTGGAACTATTTCTGTAAAAGTAACAGTAAAAGATGGAAAAATCAGCGCGATCGATGTAACAAGCGCATCAGGAGAAACTGCTTCCTATTTTAGTAAGGCAAAAGGAATTATCCCAAAGATGATCAGCGGACAGACTACAAATGTGGATGCGGCATCTGGAGCAACCTATAGTTCCAATGGAATTATTACCGCAGTAAGAAATGCTCTTTCAAAGGCGGAAACAGGGAAAAGCAGTACGAAAAAGAAAAAGAAGAAAAACAAAAAAAATAAGAAAAAAAACAGTGGTTCTAACAGCAATAATAACAACAATAATATTGCAGCACCGGCAGAAGGGTATGAAGATGGCACTTATACTGGAAGTGCGGCCTGTTCGGGAGAGCAGTTTAAGGAATATAGTGTAACGGCAAATGTAACGATTAAAAATGGAAAGATTTCTGCGGTGGAGATTTCTTCTACAGCAAAAGGAACCAACCTGAAACAGTTTATGAGCAGAGATGAGATTAAGAATCTTCCATCACTTATTGTCTCTAAAAACGGAACAAGCGGAGTAGATGCTGTCAGTGGAGCAACGTACAGTTCCCATGCTATTTTTAATGCGGTAAATGATGCTTTATCAAAGGCGAAGAAAAACAGTTCTTCTACGGAAAAGAAAGAAGAGACAACAACGGAGAAGAAGGAAGAGACGACAACAGAAAAGAAAGAGGAAACGACCACAGAAAAAAAAGAAGAGACAACGACAGAAAAGAAAGAGGAAACGACTACAGAGAAAAAAGAAGAAACAACAGAAAATCCAGACGAAGGGAAAAACTACAAAAATGGAACATACAAAGTAAGCATAACCTGCGAGCCGGATGAAGATGAGGATTTTGATCCGTATACGATTTCCATGGATATCACAATTAAAAAAGATAAAATTACAGAAATTTCTAATATTACCGCGAATACAAATTCAACGAATAAAGCATATACAAACGATGCAAAGAAAGGAATGGTTTCTAAAATTGTAGCAAATGGAAATGCAGATGGTGTAAATACTGTATCAGGAGCCACCTGTTCTTCTAAAGCAATTAAAGATGCATGCCAAAAAGCATTTAATACAGCAAAGAAGTAATTTTGAAAAGAGAAGCTTTTGCGTTTATTTAAGAAAAAGTTATTTGAATATTTAAAATAGTAAGAAAATTTATAAAAGATAGTAGAAAACATTTTAGAAGGGACAACGAATGAAATACAAAAACTTTTTAATCCGTTTATTTGATCTTATTCTCGTTCTGGGGCTTTTAGCAGGGTATCAGGCTGTAATTTACAGTCGTGATAAAGAAGCCACAATTGCAGAATTAAAAAGCCAGGTAAATCAGCTTCAAGGAGAAAAAGAGGATATTCTTGAAGCAGCAAAAAATTCCGGAAAGCTGGGGGCAGATGGTGCATCTGCCGGTCAGGCTGAAACGTATAAAGATGGAAACTATACTGGAAGTTCGCAGGGATTTGGAGGAGAAATCAAAGTAAAAGTAACGGTATCCGGGAAGAAGATCAGTGCGATAGACATTATAGAAGCAAGTGGAGAAGATGAAGCTTATTTATCAATGGCAAAAGATATTGTGAAGACAATACTTGATAAGCAGACGACAGATGTTGATACAATAAGCGGAGCAACCTATTCATCTACAGGAATAAAGAATGCAGTAGGACAGGCATTAGAGGGAGCAGCTAAATAATGAAAAAAAAGAAAAAAATATCGGTGCAGACAATCATAGAAGTGATGATACGGGCAGTATTTTTTATTATCTATCCAGCGTTATTTTCCACTGCATTTACCGGAATAAAATTAATTGTAGAACAAATTACACAGCGTGCAAGTCTGCAGTGGAATTCCTTTGTACAGACACTTGTGGTATTACTGGTCTTTACCATTGTGTTTGGACGATTTTTCTGTGGATTTGCCTGTGCATTTGGAACCTGGGGGGATTTCGTTTATTTTATTTCATCTATGATTCGCAAAAAAAGAAAAAAGAAACCGTTGAAATGTTTTTCAAAAGCGGGAAAGATACTCCGGTATTTAAAATATGTTGTCCTGCTTGTTGTCCTGCTTCTTTGCATAAAAGGTTACAGTAGTGCCGTTGCTGTACATAGTCCGTTCAGTGCATTTTCCCGTTTCCATCAGTTGAAGATGGCAGACAGCCTTATAGGAACAGGTCTCTTTTTATTGGTTACAGCAGGAATGGCATTGGAACCAAGATTTTTCTGTCGTTTCTTATGCCCAATGGGAGCAGTATTTTCCCTGATGCCGGTGTTACCATTTTCTGTAATCAAACGAAACAGAGAAAACTGTATTCCAAACTGTAAAGCGTGCAATTTAGTATGTCCGGCAAACCTTGAGATACCATCGGATAAAGAAGGGGATAATGCGACATCCGGTGAATGTTTCTCCTGTGGAAAATGTATCGGAAAATGTCCAAAGCAAAACACACATAATGGTTTTTTGGGAAAGCTATGGTTACCAATGCTTGTAGGAAAGGCTGTGATATTATTCGTGATATTTAGAATATTGTATTAAAAACTTTTCCAGATTTTGTCTATCAGATAAATTACTATATCAAAAAAACTTTTTCGTGTTATAATGGACAGTAATCTGTGTATAAAATTCAGTTTTGCCGTCCCAGCAGGAAAGGAGCATTTTTTGAATAAAGCGAATTTGATTATAGAAGAAGTGAATAAAGTAATTATTGGTAAAGAAAAGGTCATCCGTAAGGTGTGGATGACGATTCTCTCTGGTGGACATGTTTTGCTTGAGGATGTACCTGGTGTGGGAAAGACAACGATGGCGCTGGCTTTTTCAAAGGCTTTGGGACTTTCTTATCGAAGAATACAGTTTACACCGGACGTCATGCCATCGGATGTGGTCGGTTTCTACTATTATAATAAGGAAAATGGAAAGTTTGAATACCGTCAGGGAGCAGTTATGACGAACCTTCTGCTGGCAGATGAAATTAACCGTACTTCAAGTAGAACGCAGTCAGCACTTTTGGAGGTTATGGAAGAAGGACAGGTAACGGTAGATGGTGTGACAAGAAATATACAGGAACCATTTTTTGTTATTGCAACGCAAAATCCGCTTGGTTCTGCGGGTACGCAGATGCTTCCGGAGTCGCAGATGGATCGTTTTATGGTTCTTTTATCTATGGGATACCCAACAATAAAGGAAGAAATGATTCTGATGAGTCAGAGAAAGGTGAGTGATCCATTAGATGATGTGAATGAGGTTATCTCAAAAGAAGAATTACTTTCTATGCAAAAGGAAGTGAATGAGATTAAGGTTTCTTCTTTAATCTATCAGTATATTGCAATGCTTTCTGATGCGACACGAAGACATGATATGATTCAGCTGGGTGTCAGCCCAAGAGGATCTCTGGCCTTGTGCAGAATGGCAAAAGCGAGTGCATTTTTGGCTGGCAGAGATTATGTTGTGCCGGAAGATGTTCAGGATGTTGTAAAAGATGTTTTCCGTCATCGTCTGGTATTAAAGTCAAGAGCAAGGTTATCGAGGAAAGATGTGGATAAGATTATGGATGAAATTTGTGCCACTGTACATGTGCCAGATCGAAGAGCGGCAGGAGGAAGAAGATGACCCGAAAAAGATTATGGATGAATCGAATTAGCGGGATTGTCTGTCTGTTACTGTGGATTGCGTTAGTCATTTTTCTTTCTGGAACAACAGGGAAGATTGCCGGGATGGCATTAGGAATTATGTTGCTGGTGGCTGTCATTTATAATCTTTATCTTCCAAAAGAAGTTTCTACTCATCTGATTATTCCTGCCTATGCGCAAAAGGAAGAAAAAATTACCGGACGACTTTGTATCAGCAATACAGGAGTGTTCCCTGTTTTATCTGGGAAAGTTTTTTTACAGGTAAAGAAGACGATTAGTGGGGAACAGGAAATATTTTCTATGAATATCAGGGCAGCGGGACGAAAAAATGGTGCGGCTGCTTTTGTTATAGATTCGGAATATATGGGATTTTTGGAAATCACGATTTTGCGGGTGGAACTGTACAGCTTTTTTGGATGTATGAAAAAGGTAACATATGTAAATCAGGAGAAGGTGGTAATGATTCTGCCACAAACAACGGAACTGCATTTTCCAGTACAAAACAGCGGAGCTGCCTGTTCTTTTTTTGATGAGGAACAAAGTGGTAAAAAGGGAAATGGTCCGGGGGAATATTTTGGAATCCGTCCGTATGTTGATGGAGATTCCATGAAGTTAATTCACTGGAAGCTAACAGGAAAAACAGATGAATATATGGTAAAAGAAGTGGAAGTTCCTATGATGCGGATGCCACTTATTTTTCTCGAAACAAGGGTAGAAAAGCTGGATGCTGCTATGATTGACGGGTTGTTAGAAGCATTTTTTTCTATTTCACAGCATATGGCACAGGAAGGACAGAAGCATTGTCTTTGTTGGTGGGATAAAAAGACCGATGGATGGAATTTTTACAATGTGGCAAATGCAATGCAGTTGGAAGAAGTGTATGCCCATGTATTTCAAAGTATGTTTTTTTCTCAGGGGAATGCAACGATAGATTCTTTTGAAAAAGAAAGAAAAGAACAGTTTTCAGAAGTGATTTATATTACAGAGTATTGGAACGAGAAACAGGCAGTTTTCGATGACTGGAACCTGACTTTATTATTAGAACGACGGGAAGCAAGAAAAGAAGAAGGGGAAGCGTTAGTACCGTATATTTTTTCGGCAGAAACCATGGGAGAGGATATTGATCGGATTTTGACAGCGTACAGGAGTGTAGATTATGGAGCATAAAAACTCATTTCACATTAAAAAATTGAATCATCAGAGTGGATTTGGCTGGGCAGAAATGATGCGGGCCGGGTATGTGTGGCTTGCTGCGCTGTTATGTTTTATCTGGTATGCTGCCGGCCGTTTTGAAATGTATACAGCAGGTGTTGTTCTTTTTATTGGGACAGCCTTTTTTATATTGTTGTATTTCGTTGGGATATCTGTTGGAAAAGGTTTTGCGGTTTTTATAAGCGGTTTGTATTTTTTTGTTCCATTTTTCATTCTTTCTATGGAGAATATTCGAAGAGCTTTATTGATTTTCTCCCGAACAGTCTTTGATTATCTGGCAGATTATGGACAGAGCAAAAATATTTTTCATCGTATAATTCAAAATACATCGGTAGATATGCAGACAGGAAATGTGGAGTTTTTGCCATTTGTTGTCGGAATATTGGGGATAACTTTATGGCTTATTCTTTTTATGGCGCTGTTGTGGAAAGTCCAGCCTTGTATTTTATTTTTTGTAGTAGCGTTCTGCTTCGCTTTTCCATTTTTTGTATGGGGAGTCCGGCCAGAATTGTTTGCAGTGTTAAGCTTTCTCATTTTTTGTTTCTTTTTCTTTGCTCCGTCTTTTTGGGGAGGAGTACTTGGAACTTCAATTCTTATTATTTTACTTCTTTTAGGAACTTTCTCAGGAATGACAAATACCGGACAGATGTCGGCAATTCAAAAGAAGTGGAATAAAGAACGATATAAAGAGGATGTATCTGTTCTTCCGGAAGGTCAGCTTACAAAGGCAAAGAAGATGAAGCGGACAGGTGAAGAGGCTCTTAAAGTAAATATTTATAAGAAAAACAGTTATTATCTGAAAGGATTTGTTGGAACAACTTATGAGAATAATTGTTGGAAAGCAAGTACAAATAACTGGAATATTTTTGGCTCAGACAGGAGTATGCTTGCAGCTTCTGACCGGGAGGCATACGAATCTTTATTATGGCTTCATAATAAAGAATTTTACGGAAATACAGTAATGTATCATTTTGTAAGGCAGAAAAAGCTTTCGGAAGGGAAAACAGATCCGTCTCTTTACAGTTTATCTGTAAAAAATGTAGGGGCGAATCGAAAGTATCTTTATCTTCCTTATGAGAGTGCTGTTTTACCAACAATATATGAAGAAGAAGGGACGGCAGCGATTAATAAAACAGAGAATATATTCGCTTCTGGAATAAAAGGAGCAGGAGAATATTCTTTTAAAGCAATGGAAACAATGGCTGGAAAGTTGAAATCGTCTACCAATATTAAGACGGAGGATAAGAATCTTTCCTCAAAAAAAATGACGGAAAGCTATAAAGAATATGTAAATGCAACATGTCTTTTCTTAAATAAAGAAACAAAAACATTGATTTCTTCTGCAACAGAAGGGAGTCTTCAAAGTAATCTATCGGTATTAGCAATTATAAACCGGGTAAAAAGCTTCATGAAAACATCGATTACCTATAATGAAAATCCAGGAAGTATCTCGGAAGATGAAGATTTTGCCCAATGGTTTTTTGAAGATAAAAAAACAGGATACGATGTGCAGTATGCGGCGGCAGCAGTAATGATGTTTCGTTATTATGGAATTCCATCCCGTTATGTGGAAGGATACCTTCTTACACCGGAAACGGTAAAAGAGGCAGGAACGGCAGAGACGGTGACTGTTTCACAAAAATACGCGCATGCATGGCCGGAAATTTATCTGGATGGAATGGGATGGATTCCGGTAGAAGTTACTCCCAAATATGAAAACATTATGGGAACACCGTATTATGAGACACAGGAAACTGCGGTAAGTAATTCAAGTTCGTCAGATCAATCTTTAGAAAATGACGATAAGAAGAAACAAGAAAAACAGCAGGAACAAAAAACACAGGAAAAAGAACAGACAACAGAAAAGAAATCAGAAAAGAAAACAGTAGAAACACCGCAACAGATTCCGCAGGATCGATCAAAGCAAAGTAAAGGTGGAAGAACCGTTCATAAAATCCTGTATATTCTATGTTTCTTTATTTTCATAGCAGGTCTTTTGCTTTTTGTATTTAGAAAACGACTGCAAAAAGTATACCGAAATTATAAAACAGATAAACTTTTAAAACAGCAAAAGTATAGTCAGGCAGTTATGTTCTGGTACGATATTTTGTGTAAAACAATATATGGAAAAGAAAAAATAAAAGATAATCGTGTAAGAACCTTTGAAAAAAGACTTCGTACCTTTGACAGAGAAATGGAACCGAAAAAGTTACATCTTTGTATGAGGATTCGCCAGAAAGCGGTGTATTCACCAGAAGGAATCACTAGAAAAGAAGCAGAAGCTGCAGTACATTTTCTGAAAAAAGAGTGTGAAAAACTGAAATAAAGGTATTTTAAGTTTCGTTTCTATTGACAGGGAAAACTATAGCGATTAGAATATTTTCATAATTAGATTTAAATTAAGCGAGGAAAAAATATGTGGTTAGCAGATAACTGGAAAGAATATGAAGTCATAGATTGCAGCGAAGGTGAAAAACTGGAACGCTGGGGCAAATACACCCTTCTTCGTCCAGACCCTCAGGTAATCTGGAATACAAAAAAAGAAGATAAACACTGGAAACATTTAAATGCACATTATCACAGAAGCAAAAAAGGTGGCGGAGAGTGGGAGTTTTTTGATCTTCCAAAGCAGTGGGATATTCATTATAGAAGTCTTACCTTCCATTTAAAACCATTCAGTTTTAAACATACAGGGCTTTTCCCAGAACAGGCAGTCAACTGGGACTGGTTTTCTGATAAGATTAAGAAGGCAGGCCGCCCAGTAAAAGTATTGAACTTATTTGCCTATACTGGTGGAGCAACACTTGCAGCCGCAGCTGCGGGAGCATCTGTAACTCATGTAGATGCCTCAAAAGGAATGGTTACCTGGGCAAAGGAGAATGCGGTTGCTTCTGGTCTTGGTGATGCACCGATTCGCTGGCTTGTAGATGACTGTGTGAAGTTCGTAGAAAGAGAAATCCGCCGTGGCAATCATTACGATGGAATTATTATGGATCCACCATCTTATGGACGTGGGCCAAAGGGAGAGATTTGGAAGATTGAGGAGAAGATTTATTCTTTAGTATGTCTTTGTGAAAAGCTTCTTTCCAAAGACCCGCTGTTCTTCTTAATTAATTCCTATACAACAGGATTACAGCCTGCCGTTCTTTCCTATATGTTAGGAACAGCAGTTGCGAAAAAACATGGTGGAAAAGTCAGTGCAGATGAGGTTGGTCTTCCTGTCAGTGCAAATGGACTTGTTCTTCCATGCGGTGCTTCCGGACGATGGGAAAAGAAATAGATGGGAGATAGCATATGAGTGCTAAAAAGACAGCTTTTTATGGAATGTTTCTTGCGCTTGCTTTAGTAGCAGGATATATTGAACAGCTTATACCGATTAATCTTGGAATACCCGGAGTAAAGCTTGGACTTGCAAACATTGTTACAATGCTTCTTCTTTATATAGTAGGAGTCCCTGCAGCCTGCCTGATTTCCGTACTTAGAATCCTATTATCAGGATTCCTCTTTGGAAGCGGATTCGCAATGGTCTACAGTGCAGCAGGAGCGGCAATGAGTATGCTAGTTATGGCACTCTTAAAGAAAACAAAGAAGTTTTCTTCTGTAGGAGTAAGCGTAGCAGGCGGCATCTTCCACAACGTAGGACAGATTATCGTTGCCATGATTGTATTGGAAACAAAGGCATTAGCCTACTATCTCCCAATTTTAATCCTTTCTGGACTCGTAGCCGGAATCTTAATCGGAATCTTAAGCGGGATATTAACAAAGAGATTAAATCCGATAATCAAGCAGCATTTTGTATAAACAGACGAAAACTCTAAACATCCTATTTTGACAGCTGCTTTATAGTCGCTGCGTGTTGAATGTTTGCTTTTGCGCTCGCATCCAGCACTTGCTCCGAAGCCGCATCTGCCAAGATAAGATGTTTAGAGTTTTCTGTTTATAGAAATACTAGAGCGTGTTTGAAAAATCATTCCTGCAACCTGCACGCCCCAATTTGCGGTATATTTTGCCTTCATTCGGTTGACGTAGCCCGCTACGCCGCCCTCATTCAGGCGAAATCTCCCGCAAATTGTAACGCACATCTTGCAGAAAGCATTTTTCAAACACGCTCTAAAGGAATGCTGGATTAAATTGGATTACTATCCCCTTTCTTCTTCAGAGATAGAAATCGGATATGGAATAGTGCCACTTTTGAGCAAGTTCATAATGCGGGCGAGCATTATGAGCGCAGTGATACGGAACAGCTGCCATATATCTATTAGCTTAGTTTCGTCTGTCAAATGACGAGATAAAGGAGGAAACACAAATGGAAATTACATACGATTACTATCGCATATTCTATTATGCGGCTAAATATAAAAGCTTTTCAAAGGCGGCAGAGATTCTGATGAGTAACCAGCCGAATATTACGCATTTTATGAATAATCTGGAGAATCAGCTTGGCTGTCGTTTGTTTATTCGTTCAAATAGAGGAGTAACACTTACAAGAGAAGGGGAGAAGCTATACAAGCATGTAACAATTGCATATCAGCATTTTCAACTGGCAGAGTTAGAACTGGCGAATGATAAAAGTCTGCAGAGTGGAATTATAACCGTTGGTGTAAGTGAGATCGCATTACATTTGCTGATCTTACAGGTAATGGCAGACTTTCGAAAAGCATATCCGGGTATCCGCATCCGCCTTTCCAATCATTCTACTCCGGAGACGATTCAGGAAGTAAAAGATGGTCTGGTTGATCTGGCAGTAGTATCTACACCGGCCGATATCCCTGCTACATTAAAATCTACGTCTTTGATGGATTTTTCAGATGTAATGGTAGTGAGCAGCTCGCATAAAGAATTATGTGAGAAGCCGATACATCTTTCAAAGATGCAGGATTATCCACTCATTTGTCTTGGGAGAGGAACAAAGTCATATGAGTTTTTCAGTAATTTTTATCAAAGATATGGTTTAAAGTTAAATCCAGATATTGAAGCCGGAACAATTCATCAGATTCTTCCGATGGTTGTCTATGATCTTGGAGTAGGTTTTTTACCAGAAAATGTAGGTATAGAAGCCTTAGAAGATGGGAAAATAATAAAAGTACCCCTTATAGAGAAAATCCCACAAAGACAGATCTGCCTTGTGGAGTCAAAAAGAACACCGCTTAGTATAGCAGCTAATGCATTAAAGCAATTTATAAATAATTATATTGAAACGAAATTAAAAGACAAAGCGTGATTATTTAAAGAAATTTCCAGGTATGTTATAAAGATATAATAATTATGATTGAAAGCTAATTTATAGTGATTCAGAGATATACAGACTTTCAAAAAATAAAAATAGTCTCTATATTTTAAGAATTATGTCCGAATTGTTATAATAATTTGTAATTATTCTTTCTTTTTTTCTTAAACATTCTTTATCAAATCTGACTGATTTCTGACAAGATTTCTCATATTCATACAAATCGTTTTGTCAAATTGAATAAAAAAATCGTATTTATATGAGAAATCTTTGCATTATGTAAAATTTATATGATGGATAAAAATATAAAACATTTCCACATAAATAAAAAGAGGGGTAGAATGTGTAGCAATGGTTCAGGGCGAACAATCTCTTCCTATTAAATAGGGTAGCAAAGAAGATTGTCACCAATATAAGAATCAGGAAGGAGTGTGGCAGATGGATGCTCTGGTCAATGAACTGATGAAAGAGTTGAATTGCGACACTGTCTTTACGATTCCGGTACTCGGAGGAATCCCGGTTAAAGAATCTGTAGTAGTAACATGGATTATCATGGCGGTCATTCTGGTACTTTGTATAGCGTTAACCAGAAATTTAAGCGTAGAAAATCCAAGTCGTGGACAGATCATACTGGAAACAATCGTAAGCGGCGGACACAATTTCTTCAAGGACACACTGGGAGAACATGGAGCGGAATATATACCGTATCTTATGACAGTGACCCTCTACATCGGTATTGCCAATCTTATCGGACTGCTTGGTTTTAAACCACCGACAAAAGACATGAACGTGACGGCGGCATTAGCATTTATGAGTATTGTCTTAATTGAGGTAGCCGGCATCAGACAAAAAGGAGCAAAAGGATGGGTAAAGAGTTTTGCGGAACCAATTCCAATTATCTTACCGATCAATATTATGGAGATTTTTATTAAACCATTATCTCTGTGCATGCGACTTTTTGGTAACGTACTTGGTTCTTTCGTTATCATGGAATTATTAAAGTTAATTGTTCCGGCAGTATTACCGGCAGTGTTTAGCTGTTACTTTGATATTTTTGATGGTTTGATTCAGGCCTACGTATTTGTATTCCTTACATCGTTGTTTATTAAGGAAGCGACAGAATAAGAAAACAACAAAAAATTTAAAGAGAAAAGAAAAGGAGTGTTGTAATTATGTCATCAGCATTATTTGTAGCAATTGGAGCAGGAGTTGCAGTATTAACAGGTATTGGAGCAGGTATCGGTATCGGTAAAGCTACCGCAGCCGCAACAGATGCAATCGCAAGACAGCCGGAAGCAGAAAGTAAGATCAGTAAAGCATTATTACTTGGTTGTGCGTTAGCAGAGGCAACAGCTATTTACGGTTTCGTTATCGCATTATTAATCATCCTTTTCCTTAAATAATAAAAGCTTAAAAGGCTATTTGGAAACTTACAGATTTTTAATGAAAAAGGAAGGCGGACGAAGAATATGCTTAATATAAATCCATGGAATATGGTAATGATTGTAATAAATCTTCTTGTATTATATGCGATTTTTCGTAAGTTCTTATATAAACCGGTTATGAATGTAATTCATCAGAGAGAAGAATTGATTCAGGGACAGTTTGATTCTGCTAAAAAAACGCAGGATGATGCCCTTCAGTTAAAGACTGATTATGAAGAAAAATTACAGAAGGCAAATGTAAAGGCCGATGAGATTATTCTTGCAGCAAGAGATCAGGCAAAAGAAGAGCATGAGAAAGCAGTGCTTGAGACACAGGCAAAGACGGACAGAATGATCGAGAAAGCAAAAGCAGATATCGAAAAAGAACAGAAACAGGCACAGCAGGAAGTGCAGGGTGAGATTGCGAAACTTGCACTTATCGCCGCAAGAAAGATTATAGAGACAGGTGAGGCCCATGACGCAGAAGGCAGTAAATAATGCGAAAGTATTATACCGTCTGAATATTTCAAGAAGCGATGTGGAAGAAGCCCATAAAATTTTCACGAAGGCTCCTTTCCTTCTCGAGACTCTGACAAATCCAGTTGTTTCAGAGGAAGCGAAAGAGGTAGTGCTTGACAAAATTGCGAGACAGAGTGGAATGCCGGAACTTCTTGAGAATTTTATGAAGATGATGTGCCGGATTGGTGAAATCGGACAGATCACAGATATTTTTAACTGCTATTATGAATACTGGGATAAAATGAATCACATTCTTCACGCAAAAGTCATTTATGCAGATGACAAGGCAAAAGAAGAAAAAGAAGCAATTCAGAAGCAGTTAGAGAGCATTTATCCAGATGAAAAGGTTGTTCTTTCGGAAGAGACAGATGCTTCCCTTCTTGGTGGTTATGTTGTTCGTGTCGGTTATGAAGAGTATGACCACAGTTATGAAGGTAAACTCAGACGGTTAGAAAGAAAATTAACAGGGAGGTGAATCTTGTGGGCGCAATCAGTGCAGAAGATATAATCTCTATTATACAGAGTGAAATCGAAAATTTTGATGTGGACAACACAAGTGAAGAGACAGGTACGGTCATATATGTAGGTGACGGAATCGTTACTGTTTATGGTATTGACCATGCGATGTACGGTGAGGTTGTCGTTTTTGATAATGGAGTAAAAGGAATGGTTCAGGATATCCGTCAGAACGAAATTGGTGTAATCCTTTTCGGACGTGATACTGGAATCAAAGAAGGAACAAAAGTAGTTAGAACAAAGAAAAAAGCAGGTATTCCTGTTGGTGACGAATACATTGGACGAGTAATTAATGCGTTAGGTGAGCCAATTGACGGCGGCGCAGAGATTAAGGCAGATGGTTATCGTCCGATTGAAGAAGAAGCACCTGGTATCATTGAGAGAAAGTCAGTAGATACCCCAATGGAAACGGGTATTCTTTCCATCGACTCCATGTTCCCAATCGGACGTGGACAGCGTGAGTTAATCATTGGTGACCGTCAGACTGGTAAAACTTCTATTGCAACAGATACGATTCTTAACCAGAAAGGAAAAGGAGTTATCTGTATTTACGTTGCAATTGGACAGAAGGCATCCAGCGTTGCCAAGATTGTAAATACCTTAGAGAAATATGACGCAATGGATTATTCTATCGTTTTATCCTCTACAGCAAGTGAACCTGCATCCCTGCAGTATATTGCACCATATGCAGGTACAGCGTTAGCAGAATATTTCATGCATCAGGGAAAAGATGTGTTAATCGTATATGATGACTTATCCAAACATGCGGTAGCATACCGTGCGATTTCCCTGCTGTTAGAGCGTTCTCCTGGACGTGAGGCTTATCCTGGAGATGTATTCTACTTACATTCCAGATTATTAGAGCGGTCCAGCCGTCTTAGTGATAAGCTTGGTGGAGGTTCTATCACAGCACTTCCAATCATTGAGACACAGGCCGGCGACGTATCTGCTTACATTCCTACAAACGTAATTTCTATTACAGATGGACAGATATTCTTAGAGAGTAATCTTTTCTTCGAAGGTATGCGTCCAGCGGTAAACGTTGGTTTATCCGTATCCCGTGTAGGTGGAGCAGCACAGACAAAAGCAATGAAGAAGGCATGCGGAAGTATTCGTATTGACCTGGCACAGTATCGAGAGATGGAGGTATTTACCCAGTTCTCATCAGACCTTGATGATGCAACAAAGGCACAGTTAGCACATGGACGTGCAATCATGGAACTGTTAAAACAGCCATTATGCCATCCGTTATCCTTACATGAGCAGGTAATTACATTATGTCTTGCAAACAATGGTATCTTTGATATCGTTATGCCAAAAGAAGTAAAGAAATATCAAAAAGATATTCTTTCTTATCTTGATCTCAAACATCCTGAAATCGGAAAAGAAATTGAGAAAAAGAAAGATTTAACTGATGAATTGATTGCAAAGATTATAGAAGCAGCAAAGGAATACACTGATAAATAACAGGCAGGTGTTGGTATGGCAAGTGCAAAAGAAATTCAGGACAGGATGCGAAGTATCAAAGATACATTGAAAATTACAAATGCAATGTATATGATTTCTTCCTCCAAACTGAAAAAATCAAAAAAAATGTTAGCGGACACAGAGCCGTATTTCTATACCCTTCAGTCTGAAATGAGCCGAATTTTAAGACATCTTCCAGATATGAACAGCATTTATTTTAAGACAAATGCAGAAATTCCGGAAAGAAAGAGAAAAGCCGGTTATATCGTCATTACAGCAGATAAGGGACTGGCTGGTTCTTATAATCATAATATTTTAAAACTTGCAGAAGAAGAACTTGAAAAAAGAGATGATTATAAACTGTTTGTTCTCGGTGAATTAGGACGGCATTATTTTGAACAGAAAGGAATTAATATTGATAAACAGTTCCATTTCGTTGTTCAGGATCCATCTTTAAGCCGTGCCAGAAGAATTGCCGAGGATTTATTAAAGCTTTACCATGAAAATCAACTTGATGAACTTTACATTATATATACAACCATGGTAAATGCAATGCAGGAGGAGGCACAGGTTGCCCAACTCCTGCCACTGAAAAAAACAGACTTTAAGATTCCAGTTCCGATTGATATCCCATTAGAGGGACTTGCATTAAAACCTTCTGCTGAAGAGGTTATGGACCACATCGTTCCAAACTATGTAGTAGGTTTTGTGTATGGTGCGTTAGTAGAAGCATTTTCCTGTGAGCAGAATGCCAGAATGATGGCAATGGAAGGTGCGACAAACAGTGCGAAACAAATGTTAAAAGAACTGGATATTGAATATAACAGAGCCAGACAGGCTGCGATCACGCAGGAGATTACGGAGGTAATAGCCGGAGCGAAGTCGCAGAAGAAAAAGAAGAAATAAAAAGCGGAAATAATATAAGGAGGCTTTTTTGATGAAAACAGGAAAAATTATTCAGGTTCTTGGACCTGTAGTCGATGTTGAATTTGAAAATCAAGAATTGCCTGCAATCAGAGATGCTCTCGAAGTACAAAATGGAGATAAAAAATGTGTGATGGAGGTTGCACAGCATATTGGTAATCACGTTGTAAGATGTATTATGCTGGCAGCCAGTGAAGGTCTTCACAGAGATATGGAAGTTACTGCTGAGGGAAGCGGTATCAAAGTACCTGTTGGAGAGAAAACATTAGGCCGTCTCTTTAACGTACTCGGTGAAACGATTGATGACGGAGAGTCGATTAAAGACGCTCCAAAGATGGTAATTCACAGAGAACCTCCGACATTCGAAGAACAGAACCCGGCAGTAGAGATTCTTGAAACCGGAATTAAAGTTATCGACCTTCTTGCGCCATATGCAAAAGGTGGTAAGATTGGTCTGTTCGGTGGTGCCGGTGTAGGTAAGACCGTACTGATTCAGGAATTGATCAGTAATATCGCAACAGAACATGGCGGATATTCTATCTTTACCGGTGTAGGAGAGCGTTCCAGAGAGGGTAATGACCTTTGGACAGAAATGGGAGAATCCGGCGTTCTTGCTAAGACAGCTTTAGTGTTTGGACAGATGAACGAGCCACCTGGAGCTCGTATGAGAGTAGCAGAAACCGGACTGACTATGGCAGAATATTTCAGAGATGAAAAGAAACAGGACGTGTTATTATTCATTGATAACATTTTCCGTTTTACACAGGCAGGTTCCGAGGTATCCGCCTTACTTGGACGTATGCCTTCCGCCGTTGGTTATCAGCCAACATTAGCAACAGAGATGGGTGAATTACAGGAGCGAATTGCTTCTACAAAGAACGGTTCCGTAACAAGTGTACAGGCAGTATATGTACCAGCCGACGACTTAACTGACCCGGCTCCAGCAACAACATTTGCTCACTTGGATGCAACAACTGTACTTTCAAGAAAGATTGTAGAACAGGGTATTTATCCTGCCGTTGACCCACTCGAATCCTCATCCCGTATCCTTGAGGCCGATATCGTAGGAGAAGAACACTACGAAGTAGCCAGAAAGGTACAGGAAGCATTACAGAAATACAAAGAATTACAGGATATCATCGCTATTCTTGGTATGGAAGAATTATCTGACGAAGATAAGACAGTCGTATTCAGAGCAAGAAAGATTCAGAAATTCCTTTCCCAGCCATTCCATGTAGCAGAGAACTTTACCGGTATCAAAGGTGTTTATGTACCAGTAAAAGAAACCATTCGTGGATTTAAGGCAATCCTTGATGGTGAGATGGACGAATATCCGGAAAATGCATTCTTCAATGTCGGAACAATCGAGGATGTAAAGAAAAAAGCTGAGGAAATGAAAGCAGCAAACTAGGAGGGGTAGATATGGCTTCAAATACATTTAGTTTAAAAATCATATCCGCCAACCGTGTATTTTTTACAGGAAGATGCCAGTCTGTTATCGTTCCGGGATATGACGGACAAAAAGAAGTACTGGCACATCATGAAAACATGGTTATTGCTGTCAATGAAGGAGAGATGCGTTTCCTTCCAGAAGGGGAAGAGAAATGGCAGTATGCTGTAGTCGGCATCGGTTTTATCGAAATTGTTAATAACCGTGTCACTCTTTTAGTAGAAAGTGTCGAACGCCCAGAGGAAATCGATATCGCAAGAGCACAGGAAGCAAAGGAGAGAGCTTTGGAAAAAATACGTCAGAAACAGAGTATTCAGGAGTATTATCATACACAGGCTTCCCTTTCCCGTGCGATGGCGAGACTTCGGGTTGGACATAGACAGAAACATGTTTAAGATGCTTTAGAAAGCTGACGAAAATCGAATAAGGGTATCGTATACAGATGCTTCAATCTTATATGTGACCGAAAAAGTTAAAAAATAAAAAAAGAATGGTTTTATTCCGTTGCGCTAAACATTCCATTCTGCCTCGAAAAACGGAAACTTCATCTCAAAACCTCCACTGGAGCTTTTTTCGAAATGCTCAGGCAGGAGAAAGCAGTCCGAAGTTTCCAGAGTCAGAATTCCATAGCGCAAAGTCATAAAATCATTCTTTTTTATTTTTTGACTTTTTCTCTTCAAGTTTATTGGAGAAGCATCTGTTATAGAAGGTTTTGCTCGATTTTCTGTGTGTTTTAAAGCATTTCTGGTTATGTTGCGCTATACAGAACTATGCCTTCTTTATGAATATTGGAATAGAATGGGTAGTTAATAATCCATTTTTTGAAATGTGCATCGCTTTTGGCGATAGGCTTAATATCTAAAGTGTAATCTAAATTAAAATCGTATGTCATATAAGAAAGTTGTTGTGCATATGCTTTTAATTCTAAATCTGACATATCGACTAAAATCATAATATCCACATCTGAATCTTCGTGTTAAAAAACTTGATAAAAGACAAGACGAGTTCCACGATTACAATCTTACAGCACTGGCTTACACATCAGATGGGGATGTGTATCATATTAAAGCAGGAGTGGGCGAATATTCTGAGAACGATATTGCTATAGAGGAAGCGTGTTATGAAGGAACAGAAAATGTAGTACGGTTACTGGAAAAATAGCTTCTATAGTGATTTTACAGAATACTATCAAAATCTTAATACTTCAAGGCATAGAAATAAAACAGACCGTTAGATTTGACATTCATTTTGATATGAGTTGTCAAACCTAGCGGTCTACTTTTAATACTATTAACTTATTCTATTTCTTATTTCTTACAGAAAAACGTCAGTGATTTCTGTTTTGTCAGATTATCTTTATTCTTTGCTCACAAGCTGTTCACAAATCTACAGTATGATAAAACCATCAAAAACAACAACAGATTTTTGATAGATTTTTTCATACTTTCCTCTCTTTTGAAGCCGGCGTTATGTCGGTTTCTTTTTTATCTATTAAATTGAAGCTTACTCATTCTCTATAATTTCTCGTACCTCCTCGGCTGTCATATCTAATATATCACTTATCTGCTCTGCTTCATATCCTTTTCGGGACATCTTAATTATAGTCTCGGCAATTCCTTCTTGTTTTCCAATGGCGATTCCATTCTCAGTACCTTCCACATATGCCTGTTCTTTTATTCCCTGACTCAGATTACACATATCATTCACATCCTTTCTAATGTCACTTTCCAATGGAATATCAAATTCGTTTCCTATAATATCAAACTTCTCATCTACATTTAATTTTGCGGATAATAACGCTCCCAGTAAACGATGAAGTTCATATCGTTCCTCTTTTTCTGGAAGGTTTTCTGCTAAACCTATTAAGACAATATTTGCAAGGTCTATGTCACCTTTCCACTGATAAGTACCGACTACACTTTCCTGTGTAAAATGAATATAATTCATACAGTTTTGCGACATATTCATACAAATCCATATGGAATATACTCGTTTTATATCATTATAATTGGAATTTACAAATTCTCTACCCTTCTGTGAAGAAATCATCCTGCTGACATAGAATACTGCTCTATTTATTATATCATATGCCGATGGTTCTGCTTTCTGTGCTTCTATATTCACAATAACCTGTGATAAACCGTCTTTCATCCGCACATAGAATATAATATCAAATCGTACCAGCCCTTCATTAAGTTCGCTGTTTTCTGTATTTAATCCAATTACTTTTTCTCCGTCTTGTTCTTTTTCTACATTTGTGCTTCCTGCATCTACTGGAACTGTGCTAATATATGGTTCTCCTTCAATATACTGCACGACATCTTTAGGGTTCATTCCTTTAAATTCATCAATCGTCTTTACAAGTATATGTGCAAGTATAATTTTATGCCCCAGTAGATTCTTTGCCTTTTCATCATATTGTGCATCTTTATCGGTCGCTGATATTGATTTCTTAATATCTTTGTCCACAGATACGCTCCTTTCTACTACAATGAAAATATCTTATTTTGTCATTTTCATTATAGCTCATGCTATATCTTTATAGCAAATACTTTTTCTTTTTATTTACCAAGATTTTCCTTTTGTAGATATTTTTTTGTATAGTTTCGCAAATGGAGAATGATTACTTTCATTTTTTGAGTAATCTGACAAAAAATATACGGTGGGCGCAGTAATATTTACTTGGAATAAAACAAATTTCTCCGGGATTAAATAGTAATTTTTCCTCCAGCCAATTCCAGCTCTCCAAGAAAGAAGATATCCTATATTTGTGACCTTAGAGCGAGGATTGAATGTGAGCCATTAAGCGAATGTTCAACCCGCAGTGATAGAGCCACAAATATAGGATATCTTCTTTCTTGGAGAGCGTTAGTTTTGCCTGTGGCAAATTCTATTTAATGCAAAGGACTTTACCTGTTATGAAATCAAGTATATAATACAAAAAAGTACAGTTGGAATTTTGATTTCCTCGTAAAATCAGATATACAAAATCAGACAGAAAAAACAGGGAGAAAAATACAATGAAATGGATGATTGCATCAGATATACATGGTTCTGCATTTTACTGTGAGAAGATGCTTAAGGCATTTGAAAGAGAACAGGCAGATAAATTACTTTTGTTAGGGGATATCCTCTATCATGGACCACGAAATGATTTGCCGAAAGGATATGCGCCCAAAAAAGTAATAGAGCTGCTTAACAACATAAAAGAAAAGATTCTCTGTGTTCGTGGAAACTGCGATGCGGAAGTGGACCAGATGGTATTAGAATTCCCGATTATGGCAGACTATGCGATGATCACAGAGGGAGATTTGAATATCTTTGTGACACATGGTCATCATTTTAATGAAAAGAAGCTGCCGCCGATGTTTGAAAAGACACAGGAGGGGTTGATATTATTGCATGGGCATACCCACGTTCCAGTATGCAGAGTACATGAAAGTTATACTTACATGAATCCAGGCTCTGTATCTATTCCAAAGGAAAATTCGGAACACAGTTATATGATACTGGAGAATGGAGCGTTCTGGTGGAAGACATTAGACGGTGAGACATACCTTAATTTTAAAGGAAGTAAGCCGGAAAGAGGGTATTGCAGAGAGGAGTATAGATAGTATATCAGATGTGAGATGACTCCAGCATCTCACAGCAAGAATGCCGGGGCATTCTTGAATCTTGAGATATTAATACAGAACAGGAGGTGTGCTATGAAAAGAACGGATCAATATCTTTATCTTGCGAATGGAAGACTGCATCGGTCGTTATTTGGTGCAATCAATGAAAAAGGAGAAGTTAAGATTGTAAAAGATAATCAGGTGTTAACTAGGATGAATGAGAAGCAAGCGAAAGCGTTAGGGAATATAGCAAGAAAGATTAAAGAATTGGACAATCAAAAATCAATATCTGCTGTATATCTTTATGGAAGTGTTGCCAGAGGGTCTGCACATGGAATGAGTGATTTGGATATTTTTATTGTATTAAACGATAATGATTTAACGCCAGAAGAGTGTAGAAAGTTTCGTATAGAAAATAGCTCGTTTAACGATATAGATATAGATATTCACTTTGAAAATAGGAATATTTTTTTGAAATCAAATAGCACATACCATACAAATATAAAAAAGGAGGGATTAGAATTATGGACAGCATGACTTATTTAGATTTTGCAGAAAATGATTATAAATATTTTATGCATAGTTATGAATCAGGATATGTAGCCAATAATATGGCTGCGAATGCACAGAATACTGCCGAGAAGTATTTAAAACACCTGATAGACCAATATGACCATGATGAGCAAAGACTTGATTTGCGAACGAGAACTTTACGAACACATAACTTATCTCAGTTGATGAATTATTTATCTAATGAAATGGGTATGGAGATTCCGCTGAGAGTAAAACGTGATATCAATGCTTTAAATAACTATTATTTTAATGCAAGATATCCGGGAGATAATTCCTTTTTTGTAAGTAAGGATGACATAGAAATATGTAAAGAAGGCTTGGATTCTTGCAGAGAATTGGTGTTGAGCGTAGATAAGGAAATGAGGACAAAAAATAAAGAGAAAGAACTAATATCTGAGAATATTCCAATAGTGGAAGACGAGGAATGGGATATCTAATATGAAAAAACAAATTTTATCTATTATTATGGCAGGCTGTCTGCTCTTATCTATGACAGCATGTTCTTCAGACAAGAAAAATACGAAATCAGCATCCGAACAAACAACAGCAGATGCTTCTACATCAACTACCTCACCGCAGGAATACAGCAAAACCAATTTCGTCATGAGCACCGTCTTAAGTGAAAAAATATACGGAACAAAAGATGTTACACAAGACATAAAAGAAGAACTCGATAAACTAGAGAAAGAACAGCTTTCCTGGCGAGAAGACAGCAGCGTTGTTTCAAAAATTAATGCCGATGCACAAAAAGGCACAAAAACCAAACTGGATTCTGCTATGACTTCGTGGGTTGAAGATTCCTTAGAGCTTGCCAGGCGAAGCAACGGAGCCTTTGACCCAACCATCGGCAGACTCACAAGACTGTGGAACATAGAAGGGGACAACCCTAAAGTTCCATCAAAACAGGAAATAAAGAATACTTTAAAAGATACTGGGTATACTAAAATACATCTGGAGAAAGTAGAAACCCAGAATACAGATACTACTAAAAAGAACGTAGATAAAGACATAAAAGATAATACAGATAAAAATGGAGATGCAGCCAAAGATACAGACAATAACACGATAAATAGTACCGCCCAGAATACAGCTGATAACATGGTAAACAATGAAGCTAATAATACGCCTGACAATACAGCTCTAAATGAAGAAAGATTAGAGACGACAGACAAAAAGACCAATACAGATGAAAGTATTTCTTCTATATATATAGAAGACCAATGCACCCTCGACCTCGGAGCAGTAGGCAAAGGAATTGCCTGTGACGTAGCACAGAACTATTTAAAACAACAAAAAGAAGTAAGCGGAGCGGTCATCGCCGTTGGAGGCAGCATCCTCTTATATGGAAGCAAGGCAGACGGAACCAACTGGAATGTTGCTGTACAAAATCCAAGAGGCAAGGATGGAGAAGCAATGGGAGTCCTGTCCCTCTCTGGTACAACCAACGTTTCCACATCAGGAGACTACGAAAAGTACTTCATGCAAAACGGAAAAAGATACCACCACATCCTAGATCCTTCAACCGGTTATCCAGCAGAAAGCAGTCTGATTTCTGTAACAGTAGTAAGCGACAACGGCTTACTCTCCGACGGTCTTTCCACCGCCTGTTTTGTCCTCGGCAAAGAAAAAGGCCAAAAACTTTTAGAAACCTACGGAGCCGAAGGCATTTTCATCGACCAGAATAAAAAAGTCACCGTCACCAAAGGACTCAAAGATAAATTCACAATACTGAATGAAGAATATAGCGAGTAGATGAAGGATAGAAAAAATCAAAAGATTCCCCACAGCCATCTGACCTATTCCTCAAATACTTTCCGATAAATTAAAAAGTTTACTCAGCTATTGAGGAAGCGCACTAAGAAGCAAGTATAGAAGCTTTTCAGCTATTGAGGAAGCACACTAAGAAGCAAGTATAAAAGCTTTTCAGCTATTGAAAGCGCATTGAGAAGTATACTAAGGAAAGAAGAGGATTCAAAAAGCTTTTGAGCAAAGCTGTACTGCATAAGCGGTAGTTAATTACTCAACGTGACAAAACAAAGTGCTTCAAAACGGAGCTACAGAAGACAGAAACCTTAGACTTTCTCCTAATAGAAAGTCTAAGGTTTCGTCAGCTTTGTCAACACCCCATTGGAGCTACTCTTCGTCAATCTGCACAAAAACTTTCTTGATATTCCTTTAAAACTTTTTGAAAAAAACACTTGATTTATCCCTAGAATCGTGTATAATAGAAAGCGTTGTGTGACATGATAGCAAAGAAGCGCGAGGTTGCTGTGATGGAAAAATCCATTGCAGGTTTTCCGTGGAGCGAATGTCAAGTTTAGAAACTGGCGACAAGTCACTGTACAATATTTACAATCTACAAATTCAGCGTAGAGACGCAGTGTGGTATCATAGATGATACACACGGAGGAGTGTACAGTCACCGCTTGTCGTACTAGATTAAGTGCGAAAAGGAGGCGACTTTTTTTATGGCAAGTCAAATTATGAGAATCACGTTGAAAGCGTATGATCATCAGTTAATCGATGCATCCGCAAAGAGCATCATCGAAACTGTAAAGAAAACAGGATCTAAGGTGAGCGGTCCAGTACCGATGCCAACTAAGAAAGAGGTAGTTACAATTCTTAGAGCGGTTCACAAATATAAAGATTCCAGAGAGCAGTTCGAGCAGAGAACACACAAGAGATTAATTGATATCATTACACCAACACAGAAGACAGTTGATGCATTATCAAGACTCGAAATGCCAGCAGGTGTTTACATCGACATCAAGATGAAACAGAAATAATTTTACGTCCTATAGCTAGTATGATTATCCAGGCTAGAACGTAAGACATTTTGAGAGGGTAATCCGCTGTAGACTAGAATGATTGCATCAGATGTTTGAAGCAATCCGCTGTAGAAAATTAGGAGGAAGACGAAATGAAGAAGGCTATTTTAGCAACAAAAATCGGTATGACTCAGATCTTCGCAGAAGATGGTGAATTAATTCCGGTTACAGTATTACAGGCTGGACCTTGTGAAGTAACACAGGTTAAAACAGTTGAAAATGACGGTTACAGTGCCGTACAGGTTGGCTTCCAGGATATGAGAGAAAAGTTATCCACAAAGCCAATGAAAGGACATTTCGAAAAAGCAGGAGTATCTGTTAAGAGATTCGTCAGAGAATTTAAATTAGACGATGCAGAGAATTACGAATTAGGTCAGAAAATCACAGTTGATGTTTTTGAAGCTGGTGATAAAGTTGATGCAACTGCTATTTCAAAAGGTAAAGGTTTTCAGGGAGCTATCAAGAGACATGGACAGCATACAGGTCCTAAGACACATGGTTCTAAATACCATCGTCATGCAGGATCAAACGGTATGGCATCTGACCCATCCAAGGTAATGAAAGGCAAGAAGATGCCTGGACAGATGGGACATGTACAGATTACTATCCAGAATCTTGAAGTAGTTAAAATAGATGCAGAAAATAATGTTATTTTAGTAAAAGGATCCGTTCCAGGACCTAAGAAGTCTTTAGTAACATTAAAAGCAGCAGTTAAAGCGTAGGCGCTTAAGGAAGGAGGACTTACAAATGGCATCAGTATCTGTTTATAATATGGAAGGTGCTCAGGTTGGTACAATCGAATTAAGCGATTCTATCTTTGCAGTGCCTGTGAATGAACATTTAGTACATCAGGCTGTTGTAGCACAGCTTGCAAATAAACGCCAGGGTACTCAGAAGGCTAAAACACGTTCTGAAGTAAGAGGCGGCGGAAGAAAACCATGGAGACAGAAAGGAACAGGTCATGCAAGACAGGGATCTATCCGTGCTCCACAGTGGACAGGCGGCGGAGTTGTATTTGCTCCAACACCAAGAGATTATTCCGTAAAGATGAATAAGAAAGAAAAACAGCTCGCAATGAAATCTGTTTTAACATCTAAAGTTAATGAGAGCAAATTCATCGTATTAGATGAGTTAAAATTAGCTGAGATTAAAACAAAACAGATCAAAGCAGTTTTAGATAATCTCAAAGTTGAGAAGGCTTTAATCGTAACAAAAGAAAAAGACGATGTTGTGGTTAAGTCAGCTAACAACTTACCTAAAGTAGCAACTACTGCATTAAACAACATCAACGTATACGATATTCTTAAATACGATACAGTTGTTGTTACAAGCGAGGCAGTTGCAGCAATCGAGGAGGTATACGCATAATGGCAGATTTAAAATATTATGACGTCATCTTAAAGCCAGTCGTTACTGAAAAAAGTATGACTGCTATGGGCGAAAAGAAATACACATTTTACGTAAATCCAGATGCAACTAAGACTCAGGTTAAAGAAGCAGTTGAGAGAATGTTCGAGGGTGCTAAAGTTGCTAAAGTTAACACAATGAACTTAAATGGTAAAAAGAAAAGAAGAGGCATGGTTTACGGAAGAACTGCTGCTAAGAAAAAAGCCATTGTTCAGTTAACACAGGATAGTGCAGATATTCAGATTTTTGAAGGTCTGTAAGATTTAAAGATAACAGGAAATTATACGCATAAAAGCGTGATATCAAATATTCGGAAACGAAAGGAGTGAAAGTAATGGGAATCAAAACTTATAACCCATATACACCTTCCAGAAGACATATGACCGGTTCTGATTTTTCAGAGATCACAAAGAAAACTCCTGAGAAATCTCTCACTTATTCTTTAAAGAAAAATTCCGGCCGTAACAACCAGGGTAAAATCACAGTTAGACATCGTGGCGGCGGTGCTAAGAAGAAATATAGATTAATCGATTTCAAGAGAAATAAAGATGGTATTCCAGCAAAAGTTGTTGCTATCGAATACGATCCAAACAGAACAGCAAACATTGCTTTAATCTGTTACGTAGATGGACAGAAGTCCTACATTATTGCACCTAATAAATTAGAGGTTGGCACAACAATCATGAACGGTCCAGACGCTGAAATTCATATTGGAAACTGCCTTCCACTTGAGAATATCCCAGTTGGTACAGAAATTCACAACATTGAGATGCATCCTGGAAAAGGAGCTCAGTTAGTTCGTTCCGCTGGTAACTCCGCACAGCTTATGGCTAAGGAAGGAAAATATGCAACATTAAGACTTCCATCCGGAGAAATGAGAATGGTTCCTTTAAACTGTCGTGCTACAATCGGTCAGGTTGGAAACATCGAACATGACCTTATCAACATTGGTAAAGCAGGACGTAAACGTCACATGGGAATCCGTCCTACAGTTCGTGGTTCTGTTATGAACCCTAACGATCATCCACACGGTGGTGGAGAAGGTAAGGCTAGTATCGGTCGTCCAGGTCCATGTACTCCATGGGGTAAACCGGCACTCGGCTTAAAGACCAGAAAGAAAAACAAACATTCTAACAAATTGATCGTAAGAACAAGAGACGGAAAGAACGTTAAATAATTAAGGAGGTAACTCATGGCTCGTTCATTAAAAAAAGGACCATTTGCTGATGCAAGTTTATTAAAAAAAGTAGATGCGATGAATCAGTCCGGCGACAAGAGTGTTATTAAGACATGGTCCCGCCGTTCTACTATCTTCCCATCCTTCGTAGGTCATACCTTCGCAGTTCATGATGGAAGAAGACATGTACCTGTATATGTTACAGAAGATATGGTTGGACATAAATTAGGAGAATTCGTTGCAACCAGAACATACAGAGGACATGGAAAAGACGAAAAGAAGAGTAAAGTTAGATAGATAACAGCCTGAAAGGAGGGTTCATCCATGGCAAAAGGACATAGATCCCAGATTAAAAGAGAGAGAAATGCAAATAAAGATAACAGACCATCTGCTAAGCTTTCTTACGCTAGATGTTCTGTAACAAAAGCATGTTTCGTACTTGATGCCATCAGAGGTAAAGATGTTGAAACAGCTTTAGGAATTTTAGAATATAATCCAAGATATGCTTCAGAAATCATTGGAAAGTTATTAAAATCTGCCATTGCAAACGCAGAGAACAATAATGGCATGAATAGAGAGAACCTTTATGTAGCAGAGTGTTACGCAGATAAAGGACCTACAATGAAGAGAATACAGCCTAGAGCACAGGGCCGTGCTTACAGAATCGAAAAGAGACAGTGCCATATTACTGTTGTTCTGGATGAAAGATAAGGAGGTTTACAATGGGACAGAAAGTTAATCCTCATGGTTTAAGAGTCGGAATCATCAAGGATTGGGATTCAAGATGGTATGCAGAAAAAGATTTCGCAGACAATCTTGTTGAAGATGATAAAATCAGAAAATATATTAAAAATCGTTTATACAGCGCAGGAATTTCTAGAACAGAAATCGAACGTGCTTCTGATCGTGTAAAGATCATTATTCATACAGCAAAACCGGGTATCGTTATTGGACGTGGCGGTTCTGCAATCGATGAGTTAAAGAAAGAACTTGAAAAACTTACAGGAAAGAAACTCATCATCGAAATCAAAGAAGTTAAGAGATTTGATGTAGATAAAGATGCTCAGTTAGTAGCTGAGAACATCGCACAGCAGTTAGAGAATCGTATTTCCTTCCGTCGTGCAATGAAGTCCTGTATGCAGAGAACTATGAGAAACGGCGCATTAGGTATCAAGACATCTTGTTCCGGCCGTTTAGGCGGAGCTGATATGGCCCGTACAGAGTTCTACAGCGAGGGAACAATTCCACTGCAGACACTTAGAGCAAATATTGATTATGGTTTCGCTGAAGCTAACACAACTTATGGAAAAGTTGGTGTTAAAGTTTGGGTATACCATGGTGAAGTACTTCCTACAAAGGAAACTAAGGAAGGGAGCGATAAATAATGTTAATGCCTAAAAGAGTAAAACGTCGTAAACAGTTCCGTGGTTCCATGGCTGGAAAAGCTACAAAAGGAACAGCTATCACTTATGGTGATTTCGGACTGGTAGCTTGTGATCCATGCTGGATTAAATCCAACCAGATCGAAGCTGCCCGTGTAGCCATGACTCGTTATATGAAGCGTGGTGGTAAAGTTTGGATTAAGATTTTCCCAGATAAACCGGTTACAGCAAAACCTGCAGAAACTCGTATGGGTTCTGGTAAAGGTTCACTGGAATATTGGGTAGCAGTAGTTAAACCAGGTCGTGTAATGTTTGAAGTTGCTGGAGTACCTGAAGAAACAGCGAGAGAAGCTTTACGTCTTGCAATGCATAAATTACCTGTAAAATGTAAAATCGTATCTCGTGCAGATTTAGAAGGCGGTGATAACAGTGAAAACAACTAAGTATGTAGAAGATTTAAGAACAAAATCCATCGCAGAACTTAATGAAGAATTAGTAGCTGCTAAGAAGGAATTATTTAATTTGAGATTCCAGAACGCAACAAATCAGTTAGATAACACCAGCAGAATTAAAGAAGTCAGAAGAAATATTGCCAGAATCCAGGGAATTATTGCTGAACAGAATAGTGCTGAGTAATCGGGAAGGAGGAATTTGTTGTGGAAAGAAACCTTAGAAAAACTCGTGTAGGTCTCGTAACAAGCGATAAAATGGATAAAACAATCGTTGTAAGTGTAACAGACAACGTAAAACATCCTTTATATAACAAGATCGTAAAAAGAACTTATAAATTAAAAGCTCATGATGAAAACAATGAGTGCAGAATTGGTGACAGAGTAAAAGTAATGGAAACAAGACCTTTATCTAAAGATAAGAGATGGAGACTTGTTGAAATCGTTGAGAAGGCTAAATAGTTAGCACGGAAGGAGATATAGTATGATCCAACAGGAATCTAGACTTAAAGTTGCTGATAATACTGGAGCAAAAGAACTTCTTTGTATCCGTGTTATGGGTGGCTCAACAAGAAGATATGCTAATATCGGTGACACTATCGTTGCTACAGTTAAAGATGCAACACCAGGCGGTGTTGTAAAAAAAGGTGACGTAGTTAAAGCCGTAGTTGTACGTACAAAAAAAGGCGCTCGTCGTAAAGATGGTTCTTACATCAAATTTGACGAAAATGCTGCAGTTATCATCAAAGATGATCTGAATCCAAGAGGAACCCGTATTTTTGGACCAGTTGCTAGAGAACTTCGTGAGAAGAAATTCATGAAGATTGTTTCCTTAGCACCGGAAGTATTATAAGGAGGTAACTACTGTGGCTCAGAAAATTAAAAGAAATGACATGGTAAAAGTTATTGCCGGTAAAGATATCGATAAAGAGGGAAAGGTTCTTTCCGTTGACGCTAAGAATCATAAAGTTGTTGTAGAAGGCATCAACATGGCTACAAAACATACAAAACCAAGCATGCAGAATCAGGCAGGCGGTATTGTTCAGGAAGAAGCAGCAATCGACGTATCTAACGTTATGCTTCTCCACAACGGACAGCCTACAAGAGTTGGTTTCAAGTTTGTAGATGGAAAGAAAGTACGTTTCGCAAAATCAACTGGCGAAGTAATCGACTAATTTAAGAGAGGAGGCTGACCGAAGTTGACTAGACTGAAAGAACAGTATGACAGCCAGATTAAGGCTGCCATGATGAAAAAATTTGGCTATAAAAATGAAATGCAGATTCCAAAACTCGTTAAGATCGTTGTAAACATGGGTGTTGGTGATGCAAAAGAAAATCATAAATTATTAGACTCTGCAATCGGTGATATGGAAAAAATCACAGGTCAGAAAGCTGTAGTTTGTAAAGCAAAGAAATCCGTTGCTAACTTCAAGTTAAGAGAAGGAATGCCAATCGGATGTAAAGTAACTTTAAGAGGCGACAAGATGTACGAATTCGCTGATCGTCTTATTAACCTTGCTTTACCACGTGTACGTGACTTTAGAGGTGTTAATCCTAACGCGTTCGACGGAAGAGGAAACTACGCACTTGGTATTAAAGAGCAGTTAATCTTCCCTGAAATCGAGTACGATCAGGTAGACAAAGTTAGAGGTATGGATGTTATCTTCGTTACAACAGCTCATACTGATGAAGAAGCTCGTGAATTACTTACTTTATTTGGAATGCCGTACGCAAAATAGTTAGGAGGATTTCTAATGGCTAAGAAAGCAATGAAAGTTAAACAGCAGCGTAAACAGAAATTCTCATCTAGAGAATATTCTCGTTGCAAAATTTGTGGCCGCCCACATGCTTATTTAAGAAAATACGGAATCTGCAGAATCTGTTTCCGTGAATTAGCATACAAAGGTCAGATTCCTGGAGTTAAAAAAGCAAGCTGGTAGAAATATTAGGAAGGAGGCAGCTAATAATGACAATGAGCGATCCAATTGCAGATATGCTTACTAGAATTCGTAATGCAAATACTGCAAAACACGATACAGTAGATGTTCCTGCATCTAAAATGAAAATTTCCATCGCTGATATTCTTTTAAAAGAAGGATATATCAAAGGTTATGACATCATCGAGGATGGTGCATTTAAGACAATCCGTATTGCATTAAAATACGGTGCTGATAAGAACGAAAGAATTATTTCTGGATTAAAGAGAATCTCTAAACCAGGACTTCGAGTATACGCAGACGTTGAAAATATGCCAAAAGTACTTGGTGGTTTAGGCGTTGCAATCATCTCCACAAACAAAGGTGTTGTTACAGACAAAGAAGCTCGTTCTATGAACGTAGGTGGAGAGGTATTAGCATTTGTATGGTAGTTCTTTAAGAACTGCATTACATTAACCGTATAGGTTACGGGATTAGCTTAAGAAGAAAGGCTTTATTAAAAGCCTTTTCTGAAAAGCTCATCGCTAAGACGATGAGAGATATATATACTACTGAAAACAGAAAAGACATGGTCTTTTCCGACAATTTAAGGAGGTGCAATATGTCACGAATTGGTAGATTACCAGTTGAAATCCCTGCAGGTGTTGAAGTTACTGTTGCAGAGAACAACGTTGTGACTGTAAAGGGTCCTAAAGGAACACTCACAGAGAGTCTTCCAGTAGAAATGGACATTAAAGTTGAAAATAATCAGGTAGTTGTTACAAGACCTAACGATTTAAAGAAAATGAAATCTTTACATGGTCTTACAAGAACTCTGGTTGCAAATATGGTAACAGGTGTTACAAAGGGATACGAAAAAGTTCTTGAAATCAACGGTGTTGGTTACAGAGCTCAGAAACAGGGCAAGAAACTTATTCTTTCTCTTGGATATTCTCATCCTGTAGAAATGGAAGATCCAGAAGGTCTTGAGTCTGTATTAGACGGACAGAACAAGATTACTATCAAGGGAATCGACAAACAGAAAGTTGGACAGTACGCAGCTGAAATCAGAGAAAAGAGAAAACCAGAACCTTACAAGGGAAAAGGTATCAAGTATGCTGATGAAGTAATCAGACGTAAAGTCGGCAAGACAGGTAAGAAATAATTAGGAGGAAGTAAGAATGATTAATAAAAAATCAAGAAGTGAAGTTCGTGCTAAAAAACATAGAAGACTTCGTAACCGCATCAGCGGAACTGCTTCTACTCCACGTTTAGCCGTATTCAGAAGCAACAATCATATGTATGCTCAGATTATCGATGATACCGTTGGAAAAACTCTTGTTTCAGCTTCTACAGTACAGAAAGAAGTTAAGGCAGAGCTTGAAAAAACTAATGACGTTGCAGCAGCAGCTCATTTAGGAACAGTAATTGCTAAGAGAGCAATTGAAAAAGGTATCACAACAGTTGTCTTCGACAGAGGAGGTTTCATTTACCAGGGTAAGATTCAGGCACTGGCAGATGCAGCCCGTGAAGCTGGTCTTAATTTCTAAACAAGGAGGATATAACATGAAGCGCGAATTAATTGATGCTAGTCAATTAGAATTAGAAGAAACAGTAGTATCAATCAAACGTGTTACTAAGGTAGTAAAAGGTGGACGTAATATGCGTTTCGCTGCTTTAGTAGTAGTTGGTGATAAAAACGGTCATGTTGGAGCTGGTTTAGGTAAAGCGATTGAAATTCCTGAAGCTATCCGTAAGGGAAAAGAAGACGCTATGAAGAAACTGGTTAAGGTTCCTGTAAATGAAGTAGGTTCCATCCCACATGATTTCATTGGAAAATTTGGAAGTGCAGAAGTTTTATTAAAAGCATCTCCAGAAGGTACCGGTATCATCGCCGGAGGTCCTTCTCGTGCGGTTCTTGAACTTGCAGGATATAAGAATATCCGTTCCAAAGCATTAGGTTCTAACAATAAACAGAACGTAGTACTTGCTACAATCGCTGGTCTTAAAGAGATTAAGACTCCAGAAGAAGTTGCAAGACTTCGTGGCAAATCAGTTGACGAACTGTAAAAGGAGGAAAGAAAGATGGCAGATAAATTAAAAATCACATTAGTTAAGTCTCCTATCGGTGCTATTCCTAAACAGAGAGCAACTGTAGAAGCATTAGGACTTAAAAAAGTCAACAAAACAGTTGAAATGCCTGACAACGATGCTGTACGCGGAATGATTTGGCATGTTAGACACTTGGTAAAAGTTGAAGAAATTTAATTGCAGATAAGGAGGTACCCGTAAATGAATTTATCTAATTTACATCCTGCTGCAGGTTCCAAACACAGCGATGCTTTCCGTGTAGGTCGTGGACATGGTTCAGGAAACGGAAAGACTGCAGGCAGAGGACAGAAAGGTCAGAAATCTCGTTCTGGCGGAAAAGTTCGTGTAGGTTTTGAAGGTGGACAGATGCCTTTATACAGAAGACTTCCTAAGAGAGGCTTCACTTGCATCAACTCAAAGAAAATCATCGCAATCAATGTTTCCGAACTTGAAAGATTCGAAGCAGATAGCGTTGTAACAATCGACACTTTAATCGAAAGTGGTTTAGTAAAAAATACCTTTGACGGTGTTAAAATTCTTGGAAACGGAGAATTAAGCAAGAAGCTTACAGTTCAGGTTAACGCATTCTCTAAGAGTGCTGTAGCTAAGATTGAAGCTGCTGGCGGAAAAGCTGAGGTGATTTAATGTTCGAAACTCTCAGAAATGCTCTGAAAGTGAAGGATATTAGAAAAAGACTCCTATTTACATTAGTAGTTTTAATTATCTGCCGATTGGGCAGTCAGCTTCCAATACCGGGAATTGACACTGATACAATCAGCCAGTATTTAAACTCTTTGTTAGGAGATTCTTTTAACCTGTTGAATTCCTTTACTGGCGGATCATTTGAATCTATGTCATTGTTCGCGTTAAACGTAACACCATATATCACGGCTTCTATCATTATCCAGCTCCTTACCATTGCCATTCCGGCATTGGAAGAGTTGTATCGTGATGGCGAGGACGGACGTAAGAAGATTAACAACATCACAAGATTTGTTACCCTCGGACTTTCCCTTCTTGAAAGTGCCGGTCTGGCAATCGGTTTTGGAAAACAGGGCCTTTTGTCAAACTATGGTCCGCTGATCGTAATGGAGATGATTGTTTGCTTAACAGCAGGATCAGTCTTTGTTATGTGGCTTGGAGAACAGATTACAGATAAAGGTGTAGGAAACGGTATTTCCATCATCTTACTTTGTAACATCGTTTCCCGTATGCCAAGTGATTTATATAATCTGTACCAGAAATTTATGGAAGGTAAACAGATTAGCAACGTAATTATTGCCGGAGTGATTATTTTCATTGTTATCATTGGAACGATTATTCTTACAATTATTTTAAATGATGCAGAGAGAAGAATCCCTGTGCAGTATTCAAGAAAAATCCAGGGTGGAAGCCAGCTTGGAGGATTAGGATCAACATTACCTGTAAAAGTAAATACAGCAAATGTAATGCCAATCATCTTTTCTTCCTCACTGTTACAGTTCCCACTGGTAATCAAGCAGCTCATTGGAGCAGATCCAAAAGGTGCTGCCGGATTTATTTTCAACGCATTAAATCAGTCAAACTGGTGTAATCCAGATCACTGGAACTGGTCTATCGGTTTAATCGTTTACCTGGTTCTCAACGTAATATTCGCATATTTCTACACATCGATTACATTTAACCCGTTAGAAATATCCAATAATATGAAGAAACAGGGTGGTTACATTCCAGGAATTCGTCCTGGTAAGGCAACCGTTGATTACTTAAATTCAATTTTAACTTATATTATTTTTATCGGTGCAGTTGGTCTTTGTATCGTTGCAGTAATTCCGATTTTCTTTAACGGATACTTTGGTGCGAATGTCTCCTTTGGAGGAACATCTATCATCATTATCGCTGGTGTAGTATTAGAGACAATGAAACAGATTGAATCTCAGACATTAGTACGTCAGTATACCGGATTTTTAACAGAATAATATTCGAATTTTTTATAGAAAACCTGTGTTGTTGAATCTATGATTGAACAGCGCAGGTTTTTTTGTTGGGGACAGACGAAGGCTGGATGATTTATGGTATGCTCCCTTTTAGGTAGACAGTTAAAAAAATAAAACTGTTTATCTGAAAGGGGGCATTTTTTATGGATAAGATTTCTCCAGAAGAAAAAATACAAT
>SKEY01000141.1_pt1 | contig 126734 bp, 120 predicted proteins | sample 4843871 | NCBI WGS metagenome assembly SKEY01 (sample SAMN11008797, study PRJNA524170) | human gut metagenome | biome: Human fecal sample; material: Feces; isolation source: fecal sample from pouch patient p36 | host: Homo sapiens | place: Israel: Tel-Aviv | collected 2016-12-04
TTCTTTTAAAATAGCTTTGATACGGTCGCATTTACGACCGCAGAAAAGAAAAAGTGCATGGTCGATCTCCATCGAAAACTGTTCCTGGATGATCGCACACAATCCATCAATGGACTTGCGCATATCTGTTCTGCCACAGACGATATAGATCGCATCAACGCTTGAGATGTCCGCTAACATAACGACTCCTTAAGCGTATCCATAAGCATCTTCAGAAGTAACGGTTTGATCTCATTACTCATTCGTATAAGCAATCCGTCTGCTTCGATTTCAATCGTATGTGAATTGTCAAGGTGCATAGGATTGATCCCATTATCTGGGATCAGTCCTGCCGGAGAAGACTCCGGTTCTATAGCAATCTGGACTACATCCTGTTTATGGGATGTAAGGTCAAGAGTGCTGGCTTTTCCAACTGGATCTGGTATCTGACAGGCTTTTTTACGGAGACGGGTAACTGCATTGTAAAAACAGCTGGGAGATATCCCATGCTCATTACACCATGCAGCATCTGTCAGGCCGCTTTGTCTGCATTCGGTTACCAGTTCCATCCATTCGTCCAGGGAACGTCCTGGAGCACGTTTCTTATTCATAATGAAACCTCCAAATGTAGTAAATTTCTATCTCCTATCAAGCGGAGTGTAGTAAAAATCTATTTACTATCATTATGAGTTTAAAAACGTAGACAGTAAAGCTACCCAAGATTTAAGCGCTTACTTTCATATTGTCCATACAAAATTTTATTAGCTTTACAAATGTTGTGGTATATAATTTGTTGAATCAGATTCCTCATATAGTTCCAATAGGTTTGATTTGTATTTGCATACCCTATCTTTTTAATCCAATCAACTAATTGATATTTTGCTGTTGGCAAATATTTCTCATCAACAACTCCCTCTAATACCTTTTGAATACTATCCCCTATATTATCTAATGACAAAATCTCTAAAATTTCACCACAACATTTTTCTCTTTTTTCCGCATCATTTATACCAAAACGTTTTTCCAGTAAATCATTGACTCTATGAGGAAAATTCACTGCGGTTCCGATAATTGTCTCTTGCTCTACTAATGCTTTATACGCTTTTCCAGGTTGTAAACGCACTGGGATTTTTCGTTCAGCAAAAGCTCTATCTGGCAACTCCCTTAAATGTTGATAGGATTCTATCATCGGATAATTAATATATAATTTCCCCATATCAGCAGCATCTACAAACTTTCTCTGCATTGCTAAAATCTTCTCTTCAGAAAAACTAGTATCATGTCTCTCATAATCAAATACTAAAATAATATTCGTGAAGTCTTCCTTATATCGAAGATTTTTGGGATGTTTCTTTTTACTAATAACAAAAGGTAAATCAATATCTTCATTCCCTTCTGTCCATTCCTCCCCATATTCTTTCACGATATCTTCATACAACTGGTATATATTGGTTCCATAAATCCATATTTCATCCATATTAATATTAATTTCTGGAAAACATCTGAATATCAGCCAAAACAATTTATTTTTTTCATGATTTCCTTCCACAACCAACAAATTTTGGCCTCGTTTTCTCCTCTCACCTTGATAATCATTCATATTTATCAAACTCCCCGCTAATATACATCTTTTCCAGATTGTGTCCTTCTCTTAATTCTCTTTCTGTCGCATTACAAAGCGCAGTGAGCGTTCCTACCCTTGATAAAATAAATAAACAGTCTGGTCTCATTAATCTGTTTGTCATCAAATTCGTATTATGAGATGTCATAATCACCTGACACTTGGGATATCTTTTCTTAAAAAATCTTATCACTTTTTCTGCCATTTCATAATGGTAAAAGGCATCAAATTCATCCAGATATAGCAAAGACGGTTCTACACCTTTGGGAATTAATTTTTTAATATTAAATTTTATATCTAATTTTTGATTATCCGCATAAACACTATACATTCAAGCATTTTGAGGTATAGAAAAAAACTCATTTTACCACGAATTTACCACGATTGAATGAGCCTTGATATGACAGTAAAACCACTATGGGAGATAGCACAAATAACTGTGTATCTCCCAATTTTCTTTTATACAGTTGATTACTTCACTCGTATTTCAAATTTCAAGATTGCTTTCATCATATCTGTATAAATTTCTCCTTTTAGTTCTTCATCAACCTGCATAATGATTTTACCACTTTCAGAGTGGTAAAACGGTCGCAAGCATAATTTAGAAATATAAGCGTCATAAAACTTCAAAATTTGTCTGATTGCCACCTCATCTCCACTTGACGCTCTGCAAATCAATTCAAAAGAGGGATAGCCATAATCTTTGCTCATTCTTTTTACTTCCTTTCGCTTAAAAGCATTTTTAACTTCTTTAGTTCTCTACTTCTTCTGCTAAAAATAGCAGAACGTGATACATGGTACAATTCTGAAATTTCTCTGTCATTCATGCCTTGAAAATAACGTAATAAAATCGTACTACGCTGTTTTTTCGATAGCATATTTAAAGCTGTAGCGAGTTTTTCATCTGTTACACAAATCGTAAAATGAAAAACTTGAAACGATACATAATCATAAATGTATGTATCAACTGTTCCCTGTTCAAGCCGTTCTGTTTCTGACATTTCGCAAAACAGAACTTCATTTTTAGAGCGTTTCATAATCTGCTTTTTATGATATTTTACCCTGCCCTTAATGATAATCATCATCAAAGAATTAAACTGCAATCTGACAATATCCTTGAAAGAAGATGTATTCATAAGTTCACCCCCCCTTTCTGCAAAAACTGAAATATACAAACGGAATATTTCAATACGGAAAATAGAAATACCGTCTATACCTTTGGTTTCGTATCAGAAAAGAAAGTGTCTATGAAAAAAAGCCCGCACAAAACATATTGTTTTGCACGAGCCTTTATATTGAAAAATAAAAGTAAGATGTTTTAATTACTATTAGTATCTATCTTCTTTAACGCTTCTAAAGTTATATCTAAATTGTCTTTATGCCAATTTTCTAAAGTGATTCCAGCTTTTTTTGATGTCAAACTGCCAGAAGTTCGTAAATTGCTTAGCTCTTTTTGCTGTGTTGATAGTCGAATAATATCTGTATCTGTTGTAATTGAAATGATATAATTCAATAAATCTTCTGAAATCTCAATACTTTTAATTCGAGAATATGGAATTACTAAAAGTTCTTCTTTTTTTAACGTCATATTCAATGTCATAAGATTGAATGGTATTAACACAATTTCATGCTCACAAAGTTGTAGTACATAAAATTCCGAATTGAAAAATTCGAGAATCTTTGCACTCAAATTATGCGGAGCGTATTTTACAATAATACATTTGTTTTCAAGTGCTTTCAATCCAGCCTCATTTATAACCTTATAGACCTTTTTTTCTGTTGCCATAATACATTCCTCCTTGAGTTTTTATATTCGCCCTTATTTTATACTATTTCATTCTAAAAGTAAAGTATTTCTTACATTTAGAAGCAAAAAAATTCTTGCTCTCATTTAGATGAAAAACAAGAAATCTTTTATTTATTCAATTTTATTTAAAATTAAAATTGCAATAATCTCAATAAATATCATCGTATCATAAAGCCATTGGATTACATTGGCACAAAAAACATAACCTACTTCCAAAGTATCAGGCACCATTGCTCCAACTGCTTTTGCAAGTAAATTTGCCATAATTATAAAATAGATAAAGGCAATCGCACTAGCTTTTCCTTTAATTTTCCACCCACGTTCATCTCGATTTTGTTTTCGTACAAACATTACAATCAATATCAATGTAAGTGGCAAACTTGCCCATGCACCAATTATCAAAACAGTTTTACTGTTAAATACATTCCATAAAAATTCGTATAATGATAACACAGTCAATCCTCCCTAAAATCAAATAAATCTTCAATCGTTACATCAAACACTTTCGCAATACTGTATGCCAACAACATAGAGGGATTATAACGATTTCTCTCAAGCTGTATAATCGTTTGTCGTGATACGCCTACAAGGTCAGCGAGTTCCTGCTGGCTCATTCGTTTTGTCGCTCGGTAAACATGAATTTTGCTATCAAACGAATATTTATTTTTCTTTGCCACTCATACACCGCCTTTATCGTAATTTTCCATTTCCGATTATAACATATTTCTTACATTTTGTGTGGCTGTTTTTAATACCTTATGAGAAAATCGTGCAACTATCCCTTTTTCCCTCTTGATTACCCAACACAGAAAAGAAAAAGCCCTGTCAAGAGCTTTGCCACCATTGGTGGTGCTTTGCACTCTTGATCGGGCTTTTTGTTTGCTGTATCTTCTCACAAGAGGAAAAAGATTACTCGTCCTCATCATCAAAATGGTTATTCCCTAATACTTCCCGTAACAGTTCCATATCTTCTTTTGAGTTGGGGTTTATCCGTTTCACGAATTGAAAAGGTGTTTTATACTTATGTCCCTCTATGCTTTCCCCAAACATATCCATGCTGTATAAATCATCATATCGGTCTAACAATCTTTGAAACTTCAAATGCTGGATAAATTCTTTAATTGGGTAAAGGTCGCCTGCCTGTATGTTATTTCCGTTGATGTAGTCGGTAATATATTCCCGTAACTTTTCTAACTCATATTCCAGCCATTCTTCCTCACTATCAAAAAAGTTGTCATAATGCCCGTGTTTCAGTTCTGTATTTAGGCGTTCTTCGGCTCTTAGAAACTGACAGACTTCCTTTTCAGCCTGATTGATATATTTCCATTCCCCCGACAACAGTTCATTGGGCGTTACGTCCAGCACTTCCATTATCTTTTCCAGCGTATCATAGGCAGGATAATTCAATCCTCGTTCAATCTTGGAAAGGCTCTGCATATTGATACCGATTTTGTCCGCAAGCTCCTGCTGTTTCATTCCTCTGTATTTTCTGATGGTCTGTATGTTGTTTCCCAAAAAATTTATTTTCACTGCATAACCCTCCGTAACTCTGTATATCTTCTTATTTCGTTTCCGTTATAAGTCTATCATGCTTAATATGGTTTGTAAAGACAAAAAAAGATATTGACAAATAAGCATACAAGAATTATTATGTGTTTGTAAATAATTAAGCACAACAGAATGAAATATAAAACCATTTAAAAAGTAAATCCTATCTGATTAAACCCGTAGATATGAATATCGGTTGATATGGCATGGTTAGAAAAGGACAAACAGGGTTTGCAGACAAAGCATTGCAGGACTGCTGGCGTGCGTCAGCAACAACGCCATGACGGCTCTGCCGTCAAAGGACGGAAATGCTTTGTCTGCTGGCGAGCCTGCGAGCCTTACCTGTGCCCCCGTTATCTAACAGGGGGGCACTATTTCACAAAAGACAAGTCAAAAACCATACAACCCCAAAGCTATAAGGAGTAATGAGGAGTTTTAAGAAGATAGTAACTTCACATTCTTTTGAATAGTGGTTTACAGGTATTTCAAGGCTATTGTGGGATTGGAGGAATACAATGAACAATTTAGAATTTGCACTTGAAATGAAGAACAAACGTCTTGCAAGCGGTCTTTCACAAGGAGAACTTGCAGGTCTTACCCATGTATCAAGATATAGTATCAACCGCTTTGAGAACGGAAAAGCCAACGCCAGCAAGGAAACACAAAATATTATCCTGCGTTGTCTGAATTATTATATCTGCGATAAGCCTTTTTATCTGCTCGTTGATTATCTGTCTGTCCGTTTTCCAACGACTGACGCATTGGAAATTATCCGAAAGGTGCTTGGCATGAAAGCAGATTATTTTATCCATTATGACTATGGGTATTATGGCTATAAAGAGCATTACGCCTACGGAGAAATCAAGGTCATGGCTTCTGATGACGAACACATGGGCGTATTCTTGGAATTAAAAGGGGCAGGCTCACGCAACATGGAATATGTCTTGCAGGCACAGAACAGAGATTGGTATTCATTTTTAAACCGCTGTCTTGACTGTGGCGGTGTTATCCGACGTTTTGACTTGGCAATCAATGATATGTGTGGTCTGTTGGATATTCCCGTTTTGTCTGAAAAATACAGAAATGGCGGTGCGGATTGTCGCTGTAAAAATTATGAAAATGTGCAGGGTGGAAAACTAAGCGGAAAAAACCGTAATTTAGCAAGTACCCTTTATATCGGTTCAAAGGCAAGCACAAAATACTTCTGCCTGTATGAAAAACAAGAGGAACAGGCAACGAAAAAGAAACATACCGATATTATCAACCGTTTTGAAATTCGCCTGCGTGATAAAAAGGCAGTACAGGCAGTTGAGGAACTGTTATTGACGTATAACCCTCATGGGCTGGTGTTTTACCTCATTACTGATTTTGTGGAATTTCCCGACTATCCGTTGTGGGAGATATTCATTGCCCATGACAGTTCACCTTTTGAAATGAACCCTGTACCTGTCAATATGGAACGCACTCTGCAATGGCTGGAAAGACAGGTCATGCCGTCTATTGTGATGATTGAGGAAATCGACAGGCTGACAGGCTCAAACTACATGAAAATGATTGATGAATGTACCCACCTTTCCGAAAAGCAGGAAATGATTGTGGAACAGATGTGTACGGATATAGCAGACGTAATCGAAAGTGAGGGGGTGTTTTATGAGTAATGCACAGGATATTCCCGTATGGGAAAAATACACCCTTACCATTGAAGAAGCGTCAAAGTATTTCCGTATCGGAGAAAACAAGTTAAGACGATTGGCAGAGGAAAACAAGGACGCTGGCTGGCTCATTATGAATGGCAACCGCATACAGATTAAACGCCGACAGTTTGAACAGGTTATTGATAAATTGGACGCAATCTAATGCAAATGAGCCTTGTATGTGTTATGATGAACACAAGTCATATCAAGGTTCTTTCCAACAAGGAAAGGAGCAGACACCATGAAAGAAAAAAGACGGGATAACAAAGGACGTATCCTGCATACTGGAGAGAGCCAACGAACAGACGGAAAATACTTATATAAATATGTGGACGCATTTGGAAACACAAAATATGTGTATGCTTGGAGATTGACACCCACAGACCCGACACCAAAGGGAAAACGGGAAAAACCCTCACTTCGTGAACTGGAACAGCAGATAAGACGGGATATTGAGGACGGTATCGACAGCACAGGCAAGAAAATGACGCTTTGCCAACTCTACGCCAAACAGAACGCACAGAGGGCAAACGTGAAGAAAAGCACACAGAAACAACGGGAACAGCTCATGCGGTTATTGAAAGAGGACAAGTTAGGTGCTAGGAGCATTGATACGATAAAACCCTCTGACGCTAAGGAATGGGCGTTACGCATGAAAGACAAAGGCTTTTCCTATAACACCATTAACAACCATAAACGCTCGTTAAAAGCGTCATTCTATATCGCCATACAAGACGACTGTGTAAGGAAAAACCCTTTTGATTTCAAGTTAAGTGAAGTCATAGAAAATGATACCAAAGAGAAAGTCGCATTGACAGAGGAACAGGAGCAAGCCCTACTCTCATTCATCAAGACGGACAATGTGTATCACAAATATTATGATGATGTGCTGATACTGTTAAAGACAGGACTTCGTATCTCGGAACTGTGCGGACTGACAATTATGGACGTTGATTTTATCCATGAGGTTGTAGTTATCGACCACCAGTTACTAAAGAGCAAGGAACAGGGTTATTATATTGAAACGCCTAAGACAAAAAGCGGAACAAGGCAAGTGCCATTAAGCAGAGAAACGATACAAGCATTTCAACGGGTTATGAAGAAATGCCCAAAGACAGAACCATTTGTGATAGACGGACGGGGCAACTTTCTATTTGTCAATCAGAAAGGCAAGCCGAAAGTTGCGATTGATTACACTATGCTTTTTGTCCGTATGGTACAGAAATACAATAAACACCACAAGGATACCCCCTTGCCACATATCACACCGCACACGCTACGCCATACGTTCTGCACAAGACTGGCAAGTAAGAACATGAACCCGAAAGATTTACAGTATATCATGGGACATTCAAATATCAGTATCACAATGAACTGGTACGCTCATGCGTCCATAGATACCGCAAAATCAGAGGTTCAGCGTCTAATCGCATAAGAAGTATTTACCACGATTTTAACCACGCTTGATAGCGAAAATATAAGAAGATAGACCTAGATATGTGAAGTTTACCACAAAAGAAAAATGCCCGTAGAGCCGATAAAATAAGGCTTTGCGGACATTTAAGAAGATATAAAAAGATAGTCAAAAAGATATATATAATTTATATAAATCAACTAATATTAAAGTTCCGCTAGAAGCAGTGTCATAAAACGGTACTAACTTGTCATGCAAAAAATACAATTCTCTCTGTCCATCTGGTAGTTTTTTTAATACCAGTTTACATGCTATCCCCATTTCATTCAGAAAACTTTCTAAATCCCTCAATTGCCTTTCCTCTTCTAATAGTTCAAAAAAAATATCATTTATTCTTCTTGGAGTTCTACGCAACCCATTTCCTACAGTAAACATACGCATTCTTCTGACATAACTAGATAGTTTAATCAAAATAGAATCATTATCCAACGCAACATTACTGATTATCCATCTTAAGAATGGTAATTTACTCTCTTGCATTTCATCTTCATAATCAACTTTCACTGCCTGTAAATATCTATCAATATTAGCAGTCTCTGCGTGAATGTATTCAAGATTTTCAAATTCAAACTTATTCTTTTCAAAATCACATTGATAAATTCTTTTTCCGTCAATAATCAATTCTTCTGTTTTTAATTCTTCATCAAAATGCCTGGTGTATCGGTATATGAGTCGCTGGTCATCAAAAGAAAATTCGTAAGAAAAGCTTGCTGCCTGTTCAGTAGAATCAGCATTAAGAAAAGCCCCTTCACGCAGATAACGTATACCGCCGAGAATTGATACAGAAATATCTAGCAGTGCTTTCCCTAAATTCGTTTTTCCTGTTGCATTTCTTCCATAAATTAGCATTTTACTTATAGTTCCATCGTTAATACAATCTGTGCTAAATTGATATCCAGCTATTTTTTCAAAATCTATTACGATTTCATCTTTAAAATTTTTATAATTTTTCAGCGTGAATTTATTTAACATTTTTATATCCATCCTTCCATACAGATTACTCACATAATTATCCTGTTAACAGTATAACCATTTTTTATACTTTCTGCAATGGATGCTGTAAAAAAATTACAGCAATGCACACTTGCTCAGATTAAATAAAAAACAAGGAATCACCGCCTCTCTTTTCTGCAATGATTCCCTGTTTTTATTTATCTGTAAATAATCTCATCTCTCCCTGGCCCATTGGATACCATGGTAATTGGGAAGCCCAGTTTTTCTTCCACAAATTCAATGTATTTGCGACAATTTTCCGGTAAGTCTTCGTATTTTTTGATTCCTCTGATATCACATTTCCACCCCGGAAGTACTTCCAGCACTGGTTTTGCTTTTTCCAGAAGGTGTGTAGTAGGAAATTCTGTGGTAATCTCACCATCAATGTCATATGCCACACAAACAGGAATTTCGTCTAAATATCCTAACACATCCAGTACAGTAAAGGCCACGTCCGTAGTTCCCTGAATCCGGCATCCGTATTTAGAAGCCACACAATCAAACCATCCCATACGTCTTGGGCGTCCTGTGGTAGCTCCATATTCACCGCCATCACCGCCTCTGCGTCTTAATTCATCTGCTTCTTCTCCAAAGATTTCCGATACAAAAGCGCCTGCGCCTACTGCGCTGGAATAGGCCTTGCATACTGTAATAATCTTTTTGATTTCATAAGGCGGAATTCCCGCTCCCACCGCTCCATAAGCAGCCAGTGTAGAGGAGGAGGTTACCATAGGATAAATACCATGGTCCGGATCTTTTAAGGAACCTAACTGACCCTCCAAAAGAATTTCTTTGCCTTCTTTTAATGCATCCCAAAGCAATGCTGAAACATCACACACATACGGCGCAACCATTTCTTTGTACTGCTTCAGCTCTTCCAGAATATCTTCTGGCTTTAACAGCGGTTTATGATATAAGTGTTCCAGCATAATATTCTTCTTTGCACAGATATTCTCTGCTTTTTCCCGCAGTACTTCTTCATCTGCAAAGAGCTCACTTACCTGGAATCCGATTTTTGCAAATTTATCTGAATAAAACGGAGCAATTCCTGATTTGGTAGAGCCGAAAGATTTACCTGCTAAACGTTCCTCTTCGTACTCATCAAATTTAATATGGTAGGACATTACCATCTGTGCCCGGTCTGACACCTTAATGTCCGGCATAGGAACACCCTTTTCCACGATAGATTGTATCTCCTTAAACAATACCGGAATATTCAACGCCACACCATTTCCAATGATACTGGTAGTATTGGCATTAAATACACCGGATGGAAGGGTATGAAGTGCGAACTTGCCATAATTATTTACAATCGTATGTCCGGCATTGGCTCCTCCCTGAAATCTTACAACAATGTCAGCTTCCTGAGCCAGCATATCTGTAATCTTTCCTTTTCCTTCATCTCCCCAGTTTGCTCCTACAACTGCTTTTACCATCTTTGATTCCTCCTGTAATCTTGAACTGGTTTCTTTTAACTACAGTATCATACTACAAGTTAGTGCAGAAATAAAGTAAAAATTTCAAAAACTTTTTTTAACTTTTTAATGCTTTTAAATATAGTGTTTCAATGGTATTTGTCACTTCTTCCGAAGATAATGTTTTCTTCAGTGCTGCCATAAAATCTTTCTTATTTTTGCATACATACTGAGGTGTCAGTTTATCCGTTTCCTCTGTAATGCTTCTTCCCACTGTAATCGCCACTGGATAAGACTTTTCCGGTCTGGAAAACATAATAAAAAGAGTATAACGATAAGATTCTAATTTTGGCACAATAATATCAAACATGGTTGCCATGGTATACTTTTCTTTTCCACTTTTTAATTCATACTTCATATTGCTGATTTTCCCATAAACAAGTCCATCTGTTTTTTTTCCTAAAGCTTCCGCCTGTTCTTTCAATATGCTGTCTGGCAATTCTTCATTGGATTTCTGTAAAGATTGCTGCAAAGTTGCTTTGTTAAAATTCCATAAATCCATTGTCATGACTTTCCTCCTGTTCTTATCTCAAATTTTATAGGTAAATGATCTGAATATGTCTTCTTATTTATTTTCCCATTTTGAAGTAAAGTTTTTCCTGAAATCTCCGTTATCACTGCAAATTCATCCCAGACAAATCGTTCAATTAATATCGGCCTAATCAACACCTGGTCAAAGGTATACCAATAAAAAGACCTATCATCCTGATCTGATTCACAATAATAAGTTCCCATGATTCCACTATGTTTTCCCATAATATCCCACATTGGATTATAATAAAATCTCCGCTCTTCATCCTCTACAATCCTGCTGCCTTTTTTCGCTGCACGAATATCATAGACCGCCTGAAAACCGTGACATCCAATAATTCCTGATGAAAATGGATGCAGATTAAAATCTCCTACCACAATGGTCTGGTATTCTTCCTCTGATATTCCTCTTTCCTTGTTGCAATCTTTTTCCTGATTTTCAATAAATCCCGCCAAGTCATCTGCCCGTCTTCCTCTTGATTCCTCACTCTTATACATCGCACTGCTAAAATGTACTGCTGCCAGCAAATAATTTCTTTTCTTCTCATGCACCTTAAATAACGAAACATGCTTATCTTCTTTGTACACAGTTACCTCAAATGTTTCCTTTGCAAAAAGTTTGATATCCTCCTTTACTGGAAGAACTTCTTTCTGTTCAAACCTGCTTTCTCTTTTGTGGAGTTGACTTAGCATATGAAAACTATTTAAATTTTCTGACTCTGCTGTAATAATAATATCTATATGATTTTCTGTTGCACAGTCTGCTATTTCTTCTGCTAAATCTTTTTTGTTAATGTTCCAAAATAAGCATTTAATCTTTATCACCTCCACTATGATTCTTTTTGGTAAAACTCTATACACATATTGTAACATGTAGCAGAAAAAAACAAAAGGACTTCTGCCTCGTTAAGCTGAAATCCTCTTTGTTCCTCTTATTTATTTTCTTCTCCTAAATACAATAAACAGCACTGCGCTGATTCCCATTAATATGGGATAGAACAGATACGGCATAATCTGCACTGGTGACAGCGCCGACAATCCTGCTGCAGTAAGAAGCTGGGCGCCATAGGGAATCATTCCCTGTCCTACAGATGCGAAGATATCCAATAAAGAAGCGCTTCTTTTTGGGGAAACGTCAAATTCATCACTGATTTCTTTTGCAATGGGTCCTGCCATAACAATGGCAACCGTATTGTTGGCTGTACAGCAGTCTACCAAAAGCGCTAGTACGGAAATCCCAAATTCTCCGCCTCTTGGACCATTAATCCTTTTCTTAATGAGATTCAGAATAAACTCAATACCACCGTATTCCTTCACCAATGCCACAATGGCGGCTACTACAATGGAAATTACGGTAATATCATACATACTGGTAACGCCATCACCCATTTTCTGGAACAGTTCTCCAATAGCGAAAGCGCCGGTTCCTACACCTACAAGAGCTGCCAATACAGTTCCCACAATAAGAATCAGGAATACATTGACACCAATCAGCGCTCCAATGAGCACCACCAGATACGGAATCACTTTGATAATATCATACTGCAAATTGCCTTCGATTTTTCCTGCATTTCCTCTTGCCAGGAAGAAGAACAACACTGCTGTAATAATTGCCGCAGGAAGTACAATGAGAAAGTTTTCCTTAAACTTATCCTTCATCTCACATCCCTGGGTTCTCACTGCCGCAATGGTTGTATCGGAAATCATGGATAAATTATCCCCAAACATAGCTCCGCAAACCACTGCGCCAACACAGATTGGCATGGCAATTCCTGTTTTTTCTGCGATGCCTACACCAATAGGTGTCATGGCTGTAATAGTTCCCACAGAGGTTCCCATGGAAACAGAAATAAAGCAGCCAATCACAAACAATCCTACTACTGCAACAGAAGAGGGCATAATGGACAAGCCCAGATTTACGGTACTCTCCACACCTCCCGCTGCCTGAATGGTTCCGGAAAAGGCGCCTGCTGCCAGGAAAATGAGACACATGGTAACAATATTTTCTTCTCCGATTCCCTTTGAAATAATAGACAGCTTGTCAGAAAACCGCAGTCTTCTATTCTGCACAAAGGCCACAATCAGTGCAATGAGGAAACCGACAATCGCAGGCATGGTATAGAAGTCCTGAAACAGAACACCCGCCCCGATAAAAATCACTAAAAATACTCCAATGGGAAGCAGCGCAATGGCTCTTCCTTTTTTTTCCTGATTCATATATCTGCTCTCCTTTGTCCTCCCCCTGATACTATTTTTTATACATTAATTTCTGCTGTCATTCCCAAAAGCTCTTTGTTTGCTTCTAACACAGGATTTACCACATTTTTCAGGAAGTTATCCACCTGTACAGCAGCTCTTCCTGTGTATTTTGCAGGATCCATGGTTTTCTGTAAATCTTCCAGGGTCATGTTAAAGGCCGGATCTGCTGCAATAAGCTCCAGAAGGTTGTTTTCTTTTCCTTCTACTTTTACATTTCTTCCTGCTTCCATAGAGAGTTCACGAATTCTCTCATGAAGTTCCTGACGGTCTCCGCCAGCTTTTACTGCATCCATCATAATATTTTCGGTTGCCATAAATGGCAGTTCGCTTCTCAAACGTTTTTCAATAACTTTTGGATAAACCACCAGTCCATCTACTACGTTTAAGCAAAGGTCTAAGATACCGTCAATAGCCAGGAAGCCTTCTGGTACAGACAGACGTTTGTTGGCAGAGTCATCCAGAGTTCTCTCAAACCACTGGGTTGCAGAAGTAATGGCCGGATTTAAGGCATCTACCATAACAAATCTGGACAGAGAAGCAATTCTCTCACTTCTCATTGGGTTTCTCTTATAAGCCATGGCAGAGGAACCAATCTGGCTCTTCTCAAAAGGCTCTTCCACTTCTTTTAAGTGCTGCAGCAGACGGATATCATTGGAAAATTTATGTGCGCTTGCTGCGATTCCTGCCAGTACATTTAATACTCTGGTGTCTACTTTTCTGGAATAGGTCTGTCCGGAAACCGGATAGCATTCCTTGAAGCCCATTTTCTGTGCAATCATGGGGTCAATTTTATCAATGGTTTCCTGATCCCCGTCAAACAGTTCCAGGAAACTTGCCTGTGTACCTGTGGTGCCTTTGGAACCTAATAATTTCATGGTGCTGAGTACATACTCCAGGTCTTCCAGATCTAGCATGAATTCCTGCATCCAAAGAGTTGCTCTCTTTCCTACGGTTGTAGGCTGTGCAGGCTGAAAATGGGTAAACGCAAGGGTTGGCTGTGCCTTATGCTCCTGAGCGAATTTCGCCAGTTCTGCAATCACGTTCACCAGCTTCTTGCGCACCAGTTTCAAAGCTTCTGTCATGACAATAATATCTGTATTGTCTCCTACATAACAACTGGTAGCTCCAAGGTGAATAATTCCTTTGGCTTTTGGACACTGTACACCATATGCGTATACATGAGACATCACATCATGGCGTACCTGTTTTTCTCTTTCTTTTGCCACCTCATAGTTAATGTTGTCTGCATTTGCCTTCAGTTCATCAATCTGTTCCTGGGTAATATTCAGTCCCAGTTCTTTCTCTGTCTCTGCCAGCGCAATCCACAATTTTCTCCAGGTACGGAATTTCATGTCCGGAGAAAAAATATACTGCATTTCTTTACTTGCATAACGCTCGGATAATGGACTTACATATCTGTCTGTACTCATCTTTCTTACCTCTCTGTTTTCTATGAACTCGGTATAACACATCTGGATTATATATCATCACAGGTCAAAACACAAGTTAAAATCCTGTGCTTCTATGGTAATCCCGTATAAACCCATTTAAAACTTCCTCTGCCTCTTCCCTTGTAACAGGCTGGGTTTCCTGTTCCGCTTCTTCCAGTTTTTGCAGCACTTCCTGTTTCTGTTCTTTTGAAGCTTCCATATCTTCACAGGCTTTTTCAAATCCTTCCTGTTGCTCCATATAAACTGCCATAAGATAGTGACTCAATACCTGTTTTGTGCGAAGCACCTGATAGGCCTTCAAAAAGCACTGAGCTGCATCTGCAAACTGAAACAAATGCAGATACGCACATCCCATGTTATGATAAATGCCGCCGCTGAACTGCTCTCCCAAACCTTCTTTGTCTTCTTTTTGCAGGGCGTTTTCATAAATTCGGATGGCGTTTACATACATTTTGTTTTCCACCAGATAATCTCCTTTTTTCTTTTCCCGCAGAACAACCGGCTGTAGTTCCAGAAGATTCAGCTTCTCATTAAGCTCCTTAAATTCCTTATGGGTGAGATAATTAATTTCCTTAAACACTGCCAGAATAAACTCTGAAGTCCCAAGTCCCTCTTCCAGCACCTTATACAAACGCTTGTACAGCTTTTCAAGCCCCAGCTCTTTTCGCAGCCAGTCGCACAGATGCTCATTTAAAATGGTTTCATCTAACAGATAAATATTATGGTAAAAATAGTAGCAAAGCTCTTCAATGCTGTAAATATTGGTACTGATGTTTTCGATATAATAGGGCATGGATGCCCGCTTTACCTGACATAAAATATAACTGCTCATCTTCGCGCCTCCTTTACCATGATACTTTCTCAATCCAGACCTTTCCCTGGGACGGGAACATTTCTCCAAATCCTAAATCTTCTGCCTGAATCACACAGAGTTCTTCTGATTCATAGGAAATCGTCACCCGAAGTCTGGTGGTTTTATTGGGGCGTTTGGGAAGTCCCGGAAGTTTCATACTGCACCTGGTTTTGCTTCCCCCATCCATGGAAGTAACCAGGAATTCTAAATCTTCTCTGTCGTCTAAAATCAGCTCCAGCTCTGTATGAATCTCATACCAGTTCTTCCCTGCTTCTGCCAGCACATAAGTTTTGGGAGAACCCTTGACCATCATGTCCATAGCCACATGATTACGCACCAGAGAAGGACTTAGATAGAGGTATCCCTTTAAAATTCCTTCATCACATTTTTCTCTTGCCCCGTAGCAGGCGCCCTTTACATAGAGATTGTTTCCATAATACACATGCCTCTGGTTTTTACAAAGATAGGGGGTAGACCGCACTGCCCATTCCTGGTCAAAGCCATCGCCTACAATATAAATACTGGAATAAGGCTCTGCTGCACAGGACCTGGCAATGAGGCGGTAAAAATTTTCATCTCGCTCCACCGGATCCTGGGATATCTGTGCAGTAACGCCATGTTCAATATACGCTGTCATAGGCCGTTTCTGACTGTCAATCACAAGGCTTGCAAAAGAAACCTCCTTTTCCTCAAACAAAAAACAGCCGATTTTCCGATTCCAGTTGTCTCTTCTGTGATTCATTACATAATAGTAAAAGCTCTCATCATAATCCTGAAGGAAAATCTGATTTCTGCTAAAGCCCATACGCTCACCTGCCTGATAAAGAGCCCCAACCATTGTTTTTGATAATTTAGGCACTGTAATCATCACTGCTTTTATCTGCCTTACCGGATCTGCAGTTCCCAAAAGGGAAATACAGCCGCGAAGATAATGTTCCAGAAGCTCTTCTGGTTTTCTACTGGTTCCATCCACCAGAATTTCTTCTGACTTTCCAAACATTGCCAAAAGTCCGGTCACTGGAATTTCCCCTTCATTCCTGGAAAAATACTGGGCTTCCATTCCAAAATGCCAGACCTCTTCCCCAGGTTTCTTAGACAGCATAGTGGGAAACAGATATTGATTGCTCCCTGTTTTTACAGAAATGGAAATCGGCTCTTTTTCCTTTCGGTCAAAATAGCAAATCTGGGACTGCTGTTTTCCAATTTCCAGACCTACAATAATATTTCGTGTCTCATTCACTTCCATTTCCTCCCTTTAATCCAACAGTGGAAACAGCCGCCATACCTGCTGCTCCTGTTTCAGATATTCTTCCTCTGCCTGACAAAGCTCCTGAAGATTTCCCTGTTCCTTCATCTGCAGCATGGCATTGAGCATCTGATATTTACTTCTGCCCTGAAAGCTGGTTTTCTCCACTGTAAGTACCTGCTTTGGCGTCGTTTCTATGCTGTTCTCTTTTTCTATGACAAAATAGGTAATCAGTTTTTCTCCATAAAACAGGACAAATTCCTTGTTATAAATCCCCTGATACCGTTCCTTCAAAGGCTCCATCTTCTCCTCTGACAGCACGTTTTCCCGCTCAATCTGGTAATGCAGGGTAACTTTCGCATTTGGTCCTGCCTTACACTGCACAAATACTTTATCCTCTAACTGGAAAATCTGCTGCAGTTCTTTTGGCATGTCCTGGAAAAATGCAAATTTCAGACGTTCCTGTACACATTCTTCCAAAATCTCTCCGGCTCTTTGCATTCTTCTTTCATTCCACTGTCCATTTTCTGTATATGCTTTCAAAAGCGCCAGTCTGCAAATAATATCACATTCCCATCCTTTTTCCAGAATCTTCTCCAGCGCCTCAAAAAGAAATGCTTCTTTTTCTCTTTCTCCTACAAAATAATCATAGGCTTCAAAAGTAAGGTAGGCCAGAATCACCTGTTCCCTTCCTCCCTGTTCCAGATATTCCTGCAGTACCTTCAACCCCTGTGGATGTGCATATCTGGTAAACATGCTGTAGCGCAGAATTCTTTCTTCCAATCCATAGCAGTCCACAGCAAAGCCCATGGCGCGCTCCCACAGCCACACCATTTCCTTCACCGGACCTTCAAAATGCTTTACCAGATAACGCAAAAGCACTTCATCATAAACTCCCGCCTGAACAATATAAGATGCCAGAAGGAGCATTTCCTCTTCATATTCAAATTCCAATTTCAAAATCATCTGGCTGCATAAACGGAGCAAAATCGGAATATCAATGTTTTCATATCCGTATTCACACACCAGATCATAAGCGCCCAAAAACATATCCTGCTTTACCAAAATGGTAATGAGCAGACGTTTATTTACCTTTGCAAAGCCTCTGAAATCCATATCTCGAAGGGATTCTCTCAGATTTCGGTTATCCATCTGTGACTCATAATACAGCAAAAGCCGCTTTCTCATTTCCTGCCTGTAGGCATCTGTAAACACATCCTCATCTAAAATTGCCTGGAAATTTTTGCAGTTTTGTTCGTTAATTGGCTGTTCATGTTTCAGTTCTCCACAGGTGTGCAGCAGCATTCCCGGATATTTTCGTCCATCTTGTAACAGTTTCCCTGATAATTCCTCCACATCCAACAACGGATGAATATTGTAATCCACAGTTGCCACATAACGCCTCTGGCGGCTGTCCTCGAACAGAATCGCCGCATCCCTGGTATAAAGAGAAATATAAGCAGTTTTATCAGCACACAGATAAGCCTGTTCTTTTTTCATAGAAGCATGGCGCACAATTACCCTTCTGATTTTCGGGTCATCACAGTAAATCCTCTGGGTAAACAATACCTTTGCCAGAGCGCTTCTTACATTTTCATCCCTGGAATCCACACAGAATTCCTGATAAACCACAGCAAAATCCTCATTCATTCTGCCTTCTTTGATTTTCTCACAGGCAAAAGCTTCCATTTTATTCCGGTATGCCTGATAAGTTTCCGGATCCAGGTCTTTATTTCGGATAACATTACTGTACACAAATGCTTTTTTCTTATCACTTAAGGTATTATTATAGCCAAAATACAGACGAATCACTTTGGGCAACACTTTCTGATAATTTCTGCTCATGGTTTCAATATAATATTCATACAGACCTGTAATCTTCAGTTCTGACATCACTGCCAGTTCATACCATCGGAAATATTCAGGGTTTCTTGGCTCACCCTTCATAATCAACTGGCAGATTTCCTTCACAGTCTGAACCGTAGGATATTGCTCATAAGCACATTCCAAAATCTCATAAACCTTCTGCGAAAAACTCTTCATCTGTCCTGCCAGATCTGCTGCCCGAAAAGCCATTTCTTCTGTAAGAATGTGATATTTCTCAGCAAACAAAAAGACCTGGACCGTAAATTCATTCATTTTCCGAAATACCGCTCCGTCCTCTGCTGCAAGACGACATGCCATGAGATACAAAAAGGGGCTTCTGCATCCAATCCGGTACTGCTCCTCCAAAAGAAACATTTTTCTTGATGGAGTTCTTAGCGCCTCAGAATCTAACTGAAAGATCATATATAATAATAAACAGCTATCTACCCTGCGCTGATGGAGCTGACGCAGTCTGGCTGTCACATGCTCTTTCAGTTGGGTACTTCTTTCTGAACATTCGTTTAAGTATAAAAACGCGCCCTCCAGTTCTTCTTCCTGAAGCACCCTCTGATTATTTTCCAGAGAGTCTAACAGGCGTCTGGCTTCTTCTTTCTGTCCTTTTTGGACATACACATAGGCTTCAAAAAGCTGACACTCTGTAGCATAATATCCATTTTCCTTTAGCTCTTCCAAAAGCTCCAGCATATTCTGGCTCCAGGTCTGTACGTCCACACGTCCCAGCTCCATGTCCAGCATTTCTCTTGCTGCCTGCAGCCGCTTTTTCTTCTCATAAGCAGTAACATTTACCTGAATTCGATTACTTTTAGACGCCATAATTTCATAGGTAATGGTTTCATAAACTGTTTTAATCTGAATCCTTCCAAAATTTTTCCCTTTGCCAAGACCGTCCCGACGGATAATATATTCTAAATCATAAACACTTCCAATAAAGTGCCCATCCTGAATAGAAGTTTTCTCTACCTCCAGAAAGTCTCCTTCTGTCTGAATCTCTGCTCTTAAAAATCCCCAGCCGCTCCTGCGTATCCGCAGAGTATCTTTCAAAGAACTCTGTACCTCATACAATTCCAGAGATTCTTTTTCCAGACTCAGTGTAACCGGCTTTTTCAGCCCTGCTCCTATGAGAAACTCTTCCAGATTCTGATAGGGTACCGGAGTCTGTGACAAAGCCTCATAATACGGCAGTAATTCTTCCCTGCCTTTTAAAAGCTGTACAAAAGAAGCATCTGTAAATAACTGATAGGCTTCTCTGAAATCCTCCTTTGCAAGTTCCACAAACTCCTCCAGAGTCCCAACAGTTCCCTGGGAAGTCCTGACTTCCGGTTTCTTAACAGTAATAGAAAAAGGCACCCTGTATTCTCCTATACTGGTGCTTAGTACAATTTCTCCCTCAATTTTATCCTGACCTTCCAGCCCTGCAGTGTCCACTCCATAGGGAAGTTTCACCCTGTCTCCTGAGAATTTTTCCTTTCCCAAAAGAAATCTTCTGTGGCTGGAATACGCCATTCCTTTGATTCTTCTATCATCTCCTGCCCAAAATTCCAGTTCACCACGAAACCTTTCTTCCGGCAGGATATCCAGCACGATTTCAGTCGCTGACAGTTCCAGTTCCGGTACCTCATACTCAAATCGTCCGTTTATCAGTTGTTCCATTCGTGTCTTCAAATTATCACCCTTACCCTGTCTAGTATATTCCTGAATTCCATATTGAATCCTTGATAACAATCTGCTACTATGAATTATACACTACAAAGTTGTGCTGTGCAACGTACAATCCACATTCAAGAAAGAGAGGCATATCCATGCTGAAACATAAAGACCATTTCCATGGCAGTGACCTGGAAAAAATTGAAGAAATCTACCATATTCAAAAAGAGGACATTACCAGTTTTTCTGCAAATGTAAACCCTCTCGGTATCTCTCCCCTGTTAAGAGATACCCTTTCTAAACACCTGGATGCTATTACCACTTACCCGGACCGGGAATATGCTAAACTCAGAAAAAGCATCTGCGATTACACAGGCGCTGAGTTTGACAATATTATTGTGGGAAATGGCTCTACGGAATTGATTTCTCTGTTCATTCAGACCACACATCCACAAAAAGCTCTGATTCTGGGTCCTACCTATTCGGAATACGAAAGGGAAATTGCCCTTGAGGGTGGTCAGACCCTCTACTATCCCTTAAAAGAAGAGGAAAACTTCCAAATGAACGTAGAAGATTTCTGCAGCCATCTAAATGACAGCCTGGACCTTCTGGTTCTGTGCAATCCAAACAACCCTACTTCCACTGCTATTTCCAGAAAAGAAATGCGGCGGATTCTGGACAGAGCCATGCAGTACGGAATTTCAGTTATGGTAGATGAAACTTATGAGGAATTTACAGATGCCGGAAGCAAGATTTCCTCCATTCCCCTAACCAACAATTACAATAATCTTATTGTTTTGCGGGGAATTTCCAAATTCTTCGCTGCTCCCGGTCTGCGTCTTGGCTATGCGGTTACCGGAAATCCTGATTTGCTGAAATACATCAATACCAGGAAAAATCCATGGACTATTAACAGTCTGGCAGAGATTGCAGGATGTATCATGTTTTCCGACAAAGAATATATTGAAAAAACAAGAGCGCTGATTACCAGTGAACGAAACCGGTTGTATCAGTTACTGCATACCTGGAAGCATGTAAAAGTATATCCTTCCTGTTCCAATTTCCTTCTGGTGAAAATACTGAGAGAAGATGTGACTTCTGAAATGGTATTTGAACATTGCATCCGCAAGGGGCTGATGATTCGGGATTGCTCCACATTCCCGTTTCTGGATAGCTCCTTTATACGGTTCTGCGTAATGAGTCCTGAGAAAAATGATGAGTTGGTGGAGGCGTTGAGGGAATTAGACCTGTTCTAAAACCTCCTTGATTTTTTCTTTTTTCATGGATATAATAATATCTAATCACGATTTAGTAAATCAAGATTAGACATTTAAGGAGGGAGCGCCATGTTCATCGGAAGAGAAAAAGAGCTAAAATTTCTGCAAGATAAATATAATGAGAAAAAAGGTCAAATGATCGTATTATACGGCAGGCGACGTGTTGGGAAAACGGAAACTCTCAGAGAATTTTGCAAGCACAAACCACATATTTTCTATTCCTGTACGCAAAGTACTGACAGAGTACAACTAGCAAAATTTTCAAAACAAATTCTACGAGAAGATATTCCAGCAAAACAATATATCTCTGAGTTTACTGATTGGGATAAAGCGTTCCGCTCGATCCTGGATTTGCCATACGGAGAAAAGAAAAGGCTAATTGTAATCGACGAGTTTCCATATATGTGCAAAGGAAATCCAAGTATCCCATCTATTCTGCAAAACCTCTGGGATACAGATTTGAAGGACAGTAATGTGATGATTATTCTCTGTGGCAGTGCAATGAGTTTTATCGAAAAAGAATTGCTTGCAGAAAAAAATCCCCTTTATGGCAGAGCAACAGGTATTTACAAAATGAATGAAATGGGATTTTACGATGCTGCCCGCTTTTTCCCCAATTACTCAGCCCAAAATAAGATACTTGCTTACGCTGTACTTGGAGGTATTCCACACTATCTCAATCAGTTCAACCCTGACATTGACCTTAATGAAAACATCAAACGCAATATTCTTACCAAAGGCTCGGTACTGTATAGCGAAGTAGATTTTTTGCTCCATCAGGAGCTTAGAGAAACTCCCATCTATAACTCCATTATTGAAGCTGTTGCTCTGGGCAGTACAAAATTGAATGACATTAGCCAGAAATCACTTGTAGAAAATACTTCAAAAACAAGTGTCTATCTAAAAAATCTGATAGAACTTGGCATTGTTGAGCGCGAATTTTCTGTTGATACTGGGACAAAAGAAAAGGCAAACACAAATCGAGGGACTTACCGTTTAACCGATAATTTTTTCCGGTTTTGGTATGCTTTCGGTTTTGCGAATCTATCACAACTTGAAGATGGGGATGTGGAGGGTGTTTATGAATATCTCGTAGCTCCTGCATTGCATGAGTTTGCTTCATTATCATTTGAAGATGTTTGTAAAGAATTTGTGCGTGAGCTGCAGAAGAAAAATGCCTTACCATTTCGCTATACCAAAATGGGACGTTGGGCTGGAAAAACGACCGTTCGTGATAAAAATGCGGAAAATGGCTTGAGAATAGCAGAAACAGAGATTGACTTACTGGGTATCGGGAAGGATGCCAACGAGTATTTAGTGGGTGAATGTAAATTCAAACACAGCCCCTTCGACTATTCTGAATATCTGAATACCTTAGCAAAATTAACTCCACAAAAAACAAAAGCAAAATTCTACTATGCCTTATTTTCCGAATCTGGTTTTGATAAAAAAATCGAAGCAGAAGCCGAACATTCAGATACGCTTTCTCTCTACGATCTCGAAACGATTGTAAACTATAAAAAATAGCATTGCCACTACAAAATCTGTACCTTGCCAACTGCAGTAAGCACTTTACAGGGCTTTGCCCTGACAATAAAAAGACTGCCACATGAAGTTTATATCCTGCTCATGTGACAGTCTCTTATTTTTTTATTTCTTAAAATTTCTCTCCGGAAAGCATTTCATAAGCTTCAATATACTTATCGACTGTTTTTTCCACAACTTCATCTGGAAGCAGGAAGTCACTGTCCGGATTTGCTTTTAACCAGTCACGCACATACTGTTTGTCAAAGGAAGGCTGTCCCTGTCCTGGTGTGTAGCCTTCTAATGGCCAGAATCTGGAGCTGTCCGGTGTCAGCATTTCATCACCCAGAACAATCTCACCCTTTTCATTGAGACCAAACTCAAATTTGGTATCTGCAATAATAATATTCTTTGTCAGCGCGTATTCTGCACATTTTTTGTACAGGGCAATGGTATAATCGCGAAGTTTCTCTGCATACTCCTGTCCTTTTCCAGGATAAAGTTTTTCCAGAGTTTTCACAGTTTCTTCAAAAGAAACGTTTTCATCGTGGTCTCCCAGTTCAGCCTTGGTAGATGGTGTATAGATAGGTTCAGGCAGCTTATCAGATTCCTGTAAGCCTTCCGGTAACTGAATACCGCATACAGTACCATTTTCTTTGTAGCTGGCCCAGCCGCTTCCTGTAATATATCCTCTTACAATACATTCTACAGGGAGCATCTCCAGTTTCTTACACAGCATCACATGTCCTTCGTATTCCGGTGCCTGGAAAAATTCCGGCATATCCTTTGTGTCTGTGGAAATCATATGGTTCGGCACAATATCCTTTGTAAAATCGAACCAGAACTTGGACATTTTTGTAAGGACAGCGCCTTTGTCTGTGATTTTGTTTTTCAGGATGTAGTCAAATGCGGAAATCCTGTCTGTTGCATACATAACAAGTTCTTCTCCAATGTCAAAAATCTGACGTACTTTACCTTCTTTAAATGGTTTGTATTCCTGCATGGTTTCACCTTTCCTCTTCTTTTTTTACTTTTCCGCCTCATGTATGTGGTGGAATGCTTTTATTGTAACAAATTTCCGGAAAAAGGGAATAGTATTATGAAAAAAAATACAAAAAATCTTGTACTTTCCTTACTGAAAATCAAATAAGGACATCTGATTCGACTTCGGCAGCTTTCCAAAAAGTCCCAAATCATTCATCAAATCAATGGTAGAAGATGTTACCTTTGTCCGGTTACGGAAATCATCCAGAGAAAGGAAGGGGCCTTCCTCTGCTGCTGCCACCACAGCATCTGCCGCCCTGTCTCCCAGACCTTCTATGGTATCCAGAGCTGGCATGAGTTTTCCGTCTACAATCTGGAAGGTATGGGCATTTGCCTTGTAAATATCAATCGGCACAAAATCAAAGCCTCTTGCATACATTTCCTGAACAATCTTCATATCCTTGTACGTATCCTGTTCTTTTTTGCTCAAAGTATCTTTCCGTTTCTCATAATCATCCATAAAATACTCCAGCTTTTCCTTGCCCTGACACATGAGCTCATAGGAAAATGCTGTGGCGCGGATACTGAAATAAGACGCATAATAAGCCAGGGGATGAAAAATCTTGCAGTAGGCAATCCTCCATCCCATCATAACATAAGCGGCTGCGTGAGCCTTCGGGAACATGTATTTAATCTTCTTACAGGAGCCAATATACCAGTCCGGCACATCATGCTTTTTCATTTCCTCTTCCCATTCCGGCTTCAGCCCTTTTCCCTTACGGACGCTTTCCATAATGGTAAATGCCTGTCCGTGCTCCAGCCCTTTGTTAATGAGATAAATCATAATGTCATCTCGCGTACAGATACAGGTAGTAATGGTTGCGGTTCCTGATTTAATCAAATCCTGAGCATTGCCAAGCCATACGTCCGTTCCATGAGACAGACCGGAAATACGCACCAGGTCTGAGAAGGAGGTAGGGTTGGCGTCAATTAACATCTGCATGGCAAAATCAGTTCCAAACTCAGGAATTCCCAGGCATCCAAGAGGACAGCCACGAATATCATCCGGAGTCAGTCCCAGGGCTTCTGTGCTTTTAAACAGGGACATTACCTCCTTGGAGTCCAGTGGAATTTCTCTGGCATTAATACCTGTTAAGTCCTCCAGCATACGAATCATGGTAGGATCATCGTGTCCCAGAATATCCAGCTTTAACAAGTTGGAGTCAATGGAATGGTAATCAAAATGAGTGGTAATAATGTCACTGTTCATATCATTTGCCGGATGCTGCACCGGGGTAAATTCCTCAATATCCCATCCAATAGGCAATACAATAATTCCTCCCGGATGCTGTCCCGTGGTTCTGCGGACACCGGTACATCCCTGGACAATACGGTTAATCTCACAGTTTCGCTTTCGCTGTCCCCGCTCTTCGTAATAGTTTTTCACATAACCAAAGGCTGTTTTTTCTGCCAGGGTTCCAATGGTTCCTGCCTTAAAGGTCTGTCCTGCGCCGAAAATAACCTCAACATATCGATGTGCTTTTCCCTGATAATCCCCGGAAAAGTTCAGGTCAATATCCGGCTCCTTATCCCCTTTAAATCCCAGGAAAGTTTCAAAAGGAATGTCAAATCCTTCTTTAATCAAAGGCTCTCCGCACACCGGACATTTCTTATCCGGCATATCACACCCAGCTCTTCCGGAATATTCCCGCACCTCAGGAGAATCGAAATCTGCATAGTGACATTTGGCGCAATAATAATGAGGACTTAAAGGATTTACCTCAGTAATTCCCGACATGGTGGCTGCAAAAGAGGAACCAACAGAACCTCTTGAGCCTACCAGATAACCGTCACTGTTACTCTTCCATACCAGCTTCTGGGCAATCATATACATAACCGCATAACCATTGGAAATAATGGAATTCAGCTCCCGTTCCAGGCGCTCTTCTACCATTTTCGGCAGCTCTTCTCCATAGATTTCATGGGCTTTGTTGTAGCAGATTTCCCTTAGCATGGCATCAGAATTTTCAATAACAGGCGGACATTTTCCCTTGTGAATGGGAGAGATTTTTTCCACCATATCAGCAATTTTATTGGGATTTTCAATGACAATTTCCTCTGCTTTTTCTCTTCCAAGATAAGAAAATTCCTCCAGCATCTCCTCTGTGGTACGAAGGTATAAAGGCGCCTGGTCATCTGCATCATCAAAGCCTTTTCCAGCCATAATAATTCTGCGGTAAACCTCATCCTCCGGGTCTAAAAAATGCACATCACAGGTAGCTACCACAGGCTTATTGAAGGCTTCTCCAAGCTTCACAATCTTTCGGTTGATTTCCTTTAAATCCTCCTCTGAATTTACATCCGAACGGTCTTCATTTCGTATCATAAAGACATTATTTCCCAAAGGCTGAATCTCCAGATAATCATAAAAATTCACCAGTCTGGCGATTTCTGCCTCTGGTCTTCCGTTTAAAACAGCCTGATACAATTCCCCTGCCTCACAGGCAGAACCAATCATAAGTCCCTCCTGATATTTCAGATACAGGCTTTTGGGAACCCGGGGTCTCCTGTGATAATAAATCAGGTGGGAATCTGATATGAGATGGTAGAGATTGACCCTTCCCACATCATTTTTTGCCAGAATAATAGCATGATAGGTAGGCATTTTCTGTACAGAAGAAACCGATACCGCCCCTTTTTCATTAAGCTCATCCAGATTCGTAATGTCCCGCTCCCTGCACATGGGAATAAATTTCTCAAAAATCTCTGCAGTACAGGCTGCATCATCTACTGCCCGATGATGATGTTCCAGGGAAACTCCCACTGCCTTTGCTACCGTATCCAGCTTAAAACGATTTAACTGTGGAAGGAGGAATCTTGCCATTCCTACGGTATCTACGCTGGTATCTTCCCTTTCAATTCCCAAATCCTCATAATTTTTCTGAATAAAACTCATATCAAACTCTGCATTGTGAGCTACCATGACGCATCCCCTGCAGAATTCTTCAAATTTAGGCAAAATCACATCAATAGTTGGAGCGTCTTTTACCATGTTGTCATTGATGCTGGTCAACTGTTCAATACGGAAGGGAATGGGAATCTGAGGATTGACAAACTCGGAAAACCGCTCTGTAATCTTCCCATCCACCACTTTAACTGCGCCAATTTCAATAATCTTATCCTTCATGGCGGAAAAACCGGTGGTCTCAATATCAAACACCACAAAAGCCCCCTGAAGGCTCTGGCCTTTGCTGTTCTGCACAATTCCCTTTAAATCATCCACCAGATATGCTTCTACCCCGTAAATCACTTTAAAATCTGAATCCTGAGGCACCACACCGCCCCAGGCATCAAAACAATGGTTGGCTTCCGGGAAGGACTGAACCACACCATGATCTGTAATGGCAATGGCCTTATGCCCCCACTCATAGGCTCTCTTAATCAATGCTTTTGCGTCAGAAACACCATCCATATCACTCATTTTGGTATGACAGTGAAGCTCCACCCTCTTCTGAGGCGCATTATCAAATCTGGAGTTCTGGAAGCTGGGAATTTTCTTGATTCCCACCACAGAACCAATGGTAAGCTCACTGTCATATCTGTCAATGGTGGTAATTCCCTTTAATTTGATAAAAGCCTTTTCCTTCACTCCTGCTGTGATTTCCTCCACCTGGTCATTTCTGGCAAACATTTTTACTGTAATAGAATCTGTGAAATCTGTCACTGAGAAAATAATAATGGTCTTCTCATTGCGGATTTCCCGTTTTTCCAGGGTCATAATCTGTCCCCGGATGCACACTTCTCCCATTTCAGACTGTATAGTTTCCAGCGGAATAGCATCATCCTCAAAATCTCTTCCATAGAGTACGTCTGGATTGTCGGAACGTTTTACGCTGCGCCTGTAATCGGAAGAAAAGTTTCTGTCTCCTTTTCCACGTCCCTTTTCCCCCTGGAAGGATTTTTCCTTTGCATTGCCTTTTTCTTTTGCTCTGGTTTCTGACTTTTTCTCTCCCGAAGTTTGGGACTTCTGCTCTTTTTCCAGTTCCTCTGTTTCTTCCAGGGACTGCTCATCTTTTCCTCTTCCAAGAGCTGACATTTCAATAATATGGGCTGCCTCCTGCTGAATACGGATATCACTGTTTTTCCTGTATTTGCTCTCTTTTACTTCCTGGTATTCTGTTTCCACCTGCAGGGAAAATCCGCTGCGCTCACAAAACACCTTTTCCATGTATCCAATAAGTTCTTCTTCCTTACTTTTTGCCAGAACAGTGGACTGGAGTACCATATGCATCTCATTGGTCTTTGGAAACGTAATTACAGCATTCCGGAACATATTAAATACCAGAATGCTGTAATTTCTAAGCTCCAGACCCATGGACGATTTGTATGCATCAAAAAACAATTCCGGTGTATACTGGCTGGACAGTTGAAATTTTTCCAGCACTTTTACCGTCATAGGTACGCCTCTGAAACACTGGGAAGCAATGGCTTCCTCCAGCGCATAAATATACTTTTTGTGAATCCACTGTCTGCTTCGGATATAGACTCGGATGTGGTCTTTTTTCTGGTTAACAGAGACTTTTGTAACCACCACTTCTTTTAAAAGGGCTTTTAACTCTCCATTTAATTCCAGATTTCGGAAAACATCCAGAAATTCTTTTTCCATGCAGCATAACCTCCATAGATTACTTCCAATTACTCAGTTCTTCCCGAAGCACTTCTAAAAGCTGGTCCTCCGGTACTTTTTTTACAATTTCTCCTTTTTTGATTAACAGGCCCTCGCCTTTTCCTCCGGCAATGCCAATGTCTGCTTCTTTGGCTTCTCCCGGACCATTTACCACACAGCCCATAACTGCAACTTTAATATCCAGAGGGAATTCCTGTACCATAGTTTCCACCTGGTTTGCCAGACCTATAAGGTCTATTTTGGTTCTGCCGCAGGTAGGACAGGACACCACTTCCACGCCGCCTTTTCGCAGATTCAATGTTTTTAAAATCCGCTTTGCAGATTTAATCTCTTCCGGCGGGTCTCCGGTAAGAGATACCCGGATAGTATCACCAATGCCTTCATAAAGAATAATCCCCAGCCCCACTGCAGATTTAATGTTTCCAGAATACACGGTTCCTGCTTCTGTAATCCCCACATGGAGAGGATAATTGGTCTGCTCTGCCAGCAGTTCATGGGCTTTCACACACATCATTACATCGGAAGATTTAATGCTGATAACCAGGTTATCATATCCTAAATCTTCAATGATTTTCACTTTGTCAAGAGCGCTTTCCACTAATCCCTGAGCAGTCACGCCATGATATTTTTCCACCAGTTCTTTTTCCAGAGAACCGCTGTTTACTCCTACACGAATAGGAATCTTTCTGGCTTTGGCTACGTCCACCACAGCCTTGATTTTCTCTGCTCCCCCGATATTTCCTGGGTTAATACGGATTTTATCCGCGCCGTTTTCCATGGCTGCAATGGCCATTTTATAATCAAAATGAATGTCCGCTACCAGTGGAATGTGTATCTGTTTTTTAATTTCCCGGATAGCCTCTGCTGCCTCCTGAGTAGGTACAGTACAGCGGATAATCTCACAGCCTGCTGCTTCCAAAGCCAGAATCTGCCTGACTGTTGCCTCCACGTCTTCCGTTCTGGTGTTGGTCATGGACTGAATCAGCACCGGATTTCCGCCGCCGATTTTTCTGTCCCCAATCTGTATTACTTTTGTATGTTCCCGATACATAACAAAACCTCCTTAGTTATGAATCTGCAGTAATTTCTGTTTCAATTGCCCTTCCAAACGGTACATTTCTGCTTCTGCTGCTCTTCTCTTTTCCCGTCCTTCTCTCTGAATGTTCATCACCTCATCAAAGGTGCTGATAAGAGATTCATTGGTTTTTTGCAAGGTTTCTATATCCACAATACCTCTCTCAGATTCCCTGGCAGCTTCTACAGTCGCCAGCTTCAAAGTCTCTGCATTTTTCTGCAACAGGGCATTGGTCATGTCTGTGACTTCTCTCTGAGCTTTGGCAGCTTCTGTAGAATGAGCCACACCAAGAGCAATTACCATCTGGCTTTTCCACAAAGGAATAGTGTTTACAATGGTAGACTGAATCTTTTCTGCCATAAGCGTATCATTTCCCTGAACCAGACGAATCTGAGGCGCTGTCTGAATGGCAATCATTCTGGTAAGCTCCAGATCATGAATCTTCTTTTCAAAACGGTCACAAAGAGAATCCAGATCTTTGGCTGCCTGTGCATCCTCCGGAAGGCCGCTTATCTGCGCCTTATTCATAAGCTGAGGAATCTCTGTGGCGCGGATTTCCTCTAATTTCTTCTTTCCTGCCAGAATATACATGGAAAGCTCCTTAAAGTAATTCAGATTCAGGGCATACATTTTATCCATAATAGCTGCATCCTTCATTAACTGAATCTGGTGCTTTTCCAGCATTTCCACGATTTTATTTACATTGGTCTCTGCCTTGGAATACTTGTTTTTCAAGGCTTCCAGCTTGTTTCCGCCTTTTTTGAAAAATCCCATAATGCCTTTTCGTTCTTCCTCTGCATCAAAATTTTTCAATTCTGTGACCACATTTTCCAGTAAATCCCCTACTTCTCCCAAATCCTTGGTGCGGACCTTATCTAAAGCGTCTTCTGAGAAATCTGCCATTTTCTTCTGGGTTCCCGCGCCGTACTGAAGAATGGCCGCTGAATTGCGGATATCAATCTGTTTTGCAAAATCATCCACCATCTTTCTCTCCTGTGGAGAAAGAATGCTGTCATCCATTTCCGGTTTTGCAGGTTCTTCCTTTTTCACTTCTGCAACAGGCGCTTCCTCCTGTAAGGGTTCAAAAGTCAGTGTAGGGGTTACCGTAAAGTCTTTAAATTCATCGCTCATACTCTCTTAATTTCCTTTCTCTTTAAAATCTTTCTTACCAGTCAGTCCCTCCTGAGCCAGCATGGTCTTCAGTACAGAAATATCAGAAGACACGTCCCAGGCTGTTTCTTTATAAAAGCTATCCAACAGGTTTTCAAAAGCGTCATTAATGGTGTCTAATGTATTTTCAATCTCTGTCTTGGCACTTTGCACGTGTTCCCCGGTAAGTTCCTGCTTATCCAGTTCTTCGTAAGCATTTAAGAGCTTCATGGTAGTAGGAAGATAATAATCCATAAATTTATGAAGATCATCAATGAGCTCCGGATGTTCTTCCACCCGCTGGAAAATCCGGCGGATGACATTTTCCAGGTGGTACATCTTGTTGGAAATCTCAATGCCGGGAATGGCATCATTGCTTCTTCTGATTTCCTCAATATAACGATTTCCTGCCTCTATGGTTTTCCTTGCCTCTTCTGAAAGCTGACGCTTAGGCTCTCTTGCCGCCTGTTCTTTCATACGTTCCATATTTTTCTGGGTTTCCATATACTGCTCATAAGCATCATTACTTGCCATAAGACAGGTATTATTCTCATCTAAATGGCCTTCCAGAAACATCCTTTTTTCAATCATTTTTGAAAGATCTTTTACTACAAATTTCTCTGATTTTCCAACGCTTCTGGCTAAGTCCTTAATGTTGCCATAGGCTTTTCCGTTTAACGTTTTTACATAAGCCCGGAATCTGGCCACCTGTTTTCTGGTTCTGTTTCCCCAGACTGCTGCCACCACTCCTGCACATCCTATGGGAACTAAAACTGCTGCTGTAACGATGAAGGGTTTCACCGCATATTCCCACAGCAATGCCACAATTCCCATAATCCCAAGAACAAATCCACTGCTCACAGCCAGAATCAGTCCTGTAATCAGGGCGGCAATACTAAGTCCTTTCATTTTTCTGGTATTGATAAAAAGAGCAAATTCTTCCCTTGCTTTTTGTATTCTTCTGGATGTATTCCCGTAGCTTCTATCATTCCCATAAGGGCGGTAGGAGCTTTTGTGGCGTCCGTCATTCTGGTCACAAGTCTGATAATCATTTGCTCCTGGCTTTCTGAAATTCCTTGCCATATTTCCTATAGCATTTTCAAGAGTTACTCCAAGGTCTCTGTTTAAAGCCCCGAAATCTCCGGTATTAATGGCATTTTCCACAATATCTTTCACATCTCTGCCTAGTCCATTCCAGTCATTTCCAGACATTTTCTTCACTCCCCATTCTTTTGCTGTTTCACCGGACACTTGCTTTTGCCCGCTTTCTTAAATTATATATGAAAGATTGCAAAAAAGCAACGGAACATCTCTTGCAATTCACACGTTAAAGTTTTATAATGGTAAAAAATTCAGAAAACATACCGCAGCCGCGGCAGAATGGAGGAACTCAACATGGAGAAAAAGAACATTGACTGGTCTAATCTTGGTTTTGGATATGTAAAAACAGATTATCGTTTTGTATCTGATTTTAAAGATGGAAAATGGGATGAAGGAAGAATGACAGAGGATGACAAAGTTGTTATCAGTGAATGTGCAGGTGTACTGCAATATGCTCAGACTGTCTTTGAGGGGATGAAGGCCTATACCACACAGGACGGACGCATTGTCACCTTCCGCCCGGACTTAAATGCAAGCCGCATGGCTGATTCTGCCAGAAGACTGGAAATGCCGGTTTTCCCGGAAGACCGCTTCATACAGGCAGTAGTTGATACAGTAAAAGCAAACGCAGCCTATGTTCCACCTTATGGTTCCGGCGCTACCTTGTATATCCGTCCTTATATGTTTGGAAGTAACCCTGTTATTGGAGTAAAGCCTGCAGATGAATATCAGTTCCGTATTTTCGTTACACCAGTAGGTCCTTACTTTAAAGGAGGGGTTAAGCCACTTACTATCCGCGTCAGTGACTTTGACCGGGCTGCGCCTCATGGAACCGGCCACATTAAGGCTGGACTGAACTATGCTATGAGCCTTCACGCTATTATGGATGCCCACAATCAGGGCTTTGATGAAAACATGTACCTGGATGCAGGTACCAGAACAAAGGTAGAAGAAACCGGCGGCGCAAACTTCTTATTTATCACAAAAGAGGGAAAAGTTGTCACACCGAAATCCAACAGCATTCTGCCTTCCATTACCCGCCGCTCTCTCATGTATGTAGCAAAAGAATACCTGGGTCTGGAAGTAGAAGAACGTGAGGTATACCTGGAAGAGGTAAAAGATTTCGCCGAATGCGGACTGTGCGGTACTGCTGCAGTCATCTCTCCTGTGGGCAAAATCGTAGACCACGGAAAAGAAATCTGCTTCCCAAGCGGCATGGAGGCTATGGGACCGGTGACACAGAAACTCTATGATACCTTAACCGGTATTCAGATGGGTCGGCTGGAAGCGCCGGAGGGCTGGCTGAAGGTCATTGAATAACAAAATCTGAATTTATATAAAGGCCTCCTGTATCACGCTAATATATCAGGTGATACAGGAGACCTTCTTTTGTTACACTTTTACTTATATCCGTTTCGCCCAGATAAACCCATGAGCCGGAATGAATACATCTTTTAATTCTACTGTTTCTCCACTTATCAGATTCTTATAGTTTCCTTCTTCCTGCATCCATGCAGTTCTGTCTTTGCTACTGAAATTGAAAATCCCAAAAAATTTCTCCCCGGCCTTTTCTCTCATAATACAAAGAATCCCATTGTCATGCACATCATAGGTATACACGCTGGCAGAAGAATCAAATACCGCTTCTGTTTTTCGCAGTCTTTCCAGTTTTGTCAACCCTTGAAATACTTTTCCTTCTACAGTAGAAATATCGTTTCTGTTCTTTGCAAGTTCCCAGTGAAATGCACCTCTGTGAATATAGCGGGAATCCTCTTGCTTCAATGGGTTCTCTTTATAGGTATAATCATTCACCTGTGCAATCTCATCCCCGCTGTACAGCATAGGAATTCCTGACTGTGTAAGCATATACGCATGAAGCATAACATCTAACCGGATAGCTGCCTCCATTTTTGTTTCATTTCTTTCAAATCCCGCACTTTCCACACCGCACATAGAAGCTGTTGTTCCACAAAACCTTGCATCCTGTGTTACCGGGTCATCATTATAAAGCTCTCCTCTGCTGACACTTCCTTCATATCTGCCTGTATAGAAATCATTTAAAAATCTCTTATGGAGCACTTCTTCCATACCCCAGCTTTTCAGGGTGCCAAAATCCAGCCCCCAGCCAATATCATCATGGCACCGGAGATAATTCAAAAATGTATATTCTTTGGGCAGCTGGTTCACAACATCCATCTGCTGCTTTAAAAGGCGGATATCCTCTGTGGCAAGGCTATGCCAGGTAGTTGCCATGGTCGTCACATTATAGAGCATATGACACTCCGGCTTCTCTACAGTTCCGAAATAAGGCACTACTTTTTCTGGCTCCATAACCACTTCTCCCAAAAGGATTACACTTGGACACACAATTTCCCCAATGATACGCATCATACGCACAATAGTATGCACTCCTTCCAGATTTCTGCATGAGGTTCCTAATTCTTTCCAGATATACGGTACTGCATCAATACGTACAATATCAATTCCCTGATTTGCCAGAAACAGGAAATTGTACATCATTTCATTAAACACTCTTGGATTTTTATAATTTAAGTCCCATTGATAAGGATAAAAGGTAGTGAGTACATACTGTTTCATTTCTGGCAGATAAGTAAAGTTTCCAGGCGCTGTAGCAGGGAATACCTGAGGCACTGTTTCCTCATATTTTTCTGGGATTTCATTGCTGTCATAGAAAAAGTAGCGGCTCATATACTCCCCGTCACCCTGTCTTGCGCGCTTTGCCCACTCGTGGTCCTCGGACGTATGATTCATCACAAAATCCATGCACACATTCATGTCTTTTTGATGACATTTCTCTGTAAGCTCTGCCAAATCTTCTATGGTGCCAAGCTCCGGCTTCACCTTGCGGAAATCTGCCACTGCATAGCCTCCGTCAGAGCGTCCCTGCGGGGAATCCAAAAATGGCATCAAATGGGCACAGTTTACATTACAAGATTTTAAGTAATCCAGCTTTTCCTGAACCCCTTTTATATTCCCCGCAAAATTATCAATGTAGAGCATCATCCCAAGCATATCATTTTTCTTAAACCAGTCTGGATTTTTTTCTCTTTTATCATCCCTGCTTTTCAGCCCGGCTTTTCTATTCTGATAATACTCATACATCTGGGAAGTAAGTTCCGCAAACATCGATTCATTTCCATATAATTCCATGTATAACCATTTCAACTCATCATGATGCCTGGACAGCCTTTTCTGAAACGCATTATCTCTTTTTCTCATAGCCCTTCTCCTCTCCTGTTAATAGTTTTCCTATGGAACCTGTAAGCTGTTTTTTCAAGTCGTATACTACATGGCTTAATACATATTGTCCTTCGTTTACAAAAATTTCTATGAGATTTTCATCCACAATAATATCCAAATCATATCTGCCACCCAGTTTTGGCGTCTTTGCTGTCCTTCTGAAGCCAGATAAGGAATCAAATACCTGTGTTCTGTCTCCCTTTACACAATCTTCTTCAATGGTAATCTGATACCCTCCAACATCTATGTTTTCCCCCTCTTTTAAAGTGGTCTTAATGCGGAAAGGTCTGCTCCAGTCTAGTTTCCTCCTGTCCGTAACTTCTCTGGACAGATACCGGTCTGTCTGTGGATGGATTTTGTAAAAAATGTGTCCCTTCTCAATTTCAATCACCCTTGGTGTACACATCATTCCATTCCACGTACTACGCTCTCCTACACCTTCCACAGGCTTTGGCATACGCATCCACGCCATCATCACACGATTTCCGTCTTTATCCACATTGGTCTGAGGCGCATACAAATCCAGCCCATAATCAATAAATCGATAGGTATCCGGCATAGAAAGTTCGCATTTTCCCTCCTGAAATTCTGCCAAAGCACAAATCGCATTATGCGCATATTCCAGTCCGTCTTCCAAAATATTCATGGGTGAGCCCTGAAACACATACTGCCCCTGTACTTCAAAAAGATCCGGACATTCCAGAATACTTCCGAAATTTTTATGAGTATACTGGGTAATATATTCCCACTCTGTGCCATCCTGGCTTTTGTAAAACAGAACCCGTCCCTTTGTGCCTGAAATGGTACTTCCCAAAATCATATAGTATGAGTTCTGGTACTTCCATACCTTGGGGTCTCTGGTATGGGTACCGTGTCCGATTTTCTCATCCTGAAGAACCGGTATTATCTGTTTCTTGGCATTCTTATTATCAAAAGAAAACCCATCTTCTGAAATCAGCATAGCCTGGCTGGTAACAAAGTTCTCATTTTTTGCATGATGGATATTCTCTTCCTCCTCTTCCAGATACCTCACTGCAGAATAATAAAGATATAATTTTCCATCCTTTTCCAGAGCGCTTCCCGAAAAAATCCCATTTCTGTCATATGGTTTTGTAGGATATAGCGCCACTTTCAAATGTGTCCAATGCAGCAAATCCTCACTTACTGCATGTCCCCAGTGCATGGTTCCCCATTCTGGTGCAAAAGGAAAATACTGATAAAATAAATGATATTTTCCTTTATAATAAATAAATCCGTTTGGGTCATTAATCCAGTTTCCAGGTGCTTTTATATGTAATGTGTCTTTTATCATAACCAGATACTCCCTTTTCCAAAATACTGCTGTTATTTCACTGCGCCTGCTACAACACCACTGATAATCTGTTTCTGAAGAATAACATAAAGCACTAAAATAGGAATCACGCAAAGCAGCAAGCCGGCCATAATGGTTCCGTAATCTGCGGAATAGGTTCCATAGAAGCTATAAGTAGACAGTGGCAAAGTAAGAAGTTTCTTATCTGTTAAAACCAGAGATGGCAAAAGGAAATCATTCCAAAACGCCATGGAATTTAAAATTGCCATGGTGGAAATAATAGGTTTCAAGAGAGGAAACACAACTTTAAAATACGTCTGTCTGTGGGTACAGCCATCAATATAGGCTGCTTCCTCCAGAGCCACAGGAACACTTCCTTTAATGAAGCCATGGAACATAAACACAGACATTGCCATAGAAAAACCTGTATGCATAAAAATTAATGTTGCTCTATGATTCAGAACATTCAGCGTGCCTCCATAAATGCTTACCAGCGGAATCATAATTGCCTGAAAAGGAATAATCATAGATGCCACCATAAAAGAAAAGGTCAGCTTGGAAATTTTATTGTTATGGCGCACAATATAGTATGCCAGCATAGATGCCAGTAATGTTACCAGCACAGTGGCTGTAACCGTTACAATCAGGGAATTTCCAAAAGCCCTTGGAAAGTCCATCTGTGTAAATGCCTTTACAAAATTATCAAAAGATAACCCCTTTATGGTAAACAGCCAGGAAAATGGACTTTTAATAATATCTCTTTTCTGTTTCAGGGAGTTAATCAACACCATGACAAAAGGAAACATATATGCTGCAAACAAAACCAGTAATACTGCTGTAGAAAGCATATTGGTTATTTTTTTCTTCATTACGCTTCAACCTCCCTCTTCTTTGTGAAATATACCTGTAAGCCACTGATGCAGGCTACAATAATAAATAAGATAAATGCTTCAGCCTGTCCTACGCCAAACTGTCTGGATGTAAAAGCTTTTTCATAGACATGCATGGCTGCCATTTCAGTAGTTCCGTATGGAGCGCCTGCGGTCAATGAAAGGTTTACATCATATACCATAAATGCCCTGGATAAGGTAAGAAACAGGCAAATAGTAATGGAAGACATCATAAGAGGCATAATAATATTTTTTAATTTTACCCAGCCTGAAGCTCCGTCAATACTGGCTGCTTCCATAACATCTTTGCTCAGTCCCATAAATCCAGCCACATAAATTAAAATCATATATCCGGAAAGCTGCCATACGGAAACCACAACCAGCGCCAGAAAGGCTTTGTCCGGATCAGACAGCCAGGAGGCTTCAAAAAAAGACCATCCTGTACTCTCGCCGATGTTTACAAAGACTCTCGAAAATACAAACTGCCAGATATATCCCAGGACAATACCACCGATTAAGTTTGGTGTAAAAAAGCCTGCCCGGAAGAAATTCTGTCCTTTGATTCCCCTTGTAAGCAGATAAGCAATCGCAAAAGCCAATACATTCACCAGAATTACTACTGCAATGACATATTTAAAAGTCAGAGCCAATGAACTCCAAAACTGAGTTTCCTTCATAACCCCGGCAAAGTTAACAAGTCCGATAAAATTTTTCTCCTTTGACACACCATTCCAGTCTGTCAGAGTAAGATATACCCCGTACAGGAACGGTACCATTACCACTGCAATGAAACAAAATAATCCCGGTAATGCAAATATACAGAAGTCTTTTTTGTTATTACTTGATTTCATAGATTTCTCCCCTTTCTCTGACTATTTCTGCTCTGCCCAATATTTTTCAATAGCTTGCGCTACTTCCTCCCTGCCGCTTCTTCCAGCCAGATATTTCTGCATAGCTGCTCCAAGCACTGCCCAATGGTCATTTGGCACAATAGCAGAAGCATTAAAGGTTTTTCCTTCATGAACTTTCTCATAAATATCGCGACTTAATGGGTCTTTTGGCTCATAAGAATTATTCTGGAACGGTGGAATAAGGCTTGCTGACTTCACAATCATCTGCTGTCCGATTTCACTGTAAACAATCCAGTTGAGAAACTCCTTGGCCGCCGCTTTTTCCTTTTCCGTAGCCATCTGTCCGTCTATCATCACCTGTTTAGATGGAGAAGCCTGAATCCTGGAGTTTACAAAATCCTCCGGGTCATTATTCAAAAAGTAAGGCAGGAAACCATATTCATCTTCTTTCTCAGCTCCTGCTTCTTCCAGGTTCGGCCATGCCCAGTTTCCATTAAACCAAAACGCAGTCTTACCATCTGCAAGATCAATAGCCATTTCATCATAATCTGCTCCCAGCGGGTCCGCTTTTGCAACGTTGTATTCTTTCAATACGTCAAACATATCCAGGAATTGTCCTAAACGGTCATAATTTTTTAAATCCAGCGTACCATCTTTGATACTCTCAATAACAGCCTGGGTTCCCGGTGAGGTTCCATCCTCTGTTTCATAAATATACTGAAGCTGATGTGCGCCTAAGGACCAGTCTTCTTTTGCCACAGAGATTGGACGTTCCATTCCAGCCTTTCTCAGTTCTTCCAAAAGCTCCTTAAATTCATCCAGTGTGGTAATGGACTCAGTATGAAATTCTTTTCCAAGAGTCTCCTCAATCACAGCTTTGTTATAGATCATGCCTCTTCCCTCTATACACAGTGGGAAACTGTACACCTTACCATTGACCTTGGTCATATACTCCTCTGCTTCCTGAATCCACCGTTCCGAGGAAAGCTCCAGAGCCTTTTCTTCTGCCAGTGCAATCACATCCGTTGTATCCAGAACCGCCATGGTTGCCGGTGTTCCGGAATTATAAAGGCTTACCACTTTTGTATAAGGTGAATCACCGTCTGTTACCGGCATTACCTCAATATGTACCCCTGATTTTTCTTCAAACTGTATTGCCATTTCCTCCAGAGCATTCTGAATCTCTGCCTTGGAATTTAACAGGGTAATACTTGTTCCCTCCAAACTTGCATCATACTGGAAAGTATCTATGGAGGTATCAATAACCTCTCTCTCCTCCACTTCATTTGGATCATCCGGGTCACTGGCGAACCCAAAAGTACATCCCGCAAGGATTGCAGATGCCATGACAGCGGCAAGTGAAAATGCTATTATTTTGGTCGCTACTGTTTTCTTCATTTTTTCCTCCTCGTTTTTCGTATTTTCCTATCTTCTCTTTATTCTTCTTTCTGTTTTATAACCGGTAAAGTAACCGGTTACTTTATATTTTTATACTAGCACAACCCTTTCTCTTCGTCAATCATTTGGAGCACCTTTTTTCTCCTGTTTTTTAACTTTGTAAAAAGTGTCTGATTTCCTTTCTTCTACTTTGGTAACAATACACAAAACCGGTTACTTAACCGATTACTCCTTGTTCTCCTTTCAGGTTTCTGTTATACTTTTATTAATCACAATTCAACACAATCAATGGAAAGAAAAGAGGTTCTTATGAGACGAAAAAAAAATGTGACCTTTGATGACATTGCAAAATATACAAATTTTTCTAAAACCACCATTTCCCGGTATTTCAACAACCCAGATTCCCTTACCCTGGAAAACCAGGAAATTATCTCCAAAGCCCTGGTGGATTTAGATTATAAGGAGAACAAAGTTGCGCGGATTCTGGCAAATGGAAATACAGAATTCATTGGCATCCTCATTCCCAACCTGCACAACCACTATTATTCAGAAATGCTGAATCAGATTCTTCAGACCTATGAACAGTTTGGTTATAAATTCCTGGTGTTTATTGGAAATGGACATGCTGATACAGAGCGCCAGTATATTCAGGAACTGCTTGCATACAAAATTGAAGGGCTGATTATTTTAAGCGATGTCATTCCCTCTAAGGAACTGGCAGATTTGCACCTTCCAATTGTTACCATTGAACGGGAAGACCAGTATGTGTGCAGCGTAAATACAGACAATTATATGGGAGGCGTACAGGCTACCAGTCTTCTGGCCAGCCATAATTGTGATGTTTTTATTCATGTGAATAGTCCTACTGCGCCGGAAGTTCCTGCGTATGGACGTATTAATGGATTTCTGAGTATCTGTAAGGAGAAAAAACTACCGCACCGGATTATTTACAAAGAGTTTGGAAATACTTATGATTCTATACGAACAAACATGATAGATGTGCTGAATGAACTGGAAAGGAATTACCCGAATCAGAAAAAGGGGGTTTTCATCTCCAGTGATACCCATGCTAATGTATTTTTAAACCTTCTGATTCAGAGATACGGCAGCCTTCCCTCGGATTACTACCTTGTGGGCTTTGATGATTCCCCCATCTCTACCGAAGCTGTTATTCCTATTAGTACAGTCGGACAGCATATTGACCAAATTGCCCACGAAGCTGTAAAACTGTTAGTGGAACAAATGAATGAGCGGAAAAAGCGGAAACCTATTCCTTTAGAAAAGCCTATACACAAAGTGATTACACCTTATTTAATCCGCAGGGAAACCACAGAAAAGACAAAGGTATCAGCTGCTACTGATTGTTAAGCTTTTAATGTTGAGCAAGGGGCTATCTGGAAATAGACAGCCCCTTGCTATTTCCCCAACGCCTCAAACATCCACTTCTTGTAAGCCTCAACTCCAGGCTGGTCAAATGGATTTACCCCAAGAATTCTGGCAGACACATAGCAGGAAAACATAAAGAAATAAAACAACTGTCCAAAATGATACTCATCCATTCTCTCCACTTCCAGAATCAGACAGGGCAGTTTTTCTCTGTGCGCCTTTACTGTTGCATGAAAAGAAGCTTTATTCATCTCCCAGAAGTCTTTTCCATTGAGATAATCAAAGAAATCCTCCACCTGGTCTTTTTCTGCAAACAGAGAAGCGTTTTGCTCCTGCACATCCAGAAAAGTTTCAAACATCAAAGGAGCTCCATCCTGAATATACTGACCCACTGCATGGAGTTCTTCACAAAATTCTGCTGCAACCGGAAAAATACCTTTGTTCTCTTTCCCTTCTGATTCTCCAAAAAGCTGTACCCACCATTTGTAAAACCAGCGAAACTGAGGCTCGAATCCAGTGAGCAGTTCCAGGGAATATCCTTTTTTGTAATACATATTCCTGATGCACGCATATTGCCAGGCAATATTTCCGTTACTTTCATCCAAAAGTAACTGCTTTTCCATATCAGCAGCTCCTTTTACAAGCTTTTGGATATCAATTCCCGCTACAGCCATGGGAAGCAGTCCAACACTTGTAATTGCCGAAAATCTGCCTCCCACATTTTCCGGAAATTCCAAAAACGTATATCCATGCTGCTCACATATTCGTTCCAGAGAACTCCCCTTGCTGCCTGTGGCAATAATCCTTTTTCCCGCTTCTTCTCCATATTTTTTATACAAGAATTTTCGCAGAACCCGGAAAGAAGCACCTGGCTCCAGGGTTTCAAAGTTTTTCGCAATGCAATCCACATAAACTGATTTTCCTTCTAACTTCTGAAGCATCTGGTTCAATGCATAGGGTGATAAGGTATTCCCCGCATACAAAATCTCTGTTTTCTGATCTGTCTGCAAAGCTTTAATAACGGAACGCGCTGCATTATTTGAGCCGCCTACTCCTACCAGTACAAACACATCGGCCTCTTCCCTGATTTTAGAAGCCAGCTTTTTAAGGGCAGCTACCTGCCTTTCGCAAGCCCACTCTTGTGTATGGAACCATCCAAGGGAATCCTGATACTTTGATTCTCCCTTGAGGATATCTCTTAAAATGCCTCTTTTTTCCTCCATACATACTCTCAATTCCTTCTCAATTTCCTGGTTTTTATCTTCGATTCTTAATTTCAGCACGTTCTTCACCTCATCTTGTATGTTCTATTCTGTCCTTATTCTTCTACTGCTTCCAAAAGCTGTTTTAAGGTATCTTCTGTCACCATGTAATTCTCATCTGCTGAACGTGTCTCCCCTACCATAAAGCTAACTGCAAATCCATCTTCTGTAAGATACCATGCACAGTATTCATTTACATACTCTTCTCCGTTTTTACATCTAAGGGAAGCATATTTTGCCTCTTTATCTCCTACGGAAAGCTCCACAGGTTCCTGATAAACGATATCGGAAAATTCTTCTTTCATCTCATAAATCTCTTTATTTCCCTTAATAGACGCCAAAATATCTTCCTCTGTATATTCGTCCACCTCTTCCATCGAATATATAACGGTTACTACAGATTCACTTTCCGTCTGTGGCAAATATTCAAACATCAGACTGTCATTACTGGAGTAATCAATAATTTGAAATGGTTCTACTGTCTTTACAGAAACCTCTTTTTTCTCTTCCCAGTCTGTAAGAATATAGTTTCCGTTGTCATCAGTACGAAGATCCGCAGACACTTCCTCCTCTTCTTCCGGCTCTTCACCCAGATCCAGGTCTCCTGTCCAGTCATCTCCTAAATCATCTGTCAGCTCTTCTGCATCCAGCGCTTCTTTTGGAATCTCAATTTTATCGATCTTATCGTATTCTTTATATTCCATTTTTAAATTTAGATTTTTTAAATAAGCGGCTGCACCGTCTTCCGGCTGCGGAGCATCTTTCACCTGAATCTGAAGCGCTGCCGGCAGCTTACTGTCTTTGTAAATCCAGATAGAAATTTTGGCTTTTACGTCGGACCAGTCCATATCCTGCATTTCTTCTCCTGCTGCATCTAAGACCCCGGACTCTCCAAGTTCATCTCCCTCTATGGTTCCTGTCATTTTATAAGCTTTTTTTCCATTCACCTCTACCAGGTCTTTTTCCAGTTCCAGTCCCTCTGCGGAGAAAGAATCCAGATTCGCCAGGGCTTCCGCTACATCTTCACTTTTCTCCTCTTCGTATTTCTGCCAGGTTCCGTTTGTCATGGAATATACGGTAAACTTATCTCCCTCTTTATTCTCCTCACCATACATTTCCATATCCATATTCAGGCCCATAAAATCCATTCCCATGCTGCCCTTTAAATGATACGCATCCGGATTTTGTGTCATTTGCATATCCATTTGAAGGTTCATATCCATCTCCATGCTGACTCCGCTTTGAGCCATTCCCATGGTCATATCCATTTCCATAGAACCGTCAACAGATTTCGCCTCTGCCTGCTTTTTAACTGCTTCCTTTAAAATGCTGTCTGGTGTCTCTTTTTTGCATCCTGTGCCCATAACAACTACAGCGGTCAGCCCTCCAAGAATCATCATTTGTGTCCATTTTTGTTTCATACGCACTTCTCCTTTTTCATATTATTTTTCTTTTTAATCTAAACAGGCTGGCAAATATGCTTTTCACATTTTATGCCAGCCTGCTGGTTTCTATTTATTCAGTTTTCAGCCCATACATGGGTGGCAATGTCCATATGCATCCATGCAGTCCTCTTCCGGATTCTTCATGCAAAGATGAACAGCAGCTTTCTTAAAGGTCATTGGCAGTGCCAAAATGTTTGGATTTTCTCCTACAAATTTCTTCTTGGCATCTTCCAGAGCTTCTTCAAAAGTTGCTCTTGTTTTCAATCCCATACCTCTTGCATATCCAGGTTCCTGAGCGCCTACAATGTAGATTGCGCTAGTGTTCATTTCTGCAATATGTCCACAGGAAATCATACTAAAACCGTGGAATGGATGGAACGCATTAGTAAAACGATACTTTCTGATATATTCTTCATTGGTTGCAAAATATTCTCCATAACGGTTCATATCCGGCAGAGTATTCATGTAATCATGCTGGAACAAATCATACATTTCTCTTAAATAAGGCCATAATTCATCATGGAAAAATCCGTTGCACAGAGAAGAACAAATAATTACACAGTTATCACTCATAATACGTTTATATCTCAACACCTGTGCGCTTAAAGCCTGCATCATCATGATTGGGTTTGTGCCCATACCGTCACCATAGTGGAATTTCTGAGGCATACCAAATACCAGAACATCATATTTCTTTTCAGCCCAGTGTACATAGGTTCTCTTGTCAGCCAGCTTCCAGCTTTCCGGCATCATCACTTTTGCATATCCGGAATAAATAGCAATCTGTCTGGAATTGGTATCCAGTACAGCGTCACAGCAGAAGAAAGGATGTCCCATTTTTTCTTCCATATGCATGGAGATTTCATCAAATTTATTTCTCATAAGACTGCCGCCATTTACCGGTGTGAAGTCTTTTCTGTGCATAACAGATGGTACATGATGGCTTGCAATGCTCTTCCAGTTGGTAATACCGGTAGCGCTGTGTTTGTAACCGCCTGAATATCCTCCATAAGGATTTCCCTGTACATGACCAATGAGAATGGGAATATCACATTCAAACACGTATTTGTTCATAAATACCGGGTCACCGCGTTTTGTAGTGCCAAGGTCTACCATATGGTCTTTATCTTCACTGTCGTGGCTGATAATCTGACCTGTATGCCAGAACTCGTTAAATAATTCTTCTCCGAAAATCGCCTTTGCATCAGACTCTTTACTTCTTGGGTGAAGACCATTGGAAATAATAAATAAAATATCCTTTTTTTCTACTCCTGCTGCATATAATTCTTCCAGAATGTATTTAATACTTAATTTTCTGTGGCTTGTAGCCTGTTCACCGCCCTTTACACGGTCTGGAACAACAAAGGTAACTGTGCTTCCTTTGTGCGCCAGTTCTGTTAAAGTAGGCATTCCAATAGGATGTGCCAGGCTTTCCAGATATGCCTCTTTTAGCTTATCTTCCGGGATATAATCCGGGTCTTTCACTGTCTCACCGGGAATAAAAATGTCTGTGCTATCTGGCAGTTCTGCTGCCATAGTTCCCTGTCCGTATTCAAATTCTAATTTCATAGTATTTTTCCTCCTGCCTGGTTTAGTTGTTCATATACAAAGAAATAATTTCCAGATATTCTTCTGGATAATATCCAATTTCTCCCTGGAATCTGGTCAGAGCAATCAGTCCACCGTCGATTTCCGGAATGGATGCCAGCATAGCTGCATTATCCTGTTTCAGACCGCCTCCATATACAATATCCATGCCATCTGTTTTTTCTTTTACAAATCTGGCAATTTTGGTAATGTATTCTTTATCTGCCGGAGTTTTTCCAGGTCCAATGGACCATACCGGTTCGTAAGCAATGGTTACCATAGATTTATCTACATCCTGAAGTCCTATTTCTAATTGTTCTCCCAGAACCTCCTGCCACTGTTCCTGCTCTTCGCTTTTCTCTCCTATACAGTATAACACTTTCATCCCCTGAGATACAGCACATTTTACTTCCTGATTTAAAATTCTGTTTACTGCTTTTGTATCTTTGCACCCTGCTTCTGCCAAAATACCAGTTAAATTATTTCGCTCTTCACAGTGTCCGATAATCACAGCTTCACAGCCTGCCGCTTTCATAGCTGCCGCCGGTCTTCCTGTGGTAAATGCACCAAAATTTCCTCCCGGCTGTACGTCATTTCGGAATACTCCCTGGCATCCAATCTGTACCGGGCTTCCTTCTGTCTTTGCACCTGCAGCAGAAAACAGGTGAATCTCAGGGAAAAACATGGCAAATTCCACATCTTCTTTGTTATACTGCTTCAAAGTTTCCTGTGTTTCCTTTACAATATAACTTCCCCATTCTCTTATATCCGCAATTCTGTTTACACCGCCAAGGTTGGCCGGTACATCAAATCTTTTTAAATTCAGATAGATATGTTTCATTTCTTTTTTCCTTTCTATCGTTTATTTTTTTCCGTAAAATCCGTTAAAAGATATCATATCCGGAAGCTCCTCTCCAATCAGAGGTCTGCACCAGTCCAGAAATGCCTGAGTAACCCCATTGCCCTCTGCATTGATATATTCATCCGGCATGGTTCTCTCATACATCATGACTTCATCAATATCCACCAGAAAATCCTCTATTTCATACGGATTTTCAGAAACCCGGCGGAAAGCTACCATTTTGCCGGATTCTCCATTTAAGGCAGCGCGGCAGGCTTTTTCTCCCGCAAGCTGCGCTTCTTCGCAGTCTACCGGACTTTGCAATCCTATGGATGCTCTTCCCAGAAGTCCCGGTTTTTCTCCTCTTGCCTTGTATCCAAGTTTTTGAATCACCAGATTTGCCAGATGGGAACTGACGTCTCCAAAGTAAGTAGCCCGTTCTGTTTTAAAGACTGGTTTTACAATAGGCTTTCCGTCTTTGTCCGTCAAACCTTCGCTGGCTACCACCACAATACCGCTTTTCTCCTTTAGCTTTTCCTCTACATCTTTGATAAACTGTTCCTCATCAAAAGGTCTTTCCGGCAGATAAATCAAATCCGGTCCATATCCCTTTTCCCCTGCCAATGCGCTGGCTGCAGTAATCCAGCCTGCATTTCGTCCGGAAGCTTCCATAACTACCACATGAATAGGAAGAGAACGTACATCTGCACAAAGCTCTTCTGCACAGGCTGCAATATATCTTGCGGCGCTTCCAAATCCAGGACTGTGATCCGTTACTGCAATATCATTATCAGTAGTTTTGGGAATCCCCATAACCCGGATGTCCAGATTTCTTGCCTGACAGGTTTTATGTAGTTTTCCACAGGTATCCATGGTTCCGTTTCCACCATTAAACAGTACATATTTAATTTCTCTCTTTACCAAGATATCTGCCATTTTTTCATAATCTTCCTGCCAGATCGGGTCTCTGGAGGTTCCGATTGCAGTTCCCGGTGTCTGAAGTAACAGTTTCAGTTTTTCTTCCGGTACCTTCTCTAATTCCAGAAATTTTTCTTCCAGGACACCGCCTGTTCCATTTTCAGCTCCATAAATATGGTCCAGTTTTCCATAACGTCTCGCCTCTGTAACAGCCCCATACAAAGAAGCATTTAAAACTGCTGTAGGACCTCCTCCGTGGACAATTAATAAATTTTCTGCCATGTTATTCTTCCTTTCCTTATTACAAATTGCTTCTGTTAGAGTTTCATACCAGAAGTTCTTTGTCATAGGGAAAACAAAAGTTTTCCCTATGACAAAGAACACCCTGCAGCATAGTTGCTGCAGGGTCCCCTAAACTTCTCATCGTTTTCTGCAGTCGCACGTGGCAAACGATTTTCTTATTTTCCTGCTTCTTCCATAATGTCAAACAGTACGTAATCTTCTACCGGAACTTCTGCTTCCACTTTTCCTGCACTGATGAAGTTTTCCTGCTGAATTTCATAGTAACCTTTTACGCTGCCGTCTTCTACCTGTTTCAGTAATTCTTCAGATGTCAGCCATGCACCGTCTGTTGTCTGTCCTAATGCAGTTTCTACATCTGTTTTTGTCTCATCTGCTACATATCCTGCAACTTCTTCATAATTTTCTTCTTTTGCACCAAAGTCCATTGCTTTATACAGTGCTTTTGTGAATCTTACAAGAAGGTCTTTGTTCTTTTCTGCATATTCTGGCATACATACCCAGCTTGCAGGGTCTGCTGCGATATCAGAGAAGTCTGTATTTGTAACAAAAATTTCTACATCATCGCCTAACTCATCTGTGATAACCTTTGTATTTGGTGACCATGGAGCACAGGCATCAATAGAACCGGAAATCATAGCGCTTGGCATATTGGTAACTTCCATGTTATATGGTTCAATGTCATCCATAGTAAGACCTACAGATTCCAAAGCACGAAGTAAGATTGTTTCTGATGATGTACCGGATGCATAAGCAACTTTTTTGCCTTTTAAGTCTTCCAGAGAGTTTACACCTTTGGATTTCAGACCCATAACACAGTCTGCATCACCTAACTGCTGGAAACAGAAAACATCTACATTTCCCTGAATTGCCAGTGTATGAGCTCCAGGTCCAATGTAAGCAACATCCATGGAACCACCTTCCATAGCTGCGATTTCAGTAGGACCATCATCAAATTTTGTAAGTTCTACTTCAATACCTTCTTCTTCAAAATAGCCTTTTTCCTGTGCTGTCTTTACTACCCACAGAGAAGCGTAGTTTGGCATATACGCAACTTTTACTTTGTCTAATTCTTTCTTTTCCTCTTCTTTTCCAGCCTCTGCTGAAGCTTCTTTCTTCTCTTCGGGAGCTTCTTTTTCTCCACCGCCGCCGCAGCCTGCTAACATAGTCATTGCGGTTGCTGCTGCCAGAACCATTGCTAATAATTTCTTCTTCATGAAAAAATCCTCCTTAAAAAATATAGTTTATCTCCTCACAGGTCGCCCCTTGTAAGTTCTACTTTCTGACTTCCAGATATTCCTGGTATACCTGACCCCAGATATGGTTTTTCAGTTCAATAAAACGGTCACTCATTTTTGTTTCCTGATCTCTTGGATATGGAATGTCAATATCTACCACCTCTTTAATACGTCCCGGACGGGCGCTCATAATCACAACTCTGGTAGCCAGCACAATCGCTTCTTCAATATCATGGGTTACAAAGAAACAGGTTTTGTGTTCTTCTTCCCATGCTTTCAAAAGCTCTGTCTGAAGCTGTGTCCTTGTCTGTGCATCCAGCGCGCCGAAAGGTTCGTCCATGAGCAGCACTTCCGGATTCATGGCATAAGCTCTGGCAATCGCTACACGCTGTTTCATACCACCGGATAATTCCTTTGGATAAGAATCCGCAAACTTTTCCAGCTCTACCATTTTCAGATATTTCATGGAAATAGCTTCACATTCTTCTTTTGAAAGCCCTTTTAATTTCAATCCAAATTCTACATTTTTCTTAACGGTCAGCCATGGGAACAAAGCATACTGCTGGAATACAACGCCTCTGTCTGTTCCTGTTCCCTGAATCGGTTTCCCATCTACCAGAATCTGTCCTGCTGTAGGCTCTAAAAGTCCTGCAATAATATTCAGCAAAGTAGACTTTCCGCAACCAGATGGTCCGATTACACAGATAAATTCATTTTCTTTAATATCAAAATTTACACCATTCAGAGCAACAACTTCGCCTTTACGGGTATTGTATTTTTTCTCAACGCCCTGAATACTTACCTTTATATTTCCCTCTTTTCCTGCCATCCTGTTAATTTCCTTTCAAAGAATTTAAGAACTTTTTCTGCAATCATTCCGATTACACCGATGATAATAATGTAAAGCAACATTGGTGTTGTTTCATAAGAATTGGCAAGAGATTTGATTCTCATACCAAGACCTGCAATCGCACCAGTTGATTCTGCTGCAATCAAAGTTGTCAGCGCTGTAGAAATACCAAGTCTTACTGCTGTAATGATAAATGGTGTAGTTGCCGGAAAAATAACCTTCACAAACAACTGTGCATCATTTGCGCCTAATACTCTGGCTGCTTTGATTAAGGTTTCATCTACATTGATAACACCCTGAAAAATAGTAACCGTCATAATCAGGAAAGTTGCCAGGCAGATAACGATAATCTGTGGTGTACGTCCTACACCTACCCCGATTACTACCAACGGTACATATGCCAGTGGTGGGATGTTTCTGATAAACTGAATCCATGGCTCTAATATGTATCTTACCGGTCTGTACCATGCCATTAAGAATGCTACCGGAACTGAAATCACAAATCCAAGTGCAAATCCCCAGAATACAGAAATCAAACTGCTTCCAATATCCTGCAGCAAGATTCCTCTTTCTCCCTGCATTAAACCAATGGACTTCAACACCTCAATCGCATTAGGAAAACATCTGGCTGTCTGTGGTGTAACAGACAACAGTGTCCACACAAGAATTGCAACAATAAAGGAAATTAAAAGCCATATTCCTTTTGGTATTTTGCTAATAAAATCAGCACCGTTCTTGTTTTTCTTCCCCATTTTTAACCTCCGCTTTCTTTTGTTTCGGTATTTCGCACCAAAACATAACTCTTATTTGTTTTTCTATGGACATTATCCCCTATATAGGGTTTCTTTTCAACTATATTTTAGGCAAACGTTTGGCTTACTTTGTGTACTTTTCTTTTTCTTTCCTGTATGAAATATCTGTTTTCAGCAAAAAGAGACAAAAAATGAGCAGCGCAACTTCACAGCTGGCTGCTCACCTTTACTTTTCCATGTGCATTTTGCACATTCTGCAGATTTATTTACACTTTTTATAACGTTCTGCCATTTCTTCCAGAGAAACCTGCTCAACCAGAGGAGCTTTTCCAAAAGAACCAAACTCTACAATCAGAGTTCCGATGGCCTCTTTTACACCTTTTTCAATGACTTCCACCAAGTTTGCGGTATCCTGATCCGGAATGTTTCCATACATAACAGTATCCATAATCGGAGGAAGAAAAGCTCTTGGGTCAAACTGATCCTTTTTCTCTTCCAGAAGTTCATATATTTTTCCGATGGATGCGCTGTCTCTCTTAGCAGGATTCTGATGGAAAAATTCCTTCATGTTTCTGGTAACTGCCAGACGAATATCTGTATCTACATTAATCTTTCCGATTCCGCATGGAATTGCTGCTTTCAGTTCTTCAATAGAGATTCCGTATGCGTTCTGAATATTACCGCCCAGAGCATTGATTTCATCTACAATATATCTTGGAACAGTGGAAGAACCGTGGGATACCAAAACACCGAAAAGATTTTCATGCATCATACACTCTTTAATGGCAATAGCAATCTCTTTTCTCAGTTTTACATTTTTTCCCTTGGATGCTCCGTGCATGGTTCCGTAAGAAATTGCCAGGGCGTCGCAGCCTGTTTTCTTAAAGAATTCCACTGCTTTTAAAGGATTGGTATAAGTAGAGGTAGCAGAAAATACATGATCTTCCACACCGGCTAAAACTCCTAACTCACCTTCTACAGAAACACCTCTTTCATGAGCATATTTTACTACTTCTCTTGTGAGTTCCACATTCTCCTCAAAAGGAAGAGAAGAACCGTCAATCATAACAGAGGTGTATCCTCCCTCAATAGCAGCCACACAGGAATCAAAATTTTTACCGTGATCCAGATGAAGAACCACTGGAATCGGTGAATTTTCTGCATATTTTTTCACTGCTGCCGCAATGTTTTTAGCTCCGATTTTTTTATCTTCTAAGGTTGCATTCTGGAAATCAGTGCGTCCTCCCATAAATCCGTTTGCCAGGTCAGCCCCCTGTAAAATTGCTGCTGAACGGAACATTTCGTGAACTTCAATAGCAGCTTTTGCCTGAGCAACTGCATTTACATTAAATGCCCCCTGGGCAAAATGATATTTGTCAACAGTTTCCAGTAATGGTCTTAATGGTATTAATGGCATAATCTTTCCTCCTACTGTTTCTCAATTTTGTTTCCTTTTACAAAGGTTGCCTCTATTTCATAATTGTCGTCTAAAATCAAAATATCTGCATCTTTTCCTACTTCCAGGCTTCCGATACGTTTCTCTTCCCCAATAAGGGTAGCCGGATTCATGGTAAGAAGAGGCAGTACATCTTCCATAGACGCTCCTGTAAATTCTATTAGACGTTTCAAAGCAGTTCCTGTGGTCAGCGTACTTCCTGCCCGCACTCCGTTTGGCAGTTTTGCATCTCCCTCTTCCACAATGACATCATTCACACCTAATTTATACGAACCATCCGGTAAACCGGAAGCCATAATGGAATCCGTAACCGCAACAACACGATCATAGCCTTTTGCCTTTAACATCATCCGCACACTTCCCGGATGCAGATGCCTGCCATCACAAATCGCTTCACAATACACATCGGATTCCAGCACAGCCCCCATAATCGCCGGAAAATGCTGATGGAACAGCTTCATGGCATTGCAGGTATGAGTACATGCCATAGCTCCGTTTTTAATACATTCCATGGAAGTCTCATAATCTGCTCCGGAATGGCCAATGGCTACGGTAATCCCCATCTTACGAATCTCAGGGATCGCCTGGGGAATTCCCTTTACTTCAGGAGAAACGGTTATGTAACGGATATTTCCCCTGGCTTTTTCCTGATATTCCTTCAGCAGATTCAAATCCGCATCCTTTAAAAGCGATTCCGGCATAGCACCTTTAAATTCCACAGACAAAAACGGGCCTTCCAGATGAATACCAAGCAGGTCAGCGCAGTTTGCATGATCCTCCTTATGCTTCATTGCCTCTTCGATAACCTTTTCTGTCTGTTCCCTGGTATCGGTCAGAATGGAGCAAAGCCATGTGGTTGTTCCCTGCTGTGCAAAGAAATGTCCGATTTTCTGAAAATCCTCTTTAGACGCAGCATTTACATCAAAACCGCAGCCTCCGTGGGTATGAAGATCAATAAATCCAGGAACTACCGCTTTTCCCCTGGCATCATAGATTTCTCCCTCTGTAATTTCTTTGGAAGGGCTGCAGATTTCTGTAATCACACCGTCTTCCATGCACAAATTTTTCCGTTCCAGACGCCGCTTTTCATAACGATAAACATATCCGCCTGTAATCCAGGTCTTCATTTCTATCCCTCCAGTGCTGCAACAAATTCTGTAATTTTCAGATTAATATCAGCATGTCCGGTCAGTAAAGATACCGGGAAATCTGCTGTCGCTTCTCCATAAGCTGCTCTGCGCACAACTGCCCTGTGCCAGTTTCTGAAGCATCCAAGGCGGATTTTTCTGGCATGTGCAATTTCATAAATACCAATGGTAACACAATAGTGTGGCATATCTTCCAAAGCGCCGCCAAAATCACCAATGGCATTTGCTGTTCTGGTTTCTTTTGTAATCTCTAACACTCTTGTTTTCTGAGCCAGAAACTCCTCCGGGCTCATAGACGGATCTGCTTCATTAAATGCCACATGTCCATTGATTCCAATACCACCAAAGCAGATATCTACACCGCCCAGTTTCTCAATAAGATTTGGAATATAATCTAAATTCTCCGGATCAGGAAATACCCTCTGCTCTTGTGGCATCAACAGTTCTTCGTCAATTTTTCCATATACTTCCCGATTCATAAAACCACGGAAACTAAGGGGATGGGTCTCCTCAATCCATTTTTTCTCATCATCCAGATATTCATCCATATTAATAAACCAGACATTTTTCAGGCTGATGCGTTCCTTATTTACCATTTCTACAAAAAACGGATACTGTCCTACAGGACCCACCGGACAAATAAATACTGTTTTCTCACCTTTTTCATTATGCATTTTAATTTCTTCTGTCATTTCTTCTGCCATAGAGCGGAAAACAGCGGCATTATCCTCCATTACAATGACAGGCAGCTTCGGATTGTTGCTTACAAGCTCCTCTTTGCTATAGCTGTAGTATGCATGTCTCATATCAATTCTTCCTTTCCCATTCGACTGGTCATTTTATTTCTATACGTCCGATTATACGATAAGAAACAGGCATTTTCAACAAACCTTTGTTGTTTATTTAGGCAAACGTTATCTTATATTTTGTTGTCATCATCCGTCATTTCGGTTATAATACTCTTATCTATCAACTCTTGTATTGTGAGGTTTGAATATGACATTAAAAGAAATTGCCCAAAAAGCAAACGTATCCATCTCCACGGTTTCCCGTGTAATTAACCAAAAAAACACAAAAGCTGCCAGCCAGGAAGTACAGGAACGCATCTGGGAAATCGTGCGTGAAAGCGGTTATACACCAAATACCTCTGCCAGAGCATTGAAAATGGGAGCAAAAGCCCCTGCTGCGGTTTCCGCTTTGCCGAAAACGATTTCCTGCATTTATGCCCGTGGCGAAGCTGCTGCCTCTGACCTGTTTTTCTCTTATATCGCAAAATCCATTGAGCAGGAAGCCTTTAAAAGTAATTTTTTCATTAAACACTCTTTCACAGCTCTGGATCTTGCCAATGTAGAAGTAGCTGCCAGAGTAGCCAATTCTCCGGCAGATGGCGCAGTCATCCTGGGACGCTATGATAAACAGATTTTAAAATTTTTCACAGAACATTATAAACACATTGTGTATGCCGGTTTAAATCCCATGGGAAGCAAATATGACCAGGTTGTCTGTGACGGACGTGAAATTACCTTTAGCGCAATTTCTTACCTCCAGGAACTTGGACACACAAAAATCGGATATATTGGAGAACAGAATAATGAAATCCGCTACACAGCCTTTAAAGAAGCTCTGAAATCTTTTAATCTGCCCTTTTCGCAAAAAAATACTGCAAATGTAAAGCTCTCTCATGAGGGCGGCTATCAGGGCGCCTACCGTCTCATGGAAGCAAAAGCAGATGTGACAGCTATTTTCTGTGCCAACGATAATACTGCCATCGGCGCTATTAAAGCAATCCGGGAAAAAGGCTATCGGATTCCAGAGGATATTTCCATTATTGGCGTGGATGATATTGAAACTGCCCAATATCTTTCCCCCATGCTTACCACTGTACATATCCCTACAGAAGAAATGGGGCAGCTGGCAGCGAAAATCCTCATTGACCGGATTAACGGCGGGCACAGGATTCCCCTGAAACTGATTCTTCCCTTCCACATTGCCAAAAGAGACACCTGCGCAACGCCAGCCCGGAACGGGAAAACTTTCTACAATTCACCAGTATAAAAAGTAACAGCAGTATGAAATACTTCTCCGGAATTTCTCATACTGCTGTTCCTTCTATTGTTCGTTTTCTGCAAAGCTCTTATTTTTTTCTCTCGTAGGTTCTGAATTCATACTCCAGGTCAAAATAAGTCTGCTCTTCGCTTCTTTCTGTTACTTCCCACTGTTCATCTTCATCCAGGTTGGGGAAAAAGGTATCTGCCTCATAAGCAAAATCAATTTTCGTCACATGGGCTTTGGTGCAGTAAGGAAGCATTTGTTTATAAATGCTGTCTCCCCCAATCACATATACATCCTCCTGTGAATATTTTTTCGCTTCTTCCAGAGCTTCTTCAATGCTGTGTACCACAACCGCATCTTTTACTTTATAATTTTTATCCCTGGTAATCACAATGTTCACTCTGTTTTTCAGAGGAAGCCCTCCCGGAAAGCTTTCCAGTGTCTTTCTTCCCATAATCACTACTTTTCCCGTAGTAGTCGTTCTGAAAAATTTCATATCTGCCGGAATACTAACCAGCAATTTATTCTCTCTTCCAATGCCCCAGTTGGCATCTGCCGCTACAATAAGATTCATGTGCCTGTCCCTCCTTACACTGCAATGGGTATATTCTTAATCTGTGGTCCTGCCTCATAGTTTTCCACAACTAAATCCTCTGTGGTAAAGTCATAAAAATCCTTAATTTCCGGATTCAGGGAAACCTTTGGAGCCGGATAAGTTTCTCTTGCAATCAGTTCCTTCACTGCATCTACATGGCGGTCATAAATATGTGCATCTGCAATCACATGCACCAGCTCTCCCGGAATCATATCATTTACCTGAGCTACCATCATTAAAAGAAGGGCATACTGGCAAACATTCCAGTTATTTGCCGCCAGCACATCCTGGGAACGCTGATTTAACACGCCATTTAAAGCCAGCTTTTCGCTGTTCCTCTCTTTGGTCACATTATACGTCATACTGTAACAGCAGGGGTCCAAGGCCCCGCTGTGAAGATATTCAAACTGGTAAAGATTGGTCATAATCCTTCTGCTGTAGGGATTTTCTTTAAGCTGCTTTAGCACATAGTCCATCTGGTCTATCTGCTCTCCTTTATACAGAAATTTCCTTCCTACAACATCTCCATAACAGGTTCCAATGGAACCATGTTCATCTGCCCAGGCATCCCAGATATGTGGTTTTAAATCTTTAATATTATTGGATTTTTTCTGATAAATCCAGAGAATTTCATCCATACAGCTTTTCAAAGCTGTTTTTCTAAGCGTCAGCGCCGGAAATTCTTTTCTCAAATCATAACGGTTCACAACCCCAAACCGCTTAATAGTATACGCAAATTCTCCTGTATCCTCCCATTTCGGACGCACCTTCTCCCCCTTGGTATCCGTTCCATTTTCCAGAATATCCTGGCACATATGAATAAACAAATTATCTGCTAAACTCATACACTTTTCCTTTCTCTGCTACTTTTCACTTCCTTCGATTATACCCCATTCCCCCCGTTTTTACTACCCCAAAATAAAAGCTGTCTCATGAGACAGCTTTCAATTTTATAAGGATGTTACAAATACCGCCGCAATCAGTACCGGAAGTACGAATTTAATCAAAGCTGACCACACTGGAGCAAGTTTAAACCTTACTTTTCCATTATTTGTGATTTCTTTTACCGCATTATCTGTTTTCCATACCCATCCAATGAAAATACATGCCAGAATACCTCCAATTGGCAGGGAAACATTGGAAACCAGATAATCTGCCAGGTCAAAGAATCCTTTTCCCGCAATTTTGATGTCACTCCATACCCCAAAGCTAAGCGCGCATGGGATTCCCACACAGGTAATCAAAATACTGAAAATCACCGATGCTTTTGCTCTGGACACTTTAAAGGTATTTACCGCAAAAGATACCTCAACCTCCAGGTATGCAATGCTGGTAGAAACTGCCGCAAAAAGAACCAGAACAAAGAAAATCAGGCCAAAAATCTTTCCTCCAGGCATTTCTCCAAAAACAGTTGGCAAAGTCTGAAACATCAGACTTGGACCGCTTTCCGGGTCAAATCCAAAGGCAAATACTGCCGGCAGAATAGCAAATCCTGCAATCATAGCCACCAGCGTATCAAAAAATGCAATACTTCCTGCGCTCTTTACAATCTTCTGGTCTTTTCCCAGATAGGCGCCATAAGTGATGGTTGCTCCTGTTCCCAGGGAAAGAGAGAAGAATACCTGTCCCAATGCCTGTAAAAAGGCGTCTGGCGTTAATTTGGAAAAATCCGGTTTCAGGAAAAATTCAATTCCTGCGCCCGCCCCTGGCAATGTACAGGAACGTACTACAATCACCAGCATACACACTACCAGTAAAGGCATCATAATCTTACAGGAATTTTCGATTCCCTTCTGAACACCTCTTAATACAATCAGCAGTGTAATGACCATAAAAATCAGATAAAACACAATCTGGCTTCCTGCATTTGCAGTAAAGCTCTGGAAAAACTCTGTTCCTTTATCAGATGCCCCTGTAACAGAAGCAAATATGTAGCGGATTACCCATCCACCCAGGACCGCATAGTAGGACAGCCCTATAAAGCTGGTAATAACCGCCAGGATTCCTACTGCGCCCCATTTCTTGTTCAGTGCCTTATAACTGCCAAAAGCATCCTTGCCCCCGGCTCTTCCAATGGTGACCTCTGCAATAATCATGGGAATTCCCACCAGAAAAATACAGATGAGATAGACCAGAACAAAGGCTCCGCCTCCGTTTTCACCTACCAGCATAGGAAATCTCCACAGATTTCCCATTCCTACAGCAGAACCTGCAGCCGCCATAATAAATCCCAGGCTGCCGGACCATTTTGCCGCGTTTTCTTTTGTTTGAGTTTGATTACTCATGTGCCCCTCCTTTTTGACAATGAAAAAAACTCCCATCCTCATGCTCAAAGCACTAAGGACGAGAGTATATCTACTTCGTGGTACCACCTTATTTCATTTCTGTAAACCAGAAACCTCTGACAGATACGGAAATGCCATGCATTTCTTATATCCTGGCGCTGTAATGGGCGCTCCCATCGCAGCCTGTGCAGATTCTGCAGTCGGTGCGAGGCTCCAAGACCATCTTCCATTTTCTTCTACGCACTTCTTCTCACCATCTGAAGCTCTCTTTGCCGCCTCCGAAAATGTACTCTTCTTTTCATTGCCGTTTCTCTTTTATTTTATGCTCCCCAGTATAGTCCCCTTTTCTTTTCTTGTCAAAGGCTTTTTCAAAAAAATCTAAAACTTTACATTTTCCACAAAAAATGATACCCTTTGTTAGGAAATCTGCAAAAGGAAATTCTGTATTTTGCACAAATATTTTTTCAAACTTTGAAAGGACTGCTTATGAAAAAATTCATCATCTATTTATTAAAACCCTTTTCCTTTCTTCCTGCCCTTGCTATGATGTATCTGATTTTTTCTTTTTCCGGACAAACCGGAGTGGAATCCGGAAATTTAAGTCATGAAATCAGCTATAAAATTGTGTCTGTGGCCGACAGGATATTCGATAAAAATCTTTCTGAAGGAGATAAAAATGCCTATGCGGATAAAATTGAACTCCCTGTTCGAAAGCTGGCTCACATGACCGAATATTTTATTCTTGCTATTTGTATATCCTTTCCCCTTTACGTTTATGGCGTCCGGGGATTTGCCCTTTTCCTTCTGGCAGGAATCCTCTGTGTGGGATTTGCCTGTACAGATGAATTTCATCAATCCTTTGTGGCAGGACGGGGTCCATCCAAAAGAGACGTGTTCATTGACAGCATTGGAGCCTTATTTGGAATTATTTTAGTACAGATTTTCTGTCATACCTTTACGCCACAAAAAAAGAAGAGAACATAGCCTTAAAGTTCAAGAGATACATCTGCCCCTGACAGGAGTTCTTCTTGCCCCTGTTCATTGCAAATCCGCAACCTCCCGTCAGGGAGAATCTCTTTTGCTTTTACCACCCGTCTGCGATTTTCCTGAACAATGCAGATAGTTCTCCCCGGCACCATATTTCTCCTGATATATTCCTGCGGAATGCCTTTTTTCTCTGTTTCCTTTAACAATTCATTCACAATAGCAGCTGCCAGACGGTTTCTGTCAACAGATTTCGCTTCTGTCAAAACAGCTCCTGCTTTTTCCTGAATTTCTTCCGGAAAACCTCCCTTTGGAAGCTTTAGATTCAGTCCAATCCCTATGACAGCAAATTCAATATCCCCGGTCTCAAAGTCTGTCACTGCTTCCGTAAGAATCCCGCACACCTTCTTCTCTTCCAAGTATAAATCATTCACCCACTTAATACCAAGAGAAATCTTGCAGCATTCCTCCACTGCCCGGCATACTGCCACCGCTGCCTCTGCTGTAAGCTCCAGACTTTCCTTCACCGTTTTTTGGGGATACAGCAGTACGCTGAGATACAGGCCACTATCTTTCGGAGAATAAAACTTTCGTCCCTTTCTCCCTTTTCCTCTGGTCTGTTCATTCGCTGCCACTACGGAACCATGAGGCACTCCTCCTTCCAGAGCCATCTGTTTCATTGCCAGACTGGTGGATGGAATCTCCCGGAAAACCTGTACGGTCACTTCGGGATGTTCCAAACCGCACCGGATTGCTTCCGCAGAAAGGACATCACTTGCCTTATCCAAGACGTATCCTTTGTTTGTGACAGCCTGAATTTCATATCCTTCCTGTCTGAGACTTTGAATTGCCTTCCACACCGCTGTTCTGGAAACCTGCAGTTTTTCTGCCAGCATTTCCCCTGACAGATAGCTTCCTTTTTCCTGTTCTAAAAGCTCCAGAAGCCTGGATTTTGTAGACATCTTCTCCCTCATTTCTTTTCCATATATGCCACAATATTGGCATACACCTGTATTTTTTCTTTTTCATTTAAAATTTCATGGCGCATACCCGGATAACGCTTCCCTGTTACCTGTTTGTATCCTGCCTGTTTTAAAAACTGCAGTTCTTTTACAAACTGCCTTCCGTTTCCGGCGCAGGGATCTTCCTCTCCTGCCAGAAACAACACGGGTAACCCTGGGTTTTGAAGCTTCCAGCCTTTTTTCTCATAAGCATGTTTCATGAGAAGGAATAAACCCTCAAACCCGTCTGTTGTAAATGGAAATCCACACAATCCGGAAGCATCATAAGCCTCTACCACAGATTTGTCTGCCGCAATCCAGGAGGTTTTATGCTTTTCTTCTGGAAATTTTGCTGCAAAACCGCCAAATGCCAGTGTATCAATTTCCCTGCTCTTATAAGTACCGCCTTTTATCCTCTTTTGTAACCTGGCAAAGGCCAGCCCCAGACCTACCGCCGGATTTTTACAGGGAGGCCCTGTAAGTACCAGCTTATCCAGCTCATAATCATAGGTTTTTAAATATACTCTTGCAGCCAGAGAACCCATACTATGTCCCAGCATATAAAATTCTTTTTGCGGAAATTTTTTCTTTGCCCATTTTGTTACCTGGTGTAAATCTTCGACAACAGCCAGATCCTTCCCCTCATAAAAATATCCCAGGTCTTCCGGTTTTCTCACACTTTCCCCGTGTCCCCTGTGATCATGAATCGCAGCAGCATATCCATGCTCTGCCAGATATTCCATAAAAGGCTGATACCGTTCCTTATGTTCTGCCATTCCATGGGAAATCTGCACTACGCCTTTACACACTCCCTCAGGTTCCACAGAAAGGACAGATAAGCCCAGACCATCATACTCTGAGCATAGCACCGTCTTATCCGTTCTCATAAAGCCTGTCTCCTTTCCTACAGTTTTCTTACAATTTCCAGAGCTTTTTCTACTGTAAGTCCTGAATACAGTTTCCCATCCACCAGCATATTAGGAGATGTTTTACACTGCTTCAGACAATTTCTGGTAACAACATGAACCTTTTTGTTCGCTGACATTCCATCTTTTCCAATCTTCAATTCCCTTTTTACCGCTTCTATGATTTCAGGTCCACCCTTACATCCACATCTGGCTCCGGAACAAAGCACCATTTCGTGGGCATAGTCTGCTCCTTTCAGACTTGGATAACGCTGGATAATGCAGGACAGCACCGTTGTTTTGATACCGATTTTTTCTGCTGCCATTTCCTGGACTTCTCTTGGAATATAGCCCTCCACTTCCTGAATTTCCCTTAACATTGCCACCAGGTTTTCCTGTTCTTTGGGATTTCTTTCACCTGCGTAGTACTCAATAATTTCTTCCACTTTTTCTATGTCTTTAATCATAAAACCTCTCTGTCTACTTTTCAAAAATTCCCATTTTTTTGAAAGCCTCTTCAATCATATCCAATATTTCTTCATTTTCCGCACAAATCTTATGACAATGATGTCCTGATGTGAGATTGGTCAGGGGTTTTGACTTGCCACTTTGAATATCTTCCAAAAACTGCTGTACCTGTCTTCTGGAACGAATATTCAAAGGCGCTCTCAGCTCTCCGTACACCTGATGCTGCACTGCCACATCCAGCACCGCGCCCCCAAGATCCACCACTGCATTCAGCTCCTCTTCTATCTGATCCCCATTATGACACACCCAGAAAATCCTCTCTACACTTTTGGGATGATTCATCAGATATCCTCTGTTGGTAGAAAGAATTTCCCAGTTTTTTGCTCTTAACAGGGCAATATCCTGCACAATCACCTGACGACTCACCTGAAACCGCTTTGCCAAAGCAGCCCCCGAAACAGGCGTTTTGCTATTTGCAATATATTCTAAAATCTCTTTTCTTCGCATCTCTCCAAGCATTTTATCCCTCCTTTCTCACAACGTTATGGAAAAAAAGCCGCCACACTAAGCCTGATTTGCTTAATGCCGCAGCCCCTTTTTCTAACATTTCTTAATTATGCTTATGCCTCTACAACTTCCAGAACATCTGCAGGACAGGCTTTTGCACAAATACCACATGCAATACATTTTGTGGAAACAGGTGAATCTTCTGCCTTTACCATAACACCGAACGGACAGGCTTCCACACATTTATCACATCCTGTACATTTTTTCTTATTAATCATGTAAACACCCTTTGCATTCTGTGTAATAGCGCCTTCCGGACAGGCCTGGGCACATTTACCACACTGAACACAAACCATAGGTTTTGCGTCACCCTTTTTTTCAACAATCTGAATACAGGATTTGTCCGGATCAAATTCTTTATAAAAACTTGTAGAACAAGCTCTTACGCACTCCAGACATGCCATACATTTTGCACCTTTAACCACTTTTAATTTTTTCATTACATATCCTCCGCTTTTGTTCATAATCATTTTATGCTTACAGCCCATAAGCATCCTGCTATCACTTGGTAATTTTACCATCTTATGCGGAAATTCTCAAGGAATATTTTCCTTCCTGACGGGAATATCCAAAGACTTTTTATAATTTCAGGAATTGTTCTACATTTACAATAAACACAGTAGCTCCTCCTACATCAATGGTAACCGGAGGCGCGGCATAGCCAAGAACAGGACCCTTGCTTCCTGCGGAATAGGTAGGATTAATCATAACTTCTTTTCTTCTGGCACATTCTTCTTTTATAATCTGAAGAACCATATCAACCTTCTCATCTTCCGTACCGATCATCAGGGTCGCATTTCCCTTTCGGAGAAATCCACCTGTACTGGAAAGCTTTGTAACACTGATTTTTTCTTTGGTCAGTCTCTCAATGACGAATCCCTCATCTTCTTTTCTTACAATGGCAAAAATCATTTTCATAATCTTATTTCCTCCTTTTCTTGCAGGAATTGTTTTGAGTCATTATACCACACATATGAAATTTTTCCAACATTTAAAACAAAACCACGCAAAAAGCCGGTGCAATCTCTTTCTCAAATTGCACCGGTTTCTTTCTGAAAATAAAAAAGCGCGAGACGGGACTCGAACCCGCGGCCTCGACCTTGGCAAGGTCGCGCTCCACCAACTGAGCCACTCGCGCATATTGTGTTCTCTCAAACACAAGTGATACTATACTATAAACTTGCTTACTTGTCAACACTATTTTTTCATTTTTCAACAATTTTTTCAGCAAAAAGGGAATTCGCATATGCTCCCTTCCCTTTTTGTCAGGTTCTTAAAATCGCACTTAACACATATTGGTTGTTCGGGAAGTTCTTATGGGTAATATCCTCCAGGCGGATTAAATCCACATCCAGCCATAACTCCTCTGCCACCACCATAAGGTGGGAAAACATAATCCCAAAATTCATCTCCTCATAGCGTCCCAGATGATTCATATTGTGTTTCTTTGCAAAGACATGAATACGATTATCATAAACCACAAATCTCCAGGGCTGGCTGTTAAAACTGGATGGTGCCAGGCGCGCTGCCTCAAGAAGCTGTTTCATCCATTGTCTTGGCACTTCTTTATAGACGCACAAATCCTTCAATTCCATACGACTGGCCTCCACTGCTTTTCTGGTATAGGAACCTTTTGCTTTTCCAAATGCCATGGTAATAACAAACTTCAGGTTTCCCTTATGAGGATTTCCAAATCGCGGCTTGACATTGCCTAAAAAGCAGGTTCCAAGACCTCTGGTACACAAAAACAGCCCAAGCTGTTCCATAATGTATCCTGCATTCATCTGGGCCAGATCCTTCTCTTCAGAATAAAACACCAGATAATATGGCGCCTTTACTCCAAAAAGATGCATGATTTTATTTTTTCCATCTGTATTATCAATAATCGAAATATCTGTACGGATTCCCGGATTCAGACCTTCAATCTGAGAATAAAAATCCCGAATTTCCTGAAGGAGTTCACTGCTTACCGTCTCCATCTCATAACTACGCACAGATTTTCTTAAAAAAATCGCTTCATATAAATTCATATTTTCACCTTTTATTCTCTTTATAATAACTTGTTAAGAGCCTGGCATGTCTGCGGATTGTTCCGCACTTCATGCTCTCACAATCCTGCCCCAAAATTCGAATATCGTGGTGCGTACACCCCACTTTCATTCTCATTTTGGGAGCGGATCATAAAGGCATAAAACCCCTTATATGCAAGCACAATGTGGTTTATGGCCTTTTGACCCTGACATTTTAACATCATTGTAACATAGAATTTTTGAATTGCAATGTTTATTTTCTAAAATTTCTATTGACAAATTTCTCCTATTGTTGTATGTTTGTATTAATCAAGTAGTACAATAATACATTCATACAACAGGAGGTGCATGACATGTCATGGAATTTAAGCTCTGAGCGTCCTATTTATGCTCAGATTATGGAGCGCATTACGCTTGACATTGTTTCCGGAATCTATCTGCCAGGCGCAAGACTCCCTTCTGTACGAGATCTGGCGCAAGATGCCGGGGTAAATCCCAACACAATGCAGAAGGCTCTTTCCGAATTGGAGCGCACAGGACTTGTAATCAGCCAGCGGACCAGCGGACGTTTTATCACGGAGGATTTAACTATGGTAGAAAAAACGAAACAGAATCTGGCATCTATGCAGATTCGGGAATTTTTAGAAAAGATGGAACACATTGGTTTTACAAAAGAAGCTATTATCCAGCTTATTGAGCAAATCGAAACAGAGGAGGAAGCATCATGACACCTATTTTAGAATGCCGCAATCTTACCAAACGCTATGGCAACAAGGTTGCTCTGGATCATATTCAGTTTTCCCTGGAGCGTGGAAAAATCATTGGTTTTCTGGGACCAAACGGCAGTGGCAAAACAACACTGATTAAACTTCTCAACGGGCTTCTGGTTCCAACAGAAGGACATATTCTTGTAAATGGCCTGCAGCCTGGTGTTGAAACAAAAAAAATCGTTTCTTATCTCCCGGAGCGGACCTATTTAAACTCCTGGATGAAAGTAAATGATATGATTGAGTATTTTTCAGACTTCTACGAAGATTTTGACCGAAGTCGCGCCTTTGACATGTTGAAACGTCTGAATATCAATCCCTCTGACCGTCTCCGTACCATGTCCAAGGGAACCAAAGAAAAGGTACAGCTCATCCTGGTTATGAGCCGCAGAGCCAGTCTCTATTGTCTGGATGAGCCCATTGCCGGCGTTGACCCTGCTGCCAGAGATTATATTCTCTCAACAATTTTAAACAATTATGATGAAAATGCTACGATTATTATTTCCACACATCTGATTTCTGATGTAGAAAATATACTGGATGATGTTGTTTTCATTCAAAACGGTCATATCCGCATGGTTGACAGCGTGGAAAACATCCGGTTCAATCAGGGAAAATCTGTGGACACATTATTCAGGGAGGTATTCAAATGTTAAAAAAATTGCTGAAATATGACTGGAAATCCGTTTCCTTGCTGCTGCTGATTCTCCACGGAATCCTGTTAGTTTATACCTTAATCGGACGCCTGGGTATTGCTTTTGGTCTTTCCGGAGCCGGCGACACTATGGTTTCTTCTGTTACAACCATGTACGGTATTGCAGCAGGACTTTATATTTTTGTATATGTACTCTTTATTTTTGCCATTGTAGTAGCTACCTATGTATATTTGGCAATCCGGTTTCAAAAAAATCTCTTTTCAGATGAAGGTTATCTGACCCACACCCTTCCAGTTTCACCAACCAAGCTTATCTGGTCTAAAATGCTGGTTGCCTGGGCCTGGATTGCCATTGATTTGGTATGTGTTATAGTATCAGTGTTCCTTTTAGTTCTTTTTAAAGAAACTTCCGGATCTATTGGCGACTTGTTTCATGAATTTATAGCTATTTTTACCGGAGGCTATGGAACACAAAATCAGATTTTTATGATAATACTGCTTCTGTCCATGATTGCACAGCTTTTTGGATTTTATACCACCCTTGCGCTGTTTTCCATGTGCCTTGGAAGTTTATTTAAAACTCATAAAATCCTGGGTGCCATTGTTACATTCTTTGGCATCAATACTATATTTTCCCTGATTTCCACCATTTTAATGTTCGTAGTACCTGCATGGTCTCCTGTTACTTATGAGACAAATGGCCTGACTGGTTCTCAACAAAACGAGCTCTTCCTGTGTTATCTGGCTCTGTACCTTGTATGCTCTGTGATTTTCTTCCTGGGAAGCCGGTACATTTTGTCAAAGAAACTGAATCTGGAATAAAGGATGTTATCAGGCATGAATAAAAAAGTAATAACCTATTTAGGAATCTTATGTGTCATCTGCCCTGTATTTTACTTTCTCAGTATCAGGGCAGGTGGTTTACAGGGGGGATCTGTATTCGTCATGGGACTCATGTGGGTTCCGGCCTTTGCCGCCATATGCACAAAATTGATATACGATCGCACCATCAAAGGAATCGGCTGGAAAATAAGAGAATGGAAACAAATGAGCTTCGCCTATATTCTCCCCCTCCTAAGCTGCATCCTTGTATATGGATATACATGGCTCACCGGACTGGGTGGCTGCGCTCCTATGGAAATCGAACAGATTCTTATTATGGCAATCTTAGGTTTATTTTTAAGTATGATAACCGCCATTGGGGAAGAAATTGGCTGGCGTGGTTTTCTGCTCACTGAATTGAGAGCCACCTTATCTTATAAAAAAATCAATTTTGCAATAGGTATCATATGGTACTTATATCATATGCCATTAATTATATTTTCCAACTATAATAATGGAAATAAATTCTCTTCCGCTCTTTGCTTTTTTGTAATGGTAATGGCAATGACTACTATTGCAAATACGCTGTGTATGGAAGCAAACAGTATGTGGCCTTCCATTGTACTGCATTCCAGTCATAACCTGTTCGTACAGTCTATTTTTGACAAGATGACAATCAATGCTTCCTATACGCAATACATTACTTCTGAGTTTGGTGTAGGTCTGGCGCTGTGTTATACGCTTGCCACCATATTCATTTTATATAGACGAAAGTATGCTCAGAAAGCAGAAAACTGAATACTAAAACAGAACCTGCTGTAGAAAATAATCAGGCATGTATCCATGCTCTTGATATGTATTTCATGCAGCAGGTTTTGTTTATTATTCAGTTTTCTCTAACATTTTTATCTTCTGATTCAATTCTGCAATCGTCTTTTCTTTTTCTTCCAATTCTTTTTCCAGTTTTCTCTGTGTAGCCTTTGCTTTTTCTCTCTCCGCTTTAACTTCCTCCTCCAGTTCTTCAATCATATAGCTTATCGTATTCCGATCCATTTCTGCCAGTTCTTCTGAAAATAATCCCATAATTTCCTCCACATTTCTGCACATCTCATAGACTTCCTCATAAATATTCCTAAACTCAGGATACTTTTCCAGAAGTTCTATAATTCGCTCCGGCTCATCGCAGCTAATTAACATAAGCCATGCTTCCAACTTGTTTTCTATGGTCTTATTTTCCATAATTTTTCTAAAAATGTCAAGCGGCACTAAAACCGTTTTCCGCAAGTAATATAAACGCAAAAATCCCCCTCTTGGCAGCACCTTCCTGCCGCCAAAAGGGGGACCTGCTTTTTTATTTCACAACAACTGTACCGCTTCCCATATTCTTCACAGAGAAGTTTCCATTTCCGCCTTCCACGGAAACAAAAATTTCCTCTCCATGCCTTTGGGCACAAGCCTTCATGACAATATTTCCCTGTAAATCAGGAATCTCTGCCTCTGCCTTTGCACCTTCTGCAAATTCAGAGAGAATCAAAGTCACACCATCTGCAAAGTCATACGCAGCATCTACTTCATTATTTCCCATAGGAAGAATGGTGCTTGGACGAACCATAAGCGGCAGAGAATGATAATCATGGGTTTCCTTCCGCCATTTTCCGCCCTCTACTTTTGCCCCTGTAATCAGATTATACCAGGTTCCTTCCGGCAGATAATACTGCACCTCTCCATTTTCTTTAAAAACAGGTGCTACTAAAAGGCTGTCACCAAACATATACTGCTTATCTAAAGTATCACAGGCTTTGTCCTCCGGGAAGTCCAAAAACATTGGACGAAGCATTGGCGTACCCTTTACATGTGCTTTCACTGCCTGTCCATAAAGATATGGCATTAACCGGCATTTCAGGTTTACGAATTCTTTCAAAATCACACATGCTTCTTCATCAAAGAGCCATGGCACGCGGTAAGAAGAGGAACCATGGAGACGGCTGTGAGAGCTTAACAGACCAAACTGACACCAACGTTTATAAATATCTGCCGGCGCTGTACTCTCAAAGCCGCTGATATCATGACTCCAGAATCCAAATCCACTTAAAGCCAGGGATAATCCTCCCCGGAGCGTTTCTGCCATGGAAGGATAGGTTGCAGAGCAGTCGCCGCCCCAGTGTGCCGGGAATTTCTGCCCTCCTATGGTTGCAGAACGGGCAAAAAGTACTGCTTCTCCTTTTCCGCGCTCTCTTTCCAACAGTTCAAACACTGCCTTGTTATACAGATAGGTATAATAATTATGCATTTTCACTGGGTCTGAACCATCAAAATACGCAATATCCTTTACCGGGATTCTCTCACCAAAGTCTGTTTTAAAGCAATCTACGCCCATATCTAACAAGGTTTTCAATTTCTCCTGATACCAGGTCACTGCCTCTGGATTGGTAAAGTCCACCAGCCCCATTCCTGCCTGCCACAAATCGGTCTGCCATACACTGCCATCTGTTTTCTTAATCAGATAACCTTGCTCCATTCCCTCCTGAAACAGTGGGGATTTCTGTCCAATATATGGATTAATCCAGACACAGATTTTCAGTCCTTTCTCATGATAACGCTGTAGCATTCCTTTTGGATCCGGGAAGGTTGCCGGATCCCAGACAAAATTACACCATTCATAGGCTTCCATCCAATAGCAGTCAAAATGGAACACATGAAGAGGAATATCCCTGTCTGCCATTCCCTGAATAAAGCTTGAGGTTGTCTCTTCATCGTAATTCGTGGTAAAGGAAGTAGTCAGCCACAACCCGAAAGACCATGCCGGAGGAAGCGCCGGTTTTCCTGTAAGTTCTGTGTATTTTTCCACAGTTCCCATAGGTGTTTTTCCACTGATAAAATAGTAATCCAGGCGTTCACCTTCCACAGAAAACTGAATACGTTCTACCTTCTCGCTGGCAATCTCATAGGAAACATCACCTTCATGATCCACCAGCACGCCATACCCTTTGTTGGTAATATAAAATGGAATATTCTTGTAGGCAATCTCACTGGCAGTACCTCCATCCTCATTCCACATTTCCACCACCTGACCATTCTTTACAAACGGTGTAAAACGTTCTCCCAGCCCATAAATATACTCATCCACATCAATGGCAAGCTGCTCTAACATGTAATTCTTTCCTGTTTTTGTATTCTGCATGTAAGCAAGATTACGGAAGCTGGACTCTGTTAAAAGGGTATCTCCCTCATAAAAGGCCAGTTTATAAGCTCCAGGCGTTTTATTTAATACTGCTTTCAAGGAACCGCTTTTATAAATCAATGCCTCTTCTGTATCCTCAATGACAACCTCTGGATTTTCATTCTGAATTTCTGCAAAAGGCCCTTTATAAAGTGCCCCTGCATGATGCACTGCTGAAACCTTGATCACACCTTCCATGGGACTGGATAGTGTAAGGGTCAGCATAGGCAGATTCAGACAATTTCCCCTGTCTGCAATATGGCTGCTTGGAAGATAAACTGTAACTTCCTTACCATTTACTCTGTGGCTGGCATATTCTACTGCATAAACTGCCTTCATCTCATCCTTTAATAACCAATAACCATTTGTAAATTTCATAAATTCCTTCTCCTTTACTTTTTTCTTTATGTTTTCATGTATTTATTCACATGTTTTTTTCTTCATTTTGGGGTTCATGCTTTTTCAAAACACGCTCCAGGAAATCCGACATAACAAATGCTACGGGACCTGGGAGGAAAAACATGAGCATGGGGATTTTCCAAATAAGTCCCATTGCACAAACAAGCACTAACAATAAGGCCAAGGTTGTACCAAAATATCGTACCACCATATAAAGTCCTATTTTCACAAACCAGCCCACATTCATATCAAATCTGGAAAGAGCTGAAAAAATATAACAAGATGCTGCCAAAATATAGATTGAAGTGATGGCATATACGCAAATAAAAAACAACCCCACTTTTCCATCCGTTTCTTTTATTAAAATACCGATATTCAAATGCATAGCAAAGGTAGCTGCAGCAATCAAAACCCACAAAATTGTTCCTGGAATCAAATTCATACGAAAAGAGCGAAAAAACTCTTTAGCAATATATCCGTCTCCTTTTTTTATACATTTTACCATAGCATAATACAAAGCTGTTGAGGATGCCCCTATGGTAATAATGGGAAGGCTGCAAAGAATCCATAAAAACCCCAGCGCCATAACATCAAAAAGTTTATCGCAAAAGTTAATAAAACTCCCATCAAATCCAAATATATTTCTTTCACTTTTCTTTTTTTCCATTTTCAGCATCCCTTTCTACTACCTTATTTATGAAATAAGGATACATCGCAGAAAGCATCAATAACATGTTTTCTGCGACATATTTACCTTATTTCTTCAATCTTTATAATTCTTCTAATGTTCCCGCCTTTGCGAAAACCGGAAGCTGATCCAAAGGTGCTGCTACTGTAATCATCTGATTACCAGCATATTCTTTGTTATCGTTAATATTTCTCCAAGTACCTTCTGGAAGATATAAGGTTCTTTCTCTTTGGTTTTCATACAAAATAGGGGCAACAAGAAGATTAGGCCCAAACATATACTGATCTTCGATTTCCCATGCCTTTTTATCATCTGGAAAATCATAAAATATCGGCCGCATAATAGGAGTTCCTTTTTCATGAGCTTCCTGCATAAGTTCTGTCACATATGGGCGAAGCCTCTCTCGAAGCTGTAAATACTTGGTACAAATTTCCAGAACCTCTTCTCCGTAGCTCCATACCTCATTTTCCGATCCACTTCTGTGCTTTCCTCCTCCAGAATCACTAAGACCTGGAATAAAAGGTTCTCTGAATCCATGTAGACGCATAACCGGACAAAATGCTCCAAATTCAAACCAGCGAATCAAAACCTCATGAAAGTTTGGATCGTGAATATTTCCTCCATGGAAGCCACCAATATCTGTCGTCCACCAGGGGAGACCCGCTAATCCCATGTTTAATCCTGCTGCCAACTGACATCTTAAAGAGCGAAATGAGGAATCAATATCCCCAGACCAGACTAATGTACCATATTTCTGGCTTCCAGCCCAAGCACAGCGAAGAAGATTTACGATATTCTCCTGCCCTTCTGCCTCCATACCTTCATATGCCATTCTTGCATATTCTTTTGGGTATATATTTCCGATTTCCATATCAGAACCTCTGAAATAACGATAATGACTAAACTCATATCCTGTTAATTCCGGTTCTGCTTCATCCAACCAGAAGATTTTTATTCCCAGATTATAATAATGTTTCTTTATTTTTTTCCAAACATAGCTTCTGGTTTCTGGATTGGTTACGTCAATTACACTGGCAACATTTAACTGACCTAAACGTTTTCCATATTCTGAGCGTGTAAGAAGTCCAAGTTCTTCCATTTCCACATAATTTTCACTGGTTTCTTCCACTGTGGGCCAAATAGATACCATTAATTCAATACCCATCTCTTTCAGTTCTTCTACCATTGCCTTCGGATCTGGCCAGAAATCTTTGTCAAACTTCCAGTCTCCCTGGTTTGGCCAATGAAAATAATCCACTACAATTACAGAAATCGGCAGCCCTCTACATTTATATTCTCTCGCTACTTCCAAAATTTCATCCTGGGTCATATATCGCAGTTTACATTGCCAAAAGCCTGTTCCATATTCTGGCATCATAGGAACTTTTCCGGTCACATTTGCATATGCCTCCTCGATTTCTGCCGGAGTATCTCCTGCAGTGATCCAGTAATCCATTTGCTTTGTAGAATTAGCCTTCCACTCTGTCACATTCTTCCCAAAAGTCACAGTACCAATAGCAGGATTATTCCACAAAAATCCATATCCATTACTTGACAAGGCAAAGGGGACACTAGCCTGAGAATTTCTCTGAGCCAGTTCCAGTGTGCATCCTTTTACATCCAGATAAGACTGCTGATACTGTCCCATACCATATAATTTTTCACCATCCACAGGTTCAAATCGAACCGTCAGTTTAAAATCATCTGCATTCTGAATGGGTTCAAAAGTTCTTGGAACAATTTCCAATGCACTATTATACTCTTTTCTATAATCGGAGCGAATTCGTTCAAATTCTTCTAAAAGCAACCGTCCATTCTGATGAAAGAACCGAAGTTTTCCGGTGGGCGTAATTTCGCATCGAAGCTTTCCATTCTCAATCTCTATACATCCCTCTTTTTCATGAACTTTTATTTCACATTCTTCCTGAGGAATCAGTGCCGAAATGTCTTCCGGCACAAATTCATGGCGCTGAGTAGCACGTACTCGAAAGCTGTTTTTTCCCCAGGATTCAATACACAAAAGTTCCTTATCAAAGCGTCTGTATACCTTATTTCCCATTTGTTTTACCATACGCTTTCCTCTCTGTGATAATTCTTTTTACACTTCTAAGGTAAATCCCTCTCTTGTAAACAATGGAATCTGCTCTAACGGTGTCTCTACAGTAACTGTCTGTCCACCTTCAAAGTTTTCCTTTGTCCATATATTCGTCCATTTTGCACCTGTTGGCAAGTATACTTCTTTTGTTTCCTGTCCCCGTTCCATAACCGGAGCAACTAAAACATCTGGACCAAACATATACTCCGTTTCATTCTCCCAGCATACCTTATCTTCTGGGAAATCATAGAACAACGGTCTCATAACCGGAGTTCCCTTTTCATGTGCTGCTTCCATCAATGTACGAATGTATGGACGCATTGCTTCACGAATTTCAATGTACTTCTTACAGATTTCGTATACCTTATCTCCATAAGACCAGATTTCATTCGGAGCACCAGATACACATTCTGCACCACCTGTTGTTCCATATTGTGGCTGATATGGCATACGATAGCCATGGAGTCTCATAACCGGACAGAAAGTTCCATACTCAAACCAACGGACAAATACTTCATGATAGTCCTCATCATAAATGTTTGCTCCAAAGAATCCACCGATATCTGTAGTCCACCAGGTAATTCCTGAAAGTCCCATATTTAACCCTGCTGCAAACTGATTTTGCAGACTTTCAAAAGTTGAATGAATATCTCCAGACCATACCAAGGCTCCATATTTCTGAGAACCTGCCCATGCACACCGAAGAAGATTTACAACTTTTTCCTGTCCTTCTTCTCTCATACCATCAAAGAAGGTTTTTGCATACATAACCGGATATACATTTCCAATCTGTACATTTGGTCCCAAATGATAACGATAGTTTTCAAAATCATATACTGTATATTCCGGTTCTGCTTCATCCAGCCAGAAAATTTTAACTCCTTTGTCATAATAATTTTTCTTGGCTTTTTTCCATACATATTCTCTTGCTTCTGGACTTGTAGGGTCATACTGAATGGTATTTCCCATATATGTATTATCAATACGGACACCCTTTTCCACTCTGGTTAGTAATCCTTTTGCTTTCATTTCCTCGAAATTCTCGCTCTTATAATCTACCATAGGCCAGATAGATACCATTAATTCAATGCCCATTTCTTTTAATTCTGCAATCATTGCATCTGGATCCGGCCAGTAGGTTGGGTCAAATCTCCAGTCTCCCTGTTTTGGCCAGTGGAAAAAGTCTACCACAATAACATCCACCGGAATACCACGACGTTTGTACTCTCTTGCTACTTCCAGAAGTTCTTCCTGAGTCTGATAGCGAAGTTTGCACTGCCAAAATCCCATTCCATATTCCGGCATCATAGGAACCTTTCCAGTGGCATCTGCATATGCCTCCTCAATTTCAGCCGGTGTATCTCCTGCTGTAATCCAATAGTCCAGTTTTTTTGTGGAAGCCACCTGCCAGGTAGTAATATTTTTGTTAAAACTAACACGTCCGATAGCCGGATTATTCCATAGAAATCCATATCCCAAAGAAGACAATGCAAAAGGTACACTTGCCTGAGAGTTTCTATGAGCAAGTTCTAATTCCGCTCCCTTTACATTCAAAAATTTCTGCTGATACTGCCCCATTCCATAAAGTTTTTCATCTGGGTTCGATTCAAAACGCATGGTCAGAGCATAATCACCGCCAATAATCGGCTTAAATTCTCTGGCTTCTACTTCCAGAGAACTGCAGGTTTCTGCAAACATATCTTCTCTGTTACGAACATATTCTTCCAGAAGAATTTCGCCTTTCTGATTATAAAAGGTCAATTTTCCAATGTTATTGATTACTGCCTTTATTTTTCCATTTACAATTTCCGCAGAAAATTCATGAATCGTAATTTCCGCATGGTCATCCTCTGGCTTTCCATCCAAAGCCCATAACTCCTCTGGCATTTCCGGCATTTTAGAGGCACGTACGCGAAGACTGTTTGTTCCCCATGGCTCTACAATGAGTCTCTCTGCATCATAACGATAATGCAGTGCTCCATCCTTTTCTTCAAAAAAACCTAATAAAAATTTGTTGTCTGAACGAAAATCGCCTGTTGGTTTCTCCTCTTTTTTCATTAATTCATCCATAATCCTTCTCCTCACTTTTCCCTAAAAGCTTTCCTATATATCTGCTTTGTATTATAAATCTCCAGACAAATATGTTCCAGTCATAACACATATAATATAAGACAAATATTTACCTGTTACTCTTTTACTGCACCTGCAGTCAAACCACCTACAATATATTTTTGCAAAAATACAAAAGCTAAAATAACAGGAATAACCAAAATTGCTCCATATGCCATAATTGCATTCCATTTTGTTCCGTATTTGCTCTGAAATTTCCTGATATTAGCTGTTAATGGTCTCATATCTGCTTTCACATTAAATGTCATAGAATAAATCAAATCATTCCAACCATTTAAAAACGAAATAACAACTACGGTAATAATACCTGTTTTAATAGTTGGTATCATAATTTTAAAGAAGGAACGAAATACATTACACCCATCAATACGCGCAGCCTCATCCAGGGATACTGGAATACTTTTAAAATATGGACGCAAAGTTACTACAATAAAAGGAATCGAACCAGCCGCCACTGCAATTGCCGGTGCAAAATAGGTTCCTAACAAATGTAATTTACTGAAAGTCAAATACATAGGGGTCAGCATTACAGATGCCGGAAGCATCTGTGTAACCAAAAAGGTCAGCATAAATGATTTGGTTCCTTTTACTTTGTATCGTCCCATTCCATATGCAGCCGGAACTCCAAAAGCCAATGAAATCAACATTGCACACGTAGCGATCAGCAAGCTGTTTTTTAAGGATGTGAGGAAATCTGCATCCTGAAGGTTCTGCAGCCAAGGATCAATAGTAAACTCATGGGGATAATAAGTCACAATTTTCCCAAAACTTTCCATATCTGTTTTAAAAGACATCTGAATCAGCCAATAAATAGGGAATAAGAAGAAAAATGCAATAACCACTGATATCGCACAATTAATGATATCCTTTCTCCCTTCTTTTGTCTTCCAATACTGTTTTTTTACAGCCTTTTCTTTTTCATTGCTCATTCTTAATCATCCTCCTTACTCAATAATCTAAGATAGAACAAGCCTACCAAGAACAGACATGCAAATAAAATCATTGCAATGGTAGAACCCTGTGAAAATTCATACTGTGTAAACGCCTTAGAATATGCATACGTTCCCAATACATCTGTAGAGTTAAAAGGACCACCTGCCGTCATAATGAACATTAAATCAAATGCCTTGAAAGTATAAATAAATCCCAGCATCAAAACTGACAGCATAGCTGGTTTCATCAAAGGCAATGTGATATGTAAAAATCTCTGAAATTTATTAGCTCCATCAATAGAAGCACTTTCGTAAATATCATCTGGAATTCCTGTAAGACCAGAAGTCAAAAGTAACATATTAAAGGGAATTCCTACCCAGCAGTTTACTGCAATCACTGCTCCAAGTGCTGTTCCTCCATTCACTAACCAGTCTATTGGTGCCGAAACAAGATGTAATTTCATAAGAACATCATTAATGACACCTCCATCTAACAGGAACATATTTTTTCCGAGTAATGCGGTTACTGACATAGGCATCATGTAACCAACTAATACAAGTCCTCTAATCGGGCCGGCAAATGTAAATTTTTGCGAAAAGAACATTGCAAAGATAAATCCAATTGTAAATTGCACTACAAGACATGCCAGTGTAAAAATAATTGTGTTTTTAAATACTAATTGAAATGTTGGATCTGAAATCATAGTTTTATAATTATCCAGTCCTACAAAAATAGATGTTCCCGTTGCCATGTTTTTTACATTTACATTTTTAAAGCTTAAAATAATGTTATATAAAAGAGGATAACCACACACAACAAGCAAATAAATAAATCCAGGTAAAATAAAAATATATGCTTCGCGCCGCTTCTTGGCCGCCATACTAAGTTTCATTCTTTTCCACTCCTTTCTAAATCTCATAAATCATTTTCAAAAACGTCCCGGAATCAAGTCTAAGTTCGGCCTGATTCCGAGACGAATCGATAATTAATTTACATCGTCAGCAACTCCACCGCCTATAGAAAGTTCTGGAAGAGGATCTTCCTTTACAATAGGAGCAATGGTATCTGCCGCCTGCTTCAAAGCATCTTCTACTGATTTTTCACCTAGCATGGACTGCTGTGTAGCTGTATAAAACGCTTCAGAAAGTGTTGGCCACTGTGCGTGAGGACCACGTGCTCTTGCATAATTCATAGCTTCATTAAATACCTTATATCTCTCATCTGTTGTAAATAACTCATTCAGGCTTACTGCATCTTTACGAACAGGAAGTTTTGCCGCCGCTGCTGTAAAATCTGCATTATTCTGAGCATTCATAAGATACTTCAAAAAGTCTACACATTCCTCTTTGTATTCTGATCCTGTACAAACGCCAAAGTTTTCTCCACCAATTGTAGATGCATATTCCTTATCTTTTGGAAGGAGTGCGTATTCATATTCAAAGGTACCACCAATCTTTTCATCAATATCTGCTAACTGCCATGTTCCAGATTCCAGCATAGCTGCTTTTCCAGCACAGAAAGCATTGTAGGCTTCTGACTGCTGCCAGTTCACAACCTCTTTACTCATAAGACCGTCTTTTACCAGATCACTCAAAAATTGAATACCTTTTGTAGCTTCCGGACTGTCTAACTGATCAATATTTCCTCCTGCAGAATAAATCCATGGAAGTATCTGAAAGGTTCCTTCCTCTGTACCTATTGCACACATTGCAAATCCATAAGTTCCAGAAGCAGCATCTGTGGTTGCCTCGCAAACTTCTCTGAATTCTTCCCATGTTGTCGGTGGTTCTTCAAAACCTGCTGCTCTTAAAACATCCATATTACAAGCAAGTGCAAGGCAGTTAGAATTATTCGGAATTCCATAATATCTTCCCTCTGCATCCTGACAGCTTAACAATGGACCTGGATAAAACTGCTCTAAGTCCTCCCAAGACTCTAATTCTTCTGTAATATCCTCAAACACACCTAAAGAAATATAAGATGCCATATCTGGTGAATCCACCATTCCTATATCCGGAAGCTCTCCTGACACAGCTCCAATCGTATACTGGTTCATTAACTCATCACGTGATACATATGTACAGGTAATATGAATATCATCTTGTTCTTCATTATATTTTTCTACAATAGCTTCTAAGTCACCTGCTTCATGTTCAAAATAGTGCCATAAGGTTACTTCCGCGGTTTCACCTTTTGAATCAGTCTTTTCAGACGATGTTTCCTTTGATCCACCTTCCTTCCCTGAGTCTCCTCCACACCCTGTCATCATGCTTGCTGTCATAGTTCCGATCAACAACAATGCTGCAATTTTTTGAAATCGCTCTTTCATTTTTCGTCCTCCTGTTTCGTTATTTTTTGATATCATTAATATATCATTTAGTTATTTTGTACGAAACTAAGACTTTTAAGATTTGGAGTAAAATTTTAAGATACAATTTTAAGATTTGGGGATTTTTTTAAGATTATCTTTCTACCAAAGAAAAACAACGTAGATTTTCACCATATAAAGCAAAATTCTACGTTGTTTTACATTCATATTATACAACTATTCTCCATTTTCGTTTAAAAATTCAGCTACACTTTTCTGTGTCACTTCTCGAAACACTTTATTAAAATATTTTGGATCTGAAAATCCTACACAATACGGTATCTCGTCTTTCGTCATTCCGCCAGAAAGTAAAAGGCGCTTCGCCATTTCTATTCTATAGTTCTTTAAAAATTTAGAAAATGTCTCTCCAACATCTTTATTAAATAAATAACAAAGATATTCCTGCGATACTCCCAAGTTTTCTGCTAATTCCTTCTGACTGATTTTAGTTGCATAGTCTTTCTCTATAAAGCTTAAAACCTTCCGAACTAACGGATGTGCATCTGGATACTTCTCTTTTAACTTTCCCTGCGCTTTTTTCTCCTTACCTCCACAGGCACAATCTTCTTCTAATCGTTCCAGAACTTCTTTTATCTCATCATAAGTGATTGGCTTTACTAAATAATCAAATACGCCAAGGCCTATGGCCTGTCTTGCCACTTCAAACTCCTCATACGCTGTTACCAGAACGTATTTAGCATTTAATTCTGCCGCCTGCGCCCCACGTATTAAATCCATTCCGTCCATATATGGCATTTTCAAATCTGTAAATACAACATCCGGCTTTACAATCTGCATAAGTTCCAGCGCTTGTCTTCCATCAGATGCTTCCGCTACTACTTCATAGTTATCAGAAATAGAGCCTATGAGACTTTTCAGTCCTCTCCGCGCCCTGGCTTCGTCTTCTGCAATTATAATTTTCATTCTGCCAGTTCTCCCTTCCTTAAACTACTTTCCTACATATATCTTTAGGCGTTGGAAGTATAAAAATAAACTTGCTTCCTTCACCTTCCCTGGTATCTAAAGTTACTCGAAACTCTTCTCCATAATACATTCTCATTCTTGTAATAACATTGGATATACCAATTCCAACTTCTTTTTCCTTTGCCACCATTGGATTGTCTAAAATTTCCTGTATAATCTGCTCCTTTTCTTCTGTCATACCACATCCATTATCTTCTATCTCGATTTTAAGAAATTCTTTATATCCATACCCACGAATGAGAATTTTTCCTCCATACTCTTTTCCCTCAAATCCATGTAAAATAGAATTTTCCACAAAAGGTTGCAACATTAGTTTCCTGCATGGCCAATTATCATAATCTGAATCAAAGTCAATTTCATAAGTAAAAACCTGATCAAGACGCTCTTTTTGCAAAAATAAATATTGTTCAATCCAGGATATCTCTTGAAACATATAGACATTCTGGTGCTTTTGGTCAAACGTATACCTTAGAATATTAGAAAGTTTTTTCAACAGAACAGATACCTTATAGTTTCCACTATCAATTGCTTCATAATTAATGGCATTTAGCGTATTACAAATAAAATGAGCATTTATCTGTGACTCCAGAGCCTCTCTCTCTGCTCTTTGCTTCATTCGCATAGACTCAATCATCTGTCCATGCTGCTGCTCAACTGCTGCTTTTGCATCTTGAATAGCTTTCATCATTTCATTGTATTCTTGCGCCAACTGCCAAATTTCGTTGGTCCCTTCAATTTCTATTTGTTCTCTGGTATCTCCATCTTTTACTCTGGCAATCGAATTACTGATAACATTCACTGGTTTCAAAATCCGATTCGTAACCCAAAATAAAATTGCCATAATAAAAAGAATTGCTGCCACATATAAAAACACCATATGTCCATACATTTCATCTACCTTATTGCGAATCATCTGTTCATCAATAACAGCATGAAGAGTCCATTGATATTTTCCTACTCTGGCAGTTAAATCCGTCACTTCATTTTCCATTTTATAGTGGTTTGATGTAACACCTGAATATTGGCTGCCTTTAGTATGAAGAAGTATCTCTCCTTTGGCATCTTCAATATAACCTTGTATATACTCTTCTTGATTATGGCTTAGTTGCTTTAGCAAATCTTCCATAGCTGCACTGTCATAAGTAATTACAAGCATATATTTCATGTCTGCATAACTATAACTGTCTTTTAACGGAAACGCAATATGAATCAAACCTTTTTCTTTTATATTAGGATGAATCATTGGATGGGTAATAATCTCATATCTTGGGATCACATTGTCCGCACTTTTTTCTCTAAGGGCAGCAAATGCTTCTGTAATATTACTCATATTTGTTTCATCCCAAATATATTTTGAGCCTGTAGTACGCATTTCATTTTTATCAAATTGATATAAAATCCCATCTTGAGCGGCAACCGCAATTCCTACAATTGTAGATGAACTTCTGGCTGCTGATCTCAGCGCCATATTAATGTTTTTATTATTGTAGGCATCTGTAGCATCCTCATGATTTACAAATTCTTCAATTTCCTTTACCAATACCTCGTCTACAGAAAGCCCCGAACCAATATCTATGCAATTATCCATTTGATTTTCTATATTTTTATTAACCGATTCCAATAAAGCATTGGCTGTTGTATAGGTCGTTTCCACAAGATATGTATAATACTTTTCTCTTGTATAAACCATAATAATCACCAACAGCAAAACCACTGACACCAGAATTGCCAGTGCAAAGGAACACCACATATGAGATTTAGCATAATGTACTGCGCTTTTCACCAAAGACTTCTTCTGTTTTTCCTGTCTATGCCCCATCTCATTCCCCCTTAGAAGCCTTCACTTCCTCATCTACTTTCTGAATCTGTACTTTCACATCTGCCTTAAACTGTTCCCATGCATCCTGGTTCTCCACATAATACTTAGGGCAGATTTTTCCTGTCACATCATAATGGCGGATAACATCCTCTTCTGTAAGATTAAAACGCCAGCAAAGCCATCCTGTAAGGCGTACCAGAGAAATATAGGTTGCCTCTGTAAATTTCCCTGTTTCGTCCAGGTGGCAGCATTCAATGGACAAGGTATCCTCATTTCTGGAGTTGGAAGCATAAGCAATTTCCGTACTTGGCACACACTGAACAATTTCTCCGTCATACCCCACTACAAAGTGGCTGCTTACCTTTGTTTCATGGCTGTCTTTCAGCCCCTGGAAATAGTCCCGGTTATTCTTCGCTGTAGTCCCCGGATTCGCTGTATAATGAATTACAATCCCTTTGATTTCCTCCAGAGGCGTCCCCGGTCTGGAATATTCGTTCACATCCAAAAGGTCTACCTCAAAGGGCGGCGCGCCTACAAAAGAATCGTTTCTCTCTTTTAACAGACGTTTTTCTTCCAGGCTTTCTTTGATTTTATTTACCACAAAAAAGCCTGCCAGAACAGTAAGCACAGCCAGAATAAACATCATTACATTGCGCCTTCTTCTTCGTCTGCGCAGCTTTCGCCTGCGCTCTTTTCTTGTTTCAAAGTCAGAGTCTTCTTCATATCTGTCTCTTTTTCTCATCTTTTGTCCTTTCTGTGATAAACCGGAAAACATTTCCTGTAAAACAAAAAACAGGGTGCCGCAATGATTTTGTTTCATGCGACACCCCACATCCTTACTTATTCGTCAATACTGTAGTTTGGAGCTTCCTTCGTGATATGAATATCATGAGGATGGGATTCTTTCAAAGATGCAGCAGAAATTTTTACAAATCTGCCTGTTTCTTTTAATGTTTCAATATCTTTGGCACCGCAGTAACCCATACCAGAACGAAGACCTCCGATTAACTGGAATACAGTATCCTCCACGTGACCTTTGTATGCCACGCGGCCTTCTACTCCTTCCGGAACCAGTTTCTTGGCATCCTGCTGGAAATAGCGATCCTTACTTCCATTCTCCATGGCTGAAATGGAACCCATACCTCTGTAAACCTTATATTTTCTTCCCTGGTATAATTCAAATTCTCCCGGGCTTTCATCACATCCGGCGAAAATACTTCCCATCATACAAACATTAGCGCCTGCAGCAATTGCTTTTGTCATATCTCCTGAGTATTTAATACCGCCATCAGCAATAATCGGAATACCATATTCCTTAGCTGCTTCATAGCAGTCCATAACAGCAGTAATCTGTGGAACACCAATACCGGCAACCACACGTGTAGTACAGATAGAACCAGGACCAATACCAACTTTTACTGCGTCTACTCCGGCCTCAATCAATGCTTTCGTAGCTTCTGCAGTTGCTACATTTCCTGCAATCAACTGTAAATCCGGATATTTTGCCTTAATTTCTCTTACTGCCTTGAGGATATTTGCAGAATGTCCATGAGCAGAGTCTACAACAATAACGTCTACGCTGGCATTTACCAGGGCGTCAACTCTGGCCATAACATTTGCAGTAATACCAACAGCCGCACCACAGAGAAGTCTTCCCTGTGCGTCCTTTGCAGACAGAGGATATTTAATCTGTTTTTCAATATCCTTAATGGTAATTAAACCTTTTAAATTAAATTCATCATCTACAATAGGCAATTTCTCTTTTCTGGAGTTTGCCAGCATTTTCTTTGCTTCTTCTAAGGTAACTCCTTCTTTGGCTGTTACCAGATTCTCAGAAGTCATACATTCTTTGATTTTCTTAGAAAAATCCTCCTCAAATTTCAGGTCGCGGTTGGTAATAATGCCTACCAGCTTTCTTCCTTCTGTAATCGGAACTCCTGAAATGCGGAACTTTGCCATAAGATCATTGGCATCTGCCAGTGTATGTTCCGGTGATAAGTAAAATGGGTCTGTGATAACTCCGTTTTCTGAACGTTTTACTTTGTCTACTTCTTCTGCCTGTTCTTCTATGGTCATGTTCTTGTGGATGATACCAATACCACCCTGTCTTGCCATAGCAATAGCCATACGGTGTTCTGTAACCGTATCCATACCAGCGCTCATCATAGGAATGTTTAATTTCACTTTTTTTGTCAGCCAGGTTGACAGTTCAACCTGATTCGGTATTACTTCTGAATAAGCCGGAACTAACAGCACATCATCAAAAGTAATGCCTTCACCAATAATCTTACCCATTGTAGTTCTCCCTTCGCTTTTGTTTATAGTACAGTAATATATCAAATTACCTTAGTCCTGTCAATCTTCAAAGACTTTACGCGGGCAGCTTTTCTTAATATTATCCAATAATTCTCTGTCTGGTTCAATAAGCACCTTGTACACATCTTTTTCATCCGGAATAATCATAGCATAAACCTTATGATCTTTTTCTCCGGAAGAGTAATTCAGAACCTTCAAATTTGTGTTGTGGTTCTGGTAATCCATTCTGTGAGAATTTACCGGCGCCATAAGTTCCAGTTTTGCCAGGTCAAAGCTTTTCAAACGTTTTCTCTTGGATTTAGACATAATTTTGTCAATATCCAGTTCTCCGTTTACATACACATATTCATACTCCAAATCCAGATTTGGAAGGACAAAATATGCTACAACTCCCAAAATCAAAGTTGCAATCCAGGCAAAGATAATTCCCATCAGCCCAAGTACTGCGGTTGCTGCAATCAGTCCGATCAGCAAAAATTTAATAATGAGATCTTTTGCAGTCTGCTTCTTTTTCACCAGCAGTTCTGAATACGAATCATTCATCTTCTGTTCCTCCTATTAGTCTTCGTATACTCTGCTCATTAGTGTAACACAAAAAAATCCAAGTTGCAAGAAAAGAGGAGGAGCTTTACACCAACTGCATACCAGGAATCCCGATACAATTCCAGCTCAGCCTGCGCTCACTTTGAGCCTGTAGTCTCAAAGTATACTCGGCAAATTCGCTGGAACCGCATCAAGATTCCTTAATGCTATTTTGTGTAATAGCTCTTCCTCTTTATTTTTTAGTTCTGATTACATCATGCCCATGCCTGGAGCGCCTGCTGGCATTGCCGGTGTTTCTTCCTTAATAGTAGAAACAACTGCTTCTGTTGTAAGAAGTGTACCTGCAACGCTTGTTGCGTTCTGTAATGCGCTTCTTGTAACTTTAGCCGGATCCAGGATGCCTTTTTTCACCATATCTACATATTCTTCATGGAGAGCATCAAATCCTGTTCCCACTTCACTTTCTCTTACTTTGTTAATGATAACAGAACCTTCCAGACCAGCGTTTGCTGCAATGTGGAATAATGGAGCTTCCAGTGCTTTTAATACTACTTTCGCACCTGTCTTAGCATCGCCTTCCAGAGTCTCGACTACTTTTGCAACTTCTTTAGAAGCGTGGATGTATGCAGAACCGCCGCCTGCGATAATACCTTCTTCTACTGCTGCTCTTGTAGCGTTTAAAGCATCTTCCATACGGAGTTTTGCTTCTTTCATTTCTGTTTCTGTTGCAGCGCCAACACGAATAACAGCAACACCGCCAGCCAGTTTGGCAAGTCTTTCCTGTAATTTTTCTTTATCAAATTCAGATGTTGTTTCAGCAATCTGATGTTTAATCTGAGCAACTCTTGCTGCGATTTCTTCTTTATTTCCAAGTCCGTCTACGATAACAGTAGATTCCTTCTGAACTTTTACAGATTTTGCACGTCCTAACTGTTCCATAGTAGTGTCTTTTAATTCCAGACCAAGTTCATCGGAAATAACAGTACCATTTGTAAGAACAGCAATATCTTTCAGCATTTCTTTTCTTCTGTCACCATATCCAGGAGCTTTTACAGCGCATACAGAGAAGGTTCCTCTTAATTTGTTTACAATCAGAGTAGTAAGTGCTTCGCCTTCAATATCTTCTGCAATAATAAGAAGTTTTGCGCCTGTTTTTACAATCTGTTCCAGAACAGGAAGGATATCCTGAATGTTGGAGATTTTCTTATCTGTAATCAGGATGTATGGATCGTCTAAAACAGCTTCCATCTTATCCATATCAGTTGCCATGTAAGCGGAAATATAGCCGCGGTCAAACTGCATACCTTCTACTAAATCCAGTTCTGTTTTCATAGTCTTGGATTCTTCGATTGTGATAACACCGTCTTTACTTACTTTTTCCATTGCTTCAGAAACCATTTCGCCTACTTCATCGTCTCCTGCAGAGATAGCTGCTACTCTTGCAATCTGCTCTTTGCTTTCAATGTTTGCACTCATGCTCTGAATTGCTTCTACTGCTGCTTCTGTAGCTTTTTTCATTCCTTTTCTAAGGATGATTGGGTTTGCTCCTGCTGCCAGGTTTTTCATTCCTTCATGAACCATAGCCTGTGCCAGAACAGTTGCAGTTGTAGTACCATCACCGGCTACGTCATTTGTTTTTGCTGCAACTTCTTTAATAAGCTGTGCGCCCATGTTTTCAAATCCGTCTTCTAATTCGATTTCTTTTGCAATGGTAACACCATCGTTTGTGATAAGCGGTGCGCCAAAGGATTTATCCAGAACAACGTTTCTTCCTTTTGGTCCTAAAGTTACGCGAACTGTATCTGCTAATTTATTTACTCCAGCTTCCAGGGCTGCTCTTGCTTCTGCTCCGTATTTGATTTCTTTTGCCATGATGACATTCCTCCTAAATTTTTCTATTATTTAACAACTGCTAAAATATCACTCTGTCTTACAATGATAAATTCTTCTCCGTCTAATTTCACTTCTGTTCCTGCGTATTTGGAATAGATAACCTGATCACCTGCTGCAACTTCCATTTTTACTTCTTTTCCGTCTACAACACCGCCTGGACCTACAGCAACAACTTCTGCCTGCTGTGGTTTTTCCTGTGCCTGACCTGGCAGAACAATGCCTGATTTTGTTGTTTCTTCAGCAACTAACTGTTTTAATACAACTCTGTCTCCTAATGGTACTAACTTCATATCTATTTCCTCCTTAAAAAAATTCATCTCTTTTGTTTATTAGCACTCATTCCAATCGAGTGCTAACCGATAGTCATATATTAGTTAATTTGAACTTTTTTCGCAACTGGATATAGTTTTCTGGTTCTTTATCATATCTCTTCTTTACTTTTATATTCTCTTTTTTTCTCTTTTTTTCTTATCTTTTCATTTTTCGTTGAATTTTATATTTATTTTATAAATGAAAAAAGACCGTCTCCTCTAAAAACTCTTATGGTTTCTAAAAGAGACAGCCTCTTCTTATTTCCTTATTTGTTCTTTACCAGCTTCCGCTTTTTTATTTCTTCCAGTTCATCAAAAATCACTTCATTGAGAACTTTAATATACGTTCCTTTCATACCGGAAGACCGTGACTCAATGACCCCTGCGCTTTCAAACTTGCGCAGTGCATTAACAATGACAGAACGGGTAATCCCTACCCGGTCAGCAATTTTACTTGCCACCAGAATTCCTTCATCGCCGTTTAGCTCATCAAAAATATGAATAATCGCTTCTAATTCTGAGAAGGACAAAGTATTAAAGGCAGATTTTACAACCTGAATCTTTCTGTTCTCTTCTGCATTTTCTTCATGCACAGAACGCATCATTTCCAGTCCTACCACCGTTGTTCCGTACTCACTGACAATAATGTCCTCTATATCATAAGGTCTTGCGCTGCGATACATAAATAAAGTTCCCAGACGTTCTCCCGCAATATCAATGGGACTGATAATCGCCATATATTTACTGATATCCGGTGATTCAAACCCAAGAGTCTGAAGGTTCACATTTTCTTTTGTTGACAAGACGCCTAACAGTCTTTCATTCAACAGCTTGTCAATATGTCCTCCAACCTCGCTGTCAATCAGCTCTGTGATTTCCTCCACCCCTGGGCAGAGTCCTACCCCCAGAACCTTTCCCTTTCTACTCATAACCAAAATATTGGAATCCAGTGTTTCTACCATGACCTCGCAAATATCATTAAAAAGAACTTTTGATGAATGGTTGTTGTGAAGCAGTTTATTAATCTTTCTTGTTCTGTCTAATAACTGTACACTCATGGCGAACCTCCTCTCTTTTTTCTGCTTTCCTGTTAATCCATCATATTTTAATTCTATTTTATTCTATCACACAATAATTCTGAAAGCAATGCAAAAATGAGCTGTTTTCTGTCTATTTTGATGTTTATTTCCGATTTTTTCAATGACTGTTAAATTTTCTGGCTTTTTAGTCCCTCTCTTCACTCCATTTTAAAAAGCTGCCATTATTAGCATCAATTTCAAATTCGTATTCTTTTTGCTGATAATAAATATCTCCCTCATAAATGTATCTGCCATCATCATATTCTAATTCCATCCTGAGGTCTTGCTCTGCAGCTCCAGGAACACGGTCAAGTGCCGCTTTTTTTGCATCTGCTTCACTGACAGCCGGTGTTGGAGTCTGGGAAACCGGAGCTTCTGTGGTCTGCTGGTTCTCTGTCTGGATATTTTGCTGGATGGTTTCCACATCAGAGCTTAAAATAGTTCCGTCAGACGCCTGGATTTCATAGCTGTATTCCTTATTCCCTGCATCAAATTCTATTTCATAAGATTTTCTTCCGTCATCCTGCTCCCTGGATACTCTCAGTCTGGAAGTATCTGTTTCCTGAATTCCCACATCCTGAAATGCAATTTTTTCTGCTTCTTCCTGTCCAATATCTTTTCCTGCACCGCATCCTGTCAGGACTCCTCCCAGTGTTACAGCCAGCATAGTAAGTACCATATATTTTTTCATGTGTATGATTCCTCCTGTTCTTTTCTATTTTTGGATGTTTTTAGTATAGTATAAAAACATTAAAGGAAGATTAAAAACACAAATTTTTTTATTTTTTCGGAAACCAGAACGTAAAGCAGCTTCCTTCTCCCGGTTTGCTCTGTGCCTGAATATGGCCTTTGTGGGCGGTGACAATCCACTGAACCATAGAAAGCCCCAAACCGGAACGCTCTGTATCTCTTCTGGAGGTATCCGCTCTGTAAAAACGCTCCCAGATATGAGGCAAAGCCTCCTGGGAAATTCCTATTCCGTGGTCTTCTACAGAACCTTTCACCCCATCCTGTTCTTCTTTTAAAGAAACCTTAATCCATCCGGGCTCCTTATTGTAGTAAATCGCATTTGCCATAAGATTTATCAGCATTCTGATATAAAGACTCTCGTCTATCCAGGCATAAATGTCCTGTGAAATCTCCGTTTCTATGACAATATGCTTCTCCTGTGCTATCATCTGCTGCTCTTCTGCAATCATTTGTGTCAGTTCGCTGATATTAAGGTTTTCTTTCTGCAGTTGCTGCTTTCCCTGATCTGCTCTGGACAAAAACAAAAGCTGAGAAACCATCTGAGCCATTTCCCTGCTCTTTTTTTCAATCATGCGGATTCCTTTTTCCTGCTCCCCAGTGATATTCTCCTGGCTTAGCATTGCATCACATTGCGCCAGAATAACGGTAATGGGCGTTCTGAGTTCATGAGAAACATCCGATGTAAACTGTTTTTCACGCCAAAAAGAGTCCTCTAACTGCTCCAGCATATGGTCAAAGGTGTTGGAAAGCTGATAAATTTCATCTTTTCCCTTTCCAAGCCCCACTCTTCTGGATAAATCCCCGTCATTTTGAATCTGCTGCACAGTCTCCGTTATTTTCCTCACAGGTCTCAGAGTCCTGTTACTGAGCCCATAGCCCAGAATTCCCATAAGCACTGCCAGAAGCGGCAATACCACCACTGCAATTGCAGTCATCATCCGTATGGCGTTCTCTTCTTTTGTCACAGAGGTAATTCCGCATACATACAAAGTCTCGCTGTTTTGTGATGGATAACGGATGGTAAACGTATACCATTTTCCGTATTCATTTTCTGTGGTTTTAATCTGTCCATCCTGCGGCTTTATCCGGCTGTTAAATCCATAGGGAATCCTGCCATAGAGAAGCTCCCCTTTGTCATTTAGCAGGGACTTATAAATTCCTTCTTCCACATCATAGAAATCCTTATCCACAAGCAGTTCCTGTTTCTCTGCCTGAATCTCATCCATGCTCTCATAGATGCCTTCTTTTAAATCTGCCTGCACAGAAGAAATCAGTTCCTGATTCCCAAAGGCCAGAAGGATTCCAAGAGAAATACAAACTGTAAGCATTGTAAAAAACGTATATAAGAGTGATAATTTTACTTTTAATGACCATTTTTTCATAGTTCTGCCTTTAACACATATCCAGCCCCTCTGACTGTATGAATCAGCTTTGTTTCCTGTCCTTCGTCAATTTTTTTACGCAAATACCGGATATAAACATCTATTACATTGGAGCCTCCTGTATAATCATAGTTCCAGATATGCTGCTCCAGCTTTTCCCTGGATAATACAATGCCCTGATTCTGAATCATATACCGCAAAAGAGCAAATTCTTTGCCTGACAGGGTGATTTTCTTTCCTCCACGAAATACTTCATGGGAATCCACATGAACTTCCAAATCACCTGCCTGATAACAACTGTTCTGAACTTCTGATGGTTTCCTTAACAGAACTCTTACCCTTGCCAGCAATTCTTCAAAGGCAAAAGGCTTCACAAGATAATCATTGGCTCCTGCATCCAGTCCTTTTACTCTGTCTTCAATCTTATCCCTTGCTGTCAGAAGCAGGATAGGAATCTGATTTCCCTGACTTCTCAACTTTTTCAAAACTGTTATCCCATCCATAACCGGCATCATAATGTCCAGAATCAGTCCGTCATATTCTGCTCCTGCCAGATAATCAAACACTGCTCCTCCATCATAACAGGAATCCACACTATAGTGCTCTGCCTGCAGTCTTGCAGTTAAAATCCTATTCAAATCTTTTTCGTCTTCTGCAATTAAGATCCGCATCCTCTGCCTCCTTCCTTTTTTATATCTTACCACTCTTTTTCCCTTTCTCCAAGTTTTTTAACCTCTGAAAAAAGAGTAAAAAGCTCTCCGGCAGGAGGCATCTGTACCTCTTACCAGAAAGCTTTTCTATTCTATGACTCATTCTGTCTGGTTTCTACGTAACCGCAGTGTTCATCTGCACACACCAGCTTATTGCCTTTTTCCAGCATATAACTGCCGCAAGACGGACATTTTTTCTTAGATGGCTTTTGCCAGGACATGAACTCACACTCTGGGTTGTTTTCACATCCGTAGTAAAGACGTCCTTTTTTGCTTCGTTTTACCACTACGTCTTTTCCACAAATTGGACATGGGACACCGATTTTTTCCAGATAAGGCTTGGTGTTTTTACACTCCGGAAATCCGGGACAAGCCAGAAATTTACCATGGGGTCCGTACTTAATCACCATATTTCTGCCGCAAAGCTCACAGACCACATCTGTTACTTCATCCTCGATTTTTACCTGTTCCAGTTCCTTTTCTGCCTTTTCCACTGCTTCCTCTAAATCCGGATAAAAGTTACGGATTACGGTTTTCCACTGTACCTTTCCTTCACCTACACAGTCCAGCAGTTCTTCCATGGTAGCTGTGAAGTTCACATCTACAATACTGGTAAAAGCTTCTTTCATAATCTTATTTACCACTTCTCCCAATTCAGTCATGTAGAGATTTTTGTTTTCTTTTGCCACATAACGTCTGGCAATAATGGTGGTTATGGTAGGTGCATAGGTACTTGGTCTTCCGATGCCAAGCTCTTCTAAGGTTTTTACCAGGGAGGCCTCAGTATAGTGAGCCGGGGGCTGAGTAAAATGCTGCTGCTCCTTAAACTCTTTCAGACTGATTTGTGTATGCTCATCAATACTCTTTACCAGAAGCTGATTTTCCTGTTTTTCCTCATCCTCCTGGGTATAAACAGTCATAAAGCCAGGGAATTTTAATTTTGATGCTGCTACTGTAAAATAGTACTCCCCGCCCTGAATTTTCACAGAAGTGGTCTCATATTTTGCCTGCTGCATTCTGCTGGCAGCAAAACGTTTCCAGATAAGCTGATACAGGCGGTACTGGTCTCTGGAAAGAGATTCTTTCAAAGAGATTGGTGTTCTCTTAATATCTGTGGGACGGATGGCTTCGTGGGCATCCTGTATTTTCTTTTTATTATCACCTTTTTTCTCGGAATCAGCCACATATTCGCTACCATATTCCTGAGTAATGTATTCTCTTGCCGCTGCATCAGCCTCCTCAGAGATTCTGGTGGAATCGGTACGAAGATACGTGATAATACCCACTGTTCCATTTCCCTTAATGTCTACGCCTTCATACAACTGCTGCGCCAGACGCATGGTTTTCTGGGTAGAAAAGTTCAATACCTTGGAAGCTTCCTGCTGTAAGGTACTGGTGGTAAATGGCAATGGCGCTTTTTTGCTTCTTTCTCCGTTTTTTACCTCCGCTACCTGATATTCTGCATCCTTCAAATCATCCAGAATCTGATCCAGTTCTGCTTTGGAACGGATATTCATTTTTTTATTTTTTGTTCCGTAGAATTTCGCAGCCAGAGGTTTCTTTTCTCCCTCTACAGAAAAATCCGCTTCCAGTGTCCAGTATTCTTCCGGAATAAAGTTGTTGATTTCTTCTTCTCTGTCTCCAATAATACGAAGGGCTACTGACTGGACGCGGCCTGCGCTTAAACCTCTTTTTACCTTCGCCCACAGTACCGGACTAATCTTATATCCTACCATACGATCCAAAATACGTCTGGTCTGCTGTGCGTCTACCAGATTTTGGTCAATCTCCCGTCCCTCTTTAATGGAAGCCTTTACTGCTGTTTTCGTAATCTCATTAAAAGTGATACGGCGCATCTTTTTTTCATCTAATTTCAAAGAATGGGCAAGATGCCAGGAAATTGCTTCTCCTTCCCGGTCAGGGTCAGTTGCCAGATATACTTTATCCGCTTTTTTAGCAGCCTTTCTAAGCGCTGCCAAAATGTCCCCCTTCCCTCTGATTGTTATATATTTGGGTTCGTAATCATGTTCTACATCGACTCCAAGCTGGCTCTTAGGCAAATCCCTCACATGACCGTTGGAAGCCATTACTTCGTAATTAGACCCAAGAAATTTTTTTATGGTTTTGACTTTTGCCGGTGATTCCACAATCACAAGATATTTCGCCATGTCAACCTCCCGTTCTGGCATAGTAATTTTTCACAGGCTCTTCTATGAGCCCTTTTAGCTCTAATTTTAGTAAAAGTCCGGTAATTTCTCTTGCAGAAAGAGGAATTTCCCGAACAATGTCTTCTAGGTTCTTTGGATGTAAATCCAGACAACTATACACCATTTCTTCCTGGCTTGCAAGCCCAATCTTATTTTTCTCCCGGAAATCTTCTGGAAATCCCCTGGGAATTTTCAGTTCTTCCAGCAAAGGCTCCACAGAATATGCCACCCCTGCCCCGTCTGAAATCAGGCGGTTACACCCTTCACTTAAAGCATCTCCCACTCTTCCCGGAACTGCATAAACTATTTTTCCCTGCTCCAGAGCAAAGGATGCTGTAATCAGAGAACCGCTTTTTACTTTTGCCTCTACTACCAGCACCAAATCTGCCAGACCGCTGATAATTCGGTTTCTTCTGGGAAAATTTCCGGCATAGGGCGGCGTCCCCAAATCAAACTCAGAAAAAACGCCTCCTCCTGTCTGTAAGATTCTGTTTTCTAACTCTGCATGTTCCGGAGGATAGCAAATATCCACCCCGCACCCCAGAGCTGCAAAGGTTTTTCCTCCACCATCCAAAGCACCCTGGTGGGCTTTTCCATCAATTCCTCTTGCCAGACCACTGATAATCTGTACCCCATGCTCTGCCAGGATTTTGGCAAAGGTATAGGCCTGATGAGCGCCATAAGCGCTGCAGGCTCTTGCGCCTACAATCGCAACAGTTTTCTTCTCCTCCTGTGGCAGACAGCCTTTTGTGTACAACATACCCGGCATCCCCTCATAGCACCTCAGTCTATCCGGATAGGTTTCTTCCCAGGCGCCGCAACGCCAAATCCCGCCCTTTTCTTCTATTTTATTGACTTCCTCCACCTGTTTCCTACCTCCAATACTTCTTGTCCAGAGCCCGGTAACACACAGCCTCTGCAATATGTTCTTCTTCTATGATTTCCTTTGCATCTAAATCAGCAATGGTTCTCGCTGTTTTCAATATTTTATGATAAGCCCGAAGGCTCAGATTCATTTTTTCATAGGCTGCATCTAAAAGTTTTTTCCCTTCTCTGCTTACCTGACAATATTGTTCCGTTTCTTTTCCTGAAAGAGCGCTGTTAAATCTTATGTCCGTTCCTTCATAGCGCTGCCTTTGCACTTCATGAACCCGGCAGACTTCCCGGCGTAATTGCAGGGATGTTTTTCCCGGCTTTTTCTCACGCAACTGCTCTCCCGGTATATCCGTTACTTCTGTGCAAAGGTCAAACCGGTCTAAAAGGGGACCGCTTAATTTTCCAAGATATTGCTCCACCTGGTACTGCGTACAGGAACACCGGTTTCTGTCTGGATAATAACCGCAGGGACAGGGATTCATTGCCCCAACCAATAAAAAATTCGCCGGAAATTCATAGGTACCGTTTACTCTGGAAATACAGATTTTATGGGTTTCCAAAGGCTGCCGCAATACTTCCAGGGCTGCTCTTCGAAACTCCGGCAATTCATCCAGAAACAAAATTCCCCTGTGAGCCAGCGTAATTTCCCCTGGTGTTGGTACACTTCCGCCTCCCGCCATAGCGGTGGGGGAAATGGTATGGTGCGGCGCGCGGAAAGGACGACGCATTAACATGGGACTGTTTCCGGTAAGCAGGCCTGCAGCACTGTAGATTCTGGAAATTTCCATGCTTTCCTCCCTGGAAATAACAGGAAACAGTGTAGGAATCCGATTGGCAATCATAGTTTTCCCTGACCCCTTTGTTCCAATCAACAGCAGATTATGGAAGCCTGCCGCTGCAATCACAGCTGCCTGCCTGGCAGTTTCCTGTCCCAGCACATCTGCAAAATCTTCCTCATATTCTATGCTGCTTTGGGGCCATTCTCTTCTTGGATTCCTTACTGCTCCCCAGTTTTCTTTTTCTTCCTGGTCCATAAATTCTCTGAGATTTTCAATTCCTAAAATGGGAATCTCATGAATATACTCGGTTTCGGGCAGATTCTCTTTTGGGATAATACACAATCTGCACCCTTCTTTAATGGCAGTATCTACAAGAGGTAAAATACCTTTCACACCCCTTACTTCCCCATTCAGGCTTAATTCTCCTGCCATACATACTTTCTCAATTTTTTCCTGTTCCAGATAACCAAAGGCACATAAAAGGGCTGCAGCAATAGGCAGGTCAAATCCTGTACCTTCTTTTCGGATATCTGCCGGAGACAAATTTACTGTAATCCGCCTTGCCGGAAAAGCAAATCCTGTATTTCGAAGGGCTGTCCTGACTCTCTCCTGTGCCTCTTTTACTCTTGCCGATAAATATCCCACCATAGAAAACATAGGTAATCCCTGGCTTACATCTGCCTCAATGGTTATGGGAATACAGTCCACTCCTGCCACGGTTGCTGACAAAACACTGCTAAACATGCTCACTCCTCTCCGGGTTTGAACGTTCAAAACCCCTGTCACCTTTTCCTGTGTTTTGTTATCTTTTGTATTACTTTGGGATTGTTTGGCGGAACCGCCGGATGTTTAACTTTAAGATAAAATTACTGTACCATATTTCCGGATAATTTTCAATGGAAAAGCACTAATTCTTCTTTTCCTACATACTATAGAATTAAATTCCTCTGAGGTATGCTTGTGTGAAAACATTTCAAAAGCCCCTGACACCGGAAGAAGAAAGCCGTTATCTTCAGGAATACAAGCAAGGCAGCCTGGAAGCAAAAAACATCCTCATTGAACGAAATCTTCGTTTGGTTGCTCATATTGTAAAAAAATATCAGGGAGCCCCGGAAGAGTTGGATGATTTAATCTCCATTGGCACCATTGGGCTGATTAAGGCGGTCCACACCTTTGATGCCAAAAAAGCAAGCAGACTCTCCACCTACGCTGCCAGATGTATTGATAATGAGCTTCTTATGTATTTTCGTTCCAAAAAGAAAACGAACCGTGAGGTTTCTCTTTATGACCCCATTGGTACTGACAAAGAGGGAAATGAAATCAGTCTTCTGGATGTGATTGAGACAGAACCTGTGGATGTGGTAAAAGAATATTCCTTAAAACAGGATACTGTCCTCTTATATCATCTGCTTCCTGATATTCTTACCCAAAGAGAACAGGACGTCCTAACGTTTCGGTACGGTCTCTACGGGCAAAGAGAACAGACCCAGCGGGAAATAGCAAAGCGGCTGAATATCAGCCGCTCTTATGTGTCGCGTATTGAAAAAAACGCTCTTATGAAATTACGCTGTTTCTTCCCGTCGTCTTAAAATATCATAAACCTCTGCCTGTCTGCCTAAATCCACATAAAGCACCTGTTGAGGATGTGGTGCGCTTTCCATAGGAGTTCCATCTTCATCATAAATTCCCTGCACCTGTACCGACAGATTTCTTCCATCCGGTTTCATGATTTCAATCGTTTCTCCCAGCAGGAACTTATTCCTCTGGGTGATGCGATACATACCATCTTCTCTTTGCTCCTCAATATAGCCAAGATAGGTATATCCCTTTGCATAGGTATTGTTTTCATAAATCTGAGCATCTTCATCTGGTTTTCCATAGAAAAATCCTGTGGTAAACTGACGGTAAGTACAGCTTCGTATCTGCTCCTGATACCATGGCATATTTTCCTCATATTGTTTGGGATCTTCCAGGTAATCATCAATGGCCTTTCTGTATGTCCGGGCTACGGTAGCCACATACAGGGCTGTTTTCATTCTTCCCTCGATTTTCAGACTGTCAATACCACTGTTCAACACATCATCCATGTGTTCAATCATACACAAATCCTTGGAATTGAAAATATACGTTCCCCGTTCATTTTCATAAACCGGCATATATTCGCCTGGTCTTGTCTCCTCCACAATGGAATATTTCCAGCGGCAGGGATGGGTACAAGCCCCCTGATTGGCATCTCTTCCTGTAAAATAATTGGAAAGCAGACATCTTCCAGAATAAGAAATGCACATAGCCCCGTGAATAAAGCTTTCAATTTCCATATCTTCCGGTATCTTTTCCCTGATTTCCCGGATTTCTTCCAGGGACAATTCTCTGGCGCTCACCACTCGTTTTGCACCTAATTCCCACCAGAACTGATAGGTTGCATAGTTGGTATTGTTTGCCTGGGTGCTTACATGGCGTTCAATCTCAGGACATACTTCCTTTGCAATCATAAAAACTCCGGGATCTGAAATAATCAGGGCATCCGGTTTTATTTCCCTTAATTCCTGAAAATATTCCCGTACACCGGCTAAATCTCCGTTATGTGCCAAAATGTTAGCGGTTACATAAACTTTTACTCCATGTTCATGCGCAAAGGCAATTCCCTCCTTCATATCATCTGAAGAAAAATTCTTTGCCTTCGCCCGAAGTCCAAAGGCTTCGCCGCCAATATATACTGCATCCGCTCCAAACATGACTGCAATTTTCAATACCTCCAGACTGCTGGCCGGAATTAATAATTCTGGTTTACGAACCATAGCTTTCTCCTTCTTTTGCTTTTTTCACGCTTACAGTGACCCCATCTCCCAGCGGAAGAATGGAAGTCTCCAGCTCTTCATGATGCTTCAACACATATAGATATTCCCGCATCCTCTTGTAAATAGTACGATTTCGTCTCTCCACAGCAAAATGAGATTCTATCAAATCTCCATCCTGAAGCACATTATCCGAAACCAAAATACCTCCTGTTTTAAGAAGGCGCATAATTTCCGGCAAAAAATGAATATACTGCCCCTTTGCCGCATCCATAAAAATAAAATCAAATGGTTCCTCCAGGGTTTTCAAAACTTCCTGGGCATCTCCCGGCAACAGGACAATTTGTTTCTCTCTCCCTGCTTTTTTAAAGTTTTCCATGGCTATGGGAATCCGTTTTTCATAATTTTCTATGGTCACAATCTTACAGGACACAGGATTATAGGTACACATCAAAAGTGTGGAAAATCCCACCGCAGTACCTACCTCTAAAATCCTTGCCGGAGCTTTTATCTGGAGCAGGACTTTCAAAAAACTCTGCATCTCTCTTCTGATGATTGGCACATGGTTTTTCAGCGCCTCCTGCTCCAGTTCATTGAGAAACTGTGTATTTCCTTTGTCCAGAGAGTTGATATACGTGACCATTCTTTCATCTACGATCACTGCTGCTCTCCTCCCTCATCCTGACCCTCTTGCTGGTCTGTGGAACCTTCCTTTGCACCATCGGTAAGGTCTGAACTGCCTTCCTTGGTCTCTCCTGCCGGGTTTGTCTGATCCGGCTGCCCTTCTGTATTCTCTCTTGCCAGAACTGCCATCATTTCTTCTACATTCATACTGGTATTGAGAATATAAGTTCCTGCCTGAAGTTTTCCTTTATAATTAGACAGCTTTTCCTGTATTACAAAGATTTTTGCATCTTCAATTAATCCCTTATTTTTCAGGGTCTTTCCAATTTGGTAAACAGAATCGCCATCTTCTACAACGACAGTAATATCCCTGCCATCCTCTTCACTTGCCATGGGTACCTGATTAAAAATTGCATACCCAAAGTCAAAAGCAGATTTACCAATGTAAACCACAGCAATAATTACGCATACATAAAGGCCAAACCTCAGGAATCCTCCTGCTACAATGGATGACTTTTTCTGTTTTCTGACTTGTTTTCCCATGTTGTTCTCCTTCATCTATGACAAGTCTGGTATATCCAGCTTGATTCCTCTGTGTATAGCGGTAGTAATTCCCTGGAGCTGTCTGCACAGAGCCAGCTCTGCTTCCAAAAACTGATTCACCTCATAAATTTTACACAATTCCTCTGTATTGCGTTCCAAATCATCTATGGCATCATACAGCCGGCTGCCTTCCTCCTGATTCTGAACCCTGTAATTTAAGGAACGAAGCTCATCCACTTTTTCTTTCAGGCCGGGAACCTCATTGACTGCTTCTAAAGCTGCACAGTATTGCTTATAAACGCTGCCATTCTTAATTGCTGAAACCAGCATTTCTGTACAAGTGTCAATAAAACTCATGTGTGTGCCTCCACTGCTTCTTACGCTTCCATAATAATCGGCAGAATCATTGGATTTCTCTTAGTACGTTTCCATAAAAATTCGCCCAGGGAATCCTTAATGATATTTTTGATTTTTCCCCAGTCTGTAATATGCTTATCCAGACAGATGTCAATGGCATCCTCTACTACAATTCTTGCCTCATCCATCAAGTCCTCGGATTCTCTTACATATACAAAACCTCTGGATACAATGTCCGGTCCTGCCAGAAGTCTGCTGCTGTATTTTTCCAATGTGAGAACCACAATCATAATTCCATCTTCTGCCAGATGCTGACGGTCTCTCAAAACAATATTTCCTACATCGCCTACTCCAAGTCCGTCTACCAGTATAGCTCCTGTGCGGACTTTCTGGCTTACCACTGCCGGTTCCTCTTCGTTAAGTTCCAGCACATCCCCGGAAGAAAGAATGAAAATATTTTCTTTGGGAATGCCAAGCTCTGCTGCAATTCCTGCCTGAGCCTTTAAATGTCTGTATTCCCCATGGATCGGCACCGCATATTTGGGTTTTACCAGGGAGTAAATCAGCTTAATCTCTTCCTGGCAGGCATGTCCTGATACATGGGCGTCCTGGAAGATAACATCTGCGCCCTTACGGCTCAGTTCATTGATTACCTTGGATACCGCTTTTTCATTTCCCGGAATAGGATTGGAACTAAAAATAATGGTATCATTGGGTTTAATAGTTACTTTTTTATGAATATTAGCTGCCATTCTGGACAAAGCTGCCATGGATTCTCCCTGGCTTCCTGTTGTAATCAGAACAACCTTATCGTCCGGATAATTTTTAATCTGGTCAATCTCTACCAGAGTCTTGTCCGGAATCTGCAGATAGCCAAGCTCTGCTGCAGTACCGATAACATTCACCATGCTGCGTCCTTCTACTGCTACTTTTCTTCCATATTTATAGGCAGAATTAATAATCTGCTGCACACGGTCTACATTAGATGCAAAGGTTGCAATAATAATTCTTGTATTTTTATGTTCCGCAAAAATATTGTCAAAGGTCTTACCCACTGTACGTTCAGACATGGTAAAGCCTTTTCTTTCTGCATTGGTACTATCACACATTAATGCCAGGACACCTTTTTTTCCGATTTCTGCAAAACGCTGCAAGTCAATGGCATCTCCAAATACCGGGGTATAGTCCACTTTAAAGTCACCGGTATGAATAACTGTTCCTGCCGGTGAATAAATAGCCAGGGCAGAAGCATCCTGAATACTGTGATTGGTCTTAATAAATTCAATACGGAAGCATCCAAGATTAATGGACTGTCCGTGCTTAATAACTTTCCGTTTGGTATTTCTCAGTAAATTATGTTCTTTTAATTTATTATCAATTAATCCTATGGTCAGTTTTGTTGCATAAATAGGTACATTAACTTCTCTTAACACATAAGGAAGAGCCCCGATATGGTCTTCATGACCATGAGTAATGACAAATCCTTTTACCTTACTGATATTTTCTTTCAAATAGCTTACGTCAGGGATAACCAGGTCAATTCCCAGCATATCGTCCTCCGGGAATGAAAGGCCACAGTCTACCACTACGATACTGTCTTCATACTCAAAGGCAGTGATGTTCATTCCAATCTGTTCCAGTCCGCCCAATGGAATGATTTTTAATTTTCCGTTATTATGCTTTTTCAATGTTTTTCCTCCAAATTCCGTTCCGATTCCATTTTTTTGCTGATTGCATGACTTTCTTACTCGAAATCAATATCCTCCAGCATTGCTTCGAAGACCTTGTAAACCGCGTCATACTCTGTATCATCCTCAACAAAGACATAACATCCTTCTTCGTCCCCGTCTTTTGAGATGTCTTTTAAAATATACGCTGCGCTTCCGTTCTCTTCGTCATTTTCTTCCGGGTCAATTACCAAAAGGTAATTCACTCCTCCTACTCTTGTCTGTTCTAAAATCCCAAATTCTAATTCTGTTCCGTCTTCTCCATCAAAAATTACTGTTTCCATGTCATCGTCCTTTCTTTTCTTTTTTTCAGGCATACACATAACCCGGAGACACGCCGGCTGTCATATGACAGCAATCAAAGTGTACCCGGGTTCGCTTTTGCATCTAAATAGCCCTGCAGAATAAAAACAGCAGCTATCATATCCACATATTTCCCTCTGTTCTCTCTGCGTACACCACTTTCCATTAATGTACGGTTGGCTTCCACAGTGGTCAGCCGTTCATCCCACATGACAACAGGCAATCCTAGTCTTCGTTCTAAGGTTTCTTTTAGCTGCAGCGATTTCTCGGCCCGTTCTCCAATGGTATTATTCATATTTTTCGGAAATCCCAGTACAAGTTCTTCTACTTCATATTGTTTCACTAATTCTTCAATTCTACGCAAAGATTTTCTCAGCTTATTCTCTTCTTCTCTTCTGATGATTTCCACACCCTGGGCCGTAAGTCCCAAGGGATCGCTTATTGCCACCCCTATGGTCTTAGAACCGTAATCCAGTCCCATGATTCTCATGCGTCAGCCCCTCTTCCAGGATTCATTTTTAATATATTCCTTCAGAAGCTCTTCTACCAGCTCATCCCGTTCCACTTTCATAATTGTACTTCTGGCACCTTTATGGCTGGTAATATAGGTGGGGTCTCCGGACATAATATATCCCACAATCTGATTCACCGGATTATACCCTTTCTCTGCCATTGCGTTATATACCAGATCCAGAACTTCTTTCACACGTACTGCCGGGTCTGTCTTTACATTAAAATATTGTGTACTTTCTAAATTTGCCATACTATTCACGCCCTTATCTCTCATTTCTACTACTGCAACTATACATCTATTCTAATATATCTTCTTTAGAAATTCAACCATTATATTGTGCAAATAAAAGTGTCATCCTCCAGGAATCCTTGAATCTGACCTATTTTTATCTGATTTTCTAAATTTTCCTCTGATAAAACCGCTACTTTTAAATATTCTCTGGTATAACCGGTCCAATAAATTTTGTCTTGAATCTGATTTTTTTCCTCAAACAGAATTTCTACCTTTTCTCCAATAAACTGTTCCATATACCTTTTCTTGTGGGCTTTTCCCAGTTCCAGAAGCACATGGCTGCGCTGTGTTTTGACTGCTTCTGGAATCTGTCCTTCCATACGGTCTGCTCTGGTTCCCTGTCTTCTGGAATATTTGAAAATATGGGTTTCATAAAAATCAGCCTGTTCAATCATCTCCCTGGACTGCTGAAATTCCTCTTCGCTTTCCTGAGGGAAGCCTACAATTACATCCGTAGTCAAAGCCGGATGGTCAAAATATTTCCGAAGCAGCTCACAGCCTTTTAAATATTCCTCTGCTGTATAATGCCGGTTCATCCTCTTTAAGGTTTCGTCACATCCGCTTTGTAAGGACAAATGGAAGTGTGGACAGATTTTCGGCATACTTCCTATGGCCTGTGCAAATTCTTCCGTAATAATTCTTGGTTCCAGAGAACCAAGACGGATTCGCTTTACACCGGGAATTTCATGAACAGCCTGAATCAGCCCCAGAAGGCTGTCATGGCAGTCTGTTCCATAAGAGCTTAAATGGATGCCAGTGAGAACAAATTCCTGGTATCCGTTCTCTGTAAGACGTTTTACCTCTTCCAGAACCTCTTCTTTTTTTCTGCTTCGCACTCTTCCCCGCACATAGGGAATAATGCAGTAGCTGCAGAACTGATTACATCCATCCTGTACTTTTAAGTAAGCCCTTGTGTGTTCTCCTGTGCTGGATAATTGGAGAGATTCATATTCTACCGGTTTCTCCAGATCCAGAACATCTTTTTCCTGTCCCTGTTCCTTTTTATAATGTTCCAGTACAAAAAGCAAATCCTGTTTCCGGTTATTTCCCAGTACAATGTCAATAGCATCATCAATTTTTCCCATATCTTTCTGCGCCTGTACATAACATCCTGCTGCAATGACAATGGCGTCAGGATTCATTTTTCTGGCTTTGTGAAGCATTTGTCTGGATTTGCGGTCTGCGATATTAGTTACTGTACAGGTGTTGATAATATATACATCTGCTCCCGGAGCAAACGGAACAATCTCATAACCGGCTTCTGCCAGCATTTGTTCCATTGCCTCCATTTCATAAGCATTTACTTTGCATCCTAAATTATGCAGGGCAACTGTTTTTTTCATACTTTTTATCCTATTCTATTTAAACCTTTAGCGTTTTCACCAACTGTTTCCAAAGACACTTCTTTTTATTTCTCCCTTTTTGATATTGACTTTTCTTACCATAAACGGTAACATTATCCTTGTAAAAAGCAAATATAAAATCTGATGTTAGGGAGGATTTTTTTCATGAAAACAGTTAAAATTTCACTTAATTCTATCGACAAAGTTAAATCTTTTGTAAACGAAATCACAAAATTTGATTATGACTTTGATTTAGTTTCCGGAAGATACGTAATCGATGCAAAATCTATCATGGGTATCTTCTCTTTAGATTTATCCAAATCTATTGACTTAAACATCCATGCAACAGATGCAGCTTTAGATGAAATTCTGGTTACCCTGAAACCATATCTGGTTGACTAAGGAATCCAAAACATACAAATGATACAACGTGGAGTTACAGCACGGAACAATCTTCCTGCTGTAGCTCCTTTTTCATATCATCCTGTTTGTCAGCCTTCACAAAGTATGGTCTCCGCGGTTTCCACTGCTTCTTTCATCATTTCCTCAATTTTCTCCTGCAGCTTCACTTCTGAGCGTTTGATTGCCTGCAGATTTGGTTTTGTTACCGGATGCTTTGCCACAAAGATGGTACAGCAGTCCTCATATGGCAGAATAGAGGTTTCATAGGTATTGATTTTTAAAGCCACATCTACAATTTCCTGTTTATCAAAACCAATCACCGGGCGGAATACCGGCATGGTACATACTTCATTTGTAGCAGCAAGGCTGTGAATGGTCTGGCTTGCCACCTGTCCGATGCTTTCTCCTGTAATTAATCCCAGACAACCATCTTTTTTTGCAAACTCTTCTGCAATTTTCATCATATATCTTCGCATGATAATGGTCAGTTCTTCATGGGGACACTGGTCATAAATATAGAGCTGGATATCCGTAAAGTTTACTACATGAAGGCGGATAGGACCACTGTATTTTGCTACCAGTTTTGCCAGGTCTACAACCTTTTGTTTTGCACGTTCGCTGGTATATGGCGGCGCATGGAAATATACTGCATCAATAATAACACCTCTTTTTGCAATCATATAACCAGCAACCGGGCTGTCAATTCCTCCGGAAAGCAGAAGCATAGCTCTTCCGTTGGTTCCAAGAGGCATTCCACCAGGCCCTGGAATATTTTCGGAATATAAGTAAATCTTATTTCTGATTTCCACATTCACATAAACATCCGGGTGATGCACATCCACTTTCATATTCGGGCAGTTATCCAGAATCACTGCTCCCAGCTCGCTGCTCACTTCCATGGACTGCATGGGATATGCTTTTTTATTTCTTCTGGTGTTGACTTTAAAGGTAAGTTCCTTATCTCCATAGAGTTTTTTCACATAAGAGGAAACATCCTGAGATAATTTCTCAAACCCTTCATCTTCTAAAACAACTGCAGGACAAATGCTGAAAATACCAAAGACTCTCTTCAGCGCTTCAATAGCCTCTTCATAGTCAAATTCGCCCTCTGTATACACGAAGATACGTCCTGATTCCTTGGCAATACGGAATTTTCCTTCCACATTGCGAAGCTGATATTTGATCTGAGCTACCAGGGCGTCTTCAAAAATGTACCTGTTTTTTCCTTTAATGGCAATTTCTGCATACTTAATTAAAAATGCTTTATACATATTTTTCCCTTTCTACTATTTTCTGGCATACCGCCGCAGCATAGGAAGCAATTTTCTCAGTGCTTCCAGTGTATAATCGATTTCTTCTTTTGTGGTGGTTTCACAAAAACTAAACCGGATTGCTGATTCTTTCCTTTCCGGTGTAAGGCGCAATGCGCCCAAAGAGCTGCTTCCTTCCCTTTTATGGCTGGAGCAGGCACTTCCTGCTGAAACATAAATCCCCATATCTTCCAGACTATGCAAAAGTACCTCACTTCTCACCCCTAAAAAGCTTACATTTAAAATATGTGGGGCTCCCCGTTCCGGTTTTGGCCCGTTGATTTCCACCTGTTCTAATGTTGCAAGCTCTTTTGCAAAATAAAGCTTTAGTTCCCGCATATGCTCTACATTTTCATCCAGGTTTTGGTAAATCATCTTTGCCGCTGTCCCAAGTCCTGCAATGCCAGGTACATTATCTGTTCCAGAACGCATGCCTTTTTGCTGTCCCCCGCCTAAAATAAAAGGCTGTACCTTTGCCTTTTCATTGATGTAGAGAAAGCCAACGCCCTTTGGACCATGGATTTTGTGACCGCTGACAGCCAGTAAATCAATGCCCATTTTCTTCGGATAAATTTTGTATTTTCCATAGGCCTGAATCGCATCTACATGATAAAGCGTCCTGGGATTCTTTTCGTGGACAATTCTTCCCACCTCTTCTACCGGAACTACTGCTCCCATTTCATTATTGACAAACATGGTGGAAACTAAAATAGTATCTTCTCTTATTGCTTCTTCCAGTTTCTTTAAGTCCAGATTCCCCTCTTCGTCTACAGGTATAACGGTAATCTCAAAGCCCTGCTCCTGCAGCCACGCAAGAGGTGCAGACACTGCGGAATGCTCAAAAGGTGTGGTAATCATATGTTTCCCCTGTCTGTGATTTGCCAGGGCGGTTCCTATGAGAGCCCAGTTGTCCGATTCGGTTCCTCCTGAAGTAAAATAAATCTCCTTGTCCTGCACTTTCAGGGTTTTTGCAATGGCTTTTGCTGCCTCTTTTACATAATTTTCTGCTTCTACACCCTTTAAATGCATGGCAGAAGGATTTCCGAAATCTTCTGTCATGGTTTTTGCCACAATCTCTGCTACTTCCTTATAGCATCTGGTTGTGGCAGAATTATCCAGATATGCTTCCATTTACTCTTCCTCCAATGTAAACATTAAAATAGACAAAACCGTTAATCCGGCAGTTTCTGTCCGCAGAATCCTCTTTCCCAGTGTAATGGCCTTTGCATTTGCTTTTTCCACTGCCATTTCTACTTCCGTTTCTTCAAAACCACCTTCCGGCCCAATGAAGATTCCAACAGATTGTCCTTTTTTTATCTTCCCAATGATTTCCCTGGTCTCTCCCATCCCTTTGGCAAGTTCATAGGGAACCAGCACTACGTCCAGTTGCCCGGCATACTCTACAGCCTGGGAAAAGCTCATGACCTTCTTTACTTCCGGCACATACATGCGCTTAGACTGCTTTGCTGCACTTTCGGAGATGGCCTGCCATCTTGTCCGCTTTTTTTCTTCTTTCCTGGCATCCAGTTTTACTACCGCACGTTTGGAGGCAACAGGAATGATTTCATGTACGCCAAGCTCCACTGCTTTTTGAATAATCAGCTCCATCTTATCGCTTTTGGGAAGTCCCTGAAACAAGTACAATCTGGAAGGCAGCTCATAACCGGATTCCTGCACATACATAATATGGGCAATGATTTCCTCTTCTTTCAGTTCCCTGATATAGCAGGTATACTCCAGACTTTCCCCGCTGCTTATCAGGATGGTTTCCTCCGGCTTCATACGCAGTACATTTTTAATATGGTTCACATCACTTCCTGTAATGATGATTTCTTTTTCACCAACTTGTGCAGGCTCTACAAAAAAACGGTACATAATCTCTCCTTAATTCTTTCTTGCTGTTACGGATACCCATTCTCCCTGATAAGTGACTTCCAATACTTCCAATCCGGCATCTTTTACAGTTTTTACCACAGTTTCTTCTTTTTGATCAATGATACCTGAAGTAATATAAATGCCGCCTTTTTTCATTTGATTTACAATCACCGGAGTAAGGGGTACTAAAACATCCGCAAGAATATTTGCTGCCACAATATCATATTTTTCATATCCTACTGCATCCTGAACTTCTTTATCATCAATAATATTACCAATCATCATGTCAAAATCCTGAACCGGAATTTCATTGGCTTCTTTATTTTCTTCTACTGCCGGTACTGCACAGGGGTCTAAATCTGTTCCAACTGCATGCTTTGCGCCTAATTTCAACGCCACAATGGATAAAATACCGCTTCCGGTTCCCACATCCAGCATTTCGGTATCTTCTGTCACGTATTTCTTTAGCTGACGGATGCAGAGCTGGGTGGTTTCATGCATTCCTGTTCCAAAGGCAGTACCCGGATCAATATGGATAATCATTCTGTCCTTGTCCTCTTCTTTGACCTCTTCCCAGGACGGAATAATCAGGATATCATCTACATAAAACTGTTTGAAGTACTGCTTCCAGTTATTAATCCAGTCAATATCTTCTGTTTCATCCACAGCAATACTTCCCTCTCCAATATCCATAAAATCACGAAGTCCGTCTAATTCTTCCTTCACGGCCTTTAAAATATCTTCTTCTGTTTTTGGTTCCCCATTTAGCAGCAATCCGCCGTCTTCTGTTTCCTCTACAAAGAAACTAAGGTACGCAGTTCCATCATCTTCTGCCATCTGGGGAAGGATGTCCACAAACATCTGCTCCTTTTCCAGTGCTGTCAATGGCACATTATCCTCAATCTGCGCCCCCTCCAGTCCAATATCATAAAGGGTGCTGATAATAATGTCTTCTGCCTCTGTTCTTGTTTTAATTCTAAATTTCTTCCACTTCATATCCTTCTGATCCTTTCTCTTTTTCCCGCAAACACATGATAATTATTATATGGGAAATAAATTCAAAATGCAATAAAAATGTATTTTGTGTACCACAAAAGAGGCCGCCGCATTTTTTACAAATACAGACCGCCTCTTTTTCTTATCCTTCAAAGATATCTTTTAATTTTTCTCCGAATTTTTTCTTCTTTTCTCCGCCTGACGGACGGTTTCCACAGGCTTCATCAAACTTGCGCAAAGCCTCTTTTGCCTCTTCATTAAGCTTTGTTGGAACCTGCACTACCAAGGTAACATAGTGGTCGCCTCTTACATTTTTATTTCTAAGAGATGGCACACCTTTTCCCTTTAACCGCACTTTTGTATCAGTCTGAGTACCTGGCTTCACATCATACATAACGTCTCCATCAACCGTGCTAATCCGCACTTCACCGCCTAACGCTGCCTGGGCATACGTAATCGGCGCTGTTGAAAAGATATTCATATCCTGTCTCTGGAAAATCGGATGGCGCGCTACAATGACTTCTACCATCAAGTCTCCTCTTGGACCTCCATTTACACCTGGTTCTCCCTTTTCCCTGATGCGGATGCTCTGTCCGTTGTCGATTCCTGCCGGTATGGATACCTGAATTTTCTTTCGGTTGGAAATAAAGCCGGTTCCATGACAGTCGGAGCATTTTTCTTTAATAATCTTACCTGTTCCATGACAATCCGGACAGGTCTGCACGTTCTGTATGGTACCGAACATAGACTGCTGTGTAAATACCACCTGACCGGAACCATGACACTTAGAACAGGTCTCCGGTGAAGTTCCCGGTTTCGCACCTGTACCGTGACAGGTATCACAGGTATCTTTTAATGTAAGTTCTAATTCTTTTTCACAGCCAAAAACAGCTTCTTCAAAAGTGATACGTACAGATGCCCTGACATTAGCGCCTTTCATGGGACCATTATTGGGTCTCCTTCTGCCTCCGCCGCCAAAGAGATCTCCGAAAATATCTCCAAAAATGTCTCCCATATCTGCTCCGCCAAAGCCGCCGAAGCCTCCGCCAAAGCCACTGCCTCCGCCGCCTTGTTCAAAAGCAGCGTGTCCGAACTGATCATATTGTCTTCTTTTTTCCGGGTCACTTAAAATTCCATAGGCTTCTGTAGCTTCTTTAAATTTCTTTTCTGCTTCTTTATCTCCGGGATTTACATCAGGATGATATTTTTTGGCAAGTTTCCGGTATGCACTTTTAATCGCAGATTCATCTGCCCCCTTGTCTACCCCCAGGACCTCATAGTAATCTCTTTTATCTGCCATTGGTTTTATCCCTTTCTAAACATGCAGACATGGGATGCCCGAAAACACCCCATGCCCCAAGTATTTACTGTCTGCACATGCAGATCTGATTCCCCTTGGTGATTAAACTTCTCTGTAGTCTCCGTCAACTACATCATCACCATATGCTTCATTGGAACCGCCTTGTGCACCTGCTCCCATATCAGGACCAGCCTGTGCTCCGCCCTGTGCCTGAGCCTGTTCATACATCTTGGCAAAAAGTTTCTGTGCACTCTGCATTAATTTTTCTTTTGCAGCTTTGATATCCTGAATCTGTGCATCAGAAATTTCATCTGTATTTCCACATTTAGCCAGAATATCTTTTAATGCATTTAAGTCAGCCTCTACTGCTGTTTTATCATTTGCATCAATCTTATCTCCAGCTTCTTCCATGGCTTTCTCTGTCTGGAATACCATAGCATCTGCATCGTTCTTTGTATCTACGGCTTCTTTACGTTTTTTATCCTGTGCTTCATATTCTGCAGCTTCTCTTACTGCTTTATCGATTTCTGCGTCAGACATATTAGAACCTGCTGTAATAGTAATGTGCTGTTCTTTGCCTGTTCCTAAATCTTTTGCAGATACGTTTACAATACCGTTTGCATCGATATCGAAGGTAACTTCAATCTGAGGTACACCTCTTCTTGCTGGTGGAATACCATCCAGACGGAACTGTCCAAGAGATTTGTTATCTCTTGCAAACTGTCTTTCACCCTGTACAACATTGATATCAACTGCTGTCTGGTTATCTGCTGCTGTTGAGAAGATCTGGCTCTTCTTAGTAGGAATCGTTGTATTTCTCTCAATCAGTCTTGTTGCAATACCACCCATGGTTTCAATAGACAGGGACAGTGGAGTAACATCCAGAAGAAGGATATCACCTGCACCTGCATCTCCTGCTAATTTACCACCCTGTACAGAAGCACCAAGTGCAACACATTCATCTGGGTTCAGAGATTTGCTTGGCTCTTTGCCTGTCAGCTGTTTTACTTTATCCTGAACAGCCGGAATACGGGTAGAACCACCAACCAGTAATACCTGGCCCAGTTCAGAAGCAGATAATCCGGCATCAGATAATGCACGTCTTACTGGCTCTGCAGTTCTTTCTACCAGGTCATGTGTCAATTCATCAAATTTAGCTCTTGTCAGGTTCATGTCAAAGTGCAGAGGACCGTTGGCATTCATGCTGATAAATGGCAGGTTAATGTTGGTTGTTGTTGCAGAAGAAAGTTCTTTTTTCGCTTTTTCTGCTGCTTCTCTGATACGCTGCATAGCCATTTTATCTGCTGATAAGTCTACACCTTCTGTTTTCTTAAATTCAGCAATCATGTAATCTGCAACTTTCTGGTCAAAGTCATCTCCACCAAGACGGTTATCACCTGCTGTAGATAATACTTCGATAACACCATCACCGATTTCGATAATAGAAACATCGAAGGTACCGCCACCTAAGTCATAAACCATGATTTTCTGTTCTTTTTCATTGTCAAGTCCGTAAGCAAGTGCTGCTGCTGTAGGCTCGTTGATGATACGTTTTACATCAAGTCCTGCAATTTTTCCGGCATCCTTTGTTGCCTGACGCTGTGCATCGTTGAAATAAGCAGGTACTGTGATAACAGCTTCTGTTACTTTTTCACCTAAGTAGTTTTCAGCATCTGTTTTCAGTTTCTGAAGAATCATAGCTGAAATTTCCTGTGGTGAGTATTTTTTGTCATCAATTACTACTCTATAATCAGTTCCCATATGTCTCTTAATAGAAGAGATTGTCTTGTCAGCGTTGGTAACTGCCTGACGTTTTGCAGGTTCACCTACTAATCTTTCTCCTGATTTTGTAAATGCTACGACGGATGGTGTTGTTCTTGCACCTTCAGCATTTGCTACTACTACTGGCTGTCCACCTTCCATAACACCTACACAACTGTTTGTAGTACCTAAGTCAATACCTATAATCTTTCCCATGATAAATTCCTCCTGAATTTTTCTTCTATTATGTGTTAATTGTTTGCAATTTATAAGATAAAATCATAAGGGTTTTTCCCTTAGATGAATATCGCTAATTTGCGACTTTTACCATACTGTGGCGAACCACCTGTTCTTTATACAAATATCCTTTTTGGAATTCTTCTACAATTACATTTTCTCCGGCTTCTTCGTCTTCTACATGCATCACTGCATTATGGAAATCCGGATTAAATTCCTGTCCTACAGCTTCGATCGCCTTTACTCCCAGGTCATCCAGAACTGTCATCAACTGCTTGTAAATCTTCTCCATACCTTCTGCATAAGGATTTCCTGCATCTTCTTCAGGAATCGTTGCCAAACCTCTTTCAAAGTTATCTACAACTGGAAGGATTTTCTCAATCACTTCTCTTGCTCCAATCTGGTACATGGAAGCCTTTTCTTTCTCTGTACGCTTGCGGAAGTTATCAAACTCAGCCATTTGACGCTTTACTCTGTCTGTAAGCTCTTCAATCTTTTCATCTTTTTTATCTTTTTTCTTTTTTCCAAACAGACCTTTTTTCTCAACCGTTTTTTCTTCCTGCTCTGTTTCTTCGGCAACAGCTTCCTCTGTTCCTTCCTCCTGAGAGGTTTCTTCTGTTTCTTCTTGCTGCTGTGGTTCTTCTACATATTCTTCCTGATTGGAAATCTGTTCTTCCTCAGTGTTATATTCTTTCTTTTCTTCTGACACGAATTCTTACCGCCTTTCTATTTTTATATCTTAACTTTGCTGTCTATCTCTATGTTTTCTTAAAAATATGATCCAGCTGATTTTTTAAGGTTTTCAAATTATCTACCACATTTTCATAATCCATCCTTTTAGGACCGATGATGCCAATAGTACCCTGCATTCCTTCTCCCAAATCATAGGTAGCTGTTACAACACTGCAATCTTTCATGGTTTTTACAGGACTTTCATCTCCAATATAAACCTGAATGCCAGTACCTGGGTCTCCTTGTTCATTTTCCATAGTATCTTTTACGAATTCTGCTAGTGCTTGCTTTTCCTCAAAAGCTGAAATCAGTTCGCTGGCTTTTGTTTTATCTGCCAGCTCCGGATATTTAAATATATTTGTAGCGCCACTGGTGTAAATCTGCATCTCTTCTTCATCTACAGCAATGGCTTGAGCAACTGCATCGATCACACTGCTAATAACAGCGCTGTAACTACCAGCTTGTTCTTTTAGCTTTGAAATCATGGCAAGATTAATTTCTTCTATGGTAAGTCCATTAAGCTGTGTATTTAACAAAAGATTTAGCTTCAATATAGTTTCTTCATCCATAGGTACTTCTAAATCAACAATGTGGTTTTTCACAATGTTTCCTTCCACCACTACTACCGCTAAAAGCTGGCGCTCACTAACTTTAGATAATTGGATAAATTTCAACTTGTTTCTATGATAAGTTGGACCTGTAATCATGGTTGCATAATTGGTATTGGATGCCAACACCTTAACAACCTGTTTTAACACTTTTTCCATCTTATCGGTTTTCTCAATCATCAGTTCCTTGATTTCCGATACCTCCTGCTCCTTCTCCCGCATGAGTTCATCCACATACAGACGATAACCAAGGTCTGATGGAATTCGGCCTGCTGAGGTATAAGGCTGTATAATATATCCCAGTTCCTCCAGGTCTGACATTTCATTTCGGATAGTTGCGGAGCTAAGATTCAAATCCGTATACTTGGAAATAGTTCTGGAACCTACCGGTTCGCCGGTCTCCAAATAAGTCTGGATAATGGCCTTCAGAATTTTCCGTTTTCTTTCATCTAATTCAGTTACCAGTTCCATCTTATACTCCTTTCTCTATCTTTTTCGTTGTTAGCACTCGTTGATATGGAGTGCTAACATCTATGTTCTTAAGATAGCACCAGGAGATATATTTGTCAAGAGCTTTATATTTATTTTATAAATAAAATAGAAAAAAACGAAAAAGAAGAGTTGACACTGTACATACTATAAGATAGAATAAAATCAGAACATTTGTTCCTTTATTAAAATAGGGGGATTTATCTCATGGATCATTTTGAATTAGTATCAGAATATCAGCCAACCGGTGACCAGCCCCAGGCCATTGCTCAGCTTGTAAAAGGCTTTAAAGAAGGAAACCAATGTGAAACTCTTCTGGGGGTCACTGGTTCAGGTAAGACATTTACCATGGCGAACGTTATCGCACAATTAAATAAACCGACTTTAATCATAGCACATAATAAAACCCTTGCTGCCCAGTTATATGGGGAATTCAAAGAATTTTTCCCAAACAATGCAGTGGAATATTTTGTATCCTACTACGATTACTATCAGCCAGAGGCCTACGTTCCCTCTTCAGACACGTATATTGCCAAGGATTCCTCTGTAAATGATGAAATTGATAAACTTCGTCTTTCTGCCACCTCTTCTTTGAGCGAACGCAAAGATGTGATCATTGTTTCCAGTGTTTCCTGTATCTATGGAATCGGAAGTCCTGATGATTACCAGAATATGATTATCTCTCTTCGTCCTGGCATGGAGAAGGATCGGGATGAAGTTATCCGGAATCTCATTGATATTCAATATGACCGCAATGAGGCTGATTTCCACCGTGGTACATTCCGTGTCAGAGGTGATGTAGTGGAAATTTATCCTGCGGATTATACAGATACCGCAGTACGGGTAGAATTTTTCGGAGATGAAATTGACCGTATCACAGAGATTGATATTCTCACAGGTGAAATTAAAAATGCCTTAAATCATATTGCTATTTTTCCGGCATCCCACTATGTGGTTCCTATGGAAAAAATCCTGAAAGCTGCAGGCGCTATTGAGGAAGAACTAAAAGAGCGGGTAGCATATTTTAAAAGCGAGGATAAACTTCTGGAAGCCCAGAGAATTTCTGAACGAACAAACTTTGATATTGAAATGCTCAAAGAAACTGGCTTCTGTTCTGGTGTGGAAAACTATTCCAGACATCTTTCCGGATTGCAGCCAGGGCAGCCTCCCTACACACTCATTGATTACTTTGGAGATGACTTCCTTATTATAATAGATGAGTCCCACAAGACTCTTCCTCAGATTCGCGGTATGTATGCTGGTGACCAATCCAGGAAACAGACCTTGGTGGACTACGGATTTCGTCTGCCATCAGCAAAGGATAACCGGCCACTGAATTTTGAAGAATTCGAAGACAAAATTGACCAGATTTTATTTGTCTCTGCAACCCCTGGGGATTATGAGGAAAGTCATGAATTACTCCGGGCAGAGCAGATTATCCGTCCCACAGGCCTTTTAGACCCCAAAGTAGAGGTTCGTCCCGTAGAAGGCCAAATCGATGATTTAATAGGAGAAGTTCATAAAGAAGTAGAAAAGGGCAACAAAATTTTAATTACCACTCTAACCAAGCGCATGGCAGAAGATTTAACCGAATATATGAAAGACCTGGGAATCCGTGTAAAATATCTGCATTCTGATATTGATACTCTGGAACGCACCCAGATTATCCGGGACATGCGCCTGAATGTTTTTGATGTACTGGTAGGTATTAACCTGTTAAGAGAGGGGCTGGATATACCGGAAATCACCCTGGTGGCAATCTTAGATGCTGATAAAGAAGGCTTCTTACGTTCTGAAGTCTCCCTTATCCAGACCATTGGACGTGCAGCCCGCAATGCGGAAGGACGGGTAATTATGTATGCAGATGTCATGACAGATTCCATGCGTCTGGCTATTGACGAAACCATGCGAAGAAGAGCCTTACAGGAAAAATATAATCAGGAGCATGGCATCACCCCGAAAACAATAAAAAAAGCTGTTCGTGACTTAATCAGTATTTCAAAAGCAGTAGCAGAAACAGAAGACAAAATGATGAAAGATCCTGAATCCATGAGCAAAAAAGAGCTGGAAAAATTAATTGCACAAGTGAAAAAACAAATGCAGGCTGCTGCAGCTGATTTGAACTTTGAAATGGCTGCCCAGCTACGTGATAAAATGGTAGAGTTAAAAAAGAATCTGGAAGAATTAAATTAAAGAATCAGGGCGGATTTCTCCGCCCTTCCTTTTTACACAATTCTCTGTTTTTTTATCATCTGAACAAATTCCCGGTTGTCTCTTGTTCTTGCAAACATATTCAGAATATTTTCTGTAGCTTCATCTGACTTCATGCCATTTAAAGCTTTTCTCATAATATCCACAGCTTCCTGCTCTTCCTGGCTTAAAAGAAGGTCTTCTCTGCGCGTTCCTGATTTTGCAATATCAATGGCAGGAAATACCCTCTTCTCCTGAAGTTTTCTATCCAGAATCAATTCCATATTTCCTGTTCCTTTGAATTCTTCATAGACAACATCATCCATCTTACTTCCTGTATCTACAAGAGCTGTTGCCAGAATAGTCAGGCTCCCGCCTTCCCGCATATTTCGCGCTGCTCCAAAAAAACGTTTTGGCATATGCAGCGCTGCCGGATCCAAACCACCAGACAAAGTACGTCCACTTGGGGGAACCGTCAGGTTATATGCCCTTGCCAGTCTGGTAATACTGTCAATAAAAATGGTTACATCTTTTTTATGCTCTACCAGACGTTTTGCTCTTTCAATGGTCATTTCAGACACTCGTTTATGATGCTCCGGCAATTCATCAAAAGTAGAATAAATAATTTCCACATTTTTTCCCTTAATGGATTCCTTCATATCTGTAACTTCTTCCGGGCGCTCATCAATAAGTAAAATAATTAAGTGCATCTCCGGATTATTTTTCAGAATAGATTTTGCCGCATCTTTTAATAAAGTCGTTTTACCGGCTTTAGGAGGTGAAACAATCATTCCCCTCTGCCCTTTACCAATAGGGCTTACTAAATCTGTAATTCTCATTGCCATACTTCCGCCTGGTCTCTCCAGATGAAGCCGCTCATTTGGAAAAATAGGAGTCATGTCCTCAAAATTCATTCTCTGCATTTCATTAGCTCTGATTCCATTGATATGCGTCACATACAGCAGAGCAGAGAATTTCTCATTCTGGCTCTTTACCCTTGTATTTCCTCTTAAAATATCCCCGGTTTTCAAATTAAACCTGCGAATCTGGGAAGGAGATACATATACATCATTATCCCCTGGCAAATAATTATCACTTCTGATAAAGCCGTACCCATCAGGAAGTACCTCTAAAATACCGCTTACTGTTAATCCGCTATCCAGTTCAGACTGTTCCATAGGCGCCCTTGCCGGTTTATTTTCCTGATTATCCTCTCTTTGTTCTCTCTGATATTTTCTTTCTTCTGGTTTTCTGCTCTCCTGCTGAACTTCTTCAATTCTTCCTGCTTCTGCTTTGTCCTGAACACTTTCAGCAGTATGTTCGGTTTTCTTTTTTTCCTCTTCATCTGCCTGAACCATGCGTTCAACCAGCTCGCTTTTTTTTAAAGTAGAAATTCCTTTTAAACCTCTTGCTTTTGCAATCTCCTTTAACGCCCCAAGGGACAAGGAAGCATATTTTTCTCTCATTCTATATTCCTCTCGAAAGTTTTACTTTGTTCGTCATTTCCAATTTGTTTTCTTGATTTGTGGAATTACGTCTGAACTGACTTGAATACTATTACTACGTTATCTTACAGATAGATTTATCATAGCATACTTTTAAGAATTTGCAAAGCCCTCCTTTGCCCTATTATCCATAATTCCTCTAATTTTCTTTCTGTTCCATATAATTTTTGAAGCATTTCATGCTCTTTGTTAAAAACTTACTTTTATGATACACCAAATAATAAGCTCTGTTAATTTCTATTCCTTCTATCTGAATCTCTCTTAATCTGTGACTGGATATATAAGGAGCTACCTCTGCAGTTGTAAGAAAAAGAACTCCTCTGCCCTGGCTGCAGGCCTCCATCAGACTGCGGTCACTGCTGCTTTCCATAACAATCTCCGGTAAAATTTTATATTTATTCAATAGACTTTCAATCAGGCTGCGTGAACCACTTCCCTCTTCTCTCAATAGAAGCGGTATTTCTTGTAATTTCTGAATGTCAATGCATGATGGCAGGGGATACTGTTCCGCACAGACCACAGACATGGTTTCTTCCTTCATAAGATTGGTGATAAAATACTCTGCGTGCATGGGATAATCCATAATTCCAAAATCCAGTTCATTTCGAAGCAGCTTTTCTTCAATCTGTCTGGAATTTTCCACTAAAGTATACAGGGGAATTTCCGGATATTGTTTCAAAAATCCTGCAGTCAGTTCCGGAAGCCAACTGATACCATAAGATACATTTGTCCCTATTTTCACTTTTGTCACTGCATTTTTATCTCTTAACACATCTCTTGCCTCATCAAACTGCGCCAAAATAGAATCCGTATATAATAATAATTGCTCCCCTGCTTCTGTAATATAAAGCCTTCGGTTCATCCTCTCAAATAATTTTGTTTCATAATAATTTTCCATTTCTTTAATTGCATAACTGACTGCCGGCTGTGCCATATTCATACTTTCTGCAGCAAGGGTAATGCTTTCCAAACGACAGACCTCTGAAAAAATCCGAAAATGCCTTAATGTCATAGTCCTCCCCCCTTATATATAACTTTTTTATTATATATATTATAATAACATAAGAATTGTTATCTATCCAGAAAAAGGATAAGATGATATAGATTATAAAAGTGGAGGTCGCATATGTTTATTATCTTATTCTTTCTAATCTGCTTTTTTGCGTCGGTAATTGGTGCGATTTGTGGAATTGGCGGCGGGGTAATTATCAAACCGGTTCTGGATGCTTTCCAAATGATGGACGTCAGTACCATCAGCTTTCTTTCAGGATGTACCGTCTTATCCATGACAACGTATTCCGTTATCAAAAGCAAGATGAGCAAAACAAACAGTATTAATTCCAAAACAGCTTTGCCTTTAGCCCTTGGAGCAGCAGTTGGTGGTATTTTAGGAAAATGGATTTTTTCCCTTCTTACCAACACTTTTCCAATTTCCAAGGTGGGCGCTGTACAGTCCATCTGTTTGATGCTGATTACCATCGGTACCCTTGTTTATACCATATACAAAGCCAAAATTAAAACTTACCATGTAACAAGTCCTGTTTTTTCCTGTATCATTGGCGTTGTACTTGGACTTCTTTCCTCATTCCTTGGCATTGGGGGAGGTCCTATTAACCTGGTAATCTTGTTTTTCTTCTTTTCCATGTCAACAAAAGAAGCAGCAGAAAACTCTCTTTACATTATTTTCTTCTCACAAATAGCAAGTCTGCTTTCTTCTGTAGTGACAAGCAGTATCCCTGCTTTTGATCCTGTAGTCTTAATCTTTATGGTCATTGGCGGAATTGCCGGAGGTATTTTCGGACGTGGATTAAACAAAAAAATATCCGAAAAAACCGTAGACAAGCTCTTTATTGGATTAATGGTAGTGATTATTTTTATTAACATCTATAATTTCTATTGCTTCATGTAAGCAAAAAGCCGGAACAGCTCCTTTTCCTGGATATGTTCCGGCTTTTTCTTTTACCAGACAGTAACGTACCTGTTATTTCATTTGGGTTTTGCCATACACTCTAAAAATAATGGGAAATATGAGGCAAAACAGAATCAAATACAAGGGTATCATAACGGATATTCCACCTAAAATCCTTCCGCCTATATGATACAGAGCAAAATCTTCCAGGTTCTTATTGATAAACAACAGCTGATCTGGAAATAATGTCATGACTCTCGCAAATGCCTCAAGTTTCCCCACAAAAGGCGGAATGCAGGTCAGTATAAACGGGATCGTAATGGCAAATACAGTAGAATGTGTTTTTGCAGAAACAAGCATAGCCAAGGTTGCAATAAACAAACTTCCAATATATCCACCAAAGGTGCTAAGCACATAATCCTGCAAATAGGTAATATTATAAATACTATTCCAGTTGCTAACACCTGTCTGGACTGCACATCCGCTGCCACTAAATCCCAATACAGCTAACACAATACCACTGAATAAAAGAACAACACTCCAGTAGAGAATCGTTGTAATCAGAAAACCAGCGCCCATTTTCGATAGAACAGCCTTTCCCCTTCCCCATCTTGTTGAAAAGAAAATAGAATCTGCTTTCCATGTAAACTCATCAGAAAAAATACCTGCCACCAGAAATCCAATGATTAATACAGTAATCATCATTAGTGTTGGAAGATATTGGTAATCCAGCAGTGCTTTCCATCCGTCTGCATACTCATAATATAACGGTGTGTCCAAACTTTCATATTTATGAATCAGCCATTCTTTTTCATCTTTTGAAAACATGTCTGCTATCTCATCCCGATTTAAGTAGTTTCTTAAACCCATTATTCGCTGTTCATAAAAATTCTCTGCTTCCTCTTCAGAGATACTATCGATTCTGTAATAATCAAAATTATCAAATTCAGAAAAAGCAAGATTAATCATTTCTCGAATGTCAGAAAATCCCTGCTTCATTGCCGCTGCCTTATTATTTTCCTGTATGTCCTCTGACTTAGCCTCTGGCAAAGCGTTAATCGCTGCATTTTCCTGGATTACTTCTCTTAATACATCCTCCGTCAAATACCCTTCCCATTGACTTTTTTCGTCCTGCAAATGGCGGGCTGCCAAAATACCTGTTGACAAATTTCCATCTTTATCAACATAACGGACATCTCGTATAGCTAAAACGCTCCCTATTACAAGAACAGCGGTCAAAATGAGCAGAGCCGCTTTATTTAATGGCTTTGAAAGTACCTTCTTAATCTCAAATAACAGCATCATCAACACCTGCCTTCTCACCAAAATAATATAAAAATACATCTTCCAGATTCGCCTCTTCCATGACTGCATCTGGAAAAGGCTTTTCTTTGGCTATAATTCTAAGTTCTACCCTTTGAGCTTCTGATTTGATATTTGAAATTTTATATTGCTTCATCAAATCCTGTACATTAGCTTTATTAGTATAACATTTCCATACCTTTTCGGTCATAGAGTGAATCAGCTCCTCTACGGTTCCCTTATGAAGAAGTTTCCCCTCCTTCATCAACCAGATTTCGTTTGCAATATATTCTACATCTGACACAATATGTGTGGAAAGCAGCACAAGCCTCTCCTGGGAAAGTTCACTAATCAAATTTCTAAATCGAATTCTTTCATTGGGGTCCAGGCCAGCCGTAGGTTCATCAAGAATTAAAATTTGGGGATCATTCAGCATTGCCTGGGCAATGCCGGCTCTCCGTTTCATACCCCCAGATAACTTTTTCATTTTTTGATTTTCTGCCTTTGAAAGTCCAACTTTTGCTATTAAATTCTTTACACGTTTTTTCGCAACCGCCGGACGGATACCTTTCAAAGCTGCAATATAAAGAAGGTAATCTTTGACTGTAAATTCCGGATAAAAGCCAAATTCCTGTGGCAGATATCCAAGCAGCTTTCTATAGTCCGCTCCCATTTGAAAAATGTCTTTTCCATTACATAAAATTTGTCCGCTGGTAGGTTGTAATAATGTGCAAATGATTCTCATAAATGTGGTTTTTCCTGCACCGTTTACGCCCAGCAATCCATACACCCCATTTGTCATAGTAATATTTAAACAATCTACTGCTGTGAAATCGCCAAACTGTTTTGTAAGCTTACTAATTTTTAATTCCATCTAATTTTTCCTCCCATATTCTATCGCAGCAATCAATAGACTTATATATCGTGAAAACCATAAATACCAAAGCAATACAAAAAAGAGTAACCCATACAGGAATCATAATGTCATAGTAGATACGTTCATCCAGTAGAATAAGCCACCAAACAGCACTCCAAATCATGCACATACCCACAGCAACTACTTCGTTAAATCCCCGTTTATTACATAAAGTTCCAAAACAAATGCAAGCAGTAACTACTAAGGGAAATAAAAATTGCACCAGCAAATCCGTTAAAGTTAATTGCAGAGTAATGGAAGCAATACCACAAAATACCGTAATAATAAAAACATCGATAATGCCAAATAATAACATTCTTGCAGAATAAACCTGCCTAAGTGAATAATAAGTAGCTGATTCAACCTCCATACATTGATTTGCTCTGTTTTTCCACAATTCTGGAATAATAAGAATGATAAATAATGCTGCTACAACTCCCATGCTTCGATAAGCATATAAAGCATCCTCTGCAAATGGAAAGATTGCCCATAAAAGAATAAGAGTTAAAATTTGAAGCAGCCACCATCTTTTTTTTATTAATCGAAACTGTATATATAGAAAAGAACCATATGACAAGTTTTTTTCTGCTTCAGCAAGAAGAAAGCTTTCCCTGGCAACTTCAATGGTTTCTTGTATTTTTTCTTCCCTTGGATTCACCTTTCTTTTTTCTTTATACTTTTTCATCTGTTTATCCAGGTTCATGAATCATCCCCTCCCTTCTCAGTAAATATTGCAAACGAATTCTTCCCTGCTTCAAACGATATTTAACAAGTGGAAGACCGATCTCTAAGGCACTGGCTATTTCTGTCAGTTTCATTTCCTGAAAATAATAAAGATGAATGACCTGTCGGAATTCATCCGGCAGTTGTTCTAAAGCCCATTCCAGCATCATTCTATCTGTAATTTTTTCTTCCAGATTGCCAGATAGTGACTCTACTTCTGATAGCCAATCTTCCTGAAGAAATAAGTTTTTTTGTTGCTTATAATAATTTTTGCAAAGGTTTCCTGCTATGGTATACAAATAGTTTTTTGTTTTTCCTTTATAACGATAATCAGATAATTTTGCGAAAAAATTTGCGAAAGTCTCCTGTGTCAGATCTTCAGCATATTCTGTATCAAAACAATGATAACTACAATATTTCAGAATATCACTATAATATTTGCGAACAAAAATCTCAAACGCATCATCATCGCCTTGTTTCATTTTTCTGATTAAAAGAAAATCTACATCCACAAAATCCTCCTTTCTCGTCTATTGAAATTCTAAACGTTTATTCCTTCTACTATATATAACAACTTAGGATGGCAAAAAGATAGTATAAATCAAAATTTATTTTTAGAATCGGCTTATAGAACATAGTCTGTGGCAGAATTATAAATTATTTAAACAATAAGAAAAAAGCAATGCAATGAATAAATGTAATCAAGTGTAATCAAACTTTTGAGAGCAAAAAAATAAGAGAAACGTTGATTTTACAGCGTTTCTCCCACTTTAAGTTAATGCCGCAGACCGGAATCGAACCGTTTTACTTAATCTCAAATACTGATAGAAAGGGGCTTTGAAGACTTCATCACGGTTGCGGTGTTCAAAAAGTGTTCAAACGTTTGTTGCATACAAACTGGAATTTCTATTTGTGTTGCCATGTCATTACATAATCTTTTTCTCCGGTAGCCTCATCTAAGCCACTATGCTGAATCTCAAATCCTTCTCTCTTATAAAAAGATATTGCCCGTGCGTTCTTTTGGTATACGTTCAAGTACAACTTATTCCTTTTATCCTTTGCATAATTCAGCAGAATTTTACCTATACCCTGCGATTGCATTTCACCAGAAACAAAAATGCCCTCAACATATTCATCATTTAACCCTAGGGTTAAACTTAACTACTATTTTTTCTTTGCGATATAAAATACATAACTGTAATAATCTACTACTAATCTAAAATAAAGCGATTATAAGCTATCCTTTTTCCTGTGTTTGTTTTAAAGTTTTCATCTATACACTTTTTTATCTTTTCCTGTTCTTTTTCTTTATCCATAACCGTTAAATTTTCAAGCAAATCAGCTTCCCATTGTATTTGAAAATCAAGTCCATCAATTTTAGATGGAGTATGATGGTTGCCTATTATAAAGCATATTCTATCAATATTTTTGTTATAGCCTACCTTTTTTAATATTTCTTTCGCTACTTCTGGTCCTTCCTTTTCTTGATAGACACCATCAATAGAACCGTATTTTTTTTGTGCTTCAACCGCACCAATATCATGTAGTATAGCAATAATACTGATGAATTCTTTTTCTTCCTCTCCGATATTTTCTCCTTTCATTATATCTTCTGCATTTTTCAAAACTTTGAGAGTATGCTCTATGCCAAAAGGAATTTCTTTGAATACTTCTTTCATCTCTATAATAATTTTTTCTTTAAACATAAATTACCTCCATTTATACCTTATAGGTGTTTTAGTTCTATCTATCCACTTTTTTGTTCGCCGATACAATCAGCATCATGGGACGGCGCATTTCATCCTGCATCCCCGGAATATCCATCATTTAAGTTTTTTTACAATTACAGGAAATGGCAAATCTACTATCTACTTCTCAATTTTTATGGCTCTGACAATGATAATATCCGGGATTTCTTTATTAAAATAGCATTCTTCGTAAAATCCGTCTATGACAAATCCGGTATCAAAACACAGATTAAAAATATCCTGTAAAGAACGATGATAATAACATTGTTTTTGCGGCTGTCCTTCAATCGCAATATCGTAATAGCTGTGCGGCGTCATATATTTTTCTGTGAGCGTTACAAAACAGGGGTGCTGTGTCGCAAATACAAATACTCCGTTATCCTCAAGCAATTTATAAACAGAGGTAAAAAGCGGCTTAATATCGGTAATATCCATGACCGCCATATTGGAGACTGCTTTTGTAAACGGCCTATTTCTTTTTAATGCCATCAGACTTGTTTCATTCGTGGCGTCTGCTACACAAAACTCAATGTGATCAGCATACCGTTTTTGGCGCTTTTTTGCCAGTTCCACCATTTTCTCACTATAATCAAAAGCCAAAACAGAGACAGCTTTTTCTGCAAGATATGCAGAATAATTTCCATTTCCACAGGCAACATCTAAAATATAGTCTGTTGGATCAGGATTTAGAAGCTCTGTTACTTTGGGGCGGACAACTTCTCTGTGAAAATCATTTGATTCATCCCCCATTGCACAATCCCAAAATTCAGCGTTTTGATTCCAAATTGCTTTACTTTCTTCCTTTGAATACTGCATAATATCCTCTTTCACCTCGCTGTAAACTTCCGATTTTTCGTTCTCTGCGACTTCCCAATAAAAGGGAATTTGACTTGCCTATTTTCTTAAAATCTCATGTGGAGCTTCTATTTCATTTGCCAAGGTATGCTCTGTTAATTCTGACATCAATTTCAATTTTTTATTAATCAATGGTCGCATACAATTAGGAACATGTTCCTGATGCGCTCTGTGGATTGCTACACATTCCTTACAGTTTCCGTGATAACGACAGGCTTTCAGGCAAGGACAGTGATCTTTGTCTTTATACTCCTTACGAAATTCCGCTGCAAATTCTTCTTGCAGTCTCAGTCCCTCGACACGGTTTCCCTTATGAAATTCTGCCATTGCATCCAGTTCTTTCTGGTTCCCTTCAATCTTCATGTTATTATAGCGCCTCCATTTCAACTATTCCTCATTTTCTGATAAATACCGATTTGTCTGTTTCATGTTATACACAGTATAATTCCATTTTATAAAATATTCAATTAAAAAGGTATGCGAATATTTTTTATTTCCGCATACCCATTATCACTTTATTCTTTTACATATCGAATTAACTCACCAATTTCACATTCAAAATAGTTGCATAGTTTACAGATTAAATTTGCATCCAGTCTTTGAAATTCATTTCTGCAATATCTATTGAAATTTGACCTCGGTATGTCAAGTTCCTTACAAATCGTATTCTTACTGATACCTTTTTCTTGTAACAGTTCTTCTATCCTTAATTCTAAATGTCCATAGTTCATGTTCTGCACCTCTACATAAATTATATTTATTAAATCTTTATGTAGTAATTCACTATATAGTGAGGTACTATATAGTTATCCCTGTACTAATAACACGAAAGAGGTATGTACATGAAAAAGAAAATCATAGCACCAATCACAATACTCTGTTTACTGACCATTCTCTACAATTATCTCAGACTGCCGGACTACCATATTACTAACAGCATGTCCTTTAGCAGTGCAGATACCAGAGATACTGAATTGACTGTAATTGTTTACAAATGTTGGGGAATTGATGGAGTAATCAAAGACATTGAAAACGAACATAACAAAATTAACGGTACACCTACCACCTTGGAAATCAACCTCTATTATCCAACTTATTACTTGCACAATAATAGCAAGCCGTTCCGAACTGTAACCATTGAATATAATAAAAAGGAATAGCACTCTATTACTGCTTTTGAAGTAGTATCGGCTATTCCCTCTCTTTATATTCTTTTGTTCGTATTTTCGCAAACTAACGTTCCGCAAGGATGCCCAGTGCGACGGTTCCTAACAGGGCGGCGGGTCGACTGGGCAAGTGGTCGGCTGAGAAGCATTTTCTACTCAACGACATATTTAACGTTTGATTCTCTCCGTCCCTCATATTTCTCCTGTGCTAACAGTTTATCAAGAAATTCTGACACTTCTTTCATGTCTTCATTGTCTATCATATCCAGTTTTATCAATACATCAAGGTCTGTCTGATTCTTCGGTTGTATTGAGATCGGCTGAGATGTATCTACAACCACTTTCAACTGTTTTGTCTTATTTGCTGTTTCAATATCCGTAGTCAATCCCATAACATGACTTTTACTCACACCGAATATCTGTGATAATTTTTCCCATATAGATTCGTCTCTCGGCGTTCCGTTTCCATTTTCATAGTTCGTAAGCATACTTTGTGAAATGCCTAATTCTTTTGCAAGTTCCGCAACGGTTATATTCTTTTCTTTCCGCAATTCTTTTATTTTATTCATAGCGAACCTCCTTTATAAGCACATTATATTTCATCAAATTTTCTCTGTCAATCTTTTTATCGGATATTCAGATATTTTCTATTGACATTCTGCAATGCTTGTTTTATCATAAGATTATCTTAATATCTGATAATCAGATATCTATAAGGAGGTGAAACGATGATTAGAGGAAATGACTTTATTTTAAATCCAGACAAACTGCAAGAGGAATTTCAGTTAGTAGAAGTTTCTGACTGGGTAGACTTTTCTACAAAAGAAAAATTAGGATTCTACTATACAGTTCTTCTTCCAAAATTAAAGTTTGAAAAAGTCAAAGTAGGCATTAAAGCTAACACAGCGATTGTTACCAACGAAGAACTTGAACAAAAAGGGCAGATTCCAGTCTCATTTGATGGATTACATACTTGGGCTAGTCTCTATAATGGACGTCTTTCTGTCAAAGCAGAAGCTTCCAATATCAGAAAAGTGGGAATGAAATAATTTCCCTACTATGTCAGCCAGTCAGTGCCGGACAACGTCATAGGTGCTGAACTGGCTGACCTCTATACTTGATATATAAAACAACATCTTCCGAAAACAATCGGAACATTCATTACAAAAATTGGGATATGAGGTGAGATTCGTGAGCAAAACAAAAGAGTGTTTTGCATACAATACGAAAATCATTGAAACTCCTACTACAAAAGAAGTATATATTTACGAAAACCCTATTTTTATTCACTCGAAAGAAAAGGCAGATTTAACAGACACAAGTAACCGAAAAAAATTTGATGAAATGTCAGCTCATAAGCAATATGACAGTTTAAAACGCAAGCAGAAGCATTACGAACAGGCTCGTTGGGATATTGCCCGTATTGTTGACTGCAACTTTGATAACAAAACAAAATTTGTAACGCTGACATTTAAAGAAAACATTCAGGAAATCCTGATAACTAACCGAGAATTTAAGTATTTTATCCAGCGATTAAATTATTATTTGTACCATACCAAAACCCAGTTATTAAAATACCTTGCAACGTGGGAGAAACAGAAGCGTGGAGCAATCCATTATCATGTTATTTTCTTTGATTTTCCGTATATAGCAAAAGAAAAATTACAGAATTTATGGTCACATGGATTTATTAAAATCAATCGCATTGATGTAGACAGCAAAGAAAACAGAGGTCGTTATCTTAGCAAGTATTTTGGAAAAGACCTTGATTTGAAAGAACATAAGAAAAAAGCCTTTTTTAAATCTCAAAATCTGAAAGTTCCACACGAAACAAAAGTCATGCTGACCGAAGACATTTTACATGACTTACAAAAAGAAAATATCGTCTTTCAGAAAGAATACACAAGGCAAATTTACGATACCAACGCTTTCTTATCTGCTGGTTCATGCTTAAAGGACAGCCGTGTTATCTACATCAAAATAAAAAAAGAAAATCCTTGCGTAAAGGGGGAATCTTATGGATAATCCCGTTACGTTCTCAGATATAACATTATTGAATACGTTAGCCACCTGTGCTAACATGACCACAGATGAAGTCTTCAAAGATTTTAAAATTATGGCAAATAAAAAAATCTTGGAGAATCACAAATATGAAATTTATTACTCAGAATCAGAAAAAAGCTGGCGTACTTATTTACCCGATGAAACCAAACCTAACAAACGCCGTCCTGTTAAGAGGAAGAGTAAAGAGAACCTTGAAAAAGAAATCATCAGATTTTATATCGAAAAGCAGAAAGCTGAAAACCGTCAGAATGTCACACTAGAAGAATTATATGCTGAATGGCTTTTGTATAAAAGAGATTATACTTCCGTAAAAGCAAAAACAATTCAAGAATATGTATCTGAATGGAATAGATTTTTCAAAGATACAGAACTTGTTAAAATG